>Ga0302186_10000112_pt1 | contig 73105 bp, 45 predicted proteins | sample II_Bog_E1_2_FD_198782 | JGI IMG/M metagenome (GOLD analysis project Ga0302186, IMG submission 198782) | Peat permafrost microbial communities from Stordalen Mire near Abisko, Sweden - II_Bog_E1_1 | ecosystem: Environmental > Terrestrial > Soil > Wetlands > Peat | place: Sweden: Abisko...
AACCCCAACCCCAACCCCAACCCCAACCCCAACCCCAACCCCAATATTTAATAGGCAAATATGGATTCATATTTATATTTATATTCTGGTTCATGAGGACTCTTTATTGATGATATTAAATTAGTAAATCAGCATAAAGATATATATTTTATATTCCTTGATTTATTTGACTGATTTTAGATTATGAAGATCAAATGTTACATAAGGTCATCTTAGCATTAATATAATCTTTGTGTTAATAATGAGTATTGTTTGTCCAAAAATAATTATTATTTTCAGCGCAACTCATCTTGACGCTTGCACTTCTCCATTTTCAAGCATAAATGATTCTACAACTACTAAAATAGAAATAATTTCAGAAGCTCCATCTTTTTTTCTTCTAGTCATGATCTGTATCGATTATTATTGCAAGCATCATCCTGAAAATAGGGCAAAAAACTGATGTTCATCTTGTTAATCATAATCAATTAAATCCAAATGAATATGATCAAGGTCCACTATTTTTCAGTTCATAAGCTGCCTCAAATAGCTTGCGCACTTTCTCCGTATGCGTGCTCACCAAAGTTTAGACTGGAGTGATTTCGCCTCCGATCTTCTTGAAGATAATGTAGGTAGGAATAGAGTGTATGTCAAATCTGTTGCTGAGGTCCTCTACCTTATCTGTATCAATGCGCGCGACTGAAACATTACACTCTTGCCTCAGGGCATCAATTGTGCCTGCTACCAATTTACAGGGTCCACACCAGCTGCATAAATTTGGAGTTACGTAGTATAGAAATCAGCAATAGCTACTCCTCCATTAACAGAAACAAACTCCAAGAGTTATTGGTAAGAACATACGTCTTTAGTGGACATGTCAAATCGTTTTGTTAAATTGTTTATCGATCGTCTAACTTATCAATGACTTCATTTATGGGTTCAAATGCCCACACTTTTGTTTCTAACCTTGACCATTATAATCAAACGTTTGGGTTAGGTATGGGCACCTGCCAACCTGACAGCAACTGCCAACATAATTGCCTTTAAGAACTGTACGATACGGCACCCATTCAGAGGCATAAAGCCCCAAGCAGGGAACTTGTTTTGCTGCCCAGCAAGAGTGGGACTCCCACTGTCGAAAAAAACACATTAACAGGTGAAGGTATTTTCTAGTCAAGCAGGGAACCAACTAAAATTGATTAGAAAAATAATGCTTAAATTGCCGAAAGATAAAAACAGTAGACTAATGAAATTGATTCACCAATAAGTAGCCCTTTGAAAGATCAGCCGAAAAGAATTCGCATCCGATAACCTTCTCAAATACACGAGTCGATCATCCTGCGATGGCATGAGCCTAACTACTAACCTTCATAGTTATTCGTTCCCATAAACTATGATGAACTATTCAAGGAAAAATGATTAGGTGCTAATTTTTGGCTTAGAAATATACTGTAGTAATTAAATATTGTTTGCTGAGAATTAACACTCAATCTAGAATTAACACTCAATCTGCGACTGATTTTAGTACAAACAGAGTAAATTCATGATATTGATTCTCTTATTATATGTCTTAGCTGTAAAACTTCAAAATATATTTCAAGTTATTGATTTTGAGGTTGCTAATTTCTGGAAAGACATAAATTTAGAACTAATGATTGATTTAATTTTAACACGTTTCCATGATGTTTTAATCCTGATTGTGATTCTTCTCTTCTACCTGTTTTCATGTTGTCTATTATTTGCCACTTATCCCAAAATTGATGATATTTGAGAATAGTTTATTTTATTGAGCATGATCAAAAATAACAAACAAAGTGTAAAGGCAAAGGAGGATAAATTGAACAGAAGTAGAAGTCGCAGTCAGAGTTTGCAGAAATCGAAGAAAGTCGATCCCAAACAAGGAAAGAAACTACAACCTAAAACTAGCAGGGATAAAATTAAGAATAAATCACCGCCTGGAGCCAGTAAAAATCAACTCAAGGCCAAATCTCCACTCGTCAAAGGATCCCTCAATCGTTCTCTTTCCAAAAGTAGTCTACAGAAATCAAAGAGCAACAAAAATATAAAACGAAACTCCTCGCAAACTCGTATTGCTAGCAGCCCAACCAACAAAAATTTGAATAAAAAGGTACCTCTCTCCTCTAAATAAATCAAAAGTCCTCGTAAATAGAAAATATAGGCAAAATAAGGTAAGGTAGCACAATAACAACCGAGCAATGCAGTCAAAACTGAATAGAAGTAAATGGGCCTAATCTTCATCAAACCTTAGCACGATAAGATCATATTCAAAACTCTGGATATCACTGATCCTGTTTTTGACAAATATCTGGAAATGATTAACAATGATAATGATGCAAACTATGTGTTGAACGCCCTCCCTGAGCTAAAGAATTTTAAGAAATAAGACGATACTGAAGGAAGAGACTTCGTTTCTGGTCGTATTTCTCGATTATCGGGTATCTTTTAGAACTTATCGGTGGATAAAATTATTACTTCCATAAAAAAGGTGCCCAACTACTATAGTGGGCAATGTGGTAATAATTTGACTTTCTTACGAATTATGCTGCAGACCAAATTCAAAGTATAGGTCGACTTAGGATTCGTGCAATATTCTTTGGATGGAGACAAATTGACTATTTTCCGGATATATGTCAGTAAAATCTATCGCCGAATGAATTATCTAGGAATAGTATATATCGAGGTGTTAAAATTGTTAATGCAAAAACATCCTGGAGCCGACAGGTGGAGTATGTTTATCCTGTAAAAGAATGTCAACGTTCATAAATTTTTCAAATATTTGGGTTTCCATATCGAGAAAATAGCGACTGAAAGTAAAAACAAGTCTGTTGATTATTTCCAGTAATTCACTCTGAAAAAGAAGGAACTCAGCACGATTGTTGCATCAATGACCAAATGATGTTCATTTTTATTGTTGCCTTATTTTATATCATCAAATTTAAAAAATTACACTGATAAACAGCTATTTAGAAAGATGTTAAGAAACTGTCCCATCATTTTTAACCGGTAAAAAATTTATACAGGAGCTATTGTTTAGTGATTATATTTTCTATTTTTTAGAATATACTCACTACTCATTGCTATCATGAAATCGACTCGTCTTGCTAGAAGTAAAGGCATCGAAGAACCCATTGTAGACTAGAATAGGACACCATCACAACCACCTACTCATAAAAATGATCTCAGGTACCATCCTTCTTAGATAGAAATATAATCGAACTGACTGAATAAAATGAAGCAAATCCTGTCCCTTAGCAAAGCAAGCAATAGTCTCAACCTCCTAAGTAAAATTCCCCAACTGCTTCCAAATCTTTTGGTTTTTGGAAATATATTAACTGCATCAAAAATATTTGGAGATTTATCACGAAATCGACTCCAAAATGGCAACTTGATATTAATGATGACGATTTCACGGAAACAATCGCCAAAATAAAGAATAAGAAACAGCACTATCCTTAAATTTTACCACCACAAATAGAAACAAAGAAAGTTCTAGTGCTAGACTTAGATTAAACCCTCATTCACACTAGTTTTATTAAACCCGATTCCTACGATTTTTAGTCGTCCGTGGTATTTAATGGTCGCAACACTCGTATCTTTACAGTAAAACGTTTCGGATTGGATTCATTTCTGTTCTAAATGTCAAAACTGTATGAGATAATCGTATACACTGCAGGCCAGCGATTATATTCGGATCATATGATTAACCTGATTGACCCCAAAAAACGCATATCGCATCGGCTATACAGGTAAAATTGCATTATAATCAACAAATCTTATTATTTGAAGAACATAAACATATTAGGTAGAAATATTCATAATATTGTCCTGGTTGACGATAACAGCATTGCTGGAATGCTTCAGCCTGACAATTTTTATAAGATTTAACCCTTTAGCGGCAATCAAAAAGATAGATACCTTTGTAGGTTGGCAGATTTTTTGAAACATATACATGAGAAGAAGGAAATTTTGCCCATAAGATAGCAACGTCGATTGTTTTAGGATTTGGAAATCCATCTATCTGAAGAGGACACATGTTCTATCAAAATTGATGTTAAAGAGATCCAAATGAGAAAAAGAATTATAAATTTCAAGAAATCAAATTAATTGAGTATTTAATTTTCCCATAATTCCGAAAACACAGAATAAGAAGAACCTCCAAAAATTGAAGAAGAAGCATCAACAGAAGGAGAAACGACTGCTTCATAGTTGATAAAAAGTCTTTGATGATTATTGTACTTCATATTACAAAATTATTAAGAAATTACCTTAAATTAGCCATTTTTATCTAACCGGTTATAAACAATAAATTTATCAAGAGAGCAACTGACTGAGGAAATCATTATAACCATTATTGCGGGCTTATTCTTATAGTTTACGAATACGGAGGTGCATTTAATCACATTAATTAGCTTATTTTTAAAGTCGTTTCTTCTATTCGAGTATCTTTTATGATTGTTTAATATCCAGTGCATATTTTGTATAAGAATATGACTAAGTGGTCTACAACAAAGTTCTACTTTTACTATTTTCTCCATACTGATGATTGTCTTTCTCAGAGATAGGGTTGAACATATCCTGAGTAGATGTATTCTCACTCTTTATCTTTTTAACCTTAAAGTCTTTTGATTAAATTTGGCTACGCTATATTTTTCGTATATCCGCACTGAGTTGAGTATGCCTTTTCCTTGATATAGAATGCTTATTATTCTTTTCAAACATCTAGTTAATCACTTTATCAAGCAAGTGACTATCATATACTTCATAATAACACTTCTTTTGTTCAACTCTCTCCAAAAATTAGTTCCATACCTAATTACTGCCCAGTGTATTTCCGTTTCCCACAACCAGCAGAAGGTATTTTGATCGTGTTAGGGTGACATTGATTCGCCGCTCATCAACCAAAAATCCAACTTCATTTCTGTTGTTAGCCCGAACAGTTGATACGATAATGATGTCCTTCTCCTGTCCTTGAAAAGAGTCCACAGTGTTGATCATTACATTCTTTTCAACCAATTATTTGTCTTATTGTCGATCCCTCATCTACTTTTGACAATCCTTAATAATTCTCCTTCTTTGGGCTTGGTAAGGAGTAATAACTCCAAGACTTACAGATTTATCAAACAATCGACTAATAAGGATACCTATCGCTCGTGCTTCTTCCCTATTTTAATTAGAGTCTCCTATTTTTCCTTCTTGTCCATACTTAATGTCTAAAAAGCAGACATTTCTTCCATCAAATGACGTTAAAAATTCAGGCAAGCTTCTTTGAAAAATTGATTCTGAATCAAGAAGTCTATCTTGATAAAATCTGGAACTTGGGAATTACCTAATTAGGGGAGCCATGCGATATTGAAAATTGAGAAAAAAGGGCTTAATATTGGAGTCTAAGAATCTCTAAAAGAGAGATCGATTAAAAAGAGTTATATTAGAGTCTGTGCTCATACAAGTTGCAGGCAATTGATAAGGGTCGCCTATTAGTATGACTTTATCTACTCCAGTCTGTAATGCTATCAATAAATTTGGCTCTGTAGCTTGGGCGGCTTAGTCAACTATCAAGCAAGCAATTTCTCCCCTAATGCGATCAAGTTTATCATTGCCAGTACTACTTAAAGTTGTTAGTATAATTTCAGCCTTGTTGAGCAACTAACACTCTATATTGATGTAATTACGGCGAGAAATCACCACTTTTTACTTACGAAAAGTAAACAACATCCTCTAGTATTTTATCAGCTCTGCTTGCTTTTCACTGATCTCTTTATCCTTATTATGAATCTTCAATTTTCTTATCTATTTTTGAACAGAAATTATTGCTTATTTTATTTGCGGAGTCGTCATTTTACTTTATCTCTTAGCATCCTCTTGGGACTCTAAAAGCTGCTTTTAGCAAAGTTAATCCAAACTCACAGCTCTTATGTCGGTGTCCATTGTTTCAACTATCCCAACTCTTAAAATTCTGGGATGAAATATTTCTCCATTTCCATTAAAGAGACCTTCACACTGAATTCGCTTAACAATATGATTCACTGCTGCGTTTGATGGAGCACAAATCATTATCTTGCGACTATCCCCTGTTTTTTTAAGGTATTCATACTGAGCAGAAAGAAGTCCCATCAGTGTAGAAGTTTTTCCCGTGCCGGGTGGCCCTTGCAACAAAACAAAGCCTTTTTCCCTGAGAGCCATTTATCTAATTGATTGCCATTGAGTTTAGTTAAAGATACTGCGAAGGTGTTGAAGGATGTCATTCAAAACTTCTTTTTTATCAACAAATATACCAACTTCCTTCTACAAAATGCGGGGGTCAAACACAGCTGGAGAAAGTTCAGAGTACTTGAGATTAGTCACAGCGAGATATTCTCGAACATGAGTGGTTAGTTTGTCCAGGTCGAAGAAATAAGCTTATCTATTCTTTCGACTTCGCATAATGAACTATAGCTAATTTGATTTTATAAAAGCTAAGCTACGAACCTCAGCATTCAAATCTTCCTTCGTCTAAGGGGTTACTAATAAGGCTAAAAATGCAAATTGATTCTTAATCTTACTCGGTACTCCATACATCTACCTCGAATATTGACTCTATGAAACAACTAATCCAAGTCGATACTTGGAGAGACTGATATTTTTAAGTTGAAAGACTCCATCTTTGCCTTTCTCCTTCATATATATTTCTATTAGTCCTTCATTGTTGGTTCGTATATTAGTAATAGTGATAGACATCGGTTAGGATGAGTCCTTTTTAATTGCTTTTAATCTTTGACTCAGATCAGCTATACACTCGTTAGTAATCAAGTAGTGAAATACTTTTTTGTACATGTGCTCCTCTTAAAATATTTCAGGAATTTTTTTGTTTTCAGGATGACTTTCGGCTTACCCATAATTATGACTCAGTACGATACGTATAAAATTTGGAGCAAAAGATTGATAAGGCTTGATAATATCCCTCAATCCATACCGAGTTTGTCTGCCTTTAGACAGATGATTCTCGTCCAATTCCCTATTTGACTAACTTTAATCTTAGTCTTCAGCATTAATTTGTTCGATTATTTCAGATTTATGGAGAGTTTAATTATTATTATTATCGTTATTGGGATTGCCTTAACTTCCTGCGATATCGTTTTTGATCTTTTTAGTAGGCACCATTCCCATCATGTCCTAGAAAAGCTATTGATAGCCAGCTTGCTTTTACCTTTCGCGTTTCTTTTTTTACGAATGTCTCTTTTACCGCTCTTGCTACTGCTCCTTTTGTTCCTTTTCCTTCTTTTTTAGCATTTGCTCTTGTTAGCTTCTTTAATGTAAAAACCAATCTCGATTATTATACGGAGGAAGTCCATTCTTACTCTTTGAATTTACAGGTTATTAGTAAGAATAAGTATTAGAGTTAGGATACTTTTATCTATTTCGTTCGTTTCTACTATTCCGCTCATCCACCCATCGCGGTTTATTCATATCCTAAATTGTTTTCATCTGTGTTTTAAACTTTTTTGAGTTCTCAAAAGCAGATTTTTAGGGAGGTTTGGGAACATATGATGGTATCATAGGCGAGTGCGTGCCGAAGATTGATTTCTTATAAATTTAAACATTCTTTTTGCTTGATTACTCTTCAACGTTTACAAAGTCTTTTTTCGAGTTCTCCCGCTCCTTTAATTGAGGAGACATAACTCCATTTTTTCCATTGGGGAAAGTTAATGATTTATTATTTGCAGTATTACTTGTACTTTTCTTTTCTGTTTCTAAATTAACTTTCTTTTCCTCGTTTCGATGTCGAACTCGATTCATATAAAAATTAATAGTCTCCTCCTTTTTCAGCGCACTGGCGCTTCCTTTGGGAGGTTAAACTTAAATTTAAAAATCCTCTATATCTGCATCGCCATTAAGTTTTTGCTTGATGATCCTCTGCCACTCCTCCTTGATATTAGAAGCGTTCATAAATTGGCTAATTATTATACAATGAGGTGATTATGATTAATTTCTTAAATTATCTTAATTAATGATATATTAACTTGAAGAAATACTTCTTTAAATCAACAACTTGAGGTTTATTATTTTTGAAGCTCACCTTAAATATTTGTAAGAGATAGCCAATATTAACGTATTTGAACATGACATCTTTTATTTATTTTACTTTTTAATGAGCGATTAGTTTAGCTTTGAAGAAGTCAACCCCATTGACTGGCTCAAGGACTCTTCAGAATTCACTGAAAAGCATCCCTGCACCCATTCCGAAGTCTCCAAATAATATTTTCTTGAAGAACTCTTAAAATTTCCGGAAAAAATCAATGATGTAACTCCCATTGAAGTTCGGCGCTAAAAAAATAAGCTAAATGCCAAAAATTTTCGTGATAGAAAAAAGACGCAGGGGGAAAGTATGCGTAGGGAAATTGAGTATTTGCAGCAATAAAATCAATCTTTAAAAAATCAAAAATATTGCAGATGGTGCAGAAAACCCTACTCGCATAACGTGATTTATTCAGAAACAAAAACGGATAAACTTCAATCGACTCATTCGGGAAAAGATGAAAGTTCTAAGGACTTGAAAATGGACATATAGTTTTAAAAGTTTGAACTGAATCCGGGAAAACGATTACAGAATCGAGGCAAGATTTGGATTGCTCTTGGAATACTCATGTTAGTTTTGGGATTAAGTCTATATGGAGTTCATGGAAATAATAGCTTTATCAAATAAATTTAAATTGGAAGAGAGGAAGCTAATCGATGGATTAACCAATTTAAAAACGGAAAGGACAAATAAGAGTACATACAAGTTAAGATGAGAGTCAAAGAAGAACAAAAACCTGTGGTCAAAGTGGAGCCATCATAGCTTCGAGTATTATACCGTTCTAATGCTGAACTAGAGGCAGAAGCTCAAAAAGGAGAAGAATAATCAGTTTCAATAAATAAATAATTTCTTTATAGTCTTCATGCATAGCTAGAAGACATTGGTCTTTATGTTTGAGCTCATTAGCCAGACAGCTTCTTCGAAGTGATAGCCCCATTTATATAGAAATTCCAGTTTTTTAATTTGAAGCAAACAAATACAATTTATCTTAATATAATTACCATGAAAATTGATGCTCAGCGAAATAAAGTGAAAAATAGATAAAAATATTAATGATTAAATTGGAGTATGACTCAGTTGAGATACATCAAAAGCTACTTTACACATCAAGTGGCAATTTTATAAGTAATCATTAATTGATTTATTATAGAGATGCAGGCTAGCGATGATGAGGACAATTAATCTTAGATCAACATCAATGGATCTCTGAATGAGACTGCTCACAGTGTGCATTTTGAACATGCCTAGCTCGATAAAACAATGAAAGAACTCAACGATTGTCTCTGTAAATTTATCAAAACTGAGCTCATGGTAGGAATAAGGCTAGACAATTTGGATGATTAATTGAAAAATATATAGCATAAAGCTCTCCCGCCAGTGCCATGGGTATATTTTCTGCCCCACTCCATCATTATCCTTAACAAAAGAATATCTAATAATCAGATAAGGGACATCAGAGAGTTAAGCACATTTATTGCCAATCTCAATCGCTAAGGATATTCCACTGCTTATGAATTGCAAACTAATTAAATCAACATAAAAGTGCATAACTCGTCCGAACTTGCTTTATACAATATTCGCCTCCTAAAAGTGGACAAATCTCTGCATCGTTAAGTTTAACTATTGGATAGTAAATGCCTTATTGATAAGTTATATGAATACTACGAAATGTTCTATGAGAAGGTATATTTTAGGGAGACAACAATTCTAATGTTGTATTGGGCACATCAAAAAGAGCTACTGCACGATATTATTTCCGAACATAGCATTAAATTATTGATCATATGCATATTCATAAACTTTGGATATGGGGTGACCAATGTCATTCATCAGTATTCCCATAATTCAGAGAAGAAAAAGATTTTTTCCAAAATGCACAGTTTTTCAAAGATAAATAACAAAGGTGAGACCTAAATAGAGCCCGATTTAATTAGTCAATACACAAACTACACAATTCAGGAAAAAAGGGGATTTTATATGGTTTCCAAAAAACATTACATGCAAATTAAGGATATTTTACCAATTCACTTCCCCATCGTAAATTTAATGAAACCTGGATAATTAGCGCAAGAGAAGGATGAAATTGATAGAAATATTAGAGTAGTGCTTGAGCATGATAGAGAGAACATGTCCATCTGCAAGAATATTTACAAGATATTTAAATTTATGCATAACAAGCTTGAGAAAAGAATGAGGTTTATCGTTGATATTTAGGAGAAAACAGCCTACCGTCAGGAATACTGCGAAAATTTTGAAATGTAGATCATTCATCCTGTCTTAGGAGCAAGCATATGTAAGCTAAAATAACACTCTATCCGCAAATTGAAGGCAGAAATCAATATGATTTACTTGAGTTTTACAGAGCAGCGGGAGGCCATCGACATTATCAAAAATATGTTAGCCAAAAACAGAGTATGATTCATTGCAATATCACTATTTATTATTATCCACCTGCAAATTTAAATTATTATTTGAATGGAGGAACTCAACGAACTGAAGAATTTAGTCATTCAAACTCTCTAGGCTAATGGGCAACTATCTAATGTAAGAGCACAGATACGCTCCAGTGTGTTTAAAATTGTGGATTAACCTAATACTGAGAAGAAGGTAAATCTCAATTTATACAGACTTCGCCCTTTCACTGGTAGAATGTGAAATGTCAGGCACTTTATGATAAAGAAAATGGTAAGGAACTGATCAGTCTCATAAAGGAATTTTTTCAGTTCTATAACATGGACTATACGAACTGTGTATTTGCTTCTGAAGCTAACATGAGAGACTAAGTCAAACGTGAAACATTAGCTTTAAAACTTGGCATTGATAAGTTAGACCCAGAAAAACCACTTTTATCGATGATAATCGAACGCTCTAAGTGATTTAATTCATATAATTCTTTGCATAGGTCTTGAGTCAATTGCGATCAATCATCTTAATTGAATGATAACTACTCATATATTTTTATTTCTTCGAATTTAGACTTAATAGAAATCTAAATTTGTATTATTGATAGAATACTAATTATAAAATGTTGAAAAACCTTTGCTTGCAATTTTGAATTTAAGAAGCTTTAATAGATTCTAATCTATAAATAGACATATTGAATACTATTCTCTAATTTCTTGTGATTAAATTTGGGTAATTACTTGTGAACCATTATAATTTTATTGTCAAATGGGACGTCAAAAAGATTAGGATGATCAAAGCGAGGAAATTTCTGAAGATGAAAACGATTAATAAAAAATATAGATCCGAAAACCGAAGATTGATCGCATTGATAAGTTCAAAAATTTCAAAAAAATAATCATAAATCTCTCAAGTAAATCTTCTGAAAAGTAGTGACTCAATATCCAGTGGTATCTGAAGTAGCTGAGCATTTAAATTGGAAGATGCAGTATAACAATGAGGCTGGAGATTGGGATGTGTACTGGACAGATTTCTCTATTGACCCAGATGTTCTCATTAAAATGCATCTCTTCCAAAAAATAAACCACTATCCTGGTATACATGTGATTGCTCGCAAAAATTTGTTAGGAATTAGTCTTATGTCTCTGAGGAACCTCTTTCCTGAAGAGTACAATTTCTTTCCACTTACTTGGATGCTTCCTCTCCAATATGCTGAATTTAGAACATACTTTTAGTCCAAACAAAAAGGAAAGGCGAGAACATATATTGCCAAGCCAGAAGCATAATGCCAAGGTAGAGGTATCTTTTTAACGAGAAAGCTCTAAGATTTATAAAATGGAAAACATTATGTCGTTCAGCGCTACCTTGCAAGACCATACTTGTTAGATGGTCTAAAATTCGATTTAAGAATATATGTTCTTCTTTGTGGGACAAATCCACTCAGATTATATATGTACGAATAAGGGCTTTGTCGATTGGCTACTGAGACATATACATTACCAAATACAGCTAATTTGTAACGTCAATATGTTCATCTCACCAACTACGCAATCAACAAAAATAATCCAAAATTTCAATTCAATAATAATGCTAATAACATGGGTATAGGTCATAAAAGATCACTTACTTGCGTATTCAAGCAGCTAGCTGCAAAAGGGCTAGATGTAGAGAAGTTGAAGGAAGAAATTAATGATGTAACGATAAAAACTATAATTTGTGGATTGCCGCTAATGTCACATCAATATAAATGCAGCCAACCCGAAGACTATTCAGGAAATGTATGCTTTCATATTCTAGGACTTGATATAATGTTAAATAGTAAGGGAGAACCCATTCTCTTGGAAGTCAATCATACGCCCAGCTTTGCAACAGACACTCCTCTGGATCACAAAATTAAGTTTAATTTGATTAAAGACACATTGAATCTCATGAATATCAATATACAAACAAAAAACAATCTCTATAACAAGGCGAAAGATTTAAATAAAGATCGACTATTGACTGGTAAAAGACAGATATTTGAGGGAAAGGAAAGATAGCAAGCAATTTAATAGGCTCAAAAATTAAGAGATTAATACTAGGATAAAAATTTGGGAGGATTCACCAGAATTTTCCCTATTAATAATGAATAAAAAATGAAAAATTATAACACAATAATCTAAGCAGCCACCAAAAATTATTACTAATAAAAAGGGTCAATTAGAATGAAAATTATTTAGAAGGAAGGCAAGAGATTAATTAAAAGCGACTTCAAACAAATGAAAGACAAAAAGAACACTAAAGATTTAACAAATAGTCTCTCTCCTGAAACAGTAGCAGTTGTTCAGGATAAATTAACAGCATCAAAAGATGTTTAGTAAAAGATAAGTAGGTCTAATCATATCGAATCAATGATGGAAATTTGTCCTAAAAAAGGATAGGCCGAATAACCAAGTGAATAAGAAGAATCACAAATTTAAATTAAAGCCAAGTCATAAATTTGTATTTAGAATAAAAGCGAAGTCATAGAGTCTAGTCTCCCAGCAAAAAATCACAGCAATTTTTATGAAAGATAGCAATGCTGCTCATCTGACTATAAGATCAAACTTTATTAATCTTAGTAGCGGTCTCCAAAACTTCAATAAGGAACAGGGTCCAAAAAGAGAAGAGTAGATAAATAATATACTCCAAGTCGGAAAATATATCCAAAATAACCAATCAGCAATGCTCAGGAGCAGAGTATCAATCTACAAGCTGCCTGCAATGTGAGGGAAAAAATCAAGAGTAATACACTTGCAAGGAATGTAAATAAACTAGTAAATAATCGACCAAATCACCATCATAAAGAGCTGCCAAATATTATCGATAGCATTACTGCGCAAAATGATATCAGTTCCTTGCTAAAGAAATAACAGCAACTGATTTCTCTGCATCGTAATTTGAATTCTAAAATTGAAAGCAAATCAGGTAAAATTTATGAGCACATTGCTCGAGATATGAAATAAATGATTGATAAAAAGAATAACAATAGTGGTGGTTATGTAATGCCAAGATTGCTAAATTTAAACTTGTAGAATGAACGCCGATCAACTGAAACTCCCTCCAACCTTAGTTCTATTCCCTATCGTAAAAATAATGTCAATCTCTACTACAATAATAACAATGAATGATCTTTAATATATATTTTTTAATCATTCATTATAATTTTATTTGAATTCCTTATAATGATCAGGTTTTTTTGTAACCAATCTTCCTTGAGAAAAATTGGTACGAGAGTCAATGATAATTCCTTGATAATGCAAATTAATAAACCATTTCACTTCAGTACGAAAAAAAAGGAAGTCAAAGTCAAAAGTAAAGCTCCAGTGATACCTTCTAAGACCTCTATGGACTATATGTAGGTTCCTGACCACCTCAAAAAAATGATCGTAGAAACAAGACAAATGCAAACTCCATCCTAAGCTAATCTTGAGGAAGAAAGTCTCAAGATAGTAATCATAGACTAGCGCTAACGTTTGTAACTTTCCTTAAAGGAATAAATATAACAAGCAATGAAAAAAACTGGGGAAAATACATAAAAATAACCGAGTATTCTCAGTCCAGATTATATGGGAGAATCGCTAAAAAAGTATTATATTCGTAGACCGCTGAGATATTTACAAAACATCTTTTACAGTTTATTCTTTGTAAATGGATTTGGATACGCTTGGCTGGAGTTTATTCACGATTACCATCATATAGGATGGCTCTATGGTCTTTTTACTGCTCCGGCAGCGGGCTCGTGTTTAGCTTTGATGCTAGGCTATAATCTGTCTTTTTGGATTGTACGCCAAGCATTTCATTTACACATTCCTCTCAGTGAAATACCCACAATCAAAATAGATTTATTATCAACAACATGGCTTAGCATGGGTGAACTTTTATTTATTATGACTCAATTTGCAGCCCTTGTGGGTACTCTTTGCTTTCCCAGCCCGATATTTTTTTACAAAATGTATGTAATGTTAGCCACTACTAATTTCATAAGTCTCTTATTAAACCTTCGTGGTCTGTTTAAAGCAACTAACATTTCATATAGAGTTTATACTGTTGATTTAGTGCGGATAATTTCTTTAGCTTCTCTACTGATCTTCATAATGGCAATATATCATATTCAAATTTGTTCAGCAAATAATATATAACAGACTTATGAATAGGAGCATTATCGCTAAAGAATCAAACAAATTGGGTAAGGCTACAAGTAATTTCTAAGTTTTTTCAAAAAGAAGAATTATTCGATGAAGGAAAATTAAAAAATAAATCCTTTTGATGAATGATTTACAGATCAATATTATTATTTGTTATATATTATTATTGTGCCAAAAAGATTCCATTGTTTTTATTAATCAATTTTTTATATATTTTAAAGTTTTATTATTTTTATCCAAGATTAGTTCTATTAGCAAATAAACTATCAATTTGTTTAGCAAAATAATTTAATCTTTGATATCACCTCAATGGGAAGTTAATTATAATAAGTTTTATTTTGAGATGGAATCTACGATCGTTCTTTCTCTTTCATAGCATCACTTTTACATTGTATTCTTACGATAATCTATGAGATTGTTTTAATATTTTAAAATGTAGTTGCTTTGCTAAAGGCCCATTAAAAACATTTCTTTACAGATTAAATCTAGTGCATAGTTAAAGCATATTAGCAAAACTCCATTAATATCGTTTTTTATTGAAGAGGTTCATTTAAAATATTTGCCAGGATTTGTTCATAGGTTTTGATTACCATATCTATATTGTGAAGGGATTTCCAAACTGAAAGAGATAAATCAAATTAGTTTAAATTAGCAAGAATTTTGCCCAATGCACTTGCTAATTGCCAAGCGTACAAGATACATTATTTATTTTTTTCATTTTATTTACTAAATTAAATTATATATTTATGAGTATTAGTATAATAAATGAGCATATTCCATGCTATGTCTTTTTTCTATTAATCGGAAGCAATATCATCCTTATTAACTAATCTTTATGAATAGAGAATTAGAAGGTCAATTGTTTTTTTAATTGTAATATGGTCCAAGGGAGAAGAAGTAAAAAAATCTATTATTTATTTATTAACAATACTAAAAGTGCTGATATCCACATTTATACAAGTTTGACATTTAAGTTATTATATCGAAAATTAGAGTATTGAGGCATGCACTATGTCCTAAAAATTACCCCAAATATCATAGCACTTTACTCTCATTTGACAGTTAATTTTTTAAAATTGTTAGTAAAAATAGTAATTTTTGTTCCACATGAGGAGGGATATAATATTGAATTATTCAAATATGCGTTGAATAATATACGTGAATTATTTAGTTATGATTTAAAAGTTAGGCTACTATTGTAGAAATAGATTCATCTCCTTTAATATATATCGGACAAATAAAGATATTTTTTTTAATTATTAGGCTGTACGTAGTATCCGATAACCGGTTGGACTTTGAAATTTTAATGCATATTAAATCACAGACTGTAAAACCTAAAATTTTCTTATAAAATAAAAACTATCTATCTTTTTTTAATTTTACAGTTGTTTGATTAGTGGTTAAATTTTATCCATCCTTTATTCACTGAACTTCATTAAATTAATTTATCTGATTTTTCTTTTGTCCTTATATCTTATTTCATATCTATAATAATTTTTACTTAGATCTTTCATTGTCTCTAAGAGAGAACATTTATGGATCTTTTATACATCATCTCCCGTCAGGAATTTGAACATATTCCGAAATAATTTTTTAAGTTAATAGATCGTATTTTAAGTTCGCTAGCTGATGTAGTTTATAAGCTAAATATATTCCTATTTGAAGGGCTCATCATCTTATATTATATTCAACTTATTTAAGATAGTTTATCTAATCGACATCTTGACATTCTACATATTTACATCATCATTCTAAATTTCTCTCTTCCAAAAAATGGTCTTGGCATATATCTAAGCAAGGATGTTGTTTGTAATTTTTAGTTCCCCAGCTTATTTTGGTGATTTAATCATAAAAATTTTCGAATTTTTAATCATATGCAGAATTATATGTTAGTACCACAGCTTTTTTTCTCCTTTAATTCTATTAATAAAGCCATTATTTATGCGAATTTTCATCAAGTTTTAGATGATATTCAATGAGCACTTGGGATCAACTTTAGTAATCAAAAAGGAAGTGGAGTTCAAAATTTAAGACTAAATCTAATCATAGTTGATAAAATTATTGATAAAATTCAAAATAGTCTTTGCAAAACATTAGCCAGAATCATAAAGATTTGTTATTTAGAAAGCAATGATAAATTTTAGCTTTGGAATTTTGTTGAAAGTCATATAGTGAAAATATCCATTTAATAATATTCGATGAAAGCCATGGGTACTATTATAACCTGGCTAATCAATTAGTGTCACTTTAGTTTCATTATTTTCATTGTCAATGATATGAGTTTCGAATATATTAGGAATATCTGTTTCAGAATTGTTCTATCTACCAATTTTTGCATCTTTAAAAGTCTCTCCAGCATGTATATAAATGAGAGTACCATTCTGTTCCTAAGCCCGCATAGCTGAATTAGCGAGTATGTGACATGAAGTTGTTATGCCTATTTGAGTAAAACCGAAAATCACGATTGCTTCTTCGGGCAGATCAAGAAAAATGAGATCTCCTGCCTCCATTCTTTGTAAAAAATATGCATTTTTGTCCATACTTTTTGTTCAAAAAATATATATGAAATTAATAGTATTTAATAATAGGAGAATAAATGCGCTTTAATATTCATCATTAGCTATTTACGACGACTTAACCATTTTAAATGGATTAAGGTAAATTTATACGATTTAAACATCATTAACTTAAAATGGTTAAATAATATAAAGATATCCCAAGGTGATATTAAGTTCTATTTCTTTTTATATTCCTTTCTTTGATTTTTATTGTGACGTTTGAAATAATATTTTCATTTTTATCTTCAACTATCCTACACTGATTTCATGTAATGAGGTAAGGAATATATTATTGTATAGTAATGTTCTCTAGAAGAAGGCTGATTCTGATAATTACTTCAATACAACTCAAATTTTTAATCAAAATAAAAGTTATTAGAATTATCGTCAGTAACTAAAAGGGTATAGATAATTGTCAGGATTGAACCAATTCGTAGGATTACGAACGTATGGCATTCTGAACAATAATCATTTAAATAAATTGGAAAGAATTTAAAAAATAGTGCTAATAGGTAAAATATCGCTATATTAATATATATTACAAAAATCTGTATTATAAATTTATTGAAATCAAAGTTTGACCATTATAAAAATGATCCTTAAAGTTGTTTCGTGAAATTTAATATTCCATCAGTATCTAAAGATGAATTCTTCATTAATTCATTCTTTATTTCTTTATTTTTTTGCCATTAATGATTAATATAGAGAGATGCTTTTCTATTTTTTCCTTTATTTAACTATTTGGACAAATTTTTTTTCCTTAATAAATTTAAACCTCATTTTTATTAGTATTGCATGATTAAATTTGTAATTCTGTTGGCATAATTTTCAAGCCATCCAAATGTAATTTTTGGTTATAATTTTTCTCTCCTTTTTCGTATTTGATTCAATTTTATGAGAGGTGATATTTAAATTGTCAAATATTCAGAATTTTCCTTATATTAAGATGCAAGTGAAGAAACCGAATATGCTAAATTTACTGAATCTTGAGTGTCTCGATGTCATAGCGAAGTAGAAATAGTATTTTTATTCTTAAATTTATAAAATAATTGTATAATTCTCCCATGGGTATTCACTTTTCTAATTTATTTATTGGTTGTGTTCTAAAATTCAAAAAGTTTAATTAAAGAAAAAAACGAAAAAAGCTTATGAAATATTTTGAATTTACAAATAAGTGGCTTCAAATTCTTTAATTAAAATTCTTACGTTCATTTATCCTTTTTTATTTTCTGATTTTTGATAAATTTCTTTATAATAGATTTTATTCTAAATACCTCTAATTATTCTTCCATTCAAAATTCATGGGAAATCATCCAAATGAAGCAAAAGAAAGTCTCTACGTATAGAACAACTAAGCCAATAATTCTGAGTAATATAAATCTAGCAAAATTCTTTAAAGCGACGAATCACCTCGAACCAATTTTGGAAAAAAAAATCAATTCAAGTCCTCATCTCCATTAGTCGCTTCCAAAAATATTATGAAAATGAAAAATAGTGAATAAAAATTTCAGTTTTTTAGCAAAGTAGAAGAAAAATAAAATATAAAGTCCTCTGGCCATTAAATTTAACCGCAAGTATAAAAAGAAGCATTTATTATTCCCATAGCTTCCAAGAAGAGAATCTGTAAGCACAACTTTAATAGAATTCAAATAGACCCCAGCCAATTCATAGTCATGAAAACCAATTAGATTTTAGAAGACTACTCTATTGACAAATAAATAGGCAAAGGAGGATATGGAGTGGTTTACAGAGGGAGAGATAAGTAGCAAAATTAGCCCAGAGCAATCAAGAAGATATTTAAAGATAAAATGAATATAGATTTAAAGCTGAATTTAATCAATGAATTTTAAATTTTAAAGCAACTCGACCACCCCAACATAGTTAAACTCTACGACATATATGAAACGTAAAACTAATATTATGTGGTTACTGAACTCTGTGAAGGTGGAGATATGCTGCAACTGGTCAATGAAAACCGTTTAACTCCTGATATAGTTCGTCAAGTCATGATCCAGCTGTTGGGTGCTATTAAATATCTTCACAGCTTCAATATTTTGCATCGCGATCTAAAACTGGAGAACATGGTCATCGTAAAAAAACTAAAAAAAGATAAATTAGACAAGATTTAAATTAAATTAATTGATTTCGGAATATCCCTAGACTTGAATAAGCAAACCAACAACAAGACCAATGAAGTATTAGGAACCCTAATATATATGGCTCCTGAAGCTTTAACAGGACAACTGGGGCTATCTTTAGATATGTGGAGTTGCGGCATCATCTGCTATCTGCTCTTGACCAAGAAAATGCCATATACTTTCAATTCATAACAATAACTGTAAGAAAAAATAGTTAAAGGGCATTACAATCGAAAACGTAACTATTTAGATATTTAGTTTTACAGAGTTTTGATCCAGAAATTAAACTTCTCATCTCTGAATTGCTTCATAAAGATAACCAAAAACGAGTGAACGTCGACAAAGCTTTACGAAATGTTTGGCTGAAGAAAAAGCCGAGAAAAACATTGACTCATATTGAACTTGCAGAAATTGCTCACAATATCTTATCTTATGATGTAATTACTAAGTCATTTAGATGAAAAACAATCTTGTCTCAATTGTTGAAAGTTATCTCGTCCACAAAAAAATAAATCAGTCAGAAAGGCAAAGGTTAGCAGTACTTTTTGAATAAATCGATGAGGATAAAAGCGGAATTATCGATTAAAAGGAGTTTATGAATTTATACCTTGAAAATTCAGAGCATTATAACATTGAGTAAGTTAAAGAAATGCTGAAGATAATAGACAAGAATCAATCTGGGAAGATAGATTTTAATGAATTCATCAGTGTCATGTATTCCCGAAGAAAGTTGTTTCAGAGAAAAAATCTTTAGGAGGCTTTTAACTTTTTTAATAAAAGTCATACAGGAGAGTTGTCAAAATAACAACTTCGCTAAACATTAAATGGCATAGATGATGAGGAGCTAGACTTTCTCTTCGAACAATTAGACAGCAATCAAGACGATAAAATATCTAAAGATTAGTTCATCACGTATCTGATGAGCATCTATGATTATGAATAATGATTATTTTTACATTCTATATTAAGCATGTGATTAGCAGATCCATTGCAGCTAGATATTAATAATTGAATTGATTGTATTATTTTATGGTAAGATTAGCAACTGATAAATAGTAATGCCATCATCAATTGAAAGAGTGGTTCAATATCTTTTAGCTAAAATCTTTTATAATTTTAGCACATCATTCAGATTTTTGCTTGCCATCAACTTCTACCGTCGATATTTTCCCTGATCAAATGTTTCGTTCAAGTTATTACTTTTTTTATGAGAGTCGTAGGCAAAATGTGAAATCGGAATAAACGAAGATGGCTTAAAACCTATAATTTTACTTTGGTTTATATTACGATATTATGATTTAACTACTTGATTTCGAGCTGGAAGGATATTATTCCACTTCAATTCAGAACGTATGCCTCCAGCTGTATCCCAATCAAACCTATTTTTTGTCTTTTTTGGCTCAGGAGTGCAGTATATATCATTTTCAGTTTGTTGACTGGATGATTGATGCTTAACTAACTATTGAAGGGAAGCTTAAACTCTGGTCAGCTGCTTTGTTAGCAAATCTATCTTATCAATATAAGATATCGTGCTATCTTGATAACTTATAAGTTACTTTTCAGTTTTGAAATCGTTAAATCCTTTTGATGGCATTAGAACTACTTTAGTGAAAGGTCATGCTTTAGCTTTTGGTTTTACTCATGTAATTTTACAAACTCAAGCCGAATAGCATCATCTTATTGCATGGAAAACACGATGCTGTCAGCTAATGTTACCGTTTATTTTGATATTTATTCCATGATTGCGATTATAATCAATAATATCAAATTTTATTAATTATTTTTGTCGAATTAGAATCGAGATAATGCATTGATTGACTTGAACAATTGGAAATCATCGCATCCTAAAATTAATGAATAAACATTATCTGATAGTTCATTACTTATATTAAACTAACAAAACATGAAAAAACTAGGCAAGCAGCTGGCAATTCGCATTTAATAAGAAGAATCACCTTCCACTGATAGACTGAGAGATTCTCTGAATCAAGCGTTGCATCCTATTACGCTTCCAGATTCCGATGAAGATCATTTGAAGGCAGACCCTCCTGTAAATCTCAACAATGTTGTCTAGTTTTAATAATTTTTAATTGACGATTAAAAAGAAAAGCCAAGTGGTAAACGGTCCATTGACTCTTATTTTAAACCTTCACATGATATGTCCGTTAATAGTCATAAACTATAGGGTAAAAGCTTAACTAAACAGCGAAAATAATTTTCAATTTAAATTCCTGAAGGCAAAGGAAGTCGAAGGAAAGGCTAAGAAAATGTTGAATAAAACTTCAAATAACCGCCAGCCCCATCTAATAAAAAATCAATTATCTAAAAAAGCTTTATCTTTCCTGAACTAAATGATAAATCACTAGCAATTAAGAATGAGATCTAAAAGAAAGACCCGCAATGCCAAATTGACTTGTTACAAAAGGGTTTTGATAAAGAAAGGCAATAATTTTATCGAGAAAAATCAAAATTTTAAAAGGAATTACTAGTCAAAGAAGGACAGATTGAAATGCTGCAAAAAATGCTAACAGGCAGATTCGGCGGTGAAGGATGGAATTTTCAGCAGAGTTCAACCCATGACCTGTAGGCGATTCTTCTTGAAAAAGACCTTCAAATTAGTGAGCTTCTTTAAAAGATATCAGAGCTTAGCAGACAACTTAGTTAAAGGGGCTAATAGCTTCATCATGTAAAGATGGAGTTTAGTCGACTGTAAAATGTGAATGAAACTTTGTTAAATCAGTTATATTTACTGTAAAAAAAGGAGATAAACTGCAAAACAACACAGCAATTTTACGATATTAAACGGCAGAAGTGTTCGAGTCCTACTCATCGAGGGTGGGAGTCCGTGCATAGAAAATAAGAGCATATCTATTCTGGAATGGACGACCTGCAAAAAAGATTATAGAACTTGCATAACAATAGAAAATAGCTGCAAGATCGTGAGAAGATCAAATCATAAATTAGTTACTCACAAACATCCAAATACAAAAACAGTAGCAATTATGAAATGAGAGCCTTCACCAACTTTACTCGCAAAATTTGACTAATCAGTCTGTTGTTGTTTATGACTCTATTTTAAATAATATTTAAGTGTTGATAATGAACGATAGCCGGGTGGAAGAGCGCCACCTCTGGCAGGTGCTCGATAGCTATTTTCGTCAGAATGGACTGGTTAAGCAACAAATTGACTCATACAATCGTTTCACTTTCGACATGGAGCAAGTAGTCACAGAATACGGAAACTTTATCATTCCAGTCAAGCATCAGTTCCGCGCCGGAGAGGATTTCAATGAATAAGAAAAGTGGTAATTTAAGTTTACCAATAAGATCTATAAGGCTGCAACCAATCACAAAAATTCAGATAAGTCGGTCATCAAAGTCAATCCCATGATGTGCAGACTAAGAGATCTAAATTACGAATGTGAAGTCAGGGTAGATTTAGTTTACAGCAAGACTAAAACTAATCAATAAACTAATTAGGACATTCCGATCTGGACCAAAAATATTAATAAAATTCAGATGGCAGAAACACCTGTCATGGTAAGATCACTCTGGTGCAGATTGACTGAATCATCAGAAGAAGAAAGGGTTCGTATGGGAGAGTGTCCACATGATCAAGGAGGTTACTTCATTATTCGTGGATCTGAAAAAGTGGTGGTTGGACAATAACGTATGGCCTATAACTTTGTCTATACCTTCAAGACTAAGATTGAAACTGAGCCTTGGGTGACTTAAATCCGATCCCTCCCTAAAGGTATTGGAGCTTTGCCTGCAGTCTTCAAATTGTTAGTAAAATATGAAAAGGGAGCTCCAAGAATCCTCTGCCGGATAAAAAACGTCACAAAGGATCTTCCTCTTGGACTACTTTTAAGAGCTCTTGGCTTACAAACTGACTTACAAATATTTCAATGTATCTGCTAAAAAAACATCACTGACCTTAATTAATAGGATTATTAAGAATTGAAGGGTATTATGGAAATTCTCAGATATTCCATCGAGCAAGTCAGCTTTTATAATCCCAGCTAATGTCAAAACATGATCGGCAAATTTATTTAAAAATTGAAAGGAATTGACTCGGAGGAAACGCAAATTGAGTTTGCTAAAGAAATACTAAGGAATAAGGTCGTACCTCATGTGGGCACTGATGAGGGAAGCTTTGCCAGAAAAGCCTATTTCATTGGATATATGACTCGTCGCCTTCTCTATGGCTTTTTGGGTAAGACTGATGAGGATGATAGAGATCACTACGGAAAGAAAAGGCTCGATATGACGGGTGTTCTAATGACAAATCTCTTCAAAGAACAGTTTAAAAACAGTTATATTGAAAATGCAAAAAAGATTATTCGAAGAAAGCTACATTCTGGCAAATTCTAACTCTAAAAAAACATTGAGTTGGTTTTTGACCCTAGACCTATAACTTTGACTATTAGAAATGCTTTGGCGACTGGAAATTGGGGTAAATCCATGACGGGATAAATTATTAGATCAGGAGTAGCTCAGGTACTGAAAAGAGATACATCTTTCTTTGCAACTCTCTCACATTTGAGAAGAGTTGTCGCTCCTATTCAATCCAGCTCAAAATCAGCTAAACCTAGGCTGCTTCACAATACACATTTTGGTCTTATTTGTCCATCCGAGACTCCTGAAGGTCAAAAGATAGGAATAGTCAAAAACTTTTCTTTAATGGCAAAGGTAAGTTTGGGTGTGTATGATCAAATGATTGAGGAACTTATTGATCTGTTGAAGAGCATGAAGTGCGAAATGTTTGATCTAAGTGTAAATGATGACGATTTCCATTAAAAAACTAAAATCATGATCAACGGAAACTGGGTCGCCTTCACTGATCAGGGACCTAAAATTGTAAAGGTTCTCAAGGATTCACGCCAGAAGGGAGATGTCCCTGACGAGGTTTCCATTGTACGCGATATCGTCCAAAATGAAATTAAAATTTATACTGATTCGGGTAGATGCATGAGACCACTCTTTACAGTGGAGCACAATCAACTTAAAATCAAGGCTCGTGATATCGCATCTGACATGAACTTCGATAAATTGAAAGAGCAAGGTTTTATTTAATATTTGGATGTCGAGGAGGAAGAGTCTGCTCTTATTGCAATGGATATCTCCTATCTATAAAATAGCGATCTGGAGTATACTCACTGTGAAATTCATCCTTCCATGCTCTTTGGAGTCTGTGCCTCAGTTATTCCTTTTCCTAATCATAATCAAGCCACTAAAAATACCCTTCAGAGTGCTATGTCTAAACAAGCAATGGGAATGAACAGTTTAAATAACCAAATCCGTATGTAAACTTTATGCCATTTGCTATACTATCCTCAAAGACCTTTGGTGGCAACAAAGCCTACTAAGTATATCTCTGTCTTCTAAATGCCCATAGGAGCAAACCCCATTGTTGCTATGGCCTGCTTTACTGGCTATAACCAAGAGGATAGCATCATTGTAAATCAATCAGCAATTGATCGAGGTTTATATCGTTCTGCCTTTTATCGAACCTACAAAACATAAGAAAATATCACATCAGCCAACAGTAGTATGAGCAAAATATGCAAGCCCGATAGCAAATAAGTCGAAATTTTCCAAGAAGCAGTCTATAAGCTTGATCTTGATGGTATCATTCCACCAGGGCAAACTATTTAAGATTAAGAAATTCTTGTGGGAAAAATACTGACCCCTTCAGATAATAAAGAAAGGACTACAATGTAAAATAGAGGTAAATTTAAAGATGCATCCCTACGCTCCAGAAGAGCTGAGAGGGGAGTCGTAGACTTAGTCATTGTATCTTAAAATTCTACAGGGAATAAGTTTTCTAAAGTGCGCATAAGAAGTATTAGAACCCCTCAAATTGGAGATAAATTTGCTTCTCGACATGGTCAAAAGGGAACTTGTGGCATGACTTATAGACAATAAGATTTACCCTTCACAATAGAGGGAATTGTGCCTGATATGATTGTGAATCCTCACTGTATCCCGTCTCGTATGACGATCGGTCATTGTATTTAATGTTTGATTGCTAAACTCGCCTGCATAAAGGGAAGATTTATGGAAGATTCCACTCCATTTCGTATTTTCAATATGGAATCCAAAGCTCGATAAGTTCATAAAACTGGATATCAAAAATATGGAAATGAGTTAATGTTTAATCCTTATTCTGGTAAAAGACTCTAAAATCTCATTTTCATTGGCCCGATTTATTATCAGCGCTTGCGTCATCTTGTCGATGATAAAATGTATTCAAGAGCCAGAGGACCTGTAGTAGCCATAACTAGGCAGCCAACTCATGGTAGAAGTCGAGCTGGTGGCCTTCGCTTTGGTGAAATGGAGAGAGACTGTATCATTTCTCACGGAGTCAGTGATTTTCTGAGAGAAAGACTCTTTTTAGTCTCAGATCAATTCAGAATTCATGTCTGTTCTAGATGTGGGCTTATGGCTTCGGTCAATATTTCAAAAAATCTTTATGAGTGTACTTTATGCCGCAGGGTACTTTATTTTTAACTTAGGCCACTAAGATTTATCAAGTAAACATTCCCTATGCGGGAAAGCAGCTGCTGCAGGAACTAATGGCTATGCATATTGTGCCAAAACTTTACTTCACCCCTAAAAAAAATTATATTTGATTCAATATATCTCATCAATTAGCCTGCATAAATAAATATTGAAAAGATAGATCATCAGCACATTTATTATTATAAGATAATCCAAAGCATTAAAAAGGTTGTTTTTAAAGAGTTAGCTTTGTAATATGTTAGATTGAGCAGGGTGGCGTAGTGGTATCGCGTTGGGCTCATAACTCAAAGGTCGGAGGATCGAAACCTCTCTCTGCTACTTTTTAAATATTATGAGTCTTAATAAATTGAATTAAATCATGCCAAAATACTTATGTTACTCAGTTATTGATTGACAAATCCAATTTTTAGATTCATTCTGGTATCTTGCACGTTTCATATTTTATACATTCTTCAAATTTTAATTTGCAGTCATGATGAAAAGGATACTCTAATAGATTAGAGAAAATGTTTCAATTATTTCTCTTTGTTGTTAAAAATTCTTTTATAATTAACCCAAATTTAAAATGGAGAGTGGTCTTAAATTCTGAATGCAAAAATAAATATGCATAGACTCAATCCATTGGTTTATATTTGAGCCAATCAAATTAATACAATATTAATAGAGGATGTATAAATGATAAAGGTACTATATCAGTTTATAAAGAGTGAACAATTTGTATTGAGCTTGTTATATAATGGGTAAAAAGGAAAACGATTAAAAGGTAAAAATTATCATATACAGCCTCCAGCTCCCAAGAGAGCTCTCTCTGCATTTTTCCTTTATAGAGGAGAAGTCTACGATCGCGTGAAAGCCGACAATCCAACTGCTAAGATCACTTAGATCACCAGGATTATTAGTGACATGTGGGGAAATGTGGACCAAGCAACCAAAGACCGTCTTGAAGCAGAATACCAGAAAAATAAGATTGAAGCAACCAAGGTAAAGGAGGAGTATGAGGCTCAATATGGTAAGATTTAGCGCAAAAAGAAGAAGAAACACGGCAAGAAAAATGAGGAATAATGATCCAAGCATTTTATTCTTTAAAATTAATATCCCTTCCCAGTTAAAACAAAAAGATACACCTTTGAAAAAAGATAAACCAACTAAATTTTAAACAATGCCTAATTTTTTTAAAAAATCAGTCAACCCAAATTGGATATATTTTATCCACAAATTAGTAAAGATTCTATCCCTGTCATCTATTTATATTCTGTCTCACCCAATCAAACTAAGCCTTTTCAAATTAATGTGAAAATAAATCCATCTTTAAAATATATTTCCATCGATGATTGTAGCTATTTAACTTAAAAAGATATGATATTTGAATTAGTTAATATCTACAATCAAATTTATACTCACAATAGCAACAATCAGATGGCCACACCAACTGATAACTGGCAGATGAAAATTTTAAAGTATCTGTTTGGAGAAAAACTCATAGTACGAGTTGAAACTGCTTATTTTATATTCAAATTGCCAGAACCAACTCCATAGGTCACATCTTTACGAGAACAAATATCATCAACTCTGATCAGAAACATAGGAATTGGGACAGCAGCTGGCTTACTAATCATATTTATACTGCAAAGGAAATTTCCAACTTATCGAGAGAGTTTTAGCATCACTAATTTTATGGTGGATGCCAGTGTTTATATGCTATTCACAGGAGGAGCTACTCTCTGGAGTTTGTCTGAACTCTAGTAAACTATCTATCCTTTTCGCTCCAAATGGATTCAAGAACATCATCCTGCATATCTTCTAAAAATGAGATAGATTCAGCGAAATTACAATATATCTTTACTACAGCAGATTGCAGGCCACGTAAATCCCAAAGATCGAATAATGTGGAAAAATCGGTATGATGGATTGATTGCATGATGCCTGTCATTATTTATTTACATTTTGAGGGAATTTTGAATAGTATCTTTTAAGATTGATGCAGAATATTAAAATGAACTTTCTGATAACCTATTCAAATTTATTAAGCTAAAATCATTGTGGTCATAATTATTTATTGACAAACAACTGCCAATTCTTCAATCTCTTAAATCTACAAAAAAGACCTAGTTTCTAGTTACTGATATGGTAAAACATTAATCTTAAGAATGAAGGTGGAGAAAATTAAATTGAATTATGAAGAATTAATAATTTTTCACCACTATTTACAACTCTAATTGAGTAGATCTCATTTAATTTCTGCAATAAACGAGAAGCGGAAATGAAAGATTCCAAGATAAAAGTTACCACTCGAAAATAGAAAGACCTTTTATTAAATGTTAATACCACTTTGAAAACATTTGTAAATAATAAGCTGTTTAAATCACATAATATTTATTTGTAATGGGGCAATGCAATTTAAATTAGATAGAATCTAACTATTTCGGAGACCTATTCAAGAGTCAAACGAGTGATTAAATGAGCTTTTTCTCCAAAGAATCAACCTCCGAAAAAGACAGAGTACTATGGGAACATTAATTAAATATTTCGCATCTGGCATAAGTACCGGAAAGCTCTTTTTGGAGAGAAAGTATTAATTAAGTACACCCGTGCTTTTCGCAAATTGGAAAGGATGTCACCAGGACTTTCCCTTAGTCGAATTTTTTTGGTAATAAAGCAAATCTGGATAAACTTTAAAAGATTCTCAAAAAGTTTGCTTTGTATTTTCCAAAACTTGGGTATACTCAAGGAATCAACTTTTTAGTCGGCTTTCTCCTTATATCAGGGTGCGAAGAGGAAGAAACCTTCAATATACTTGTAAAAATGATGCTTCACGATCGTATTTTGGCGATTGGACTTTATGAGGACGGATTTCCTCTCAATAAATTTTATTGCTAACTCTTTTGGCAGCTGCTAGAAAAGAAAATGCCGAGTATATATGAAAAACTCAGAAAAATAAACATTCCAGATTAAATTTGGATTTTTCAATGGTTCATCACTCTCTTCCTCTATAACTTTCCCATCGAAATTGTCAAGTCTTTTTGGGACTTCTCACTATCCAAAAAGGAGTTTGCACCTGTTCTCATTGCCTTGGGAATATTGAAAACTTTAAAATATTAAATTATGTAACTTTAAATTCATGATTAAATCGATTTCTATGAATTTACTGAACAATTTCGAGATCTATAGTTTTGCAAACAATGTTTGGATCTAAAGAAAATTTTTGCTTATGCAAACTCAATCACAAAATCAGATATTGATAAAGCAATTTCTTTTACCAAATGCACTTCTAATCCGTATCGAATATACTTCGCTTCTTCTCTGATTAGTCAGCGTTAACAGTGGCAGCATCTTTTCAAAAACTTGGAGAGATAAAGATCCGCTTTTAGGTCAAATCCATAAGCCAAAAAATACGAAAGAAAGGTTGAGATTGATGTTATTGAACATCTGTAAAAATTGGTTTTGTCCAAGTATAAATTATATCAGTCGTAGCTGAAAAAATCCAATGGCAGTTTCTATAAAAAATCAAACCTAAGCATACCTTTTAGTAATCGAACTAGTCCAAGCAATCCCTTAAATTGGAACTTCAAGAAAAAAAAAATATGATTGTATTTTTAATTTATGAACTATTAATCATTGACCTATAAAGTAATGATTACTCATTCTCGCCTACTGCTGTTAAAGATTTTTCTCATTACTTTGGAATTTTTATGGAATGCGATAATTTGCTTTTTAGTTGGGTTAATCTTGACAATATTTTGCGGATTGATTCACTTAGCAGCATTTTCTCTGCATTGTTGTTGGAAAGCTGAATATTTATAAATTTACAATTTCTTGCCGAACAAGTTGATCAAATTTAAACTAGAGTTGCCTAATTTCACTATTCTTTCCTGTACCTTACTATGAGCCTAAGTTGAAATTTTACTGTTCTATCTGAAATAATCCATCAAATTAGGTGGACACTTCGTCAACTTCGACTTGTATCTATAAGCATCGGTTCAGTGACATTTTATCTCTTTTATTGGGACTAATTTTTCTTTAGGACTCTAAAAGATTGGTTTCTTCTGAATTTTATTGATGATATTGCGAGTCCATGAGAGTTGAGGGGACATATTGACTGTAAACAACACCACTCTTGATGCTGATGGGCTTATTCTTACTTTTGGTGTTAGATTGAATACGTTTATCAAAAATCATTTTATAATCACTGTAACTATCTTGCTCCCCATTTTACTATTTTTATTATTTGGAAGCAATTATACTTTTATTTGATTTGATTGTGGATTGACTGGCCTTTTATTATAATTTTTTATTTGTTTTAAGGAGCTCCATCAGCTATAAATACTTCATTTCTTTTTAGGAGTTTGTTTAGGCAATATCCTTTGTAGGCCTCTCTAAGCCATAATCTACCATACATTATTTTAGTTTTTCTTATATTTTTTTATTCACCTCCATTTTAATCATATCCGCATCTACTCGAGACAGTTTCGCACTTGATTTTATTGATTTGATTTTGTTCTTCAATATTAAGTTTGAAGAAGGAGAACTGATTTAGGATTATTTCTTTTTTCGATTTATTTAGCAGCTTAAGGAAAGATCATCATCGAAGTTTCTTTAAAAAACTAAGGAAGTACTTTGCTTTGTTCCCAATGAATGTTCACAATGTTTTCGTTTGGTAATTTAGCTTTCCATAATTCCCTTTGCTATCAAATCTGGCTGGCAAAAAGATCTTCTCTTCATGGATGCAGCATTCTTATTGATTTTATCATTTTAATGATTGCCCTTTTGACCTATTTTATGACTGGCTGTTGTATTCTTTATGTGCATTTCTATCATCTGTTATTTCAAAACATCTATCTACCTGCATCTACCAAATCTTACTTTTGCAATCTTTTTATTGATTTCTTATTCCCTTTGATTTGAGTTATCATATAGTCATCAATCTATTTTCTTTATTCCTCCACAAAATATTATATTTGATTTCTTTTTGACATGTAGGTGTTTAGTTCACCTCGTTTCTTTGATCTTCTGACAGTCATTTCCCTTTCAGTAGCGACTCTTTTCGAAGGCACAACTATTGGAGATTTGTTGGTTTTTCTTTGCATTTTGGTTGTATTAGAATTATTAAAGTTTAATATAATATTTACCATCGTTATTCCATCAATTAGCTATTAAAATTTACCTTTGCGCTTTTAAATTGCAATCGTAATAATAAACCCCATATCCTAGAAATTAACTTTACAAATCCTAGAAGATTACTTTTTCAAATTGCATTAGAAAACTCTAACTTGTAGGCTGTATAAATATTTTTTTATAATATTAAGAATGGGATGCTTAATGCAAAAATCAACCCTAAAAGATAGTCAAAAAACGAGAGATCACAATGATGAAAAAACAACAAAACAGCAAATAGCTACTTAATCTTTCCAATAAACAGGATCGCCTTCAAGATTCCGACGACTATATTCATATGATACTCCCATTCATCAACTCATGTCAAGCTACATAATGCCTCACTAAACTTCTGAATTTATGTAAAACTTAAATGAGAGTCCAAAGAAATAAGAGCCCTTCTCTTCTCAACTATTATACAATTATAGTGAGTTGTATTTAGGGTTCAATGGACTAAAAGATGAGTAAGTTTACAGTGAAACAAACTATCAATTAAGGCATCCATAAATCACTTTTAAGCTGGCAATTAAGATTGAAACCAAGTTATGATATTATTTATATTATTCAATACATATTCAGAATAATTATAATGAACTGATAATAAAAATTATCATATTTGTGCTGCCTACAATAGAGAAGTGATGTGAGAGATTGAGAAATTAAAAGAAAATGATGTTTCGATTAAAACACAAGCAACAACTAAATTCAGTAATATTTAATTATTCTATGTGATCAAATTTAGATTGACTTAATAGAACTTTTATTTTTATTGGCTTTAGATAAAACTCTTGCTAATACAACATTGATAAATCATGAACCAAAGCTCATCCAAAAGGATTCATCAGCGTTATGGTGAGTTCAAGCCATCCATCTGGAGACTGATATTCCTTATATATGCTTTCCATCATTGTGTCTAAATTGCAATTTAATTGTACGATTGACATTCAGCTGTTTTTGCCTGACATTGAGATAAAAAATTCTGTTCTTCTCAGTGAGATATCCTTCCAATAATAATTTTAATTATATCGTCTTAGCGAATTCATGAAGAGTCTTTTTGGGATCAATCGATACCAACATGTATTGTTTGAAGTTTTTCCATATCTTTTCACGATAAAAAAACACAATAATTGGTATGCGCTTTCTCAATAATCTAAAGCATACGCTGGGTTGTCCTTAATATATTTTTAATAAGTAGCCTCTCGTTTGACTTGTGGAAATAGTTTGACTTACATACTTGTTCGCTACAAGACTATTTATTTATAATGCAAGAGTATTAGAGTTCAATAAAACACACAAAAGACATCTACTGTTTTACATTAATTCGAACCAATAAAATAATTTTGGAAGTTCAAGGCTACTTAGAATCATTTGATCTGCTTATTTACATATTAATAGATTTACTGTGAGAATGACGAAAAGGACCAACTTTCTCAATCTAGGTTTAAATTAAATTGTAGGAAATGTGGTTTTTGGGGAGGGGTGCATTATCAATCCCACCTGTTCAATCATATGCGAGCGGAAAGAGGAAAACTTTAAAATAATATTCGGCGATTATAACATCATTGAAGAGCGCACTGTCATTGTTTTTAAACCTACTTCTGAAAAGGAAAACGTTATGCGTATTGGCAACTATAACATCTTTGGCATCAAATCATATATTGGTAATAGTCAAATAGGCGATGGTAATGTCATCGAAGCCAAAGCAGAAATTAAAGATGCATTAATAGGAAACTACAACATCATAGGATCAGACACTAAGATCACTAAAAAAAATATTGGCAGTCATTATCGCATTTTCTATCCTGGAGTCATGAAATAAATCGACATTATCGATTAAGAGAGAGTCAAATAAAATTTAAGAGAGCTATATCTAGCTACTAAGGCGCTACAAGCTAAATAGATCAAGAGCTGATGATTATTGAAGTGATATACAGATAAATCAAACTAAAGCAAACAGCACCGGTTCGAAGAGGTCCGTTGGCCAGTCAGGTTGCCGTTCTTCCTTTATAATCTTCATACCTGCCTGCTCAAACAATTTTCGATAGAGCATGCTAGATCTTACAACTGTGCAATCTTCTTTATCCACATAGAATCCCTTCTCCGAGCAATTCTCCTTGACTATTATAACTCCACCCTCACTGAGATGTGCTTTGGCTTTGATCAAAAAGGCGATATTGTCTTCATCGTTGAGATGAGTGAGTACCCATTGAATCCATATACAGTCGTAAGTATGTTCAAATTTAAAATCTTGAAGACCTTTGCAATAAAAATGCCGAACATTGTTGTCCTTCAATATTTATTTGGACTTGTTGATAAAAGTCTAGCATTGATCCACTAGGTCGCACTGTTTTATAGCATTAGTACTGTTTTAAAAAATTTGCTCAGAAGTTATTTGGTGATTCTTCCAATTCCTGCTCCGCAGTCTAAAGCTTCTTTGAATTGAAATTTTGGAAACATCTTTATCACTTCTTTTAAAAATGTATTGGAAAAGTTAATATCTCTTTAGCTGAGGTTACCATAGCCTCCTAACACTCCGTTATAACTACTCTATTGATTCTAAGTTATTCACTTGTTACTGACCAATATTTATTGGCACTCTGATACCATTTGGTTAGAGATCCAATGGGATTGTTGACTTTAAAGTGAGTTTTATTATTAAGTTATGCTTCCCACATGGCATCGACTGAGGGGTAGCTAAATAGATAATAAAATACGAAGTGCCGTAGTCATCAAAGCCGTACATTTAAGTCAAGTCGAAATTAATTTATATGTCAATTAATAAAGCGAAAATATTGTAGTCTTGAAGATTGAGATATGATTGATTAAATTAGCAACATGATTACAAACTATTCAATTAAATTAGTAAAGCAGTTATATTTAAAATCCTAAATAAATTTATCTTTAAAATTAACTTTATCAATAAATAGCATTGGATGAACAAGTCAAATGAGAAGAAAAAGAAGGATATAACTAATAAATAGAATGCTGTTTTACCAAGGGTTAGGTGTTTTAATACCAAGGGCTATTTTGATCCTTCACTTCCTTTCGATAGCCAATATATTGAAGCCAAATTAGAGGTTTTTCTTAAATATAGGGTAAAACAGACTCCCATTAGCGTATTTAATGCGATGGCAACAGATAAGCAACGCCAGTAGCAAAAACAAATGATTATTCACCATTGCAAAAGGTCTCACTCAGATCTTCCTAAATAGAAGATTCAAAACAATAACAAATTTTATGGATTAGGATTAACTTAAATAACAAACAATCCTTAAAAATAGCATTAAAAAAATGCATTCCCTTTGCGGAGAGATAATCTTATAAATCATATTCGCAAAGTTTATCTTTAAAAGAAATAAAGAAGTACGATCTAAGACAACAAAAGAAATAAAATAGCACCTTCTATTGCATGCAGAATCAATACTGAAGCACTATCTTTAAGAAGATATAGTCAATCTTCCAAATCATTAAGTAGAAATTTGCAGAGCAGACTCACCAATCTATTGAGGATCGAAGATTAAAATGATTTATTAGAATTTAAGTGACAGAGTCAGAATTTAGAATGATAAGTCAATATAATTACAACAATTAAAGATATTATTTTTGTCCCACATTGCAATGTCGACAAGACTTGCTGTAAGCAGTTGAATTGTGTTCACTATAAAATAAACCAAAAATTAATCAATGGAGAGATAATTTAATGTAATGGTCGAATGAGCTTGGAAAACAATTTAATAAAATGATTATCGATTCAAGATTCAGTCCTTTTTCAGATTGAGGTGCAGATCAATAAAATTATGATTTATGACTGTTTAATTGATTGGGAGTTAATATTATTTAAATTATCTGACTAACTTCTTAAGATGGAAAAACAAGAAGAATCCTTTGACGGAACATTCAATTAAAATATTCGCAGTCAAACCTATAAAAATCTGTATGCCAACAAAAAGAACAGAATCATTGTTAATGTTAGTGGTAATTTATCATTCATATAGACACTCAGTACGCTGTTGTGAAGCACGTTGCCTTCAAGAATAAATGGAATATGCTGACATAACCTTTTACAAACCTCAACTTCGACCTCTGCTGGACTGACAATCATGTAAAGCCGGACTTGTTTGCTCGCATGCAACCACACCAAAAGATCAATCACTTTCCAGGTTTATATTTTTTTATTTAGGAATGACTATACTTTCACGTAAAAACAATCTTGGCAACGGTTTAATGCAATTTCGCAAAAAATTTCCAGGATAATATGAGTTTTTCCCAATCACTTGGAGCTTACCCAACGACTATCAAGATCTACAAGCTTACCATGAATGTCGCCAACAGGGAAAGGCTCAGACCTTCATCGTCAAGCCCGAGGCCAGTTGTCAGGGTCGCGGAATTTACCTGACCCGCAATATTGAAAGTATACCAATATTGATGAAGGAATCAAATCAGACCGATGCGTAGTCCAAAGATATATGCACAAACCATACCTAATAGAAGGGCTAAAGTTTGATATGAGAATTTACGTTCTTGTAGCTGGAATCGATCCTTTACGCATTTTTGTTTATGAAGAAGGGTTGGCCAGATTTGCAACAGATGAATATCGTCCACCAAGATCTGAGAATTTGGATAATAAGTTTATGCATCTGACTAACTACGCAATCAATAAGGACAGTCCTAAATTTATTTTCAATGAGTCAATTAGCAGTATTTTTCAAGATATTCAGATATGAATGTGGGCCATAAGAGATCTTTGACATCAGTTTACAAGCACATAGCAGAAGAGGGTCACGATGTGGAATAGTTAAAGTCTAAGATATATGATATCTTCATTAAAACCATCATCACTGGCTATCCAACCCTCAGTAATAGTGTTTCTTCCGTGCATCCCGATAATTTCGCTAATGACATGTGTTTTTAAATTTTAGGATTTGACATAATGATTGATCATAAATTGAACCCATACCTTTTAGAGATCAACTATACTCCAAGTTTTACTGCAGATACTCCGCTGGATCAATACATAAAGAAGAATCTTATAGCAGATACATTGAATCTCCTCAATATCAACGACAAGTGGAAAAAATAGATGAAAATAAAGCGTGATAAATAAATTCAGGAGAGAATGATGTCTGGAAAAAGAAAAAAATACACTCCTGAATAAAAAATTACTCTTGCTATTGACGAAGCCAAAAGGAGAAATTAATACTAAAATAATAATCTGGGCAGATTTACCAAAATATTTATACTTGGAGAAGATCAAATGAAGAATTATAAAAACTATTATGACTTCGCAATAGATCTTTATAATGCTACTCCCAAAACAGAAAATGGATCCATTGTGACTAAACCGTTCATTAAAGACTATGTCACCTACAACAACTACTTTGAGGCCAGAACTAGTGAAGTCAAAAAAAGAAAAAAGGATGAGAAGGAGAATAGCATGAGAAATAGCTCAAAAATCATGGCGAATAAAGATCATGAATCACTTGCTAACTTAAGTCGATCAGGACAAAATCAAATGTCATTCTCGTCAAACAGCATGAATAAAAGAGTGAGTTCTGCCAAAAACAAAAGAGACAAAGATAAAAAAGAACGAAAAGTTGTATACGAACGGATTCCTTCCAAAAAATCTTTAAAAAATGAATAGTACAGTAAGAACAATCAGTAGATTGAATCAAACGACAGTTTCACTGAAAATGCAAGTATCTTTCAAAACAAAAATCTGCAACAGCTTATCCTTAAACAAAGATAGAGCGAGCATCCCTACGATCATCATGATGATGATTCAAATTCCAATAATTGTGATTGATAATATGATATTTGAAATACTTAAATTCTTCATTCTTTCTAACATTTAAGTTTGTCCATACCAAATCATCAGTTAAGATTCTCTCTAACTTCCTCTCCGTAATCATTTTGGCAACAAAAATTAAGACAAACGTAAACAATTCCTAATCCAAAGATGATCATTGCGCAGATCCATGCCAAAGTCACACCGCCATCACTGGCATAGCCACAGCTAAAGAAGAAAAATACTGAAGTTGAAATGCTACTTTAAAAACTAGTTACTATATGTAAAAGAGCCCTTTTCCCAAGTACGTCCTCAAAAATTCAAAACTACTAAGTACAAACTATATTTTTAGCTCCACTCCGATCATAACACCTCCGAAAAGACTGCATAGATGATGACTTACATTATAAAAATAGGAGAAAAGACCAGAAAGAAGTGAGCGCTGATAATGTTATGGAGAATCATATAGATGAGACCAACAATTCCAAAGGCAATGATTAATCCGCTTTATATTATTAAGAATACGCGACTAGAAAGTTTATGACCTTGATTACTTTGGCAAAAGTAGATGGTTATGGCGAGCCTATTTTTTAGTACATAAGATTAATTATATAAAAATATCACTCAATTCAAGAATTCATTAGAAAAGTAAAATTAAAATTATGAAAAGGTGCCCAATATAGAAAATTATAACTTATATAGGACAATATCGGAAATATCGGAGTTAAAAATAACCAATTCTTTTTTTGTTATAACCGATTGACTGGTCAATTGGCATGTTTAAACTCTTCCTTCTTCAGCATTTGTTAATATAATACCAAACTTATCTAGAAAATACTAGACTAATATAATAGTCATTAATCTTTATGGACTGTTCTGGAATTATATCTTTTTAATGAGCAATCCTCAGCTTGCAACAGACTACAAAAATCAGGGCAACTAGGCTTTCAAAGCACAGCGATATGAAGAAGCTATTGACTGGTTTACAAAAGCTATCTAAAACAATCCAAATGACCATGTCTTCTTCTCAAACAGGTCGGGATCTTATCTTAATCACGGACAATATGAAAAAGCATTGGAAGATGCCGAAATATGCGTATCGTACGTTTGATATAATTTGAGAATGAACCCAAAATGGCCTCGAGGATATCAACGGAAAGGAACTGCTTTGTTTTATTTAGGCAAAATCGAAGATGCCATTACCACATACAAATCTGGACTTTAAATTGATCCTAGCAATGCAGATCTCCAAAAAGATCTGAAGGCAGCTGAAAATAAGCAAAAGACAGGAGCGAAACCTCAAATGAATCAGCAATACCTCCAGGCAGTCTTAAAACTCATGTCTCATCCCTAAACGAAATAATATTTCAAAGATCCGACCTTTATGCAAAAATTGCAGTAAATAATGCAGAATCCCCAGCTGGCTTCCTTCTACCTTCAACAAGATCCTCGAATTCAAAAGGTATTGGACATTCTAGCTTCTGAGACCAATCCAAATGATTTGTCAGAAATGGAGAAAATGTTTCAAAAGCAAGGCTTTTCTGGAGCCTCACCACCGGAACATAAAAAACCTTAGCATGAACATAAAAAATAATAAAGTGAGGCACCTCCTCCTCCTAAAAAATAATAAAAAAAGACAGAGAAGAAACATGAAAAGAAGGAAACTGAGGATCCTGCTTAACGTTTAAAGAATTTAGGAAATAAATAATTTATTAAGAGAAACTTTGATTAAGCACTTAATCTATATGAGCAAGCCATCCAAACAAACCTCAATGAACCACTATATTATAACAATAAGGCTGCCTGCTACATATAAATCCAAGATTATTAAAGTGCTCTGGAATAAGTAGCAAGAGCTGAAAAATTATTCGAGGAGGGAGTTTGTAAAGACTATGTCAAGAAAGCAAAAATTTTGGCAAGGAAGGGAACAGTTTTGGGCAAACTCTAACGATTTGAAGACGCAATTTAAACATTTGAAAAAAGTTTACTTGAAGATATCAACCCAAAAGTAAAAGACTAACTAGCAAAAATTAAGAAATGCAAAAAATAAAAAGAAGCCAAAGAGTATATTAACCCTGAATTGGCTGAAAAGCATAACTAAAATGGATCTGCACTCTATAAGGAAGGTAGTTATCAATTCATTTAGGAAAATTCCCACAGGCACTCAAGGAATACGAAGAAGCCATCAAAAGAAACCCTGAAGTTGCCAAATACTACAGTAATATTGGACAAGTTTATATTAAACTTTTGGAATTTCAAAGAGCTAGGGAGAACTACGATCTTGCTCTTAAGAAGGACCCAACTTTCTTGAAGGCTTATCATAAAAAAGGAGATTGTCACTTCTTCCTGAAGGAGTATCATAAGGCTTTAGAGGCATATGAAACTGGGCTTAAAAAAGATCCAAATGATCAATTCTGTAAGCAAGGTATTGAAAAAACTCAAGCCGCTATTTATTCAACAAATAGTAATGAAGACCAAGAAGAAAGAGCCAGAAAAGCTATGGCTGATCCAGAAATTCAAGCTATTCTTCAAACTCCAGAAGTCAGAAATGCCTTGACTGAACTAGAAAGAGATCCTAAGTCTTTGCCTCACATCCTCCAAAACAAAAACATCGCATAAAAACTTGAAAAACTTATTGCTGCTGGTATTCTCCGCGTTGGATGAGTTTATTGATTGTAAATTCGCTTTATGGGCAATACTTATTGATTTATAAGCAGAACCATTTAAATCAATTGAAAAATAGTAAGAGTTTGCTTCATCAATAAGCGATAAAAGCAAAGAATAAACATATTATTTATTATTTTTATATCAATAAAATTATTGTGAGTTATTCATGATTAAAATCACTCCCCAAATATTTGGCCGATTTTTATCTTAATACAATAGAATAACATTATCAATAGTGAACAGCTACCAGAATAACGTTAATTTTATTGAGCTGCACTTTTGTGGTTGTTAATTTCTTCGTTCCCATCGTAATAATAGTTTTATCTAATCTTTATCGTTATATTTTAGGGTCCTGGCAGTCTAAGTTTATTTATTGATTTTGAGCCATTAACATAATTTAATTTTTCGTTTCTTTAACAATTGTACTTGAGGTCGAATAAAAGGGTTAATTTGGTATTGTTCGATAATATTATCAATTGGAGAAGCAAGTATTTTTGTCTCTCTTGAACTTTTATGGGGAGAAAGGCTAGGCTTATGGAGGGAGGGAGATCTCTTGATTGAATAGGACAAGCTATAACTGGCTAAATTATGGATAGAATACTGATGTTCTTTGAGATTTACTCCCAGACATAAAATAGGCTTCAATATTAGTTTAGTTATATCATGATACTTAAGGATCGAGTGATTATTTCAAAGAATTTTTTAATTCAAATATGGACTCAAATGCTATATTGATTAAACTTAGCTATTACAAAAGCAAAATAGTAATAATAGGTATTAATTGGATTAAATGACTAATCGTGCAAACAATCATTCACATATGAATTTGATTATTCTGGAACATGCCGTAAGAGTACTACAGCTTTTGCAGTTCTTGCAAAGCTCCATTGGATTGTTCAAAAGGATCACCACCCATTATCTCTAGATTTTGACGAAGCAGTTAGTTGTCCTGATAGGCACTGCCTTCATGTTTTGTCCATTAGATCTAGAACCTAAAAATTCGAGGATTTTATGCCAAAATAAACCTTTTCAATTCTCCTAAAGCTATATTTTTTGGTGGCTCAATAACACTTTAATCATATTCATTTCTAACATAATATCCGCATCTAAAAAACTCCTGCTTTTCATATGAAACTGAAATGATGATGGCAGTTGTTCCTAAATTAGCCTAATATTACCAATGATTTCTTCCTGAGGGATGAGATTAAAATCTGGTGGGTTAGATTAAACGTTGAATTGCATGACACCTGCACTGAGATTTTCCATATCAAAGGAATCAATGGTTTGATCGCAATTTGGATTATTGGGGGAGCCGATATAGATAATTTTCCAGTCGAAAGTTCCAGGAAGTGCGTTGAAGCATTCAAAGACAATGTCAAAGGAGAAGGGAGCAAGAACCGAAGCTGGATTGTTTTTGACAACAATGTTGTTGATGTAGACTTGGGCCATATTTCCCGCTTAATTTGATTAAAATTATAAACTTCAAATTATCATCTAGCGTTAATGAGTTCGCTTCTGGTCAAAAGAGTCACTAAATTTGATAATATTTTTATCTTAATAGTTTTTATTTATTAACTGACCATACCCTTGAGTATCATTACTTTTTGATAAAATCATTAATTGTGCGTTTCAAACTTTGACTTATTAATTGTTCAATGAGTAAAAAAACATCTAATAAATTAAGCGAATAGTCAAAGCAGATCAGTAAAAATTTGTTTAAACAGAAAGTCTTTTGACTGATTTTAAAAAGATCAGAAGTAAATGCAGAGATCTGGCGGCATAACTTAAGGTATAGTTGCCAAAAGATGCATTGTATGCCAACATCGAAAGGACAACACTCATGAAACTCGAATTATTAGACCTATCTGGAATTGTGAATCTTAAGAACAGTCTCGTAAAAAGTAAAAAATTATGGAATTAGTCTTGGGAGAGTTGTTTGATCAAGAGAGAGAACTGCTGTATCGCAAACAAAAATTAGAAACTTAAGATAAAAAGGAAAATTAAAAAAGAGAGACAAGGCTTAAGGCCAAAAAATTGAACATTTAAAAGGCTAAAGATGCTGCAATTCTAGCCCGCAGTGAATCTATGGCTGACATTGTTCCTGAAAATTCATTAGACTCCCTGAGAACCAGTCGGACTACTGATGTAAGACAAAGCAAAAGCATTGAGATTCCAATCTACAAAGCTCGAACCTAAACTACAGAAGAAAAAATGGATAGAATTTCCAAATACATTGCATCATTAAAAAGTAAAAATATCAATGAATTTAGAAAGCATGAAATGCAACTCTGATGCTGCAGGAAGTAAGAGGCGTATTCGAGAGTATCTACTTGACCAACCGACTTATGTAAAAGCAAAAACCCTGCTTGAGAGATATTTAATGCGCGAATAAGAGTTATAAAGATTAATATCAATCGCAGTGAGAAACAAACTGAAGGAACACTTCAATAAATCGAAGATATCATAAACTGACGAATATTTATTAATCAAAGTTGATAAACCGAAAGACAAATAGGAAAGGGAATTTGCTGATCAAAGTCTATCCCCAATAAAAGGAAAGTCAAGTTTGTAAAAAATAATGAGACCATAATTGTCGTCTCCTCTCAAGAAAAAAAATGTTAAAATTTAGATTACAGCTGTTGAGAAACAGGCAAGCTCAGATTTTTAATAAATTAAAATCGAACTGGAAAAGAAAAACTAAAATTACATTTAGATGTTCACCAGGATGAACGAAGTTGTGGAGAGGGGCAGTGAGAGATTGATTTAAATTCGACAAAAGAGAAAAGAGGCTTTTCAAGACGATGATGTTTGGGATGAACTTTGATTTAAATATGTTAATAGTTTTTAATCCATTTCTAGGGTTATATTCGATGGAATATTCTTTATGATATATATTAAAATGAAGGCAAAAATCGAAATCATAGTTGTCATACTTTGCATGATGGTATTAGTTGCCACTGAAGAGTGGTATGAACAAGGACATCAGGCAGCGCTAACCTGGTAAAATTTTGATGCTGCTACAATGGAGAAAGGCAAATATAAATACGTAAAATTTTTTACAAGAACCTGCAGATATTGCCGATTGATGAAAGTAATCTAAGAACAGCTGAGAACTGAAAAGTAATGGGGATTCAGATTTTATGATGTGGACTGCTCCATTCATAATGACTTGTGCAGCGCCAAAATAGCCATCCCATCTTTTCCTTATGTGGGTGTATACAATATCAAAGGATAGCTTGAGGCAAATGTTGGGGGATATTATCCCATTGAAACTTTGAGAGAAGCTTTTAACATCATCGAAAAAAGGCAAATAGATGCATTAGCCCTTCTTCCTCCTCCATAAATGGAAGTTAAAAATAGCTTCTAATTGCCAACATTAGGAAATGATATCAGTGATGTTAAACTATAAGAAGGCACGAAAGAAAGAATATAGAGCATAAAATAAATCAAAATAGAAGAGCAAAGAGATGATAAACAGACAGCCTAAATGGATGAAAAAGACTAAAACCGGAAACAATATATTAGCATAGGAATAAAACTATGTGCAATTCTGTTGGGCATTTGGATCTATTATGCAACAATTAAACCTTACCATCTCTCTCTAGAAGATTGTTAAACCAAAACTACGCTGGTTTACATTCCATTAAAGCCGATTAATGAAAATAAATAAGAATAAGTAAAACCAACTTAATAAAACTATTAAAGTTTATCAACATTTCCATCGATGAGTGATAATATTTGATTTAATCTTGTTAAAACTATTTTTATTTATGCTAAATAAAGGAAATATATCATTATATATCATTTCCTTACATCAAATTACGAACTCTCGCTGCGAATTGCCCAGTTTGACCAAAACCAACTTTCGAAGGCGACATTTTCTTAACATTTACAAGATCCCAATTTAAATGCTGGCCTATTTTGCCTTAGTAGTTCTATAGGTTTTTGTCACAACTGATGCAAGACCACTTCTTTTTTACCACCAAGCCATCTTCTTCCTTAGTTATACTTTGAAGATATTCAATCACTGAATTTAGTTTGCTCTAAAGAGCAAAGATATTTTTTCTGAGTTCGTTTATTTAAGCCTAAATAATAAAATAGGTACCGCAGTATCTCTACTGAGTTTGATAACTTATAATTTTTCTTCAAAATCTTTGACAAATGTTTAGTAAATATCGTGTGATATTTTTCCTTAGATTTTAAGTTCAAGTGATCGAAGTATGCTATTTAATTCCTTAAAATCATCAATTCTAAGTCTTCGGTCTATTGGATCGAGTCTTTTTATTGAACTTGAACGTCTAAAGCTTTCTTCATTCTTTTACTTCTTATTTTCTTTAATGTATTTTACCTAATTCGATAATTATAATTTTTGATCTTTTTAAATTGGTTACTTTGCCAAAGCACTTTTGATGATTGTGCTTCTTTGTGTTGCTTATTATTTGGCAATTGATTATCTATTTACGTCCATTTTTTGTAGTTACAGATAAAGTCCTTTTTTGGATATTTACACATCTACAATTTCTTTTCTTTCTTTTTATGGCTCATATTGTTTTTATTTTGGTTTTCTGAATGTTGGTTTAGATTTTTATTCAAATTCTTCAAATCTTTTGAAATGCTGTACTTATTTTTATAGAAAACTGGCATATCCTCTCCCCAACCTCATTTATTCAACTATTTTTTAGAGCTTATCAAATCGACTGCATAACTATTCATTTTTATCTATTTGAACATTTCTTTTCTTTTCGGGTTTGCCGCCCATGATGCTGTTTAATATTTCTTACTCATTTGGATCTAAAACATGTTTTAAATTTTATTTAGTCACCTCAATACTCTTTTTCTATTTTTCCCTTTCTCTTGCAGTTTGTTCAGTCGTAAAACTAACTTTCGAAGCGTTATTCTTTTCAATTTTATTTTATGAAAAATCTGTATCCTTTGAATATTAATTTCGACTGAGTTTTGATACCTATTCCTTCAATCTAACAATTTCCCCCTGAATCTATGCGAGATATTTCGATTTGATCATTTTTTCGTCATTTGAATTTAACAATTAAAAAAACAAATCTTTTGATATTGTTCGGATATCGCTTCGGCTTATGGACATTCCCTACTTAGGAAGTTTTTAGATCAGAGTATCAACTTTCATATTTACAAATTTTAACTCCTTTTAGAGTGCTCGATTCCGCTGTTAGAGTTCTGTCAATCCTTACAACTTTCGTAATTTGTTACTGATCAGAAGAAAATTTCTCATTAGCTTTTATTAGAAAAGAGTAATAGTGAAAAGACTGCCTGTGACGACAATCTCTTCCTCAATACTTTCCTCTTGAGACATTTATATATTTTATAAAACTTATTTTGAAAATCACTTTAACATGTATTCTTTGACTATTAACCTTCGCATTGCTGTTCCATAAATATCAATCTTTTCTGATCAAATTAATTTATTATTTTCGATTATGAAGATAACTAATACTACCTTTCTATTATAGAAACAATTCTTATAATTAAAGAAGGATAATGAATCATCTAGCCCAGACTAATCATGCAAAAGGTCCACCCCTACTTATTAATCAAAATATTTTAAATCGTGGCTCTATCTTTAAGAGGCTCGATTTGCGTCAAGGGTAATTAGCATAAGATAGAGCGAAAAATTCACAACTGTATCACCAACTGTAGAAAAAGATATAGATTTCAAGATTATATCATTAGGATCAACTCAGGCTTATCGATGAAGTATTTAATCGGATATTTAGAAAAAAGCTGAAATAGAAATGCTAATTATTAATTAGAAGAAGAGTATTCAGCAGACTAAGATCAATTTATGGGAATTAAAAAATTAAATCATGTATTTGCAATAGAGTTTAGCAAGCGAGGAAGATTTTTGTGGATTTGATGAAGAGGAAGGAGAAGAAGAATAATAATAATAACAAGAACAGTAATAATAATAGAGCAATCCGAAAGAAGATTAAGAGGATTAAGAGAATCTTTCTTAGAAGAGATAGAGTTCTATTGAAAAATCAGATGATGAGTAAAATGATAAAGATCATACCGAACAGATAAATTCATTAAGTCAATTATTTCATAATTGGGATGTTCATCGTAACAATTCCCAGATGAACTAACAATAAAATTAGTGATCCAATATATGACCAAAAAATTATGGGTTAATCTATTAAAGATTAAATTTTAATATGAAGTTCAATATTAAGTTACTTTTATTCAAATCCTTATGTAAATAATTCCGTCAAATGTATCTATAATTCGAGCATTCGATAGACAATCATTTTTCAGCTTAATTTATAAACATACTCATGAATTATGCTCTCCGTTGGGCCATATTATTGAACATCATCCTTTCCATCATCAGGTCATAACTATTGAAAAATTATAAATTGGAATTTTACATCATAAAAGGATAGTAGTTCTCCGATAATATTGCATTTTGCTCAACATATTCTTATTTAATCCTTGGTTCAAATTATTTATTTTAGAAGTTTTAATATTTTTAATTTTCTTAGTTCTTGCTTGTGTTTTACATCTTTGGTTAAGGACGTCTTTTTTCTTTATTTAGATTAATTTACTCTTAGCCTTCAATATCATCTAAAATATGTTAATTGTATTCTTCTTTTTCTTCAATTGAATGATGTTAAGAAGATTAGTTCTTATCAAGTTTACACCTTTTTAAAAATTTTTATTGAGAGTTTAATTCTTCATCGAGTAATGAGTCCTATTATCTTTATGCTAACCCATTTTTCAAGAATTACCCTGTTTCCTTTTTGATTATTTCTTCCTCATTGTTTTGTTTTGTTAATTTTTAGTCTTACAAAGTTACATATTTCAAAGAAATCAAATTTTTAACATGATTACTAATAAAACTTAACAGTTATCTATAAATTGTATATTTTTCTTTTATCCGAGACCTTAAAATTTTTTTATCGATTTGAAACTTCATTCTATAAATCATTTTTTTCATTTCTCCTCTCATGAAATCAAACACTAAAATATCGTTAATAATACCATTTTAGCTATTGTAAATGTCATTAAGTAAACTTGGAGGTATTTTACTGATCTTTGCATTATTAACAGTATGTTTCTCACATATTGTATTCAGTATCATCCTGATATAATTTCTGATTGTGCCATAAAACCTGTTTTTTATGCTGTTTTGTGTTCTGATTTAATTAATAATTACCTATTTAATTATTTTTGCATGTAGCACCATCTATTCCCATGGCTATCATGCATGTTATACATCTTTTATAACTCTTAGGGCCTCCAATTTTCATTATTAACGTTAGGATCAAGAAAATTAATCCATTTTTATCTGCACTCCAATTCAGTTCTGGAAAAACCTAATTCTTTAAGCTTGAATGCAATAATTTTCCATTTTCTTGATGAATAGATTGGAAATAGGTCAGATAGTATTTTCTTTTCCTGAATTAGTATTTATATACCTCTTAGCTCCACTCGTGTTTTATTTTGCTCTTCTTCATAATTAATATTAGATTATATATTTCAAAACAATTTGTAGAGCATTTACTGAATAACACGTTTGGATTTATAGTCAATAAGCTTCAATTCATCATCATATCATGGAGTAACAAAGGATTTTTAAATTGGAATTCAATTAGTTGAAAGTCAAGAATTTTCAGTTTTATAGCAACAACAAACAATAAAAATCAATAAGAGAAGACCCCATTTTTTTCTCTTTTTTAAGTATTTGCTATGAGTGTTACATTTCTAATATTTTTTTCATTCGAAGCTATTCAAGTTATGAGCTAACTTTCTAAGTTATTTATATCATGTTATGGCTTGTAATTAAAATAATATTAAAATAAGTTAATTATTAAAATTATGGAATTTATTGATTAAATCAAATGTGGAATATAATGGTTAAAAAAATTAGATATTTTCATTAATATTGTTTCTTGAATGACTGAGTTAAAATAAGTAGTTCTATTCATTTTTATATTTTTTTCCATTTTCCCATCCGGTAACTTTGATAGTGTGAAGGTTCTTTTTGAAACGGTATTAAATTCTATTAAAATTAAAGATAGTTAGTATTTTTTTATCGTTTAATTCACGATTATGCCACTCTTAATTTAAAAGATAATATTCATTCTATTTTTTCATTATATTTTTATTTTTGTATTGTTGCATGTTGATCGTATTATTCCTTTTATTAATTTTGTGAAAGATAACTTTTCTAACAGCGGTTATTTCTATTGCTCCAAAAATATATTTTGATTATTAATAATGTGCATGCTACTTTAATTATTTTACCACAATGAAGATGGTGGATATTACTTGTTTATTCTTTTAAGTATTCGGAGCTTGTAACATTGTTCTTCTTCTAAAAAGACAACTTACTGCTCATGCTGGAGACTTGGCAATGATTTTTATGTAAGCAATCGATTTTTTTTTAATTATTAATCTTATTTATTATTTATGAATTTAAAATAAAATTATAAAATTTAGCATAGATAACTCTTGAAAATTAACAATCAAATATTATCCTCTCGATAGGGAAGAAAATTACAAGTTTTAATTTTAATTCTAATTCTAATATTTAATTTTATATTCCTTACTCATTTTTATCAAAAAAATAAAGAAAAAACAATTGTCAAATCAAAAATTAATTATTATTAAAGTAATTGCAATTAGTGATTTTAAAAAAAAACATTTAAATTTAGTTATGAGGTAATTTTATATGCTTTTTATCCTTAAATCAGTAAAGAAGTAATACAGCTATTATTAAAAAATATAGGCATTAAAATCAAAACTTCACTGCTGATTGAGAAGCCGAAACATTATTTATTGGTACTGATTGGTGCTAATAACTACTTCATAACTCAGTTCCTGAAGAAACCACCTTTAAAGATGAACTACATGATTAACTTTCACACCCAAAATCTAAGAAAAACAGCTTACAAGTCCTTCGATAGGTTAATCATAGTATATTTTGAAAGCGATAACAGTTGAGATACATAGCATCCAGCCTGCATTTTAAGAAGTAAGAATTAATTTACTATACGCTAAGCATTTTAAAAGCAAGCAGACAGCTAAATTGATTAAGAATGGGGAGGGACTTTCAAAAATAGCCTCCACAATATCTACGTTAAAGGGAAAATTAGAAGGAGCTAATTAGGATAATGAAAGAGTTTATTCTTGTGAAAAAAAGGTGCTATCACTATTGGAATCGCTATCCTCCATCAGCATAATTGAAATTTTCTTTGCTTTTTCCTTTTTCTATGCAGGCAGTTTAACCCAATTCTTTCCACTATCCTCACTTTTAACTGAGTCTTAAGACTCAAATTTGATATTATTTTTGGCTTGATACGTTTGCAAAGGTTCGTCATTTTAGTTTATACTATTAGTGCTATCAATTGCTTGTAAGGGAGATATTTATTTTAGACATTGACTCAATTCTGACATATTCATACTATCAACAATTGATATGCGATTTGATTTGCTCATTGATGAAGTTGGAGCTTTAACTAATTTTAAAGAAATATGTTGATTTTCATCGCAGAAGCCTATAAAAAGATCTTTTATATCATGCTTTTACTCGCTCTTGTTGGAGAGAAATTATCTTTGACTGGAATTATTAAAGCTACTATGATTAATTGGAATTGAATTTTTAGATCGCCGAACTAATAAATCCATCTCCTCATTGAGGAGTCTAAAATTGGTTGATAGTTATTATTGCAACTTAGGATTCACTATGAGGGAATCAAGAAAGGAGTATACTTTACGAAAGATATCTTACCGGGGAAGAGAATCTAAGTTTAGTGATTCAATCACACTTTTGGAATGTCCTCTCTGGAAGAGAGCGACCTTGCTTTGAAATTATATTCCATATAGGCTTGCTTGACGAGTATACGCAGAATGAGTTGAAACTTTCTGATGAGGAAATGCGTTGTTAATTTATTTTTCTTATTTCGAATATCCTGATGAGTTATTGGATTCAAAATCTTTTTCCATATTAAATATAATATTTAAAACATATTTGAATTTCTTTAAAGATCCAGAATAACTTAAAATTAGCCTTATCTGCGGATCAATAAAATAGTATAAAATTTACCATTAATTGTATTTCGATATTTAATGTTGATAGGAATTAACTCTTCATAGATTATTAATATTTGCTAAGATATATCATTAGAGGATAGTTTAGATGGGAAATGAATGCCCATAGTTAATATGTAGAGGCGAATAAATAAAGGAATCGATCTTGTAAAAAAATGCAGGCATTTTAATTTCATTAAAAAAGTCAAACCAAGGGAATTTAACCGAATCTTTTGTAAGTATATTCAATCTGCAAAAATCACACGTCACTTCATTTGCTCAGAATTTTCAAGAGTATAAACTAGATATTGCTCTTTGTCAATAAAAATAGGAGCAGACTCGATCCTTATCCATAAACATCGATAAAAATATTTCTAAATTTTACGAATATTCTGATGTAAACTCCTCTGTAGTAGTGCATTTAGTTCAAATTGGTAATTTTCTTAATGAACAGAAGAGCGGTGATGGAATAACAATGATGATGATAAATGACACAAAAAAAAATTAAGTAATGATCACCATCTTTGCGGGAAAGTATGTGAATGGAGAAGAAACATAAGGAATGAATTTTTCTTTTAAATGGGAAAATGATAAAGAAGAAGCTTTTCTATTCAAGGGAATCAAGCAAAATAATTAGTATAAAGGATTTAAATTTTTATTAGGGGAGAAGAGCTGGGATACATTTTGGGGTCAATTTGATGAAAATTATCTAATTAATGCAAAAGGAAAACATCTGTATTTTTCAGGATAACACTATGAGTTTTTTTAGGGAAATTTTACAAACGGAAAGAAGAAATAGAACCAGCCTGGATTGATAAAAATGTTTGATTTGAAAAAACGTCAAGGAGAGTCTAACTTTTTGTAAGAACTGAAAACTGAAAAAAAGGAATTCTTTAAAGCAATTTCTTAACTTAAATCTCTAATTTATATTTAAAGATCAATAGATTAAGAAAAAATATGTCTTTAGTTAATAAAAGTTATCAATATAGGAGCACAGCTATCACCTATTTTGAATAGATATTTCCTGTAAAACGACAAATCAGGTAAAATATTAATAGAAGGAATCTGGAAGAATGATAAGATAGAAGGATTTACAAAGGAGCTGTGGCCATTGGTCAATTATAAATTTGTTGGAATGTACAAGGATAACTAAAGGCATGGCTATGGATAGGAGTACTAAGACGATATCTTGATCGCAAGAGGCTTTTATAAGCACAATAAAATGGCAATTATGAAAGAAAATTAAAATTTATATAAGGGATATAGATATATCGATGGAAAAAGCTCAAGAAAAGTCGATTGATTCTATTATAATAATATAGAGGCATATATCAAAAGATTCTCTTGTAGAGCAGTTTATAATAATATCTATTGATGATACTTTTATCCATAATTATTTTACCAAAGATTATAAGTAAGATTTATTAAACGGTCAAGTACTAGGTATTAAAAATTGAAATAAAATGCATATAGAATTCGTAAATCACAACTGAAGTTTGATGATGAAAACCTTTCCCTGGTGACTTCAATTAGCATCCTCTCACCGACTCATCGCTAAATCTCAAAGGATAATTACAAAGGTTGCAATAAATATAGAAATAGTAGACAATTGTTCTCATAAAGTGTTGAGTTGTATATATCCTATCGAAATATCCAATATAAATTATTAAAATATTGTCTGGTCTGAAAATGAATTGTTCATAATCTCCTTATCAGCAGTTAATATCAATTGTATATGTGGAAAATCTTTAGGAATAGTACTTACATTACCTTCGGACTGACGATCTACTTTCTCTCGACGATAAAACAAAACTAAAGAAAGGACAATAAGTACTTTCAATTTCTTAACCAAACGAATAGAATTGGATATAGTTGTAGTATACACCTCAAGAAGTTAAAAATTAACCAAAGTAAAAAATAATTAATAAAGCAAAGCCTATTTTGGTTTTGAACTGGCTTAATAATAGATTGCATAGATAATTAGTGAACAATAATTTAATTATGATCGCAAAGAAATATGTCTTAAAAAGAGTTAAAAATATATATAAAACGAAAAATCACTTTAAAAAAGTAGTATATCACAACCTTAGACCAATTAAAGGCAATTCATTTCTACGGAATTCTTTTGTGCCATAGGCTTGCTTAGATCAAATTGGTTTTATGATTAAGGTCGCTTGTCTTGTTATAGTTACGGCACAGGTTTTTTATTAAGTGAACGTCTTATATTGACTTGTGCTCATAATTTATGTGATTAATCAAATCTCAAGTATGCTACTGAAGTTATTTTTATTCCAAACTGGGATGGACACATTTAAAGCAATACTCCCCAATATAAGTCAGCGGAAGGTAAGTACTACCGTCATAAACCATTGTAACATAAAGTATAGACTTTTAGCATTATTCCATTGATAAGCGAGTTATGTTTAGTTGTTCTCAAAGAACCTATAAAGTCAGCAGCCTATATTAAAATAGGAGAAGTACAAGTAAGTGAGGGGCAAGAAATATAAATTTGTGGATTCCCGAATAAATTTTACAATTCTTTGATTAAATTAAGCCTAGTATAGCTGAAGAGGACCACTTTAAAAGGAAGTTTGATATATGTGGAGGAAGACATTATCAATCACAATTTACCAACTTAAGTAGGCCATAGTGGCAGCCCCATTTTGACTAAAGATAGCAACGGAAACACAGTAGCTATTGGGGTACATAGTCATCGGGGATAATTAAATATAAACAGAGGATTATTTTTCAATTCAGAAATAATTTCTTATTTGAAAAATTTCTAAAGCGAATTGACTATTTCTTATAGCTTATCAAGTCCAATAATTTATTAAAAGGAACTTGATTCATCCAAAGGCTGCTGCTTTGTACCATATTGTGAAATAGAACAAAAAAAGATTAGAGAATTGGCCATAAAATAGAAAGCAAAGTAATTTGTAAAGTATTCAGCAATTTCACTTGAAAAGGAGATGTTGTCCAACCAAAAAGATGTTTCTAGCAAATAACTATCTCTATTGTCAGAATAGAAAGTATCAATAGATTCAAATCTTGAATTATAGTTTGGAAAATCGTAAGAATAATCTATTAATTAGAGCAAAGATATTGATTAGAATAGCACAAACTCAGACATTGAGATCAATTTATCTTAGGTTAAGTACGATTTAGATCAAAGCTCATTATATTCGTCTGAAACGTCCATTGCTGACTCTAAATATTTAGATTTCCTTTCATAAGACCAACTTAATATCTCCACTGAATGGAAAATACTATAAACTAAACCAATTAGTAAAATTATAGATCCCTGGGACTATTTTTGTCAGGAATCAATTTAATCGGTAGATCCCTAGATTGAGGACTCATAAGATATAAATAATTAGTATGAGTCTTTAATGATAAATTAGAATAATCTTCAAATGGAATGCTCGTAATCATAAAGTAAGATACAAAAAGAATGATTTATAGATATTTATTTATAATATTGTATTCCATCGGGAAATAATAATAACAACTTAATTCAAACCAATCACCAACAAAAGAGAAGAGACGTTCAATTTTATTTTCAGGAATCATCGCAAAATCAATAAATTAATGATAAATTTTAACTCAAATATTTTTATTAAAATTCCTACCCCAGTCCAATCAGTTTTTATTTATAACTTCATGCATCAAATGCAAAATCGATATTTACAAGCTTAATGAGAATTGAATGTTGAAAGATCACTCTGACTTACTCACAATGTCTTTAAATTGAGAATATATAACGGTTTTAGCTTACGAAATTGTTTGCCGATTTATTTTTAAAATAAGGAATGAACTCTCCAAATGCTCCCAATTAGTGTCAAAATCTCCTTTCTTGATAGCCATATTTTTATGCAGAGCATGCATGTCTAGTCCTTTATAGTTATTTGGCCCTCCAAAGAGTGCAATCAAGAACTGTAAAAAGGTCGAATGTAGTTTAGATATGTCACTGACATTATCCAAAAAGAATGAGTTTATCCGTTCGTCTGTGAGCACAAATTGATAATACTGTGCTACTATTTTCTCCAATCCTTCGTGACCTCCCAATTTTTAGAACAGAGTAGGCATATTTATGGAATATATATATTATTCAACATCATACAACTTGGCATTTAACACCCAAATGATCCTTATTAATCTTATTCTAAATTGAATTTCAGCAATGAAAATCAACAATATTATAAATTGAACAAATCAATCGTATTTTCATTGTGATAAATTATATCACAACATTTGGCAAATATCTACGCTCATAGCCTATGAAAAACTAGCTTCTGATGCAGAGCTAAGCTGAATTAGTTTATAAACTTTAATGAAACTGTGATAAAAATATTGGCTCATAATAACTTTTTTTAATAAAAAAAACCGAAAATGATAAATGAAAATTGACTATTTTTTCAACTTTAAAGCCTAAATTATGTGATGCATGAGCACTGTTTTGGCGAATGTTGAAGAGTTGAATTTAACCACACCATTTATGTCTCATGTTGATATGTGAAGAAATTGCAAAGTCACTGATCGATAAAATGAATCATTTGTTAACCACTTATGGACTGAAGGAATAAATTATTTCTTTTACTTCTTTGAGCAGATCGGGCTTAGTTCCATGCTTCTTGAAGGACATCTCCATATGATACCACACTCTGTCGAAATCCTTTTGTGCTATCGGCATGTGCTTGTGTGATTCATACATGCTTCTGCCTTTGTAATTGTTAGGTCCTCCGAGCATCATAGAAAACCAATCAGTAACAATGTAATGCAACTGTGCTATGTCGCTAACGTTTTAAAGATAAAAGATATTGACTTCATCGTCATTTAGAATCGTCTGATAGAACTGAGCCACTATTTTCTCGATGTTGCGATAACCCCCTAATTGTTCGTAAAGTGATGCCATCCTTAAACTACTATAGTATCCCACAATAAAATAAATCAATAGAAAAATGAAAAAATGGCCATTACAGTTTCAAGTTGTGTTCTCATCAATTTAACTAAGCCAGTTGATCTCATATCAAGCTAAAACAATTAACCAAATAATCTCTTCCATAAAATAAATATCACCAGCTACACGCAGAAAATTAATGAAATTAATTTAATTTATACTCTATACAACATGATCTTTCTAGAATAATCAATTTGAGCATCATACTTCGAAATGAACTTTTTTTTAGTGATTACGTAACAGTTGTAGATATTCTCTTTACTTATCCTTGCCCAAGCGATTCATACCTTTATCAATTAAAGCATACGAAAGTCTAAATGATTTAGCTTTGGAAAATGCGTTTTCAGCAATTATTGAATTCCACCATCGCCGATAAGATTATAATTGACTAGAAGCTCCTCCAAATTTGGTAGCTTTGCTTTGCATAAACATTTAAAACCCTAATTTTATATTGAATTTTGTGCTTTATAAAAATAATTGTACCTAAATCTAATATTTTTAGGGCAGGCCATTAGTTTTTCATGAGTTCGATGACTCCTTGGTCTCTGAGTTTATTCATTTCTGCATTAATATCAGTATACTCATCCTCAAAGATGTTAATTATATAAATTTGCCCTTCGCCAATTGAGAAGCAGCCTGGTAATCAATTAGATTATTTTCTTAATACTCAAAGTTATACCCAATATGAGTGTATGAGGTGTTTGCGGACTAGTTTATATTGTGCTGAATGCCATTTTGCTAATCGAGTTATTACCTATATCCCCCATGAAGTACTCAAATTGATTTATTTTAGTTTTGGCCAATTAGTACCAAAAAATATTATAGTTCCTTAATCCTTTAATTCACAGCCATCTGAATTTCAAAACAATTACCAAGCCACAGACACTTGAGGTTGTTCCAGGTATTGTTTTTCAATGCCTGCACTCCTTATTTCTTTAAACTGTTGTTGCCTTACTTTTACATGAATTACTCAGATATAATTATTAAAGAAATTATAGTTTGATCTAGACTAGTTTGGCTATAGCTAATGCATTTAAAAGGTTATTACCTATATTTTACGATAAATACTCATGGAAAGTTTTATCAATTTGTCCCATTATAACTTGGCTAAATCTTTAACCATCTTTTCATCAAATTTATTGTTATCTATTTTAGATATGTACTACCTAGCATTAGAGTTTGTACTTTTCTCCAATCCCGTTTCATAAATTATGGATACACGTCGTTTATTAGAAGCTTATTACCTCAAATCACAATGAAAATTACTCAAGTCAAGATGCTACTCCACAATAGGAAGTTCTTTATTAATAGCCGCACGCATGGTTATATTCAATTTTATACCAACTTTTTAATCTTTTTATTATTTACGATAGCCATGAATGCCGATAACGTAAAACTGCCCATTTCTCAGTTCAATAATGGGACTTCCCCCCAACCCCTGATTAGTGTTCATGTTATGAATTAGCTTATCCTTTTAGTATTTGACTTTTCCTTTATAAACGTGCAATGCTCCATTCATTTACGACGGGTATCCAGCCAATATGAGATTTGATTAGCTCACTTCCTCTGAAAAATCAATTCCTAAATATCCATATTAATCCCCCAAATTGGTCTCCAATTCCATGAAAGTATAATCATGCTGGTATTCGTTTTTCTCATATAATGAAGAAATATATTTTTTGGTGACTTTATATCTTATCTTTTCCTCTGACGTTGGGCTATAAGCAGGATAAAACCAGATAGTACTAGCCTTTTTATTCTGTTTTATGCAATTATGAGCACAAGTTAACACAATGTTTACATCCACGAGACATCCGCTACTCCAAACTGAAGAATTATCTTCTTTAAAATATGCTTAAATTCTTCCCGTGGTACAAGCTGGATACTACATCAGTTGAGTAATTGGCGCATCCTCTCCCCAATGACCTTCGATAAAAGTTTATATTTAAGAATTCTTAGTAATGAAGAGGATACTTATTCTGGCTTGTATTATCTGGGTCTTTTTCCCATTGAGGAAAGATTAGTGTAGCGATCTTTTGCTTTTTTGGTGTGCGCTTCCGAAAATATTTTGGTGATTATATTGCTCATCTGCCTCCTGTTGATTAATATGTATATAATTGAACTGTATGCAACTCTTGCAATAAAATTACTATATTGAAACAAAATAGAAAAGTTTATATAATTAATCAATTTTTATTAAGTAATTTCTTGGTAAAATGTTCAATGTGCCAACCCCTTCAACTTTATTAAATCAGTCCGTAATTATTTAATGGGATTATTCCGATTGATATTGTTGATTTTAATTTTAAGTTTCCTGATAGATGAGCAGTAATAGAAATGACTGCCCTCAAAATTATTATTTTTCTGCTTTAAGTGTCATTATTCAATTTTTCAGATGGAGATTGAAACCAACAACGAATAACTCGTCATCGGATATTACCCCTTCAGAGGCAAGGTCCAAGTCTGCCGATTGTTATGCGAGTATCTGCATGTTCCTTACAACGACAGATTCTTTACTCCTGAAGAGTGGAATTCATACAAGGAGAACTTTAAAAACAAATGGGTTATTAAGGATATGCCCTTCCTGCAGGACGGTGATTTTATCGTCACTGGTACCGCAGCTATCATCCATTATATTCTGGAATATGCCGGAAGTACTGATTTAGCAGGCAAAACCCTAGACGACAAAATCAAAATGGATTCCTTTCGCAGCGGATTTGCTTTGATTGACCTCATTTTCGGAGTCATTTCTACAAACCGCCCCGCTTGTCCAGCCCAATTCAAAAAATGTATGACCTACTACTGGTCCGCAAAAATATTACCTCTTCTGGTTTAATTCGAAAAAACATGTTGCGAGGGCTCGTGGTTTTTTGGATATATGACTATAATGGATTTTGCTGTTTATGAAATCGTGAACTATCTGGAAAAGCTATACCCTATTGAAATTCAAAAATTCAACAAAATTAGAGCTCTAAGGGCGCGTTTTAGCCAACTTCCAGAAATAATCAGTTATGAAAATTCCCAAAGAGCAGTCACTTCTATATGTCCAGTGCAGTATTTCAACGAGTTCAAGGAAGGAAAACAAAAGAACAATAAGTTGAATAGTAGTGTCAGTTCTACGAATAGCAAAGACAGCAGCCAGCATGGAATGGATCTCGAATGAATATTGATCAATTCTCGCTTTTTTATTCCAATATGATGACTATAACTTTAAATAAGTTGATGAGGCGCAAAGCTATCTCCTACTATAAATGATTGCTGCCGTTTTATGATAAACCATGTTTTATGTTAAATTAAATCATTTATGCTTCAATAATTTCAAAATCTTTTAGACCAACCCAATCACAATCAACATCCTGAAATTCTTAAACTTACGCAAAACCTCATCCTTAATGCGCTCGGAGCAATGTTTCCCCCTGAATACGATTTCGAATAACTGGGAAAGTTCTATAGCAATCCTTAAATAGCCAGCAACCAACATCTTCTAACCTATCATCTGGTGAACTATTTCATACAGATTATTGCTGCCAATTTCGTAAGTATTCATAGTTACTCTTCTCTGGAGACTCAAACTCAAAAATTAGAATCGACCGTTCGAAGTCATATCAAACTTTAACAAGAAGTCAAGATGTATCTAGAGCATCTCTAAAGCAAAATAATCAAGTATTAAAGTTATATTCATCACTATATTCGCGTGGAGAAGCAGGAGTCACCCAGGAGAGATGATGAAAATCTTCCCTCCGAGAAGGAAACAACTCTCCTTAAGGAACGACTCACTTTAATTCGCAGAAACGATCAACTTTAGCGTAACCTTAAGGAGAAGGAGGAGGAATTACGCAAGTATAATGAGATGAACTCCTCACATATGGGAATAGTCTAAAACTTTTTAGAAAAGGATAAACTTACCCTTTCAAAAAGTGAGCAAAAACTATTTAATTTTCAAACTCTTTCTGAAAGCAAAAGTCAGTGTTCGCCCAAACTCTAAAATAGATCATTGTGCAAATTAAAATCGCCAATAAGCGAGCAAAAATGTAGTGTTTTGATTACAATTAACGGCAACAACAGCAATGAGCTCGCCAAAAGCAATCACTGAGTCTCATTGTAAAATATACCTATTGACCAATGATCTTAATTTACTAATATATCAGCAATATAACTCTTTGTATTAAAATATAGTTAAATTCAAGATATGTAATTATCACATGATAAATTTACTTTCTCCAAGCTTTGCTTTTATTGTATTGTCAACTATTGAATAGAGATGCCCCGTATAGGCAAGAGTCAAATTCTTCATGGTTTTATTTTCCATCAGCATTGCAACTTTATAATCTTCGAACTCAAGAGGCCATAGATCTAAGCGAGAGGGCAAGAACTCTATAATTTTAACATCATTTGCGACAACCCCTCCTTGCAAGTTACGAGCAATATATCGATACAAAGCATCTCCAAATTCTCGAAGCGTCACATTTACACCATCAGCTTCTACAGGGAGTGAATCTACTAAGCCTTTTATTTATTTTTATGTTGCAAAGTCCATTTTATCTTTGTATCTATCTGGTAAATTTCTCAATAAAATAGGTTTGAGTTATTCCTCTAGTATCTCATAAAGATGGACAATTTTGGTTACTTAGATTGATCCAAGATCGCATTTAATTTCAATTGTTGCAACTTCGATTTTATTTTTTTAGATAAAGGTTTCAAGCTATCTGCTACCTTCAATCATGCCATTTAGATTTCTGATGGTTATCATGATCTTTTATAAGTCTCCTCGCATGTCAATAACGAAGTGTTCCATTTCCTTCTCAGTTCCGTAAGTTCTTATTTTAATTTTAACCACACGACTTTGTTAGTCCGTTAATTTATCGTAAAAGTAATCTCTGATTTAAGTGAGCGTGCTGGATGAGTTGGATGTTTGCGCAAAGGCTTCTCCGTTGTAGCAAACACTTTTAAAAGTGTCAATATTGGAAATTATCTAACATTTTCCTTGCAATTTCATGAGGAAGAAGTATTCGTATGAACCAAAATTATTAAAGATGTAATTACGACCATAACTGATTGAAGATATGCTGAATTAGAATAATTTTTATTGCAGCTATTTTTAGGTTATTATATAAACATCGCTTTCTGTTAATTTTTGAGGATGAACCTTCTTGAATTAGTTATAAAGGTTTAGGCAGCGATATTGGGCAATTTGATTCTTACGGGCGTTTAGAATTGTAATGAGTTCGTTATGAGTATTCGCAAAGTTGTGGAACAATGAAGAAACAAACAATCCAAAGGCATTTTATTTGGTACTATTGTCAAGAAGAAAGGCCTTGGCTTTGGTGTCTAGAGAGTATGTGCTGTCCATTCTTCCAACAGTTGTGCAATTATTTTGGAGAACACCTAATTTAACAGCTAATCTGTTCCAAGCATTCACTGCTTCCTGAGGTTTCTGAAGTACCTAATGCAAGCTTTATCCTTTTTTATTAGATAAATTCTGTATAACATCTTTCAGGGTCCTCTCTGCTTACTTTCTTTCATAGGTATTTTCCATCTCAGCAGACAATTCGTTAGCAAACGATAATACTCGATAAAAATCTGTCATACTATTTATGGACTCACAATTTTTTAAAACATAATCCAAGAATGGATAGTTCTGACTAATCTGCAGCTCATAAGCAACCACTATTTCATTATACTTGATCTGCTTGTCAGGTATCTTGAGCATGCGACTAAAAACAAATCTTTACTAAAGCAGTTTATCTTCAGTGAGGATAACATCTTGGGGGAACTGCATTTTACCCTGCAAAACTGTATTTTATTGAGATAAGGTGAATTTTTAAACTCCAGTAAATCCAGCAACGAAGTCTTATATTTTTTTCTCAAATACATCTCTGGTCCATCGATTGGCTGCAGTCATATCTGTAATGGTGACTATTTCTTTGGTGATTAATCCATTTTTCATATCTTCTGCCATTCCTCTATAGAGAGCATGATAATTATTATGAACTTTATTCTCGTTGACTTCTGCTAATAATTTATTGGTTATTTATAGTGAATCAGCCTTTATTTTATTTACATTTAGATAAAATTATTCCTTAAAGTTGATGAGTGTGGAATAGAAATATTTATGCATTCCAAACATCCAGCCATATAATTTGTTTTCAATGTTCAAACCCTTTTTAATATTCTCAATGTCCTTTTGGTGCTCCTCAAATAAGTATGCTCTGGCTGCAACCACTCCCTTATTTTAAAACATATTTTTCGAATCTTATTCTTTGATGATTCCTAAACTTAACAAGCAATAGAAAATGCTGTTAATATTTTGCCTGAAGAGATAATAGGACAAATTGCTGATTCTTCCTTGATTTTACATCTGAAAACCGGTTAGTTTAATATTAACATCTTTCATGGTTACAGATGATTTCATTTTCATTCGATTTATCTCTCCATCAATGTAGTATCTTTGCATTTACCAATATAGAGCGAGTCCTGCCATGTTATAGACATAAGTGTGTCCACCATTACAAATCAACAAAGGTGACATTATTCTTTTTGCTCCTTACTATTGTCGAGTGACTGTATGACTTTTTCCTGGTTTATTACCTATTTGACCTCCACAAATAGCACATGTTGAAGTTTAACTCGGCCATCCACAATTTTAATGAAAATAAATATTATCACAGCTTCCAGAGCAAAGATAAACTCCAATATTGTTGTTTCTACTTAAAACACGAACTATATTTGCTTGCTGAATAAATGGGTTTTCTATTCCACAGGGGAAGAATAAGGTATCTGTAGCCGCCTTGAAATTATTATGAAATTGACCTTCATTCAAAAAGATAGAATGGAAAGGTGATTTGAGCTATTTAGTAGCCAACAGCCAATTGAAACTATTGAAATACAAAAATACTTCTTCTTTAAATTAATCAGAAGTTTGAATTTGTATTCTATCATCGAATTTTGAAGTTACATATCGCATAATTAGGTCGTATTCTGTCTCTCCAATATTTTAGATATATTTAATTTTCTATTGAGTAAGTTTGTCAATAATTTTGGCTTTGTAAACAGTGTCGTTATATGAAAGACTGAAGTAGTACCGAAGGAAGAAGTTGAAAAGAGCATATCGATTGTAAGGAGATGCCTTCGCTTATTTGAAAAGCTCGTCGAAGGTATCTAATTTAGAGCCATCACTGCCCACAATAGCTGTCATTAAATCTTTCATTTTAATACTTGTTAGATCTGAATCAGTTGGAACAAAAATGCTTCTTGCTTGTTATTCTTGGAACAAATCTTGCATAGACTCAATCCACTTTACTCTTTTGATCTTGATAAAGTTATCTTTAATTTATTTGATAGGAAGTCGGGTGCGTAGTAATTTGAGACAGTAGAATTTAAAGTTATTGCAATAGATATTTTCTTTGGCTAAAATTCTATCAATGACAATCATCTCATTGCTATTATTTTTTGCGAGTAAAAGAGATATGTACTAGTTAAGAATAATTTTTATAAAAGCAAAAGCAAATAGAACTCCAATTCCTTGGACATTTCCAGTTGTTATATGGTTTATGATTTCCTCAAAGTTCTTTGTCTTAGTTCGAACTATATCTGCATTTTGAGGCTATTTTATTATCTTTTGCATAAAGATATTTGTGATAAGAATGGCTAAGTTACTCTGAAATCCTGATTTGGTGACTTGTTCTCCAATAGTAATCATATGTTTGTAAATATTTTTGGAATTAAAACTTTCAAAACATTCCATAATATTGTGGTACTTTGGATGAGAATATTATAGGAATCGATTAATGACAGCAACAGAATTATGAGCAAAAGTTTCATCTTCACAATTCGTGATGAACAGCTTTAATAAATCAGTGTTATCAGGTTACCGTTTAAACCATTCCCAGAAAATTTTATTGGCCTGGAATTAAATCATCATTATTTTTTGTTACTTCGTCGCAGTTTGTTGAAGTTCTTATAAATACTGTTGAGTTTGTTTATAATGAGATTCATTAAGCTGAATTATGCTTGCTCTCTTCATTAAACCCTGGATATAAGTATTTTTCATTTTAGGATCATAGATTTATAAGAACACAATTGTGGTACGAATAGACAATAGTTTTTAAGAAATGCTTATCTCCATAAACTGCTAAAGTTTCTACATATGGAAGAGGACATTAACAACTACCTTGCTGTAAAGCTCAGAATTTTTGAATGACTGAATGATGTTAGGAGATAAAAGGTGTAATTGAATTCTTTCTAATAAAGACATGCAATAGTGCTGGATGGATCTTTTATTTAATTCAGTCACATTTTCTCTCTCAATTGGTGCATTTAACGACTATTCATAGAAAGTGTTGCATATTCTAAAGATAAGTATCCATATATCCTCAAGCCCAATTAAAATACTCGCCATCTTTTGGAATGGAACATTCTTATTAACATTGAAATCAAATAAGGGACTAAGAATTTCCATATACCTTGGTACAAACTTAACAGGAAGGCCCTTTAACTCTGCAAAATCAGTGAGCAAATCCAAAAACAAGAGATTTTTCAAATTTACATCTTCGTTAATATATTTGGTATAGAAATTACTATTGGCCTTTGTAAATGTAGTCTTTTTCCAAAATTAATCAATATAAATGTTATAGGCTGTTTCATAGTTGTTTCCATCAGCATAGATCTGCTTGATGTACCAGCTGATTCCTTTTTTATCAGTATAGTTAAGAATAAGTTCGCATTCTACTTTTGAAAAAGGTATGATACGAGGTCTATTCAACTTGATCACATATTTTTTGTTTATGCTTGGTAGTTGCTTCGTAGCTTTCACCCTTAAATAATCAGCTTTAATATATTGAAATTTAATTTTAAGCATTTACTTGATAAATTATTGATATTTTATTTTCTATTTGGTTGCCCTGATTTTTCCCTAGAAGTACCTGTTTCCATAAACTTCTTTTTCTAAATATTCCTCAAGGAATTAGGAAGTATAAGATAAAAAGGACTCTTTATCCGACAGATATTTTATGAAAACGGCCAAAGCTCCTAGATACTTTTTATCCGCAAAATATTTAGTCATTGCATCTTTAAAAGATTTGTATTTTTTGAAATTCTATTTGTCATTTAAGATTTATTTTATATTATTTTCACCTAGGGTAAAGTTTACCCCCTATAGGCTGCAGATAGCTTCTTAGCAGTGGATGCTAAACGCGCCTTCTCTTCTGTGGTAAAGTTCACCAATAATATTGCGCAAGTACTCCTTATTTTTAATGGGATTATCTGTATTTTAAAATGATATATCGAAGACATTGCTCACATATTTAAGTAGATTTGCCATTGGAACCACGGATTTGAAAAATTCAGCACGGTCATTGACAACCTCACCCATTTTTCCATCATCAAATTATTGAATACATTTGGAGAAGTGAGAAATCGGAAGAGCTGATTCTTCTATTTGTGTTTTAACATCAATTCTTCCTCTTTATATTCGATAAACCAGCCGAATGTTTTTTTACCCCATATTTTAATTCTAAATAATGGCTCTTTTTCTTATTTTCTCTATTTTTCCGACTAAGTAGTGAAGATGATTGGCGTTTTATAAAATTCTCAGGGATATGTATAAAGTTTTTTAATGTTTGTTTTTAAAGAAATTATTGATGGGCTCTTCAACAACTTGTTCTGATTTGCAGTCCGAAAGCTAAAAGCATCTGCATGATGGGTTAGATTCAAACTTCTTAATATAATTTTCTTAATGGGTAAACCTTACCATAAGACTTCTATCTCCAGTGCTCTAATTTTTTTCGTTGATAGTTGTCGATATCAACTCAGTCAGCTCAGGCATATCTTAATTCTTCTGAATATAATATTTGAATATCATACAAAATTATTGACCCGAGTTTAAGATTAATTTTCTTATTACTTATCTATAGGCATTTTATGGTCCTACAAGCTCATTACAGAATACTACTAATGATTGAAGAGCCTCTATATTGACATTAGCAAACATATTCTCAAATTTATAATGCTCCATTTGATTAGTTTTGCAAATTTACTAAACTTTCTTTCCAAATTAATTGACTTTTTTGAGAAGGTTTCCACAAGTTTATTTACTGTATTGTTTGAGACTAAATCTATATTTTTGAAATCGACTTAAAAAAGGTGGCTCTAAGAGATCTAAATTTTTGGACTCAATCAGATAAACACAATTAAATTTGGAATTATAGCGGAAGGGTCTTTTCTTTAAGTCGTTAGATTCTGTTCTAATTTTTAGGTATTTATCTGTTCCATTATAGATAGTGAAGCTTTTGTTGAAGAAGTCATAAAGTCCTGTTTTAACTCCTTCATTAAGATTACTGAGGATTAGAACATAATTTCCAGCCATATATTGGCAAATTTATCCCAAAATTTTTAATGAGTATTCCCATGATTCTTTAAAAGGACTTCCTTAGAGGTAAACTGAGTTATTTGGATATTTATTCTATATCACCCATTTCATAAAAGATAGGCTCTCTCCATCCTAAGCGATTATCATTGGATATCGTAGGGATTCACAACTTAAAACTTACAAAGTGGTATCAATTATTGACTTCATCGAGGGCTGGGTTTCAATTGCATTTTATTACATCATATTAAAAAAGATGCCTTTGAATTATTCAAAACTGCCTCCCCATCCATTGAAATTGTAGAATATTGATTGGCTAGCAATGTTCATTAATGCAATCGTATCTTATGTATCAACTTCTTCTGTGTTTAATCTAATCATGAATAGTTTAATAAGACCATAAAAATCTCTGAGTCCATAGAAAAGTGGAAAAGAATTGATCTTTGACTTCCAAAGTGTTAGAAATTTTACATAAGAATAAGTTAATTTTTTTATAATAAATGTGACGTTTTTTTCTGCACCATGGTTATATCCTAGAGCAATATTAAGTGAAGTAAAAAGAAGATCTTCTTATGTTGCAGGCGGTCTTCGCAAAACTAGTAACCTTGACATTTTAGATACGTCCAATTCGGAGTTAGAAATTCCAATAAAACTCAACATTCTTGCTAAAAATTATGTACTAGCCTCTGATTGAGCCTACCTATTGACTTCAAGGTAGGGATGCAAAACCTTCAAAGGATTATCTTTAGATTTTTAAGCTAATCCAATTTCATCAAATACAACCAGTAAAATCTATTTTTAGCCAATATTTTGCTCTCGATTTTTTTTTAAAGCTTAATGAGCACTTTAGAAAGCCTTTTTGATATCTTAGGTTTTTGAATTTTACGATCCTTGAAGAGCAAATTGTCTGGTTCGTATATGCTATTTACCAAAATACTCTAAGGAAAGTTTTTAGAAATTTTGGATTAACAATCGAAGTGACAAAGATTTTGAACAACCTGGCGCGCCAATGATAAGAAGAGGAAGCCGAGTCCATATGCAAACAAAACAAGAATAAATATTTTCTTTTAAAGAGTCATTGATAGCAATTGGATCATCTCCTTTCAAGTCCATGCGATTGCACAGATCAATTTCTTCGGTTTGCTTAGCAATTCTTACAAAATTATCTTTGAGTTTAAGTTATCTTTCAATTAATTTTTAAAGCTCCAATCTCTTTGTATCCTCAAATCTTAGCAAATAGGTAAAATAGAGAGACATAATTAAAGCCCTTTCCTCACGTCTATTGTACTGTCCTAAAATAGGATTTATCTAATTCTGTTTAATTTTAAGTTCTGATAAATATTTGGCAAACCATTTATAAAGCTGTCTCAATCTCTCAATATCTCTAAGACTGACTGCACTTTCGAACAGCCAACTTCCTATTTGTCTATGAATCAATAATACCAACCTAGAGAGCTATGAATTTTGATATTTTACTTCAGCAAGCATTTTTCCGATATACTTTTAGTATTCATACTCTGAAAGGGAACCATAATTCCACATAGTTTAGATTAATGAATGAGGAGCGGGCAGAACATCAAAGGCCAGACGTTATTTTTGTTCTCTAACATAGTGCTCTTCTTCATTGTTGATTTGAAATCTCTTATGGGGATTGCATGCTGCCATCATCACCACATTGCGAGTATGCTCTTGAATTTTTCCTAAAAATCGTCCGTCTATGATAATTTATTTGAAAAATCCCAATTCTCTCAGCGTATTAAATTCATCAAAAAATACCCATAGTTTTCTAGATGATTTTGTGTTTCGATTTTATGTTTAAATTTTATCATAGCGAGACTTAATATCTGCGACTATTGACATCAAACTTTGATTGGTTGGCTCCTTGTCTTCGGTTTCAATAGCTAATCCTGCATTAATGTTGTAAACTGCAAATTCGTGCTTATATAGATATTGGACAACATGTCTGAGGAGAGCTGTCTTGCCAATACCTGCTTAACCCATGATGACTATGGGGATATTCAGTCTCATCCTTTGAGTAATCAAACACATCTTAAAAAAGTTATCAATGTTAACAATGTATCCATCTTCACAATTGATTTTATAATCTTTATTACCCGAAATGTTTCTTAATATCTCTGAGGCCCGTTAGATCCATTTTTTAGTATCACTTTTTTCAAATGCGGCTATATTTTCTTCTTAAAAAAGTTAATCAACTGTCTTGGTGTTAAGTTTATTGATAAGCTTAGTTTATTGCAAAACAATCATTCTTTTGATAGTCGTTGGAACTCTGTCTGAGCTATTATAGATAAATGAAAATGAGTCTCCATCTTTATTTGGAATGATAAGAAAAGGTAAATTTTGTAAAGTTTATTGGAGTAGGTTGTCCTCTCCTTATCTTCCTGGCTTTACTGACCTCTTAATAAATTAAATGCAGTTATCAATTATTACTTTCATAAACTCAGATCTAAAAGTTTCTCGCAGCTTAAATTGGGCATGAATAGTCGCACTGAATCGTCTAAGACTTCCATCGATTTCGTTAAGTACAGAAAAAGTTAAGAACAAAGAACTACTGAAATTTTTAAGAGCTTCAAAGAGTAGAGAGATGAAATATTTCCATAAATAAGCCGAAGGTTGATCATCCATTGGGAATTTATTAAAGAAATAATCACGGAAAAGTTATTTTGCAGTTGCATTGGCTATTTCTATATTTTGATATGAGTCAAAGGGCTTGATCTATTCCTTATTAATTAAGTTATTCTTCAATTTTAATAAATGGGTGGCGATAAAGTTTATTCGTTTATCTTTAACATCGATTTATAATCTTTAAACAGAAAATTATGGAATATGCTCACACTTGCAACCATTTGTCTTAATTTCTTTAAGAAAAGGGAGGATTCTCATTTGAGGGGGGAGTTCCCTATCCTTTATTACTTTAGCGAATGTTGGCAAGGAAATGTTTTACAGTTCAATGTAGATCGGAATTACTCTATCGGTAATAAGGGGGATACTTACTCCATCGTAACTGTGCTACTTAAAAAAGAGGAAGTTGATTAAAAATCTATTAACCTCATCAAGCACTTCATTTTCAATATTGTAAATCTGAATAACGATGCAGGTTTTCTTAATTCGACCAGTTTCCTGAAAATATTTGGTCATTTCAAGATATCGTTTCCAAATAAAGATGTCTGTCATTCGACCAGAAAGGGGGAAATAATATTGATCAGTGTATCCTTTTTTTGCGCTATCTTTGATTATGAATGAAGTTTTTCCTAAACCAGCGTTGGCTGATGTGACTATACATACATTTTCAGTTTCTTTGGCCAGTCTTTATTGAAAGAATCTTCTGCATTCCTTAATCTATTCTTCTGAGCGTTTTAATTCTGGTGGAGCAAGTTATGATTTTGTAAATCTATATAGTAATTCAATTTCTGAGTCCCCAGCTAGGCACAATTTTAGTTTCAGCTTTTCTTCTCCCATATCCTCCTTATATATTCTAATCGAATCAGCAATAAATTGCTGTTGTATTCTATCCAAATTTTGAAATCCAAGCATTACATACTATGAATCTGGATCCCTTAAAGCTCTGTCAATAAATGATTTAATTTCTGTTTTCAAAGTAGAAGGCGTGCAAATGATAATATGCTAAAATTTTAACGCTTATATTCTCTTTTGGCCAAGTTATTCAATTCCTCTTAAAAAATCACCATCACCCTTAGGCATTATTTTAGTATGCAAAAAATTATCCTCTCTGTCCAGTGCCATGACAACAACTTATTGAGATTTCAATTCAGTAAAATAAGCTTTCATCATTCTAAGGGCATTTTAAGGATTTTATTATTTAGGCATAGATAATAATTTATTCTTAATTTTTTATTGAGTTTCAGGGTTTTGGTTGATCGCTAAAAACTAAAGAGATATATCTTTTTTTGACTTATTGGTAATTTCCTTATAAAAGTCTTTCATTTGATTGCCTTGAAGATGAGCAGCTTTATAATTGGCTCCATATAGATCTTTTACATCGCTAACCCATGATTTTAAATTGTTCTAACGTTTTTAAATAGTCTCTGTAAAGTTAGAAGACCCTCCTTTAACGTCCACAACAATACTCTTATTTTAAAATTGTTTGTATCCCCACTCCACAAGTTGTTCTTCTTTATTTTTCAATTCTTCGTACGATGTGCAAATATTAATAAATGATTTCATAACCTTTTTACGATCGCCATTTTAATCTCCCATACTGCACTCAATGACTAAAGCCTTTTCTTTTGTGGATAATAAATCATTTTATTTGATTACCTTTTACTTCTGACCATCAGGATAATAATATATATTTGAGATTAAGCGTTCAGTTTTTTTGTCGAATTACAGATCAAATCTACTTTTCTTTATAACTTAGTCCATGATTTGGGTAGTTTGGTGGTTTGAGTCCAAAAGTTTGGCTTTTTATTCTAAAATTTATTTTTTGCGACTGAAGACATTATTTACAATTTTTCCCATATTAAAATCATTTTTTTGTTTCTTTTGATGATCATCGATAAATTTGGTAAGTTCAGTCATAAATTCTTTAAAAGTTCTCCACTCTTTTTAAAATACCCCAATATATTCATGAACTACTTCGCAATTCTCCAGTTCTTCATATGTGACCTAGCCTCCATCTTCATTTACTATATTCTTTAAATCGTTCAGATTTCCTGCAAGATCCTTGACAAACTTAAATTATTCAAAGGAAAGAATGGTCTAATTAAAAAGTTCAAAAATTTTAGCATGTTATTTATTGTTGAGGGACAAGTCATAATCTTGTTTCAATTTTTTGTCAGTTTATATGTAACTTTTCTTAATATTGGTAATATCAAAATTCTTTTTCTCCTTCAAATTTTTACAGAGATCCACAAAATCAATGAATACTTTCTCCTTGACCTGAAATTTGTTTCTTAAAAGACTAAGGAAAGGCTCCATGTGATTTAAATGTTTCTATGATTCCGCTATCACCTTATAAATATCCATGATATCTTCAAAAGATTCAGGAATCTTGTCTTCTCTATTGAAACATAGAATTGATCTAAATTATGAGATGCTCTATTCCTGAGGATTAAAAGGGTATAAAGATCCACTTTTTAGACATTTGTTTTGATATTGGTCATAAATTTGATCAACCAATTTAATAATGAAGTCAAGACGTTTATTACTAAAAGAAATAATTTATTCGATAGTACGTCCTTAGAGTTTTTCCTCCCCGTAAAATGATTTTATCTTATAGCATTTTAAGACTTCCATCTTAAAGTTATTGAAAACTGGTGCTTGATCTTCAATTCTATCATTTTTAATGCCCTATTTTGTGAATAAATTAAGAGCCATTTGAAGACTATCAACTATTTTTTAAGTATTAGGGCATTTATATGTTTCTCCTATGTACCTCACAAAAATTTGACGTTTGCGAATCTCACTAATATAGTCATTTCCCTGCTTATAATATTGGTCAATTAGGGGGCAAATATCATAACTCTTTGTGATTTATTGGAGGATTTTCCATTCATTTGACTTCATGCTTTTAATTTTTTCAATCGTCTCAAAGTTAATCTGTTTGGCTTGGATGTCCTCAGCGATAATCTTTAAAGAGTCTTTCAAATAATAAGCTAAAGTTTAATCTTTCTTTAAAATTTTTTGGAGTATCTTTAAAAGAAAATGTTTGGATGTAAAATATTACATAACATGCTTATCATCTAATGGTAGCATATCTATCTGTATAATGGCCAAGAGGTTTTCTCTGGACTATAAATTATCCACAAAGCTTTAAATTTAATTTTTAATTTAATCCAAGAAACGATTAGAATTATACTTATCTCCTTTATAAATTCTTAGGACAGCCCTCACCATCTTTTCAAGCAAGATTTCACTAAAATGAATAGGAAATTTGAATTAAAAGTGCCATTTTCTATGATTTTAGGACAGCTTATTTAGAGATTTTTATGAATCAGGAATTACCTTCTCACAGATAGGAAAAATAATTTCTTCATCAAAAATTTTGACTAACTACTCTGATTGGATAATATCCTCTTTGTAATTAATAATCTTTACAGCTATATCTGTGGGATAATTCAATATTGCTCTTCTAAGAGAAGTTGCAAGATCCTTAATCAAGTTAATTTTAAATACTTTCTCCCCTCTCTTAAGCATTTCAAAATACATATTGAAAAGAACAGTTAATATCTCAGGTCTTTGATGGCTTCTATCAGCCACTAGAGGGAGATAAATATTCCTTAAAACTGAATCGTCTCTTACTAATTCTGGATCCCTTGAAGTGATAAAATACATTTGCAGCACTTAAATTCCGTTTATCTTTTCGGCAATGTTATTCTCTCTGATTATTTTGTCCTTTATTATTTGCATGTAGGAAGTTAGGCACCGAATGATATTTTAATTTCTTATAATCTGCGACAATTCACCATTTTCGTTGAAGTTCCAGTATGCCTTATAAAATTGTTTAAACTCTGAAAATTTTAACCTTGATGAGTCCATTTAGCAGAACAGCTCATTAGAAACGTCTTCAATTTCATTAATCCTCTATCCATAAATATTTGCCTATTAAAATTTGCAATTTTTAAAGATTTATATAAAGAGAATGATTGGACTTTGGGGATTCTTTTTCAGCTTAATATTATAAAGAATGTTTAGTAAATTTACCAATAATTTTTAAGGAGAAGGCAAACCATAATTAACTGAATACTCATTGATTGTATCATAACCAAGTAAAAGAATGGGTGATCCTGCATTAATGCAAAATTTGATGAAGTTGCTATAGAGAGTGATTTGGTGTGTTTAGAAAGCGTATTGCATAAATTACGACACCTTCTCAAGAGACTAGTCTTATTTTTTAGGAGTTAATTGGATGCCCTTAACTTTTAAACTGCTAAGACATACAAAATGAAGGTATAATTCAATGATTCTGGTTATTAACGGCAGGGTCAGCTCATTTCTTTCCTCTCTGCCTGCTTAGGGCTGGAATCTAAGCACCTCTTCCATAAAGATTTAAACAACAGTCAAATAAGAAATGTTGCCCAATGATTTTGTAAGTTTTGCAAATGTCCATCCTTCTTCTTCCATCAAGAATACTAAAAATTTGAGCAGATGAGGATTACTGGGATTTTATCTAATTGCATTTCTAGTTTAGTTGTCAATTCTTAAGTTTTATCTCAAAATCTTTTATTTAATTTATCTTCGACCATAACTTTGGAAAACTTCATCAACCAAATTAGATTCAAAAGGGATACATGACACAAGTAGACTCTATAACGAGTTGATTGCTAATGGAGTTACTTTATTAAAGTCAAATGAAAGGGGTAGGTCTAATGCAATAATTCTGGGTAGAAATGAAAGCTATTGTGTCTTGATAGCCACCTTATCTCCAAAGGTTAAATGAATTTCAAACTTCCGATGATAGGAATTAATTTCAATTTCGGAAAAGATAAAATTATTGATGCTTCTGAGTTGACGAATGATAGGCATTTATTTTAGAATTGACTTTTTTTTTATCATCTTGAAATTGGATTCAATACCCTCTTTATTGATAACTTTAGAGATGAACGTCATTTTCCCTAATTGAGGCTATTTCTTAACCTCATCAACAAGATCCTAAGCATTGAATTTCACTTCCAATTCATCAGCAGAGGAATGATCTGAAGTATCGTCGTAATTGGCGTATTTTTTGTGCTCGAGATTGATCTAATTTAGCACCAGCTGATGAATGTTGTCATATTCTTAATAATTTGATATGTACGCCTTGAAAGTGGTTATCTGGCCCTTTCTTCGAGCCTTGATGCTCGAATATGGCTCCTGAAATTTATACCGCTTTAGTCATGACTTTTTTAATCATTGAGCGGCACACTTTATTAGAGGGGAATTGAACTTTGCCCGAGAACTCTTTCAGTCAGTATTTGTATGGACCTCACTTCTTATTCATAATAGCTGGACTGAATAGTGTTGGGTGTGATAATATTCGATTTTTTTGACATGGCTTGATAATTAATATAATTTGTACTTTTTATCTTCACGATTAATAAGCAAACCTCTTGGAAAGAATTTTACCAGATTGATAGGGCAACTTAAATATTTGATTAAAAAAGAATAGGTAGATGAATGATTATCAATCCAGCTACCTCCCAACAAAAGCCAAAGAAATTGAGTTAAATAGTATTATTTCTTATTAAAGGCAAGACTTTTATTATAATTGACATATCCATTAAGAGATATATGACATATATTGGGGTTGGGGTTGGG
>Ga0302186_10000113_pt1 | contig 71666 bp, 41 predicted proteins | sample II_Bog_E1_2_FD_198782 | JGI IMG/M metagenome (GOLD analysis project Ga0302186, IMG submission 198782) | Peat permafrost microbial communities from Stordalen Mire near Abisko, Sweden - II_Bog_E1_1 | ecosystem: Environmental > Terrestrial > Soil > Wetlands > Peat | place: Sweden: Abisko...
AACCCCAACCCCAACCCCAACCCCAACCCCAACCCCAACCCCAACCCCAACCCCAACCCCAACCCCAACCCCAACCCCACTATTTTATGGGAAAATATGCAAATTAATACATTCAGCTCGATATCAATATTCTTCCCTTTAGATCTAAAATTACAAGTATTCAATCACTAATAAATCAATATAGAATCAGTAAGCTTTATGATCTGAATTAATCCTTAATAATTGGATTATTAATTTTATTTATGCAGGCCACCCGACAAACCAACCCGGAAGACACTTTTAACTCCACTATGATGAAATCTTATCTGAGAGCAAGAGGTAATCTTCATACAAATTAGAGGAAAAGCGTGACTCAGGCTCAAAATTTTTCCAATAAAATAAAATCCGAAGTTGCTCTTATGTAAAATAAACTAGTGATGGATTCAAAGCAATTCCTTACTACAGCAAGAGAGATCTAACTCAATATCCTACCCCTTCGACAGTAGGAAGAAGCTGGTCCTCTTCCGTATATAAAAATCGTGGGTTGATTCACGCAGGAATGGGAGTAGCCAAACCATTAATAGCAGTAAATATCATATCATTTAGTTTCACCCAAACCAGGAAAGAAATTTGATTAAAATTCCTGATTTCAGACCACCCTACCCAAACAGTTCTCAAATTGAGATTGGAAAAAGGCAGGAAAAAGATTAAAGGCACTATGTGACCACCTATGCCAACAGTTTCTTTCTCCTCAAACGTGAGTTGCCAACATTGCACCCAGGAATAAAAGCTACTCGTACTCAGTGGGTTCATAACCGCATAAACAAATGAATGATTCTAGATTATGCCATAATAATTCAAACTAACTGATGAATCGTCAACGAAATGCTAGTTCATTATCACAAAATTCTCAATTTAAACAGTAAGACAGGCATCTTCATTTTGTCACACAACAGCCAACAATTCAGCGTGTTTGTTCCTTGAGAAAAGTCTAATCACATGATCCCTCCTTTGTTCCTTAAATACATTAACTGCCTTTTGAAATATATCCCGAACGTACAAAGACAGATGTATCAAAACAGCAGTTAATCGAAAGACTTATCGAGAATCGAAAGGAGAAAGTAGAGGGTCTTCGAGTTAAAAAAATCAAACTCGAGGACCAATAAGTTTAAAAGTGTACATTTCAGCCCAGCATAAATACATAATCTAAACGTTTAGCAGACAAAGAAAAAGACAAGAGCAAAGTCACTTTTCAAAGACTGTATGAATAAGGATTATCTAAAATTCGTAGTATGAGTTAATTCATCAATAACAGTCAGAATTAAAAATAGAATTGCACTTTTCAGCCAAATATTGGAACAAAGACAAAGGAGAAAACAAATATTTTGCCAATCTATCAACGGTTGGAGGAGATAATTGCTTAAAAGCGATAGAAGTGTCGTCGTTTGCAGGAAGAGCGTGATGAATCATAACTGAAGTCTAAACCTTAGCTGAATTACAAATCTAAATAAATAGTGGAAAAAAAGGCGGATTTTAAAAGAAATGTCCTATAACGTTTATTTGATCACTTAAAAGCAAAGAACAATAGATTATAACAAAAGGTTGAATAAAAGTAGTAATAAATAAATTTGCAATGCCCTTTTCAACCAATCACTAACTATTATTCTTAACCTTGCTTTGATGGAACTTTTTTAGAACGCCAAGAAATGGAGGCCTAAAAGACTAAATAAAAAATGGCCTACCTCCAATCTCAAGACTAAAGCACTTTTCGACCAAAAATAAATAAACTTTCCACTTTATTAGTTGAGGCAGATCGTTAAGGAGAGCGTCAATCTGATAAGATAGAACGAATGTATGGATAAGCTATGATAGAACGTAAGGCTGAAATTTAAAGAATAGAAGAGGAAATCTATAAATAATGCACTTTTCAACCTGAAATCAACATAATTTCAAAAGAATTAAATTGTCAACCACATTCGCACAAGTGTAACTGCGCTCCAAAGGAATAGGAATATCACTTCAAACCAGAAATTAATGCAAAGAGTAAGGCTATGGCCGCCAAGACCAAAGTTAAATAGCAAGGAGCAAGCATTTAACATACAAGATACTAACTGGAATACAAAGAGATGAAATAATGCACATTTAAGCCTAAAACTCTTGGATAAAGTTATCGCTCAGCAATTCAGAAAATGTCAGTAAAGGAGATTCCGGGTGCAAGTTCATATCAGCAGCGGATTGAAAAAGTAAAAGCCCGTCGCAAATAAGAAGAGGCCTTAAAAGAGAAACTTTTTGAATTAGATAAAGGTTATGTAGCCAGAGACCATACCAAAGTAGAACCTTTCAAATTGACAGAAAATGAATCTAAGTTGTACAAACTGAAGATTACAGCTGAATAATAATTCAAGAAGTCGCATCCCTTCAAACCAATTTTTTCTCATCTGCGTTGATATATATATTTATAAAAATATTTAATATTTGTCTAATGAGGCGGAAATTTATGATTTTCTCAAGAGTAGTATACCCATGAGAAAAATGTAAACTTAACGACAAGTAACTCTCGTACTAAATCGATAATAATAGTTAAAAATAATGATGACTCGACAAAATAAGAAGCCTTATCTCCTGTAGTTCTGTTGCAGCCAACCTCCTCACAAGGAAGAACAGACCATTGCTCAGAAAATAGATAAAATATCACTTCGCAGGCTCAATAGCAAATTATTTTAAAGGCAAATTTATAAATCACCTCCTATTCCTGAATCCTCTACTCTCATCAAAACAGACTTGAGCAAAAAACGACTTGAAGCTGTTAAATTGAAGCCAAGAATTATTTTTAACTGGCATAGTCCTGAATTAGACCGCACAACTAAAAGGTATTAATCAAGTCGTTAATTATCTCCAAATGGAATAGAATTACTCAAGACCAAACAAATTAACAGGTAACATCATTTTAAAAGGCTTATATAATGTAAATCTTCACTTTTATCAATCAAAAGTTAAAGTTCACGAGAAGGATCTAAGTGTGAACCAAAATTTTAATAATCAGTTGTTGTTGTGGATTATTTCCACCCTAATAAGACTCAACTTGGTTCAATCGAGAAATATCTGGATAGAGGCATCAAGAAAAGTATTTTTTTATCCCCAATTAAATGATTTTTGTTTATCTTAACTAACCTTAAATTATCCACAGATACGAATAGACAATCATTACAGGTTGTCAATCATTTATATCCAAGTTGTATTCAACTCAGGTAAAATTAGAAAACCAATCCCACAGAAACTCAGTATTGTTTTTCCGGCTGCCACTGGCAAATTAAACGGATTCTTATGCAAATTTCTTATGCAGATAGCCATTGCTATAAAAGTAGTCGTCATCCATCTTTGCGTGATGCTGTACTCTTTTGATTGATTGTACTTCCATTATGTAAGCATAAATGGCCATTTATTATACTCGGTCTCCAATGGACGAATCGTTGTCTTGAGAGGAAGAAGATACTCCCTCCCAAAATATGAAGCTATACACCCTGAAACATACTGTATGGAGCTGATAGATTCATAAATAAGAGAACTTAGCAAGGATAAGTTTATTTCAGTTTTGAAAGTTTTGAGAGGATTACTTTATCTTTCAGTAATCTAAGATTTCATACGATACAAATTTCTTTCCAGCTGAGCAATTTTTTAGTCATTTTAAAAGCGCTTCCCGTAAAAAACCATGATCTTTATTAGATAAAAATATTTATGACTTAATAAACATTAGTATCAATCTATCAATAAAGGACAAAGACTTTGAAATCTTCATATCATATAAAGACTATATTAACTGGTCTAAAATTGAAGAAAATATAAAAATACTATGAGGTATTCACCTATTAAACATGCTGTTTTAATAAAAGTTATCTTAAGTATTCAGAAAGACAATTTATCATGATATCATACAATTTATATTTGATAGCTGTAAAGTTATTTTGGAATATTATATTATTCTATGAATTTGGAAGATAGTGAATTCGAGGTAACACAGATTAATCTACGCAATAAGGGTACTCGCAGCGCAGCGGGAAGAGTCCATAAAGGTTGCGTCAAAGATGCTTTCACCAAATTGTCTATTGGAAGTATTCCTTCAAACTACGAATCGATTATTTATCATCACGAAGAAAAGAAGGGTTTTGGAACGGGACAAAGACGATTTGAAAGTAATAACAAAGGATAAATAAAGGCAGATAGTGATTTTTCAGTTAATATATAGGAAAAATCACCTAAGATAAACGTCAGTCACAGTTCTAAGGGATATGGCCCATTGGCAGCAAAATAGAAACGTGAGTGGATCCATATGCCTCATTCTCCGGGGCCGGGTAAGTATTTTACAGTTGAACAACTTGAGCGAATTAGAGAACAAAAACATAAGCGAAAAATATATATCCAAGAGCGTGAAGATCTCAAAAGAAGCGAAATTTTTATGAACAAAGAAAATAAGCCAACCCCTGGTCCTGGTTCCTATGAAATATAAGCTCCAGAGGAAGGATCAGGATGGAAGTCTTCCTTTATTACACGCGATCAGCGTTAAGCTTATATTCCTAGAAGCGATACGCCTGGACCGGGTTGCTACACTGCTGATTCTGCACTGAAATAATCAAAACATGAGCCTCGTTAGCTGCCTTAAAGTGAACTTTTTGCTATATTAAAGCAATAGAAAAGACCAAAAAACAAGCTATTTTTATCAAAAAAACGTTCTATCGATATGCCAGGACCCGGATTTTACGATTACTAATTGCCTAATTTTAAACCTCTGTACGAGCGCATTAAAATATCGAGCAACTTTATGCAAACAAATAAAGATAGGTTTAATGATCCCATGGACAAAGTTCGTGAAGGTGAAGAAGAGGGACCCACTCCCCATAGTTATCAAATACCATCAATTTTTGATAATACTGAAAAAAAACTAATTGACATGTCCTGCTTTATGTCTGAATCTAAACGAAATCCCTTCTATGGAGTGGAAAACAAACTTGGTCCAAATCTTGGTTTTGATGGCACAAGGTAGCATAAGAAAAACTATCATTTTAGTATTATTCGGCAGTGGCTATGATATCATTTTTTTGTAAAATTGTAATTTTGTGTTTAAGATTTCTAATAATGATTTATCACATATCAGCATTATCTAAAGGAAGAAAGAAGAGTAGAATGAGTTGCAAGACGATCATCTTTCATTGATTAGAATTGTAATTTTTATGCTCTTGAAAACTACTAAAATTTGTATTCACCCTTTTAAGGAATATTTTACAAAGGTTGGGAGCAATTCGTTTTTTTTGTTAAATGATCTTTAAATAGCATCTATATTTCGACCATCATTCTTTTTTGATACTTATTTGTATCAAATAAAAGATCAATTAACTTTAAGAGATCCGTTTGTTTTCTGGGTACTTATCTGACTTAAGCCAACAATAAAGCCTTTTTTTACAGCACAGTATTGATTTATATCAATTTTGAAAAATTGATTAAACCAATTTGATCGAATAATTTATACACATCTACTGATAGTTCGTTGTTTTATGACTCAATTGGCTCTTTAAAATTTTACTTCTCCTTATTTTTTTTATAGTCCTTGCGTTGAATTTTTTTGAGTAAATGTCTGAATAGATAGAAGGTTACTTAAATCCCTTTTTGAACATAGGATTTTTAAAGGCATTCTCATGATTTTATTGACGAGTCTTGTGAAAATCATACATATTTAACTGCGTTATTATGGTAGTACTTGCCTCACAAATGATGTATAATTGCTGTGCTTGAAATAAAGAGGTAAAACTGTTTCTGATAGTTCATGTATTTTTTTAACGACAAATCCTTCACCATTCTTGGTCCAACTTATGATATCAAAAAATTTATCATTCTATATCCCGCTAAATCTACCTCGAGAATCTCATAAGCTTTGAGCAAAAATGTCGGAATAGCTTCAGAAGATGAGTTAAGTGTTTGAAATTCAGTGGTTCGCATTTTCTCCTTTTCCATAATACACATATATTTAATGTTTCTGCAAAAATCGATTATCCTAAAATTAAATACGTAATATCTATCAAATAACCATTTTCAAAAATTATAATGGTACTTATCTTCAGTCCTCATTTTTTTCATAGAATCAATGATCAGGGCATTATTTTCATGTATATCTAAATTTGATTGTTAAATTTCGCTTTCACTCTGCTCTAGATAATTTTTGAAATCTTTCATCTTTTGAACCACTTTTTTTTATTATACAGGAGGCTTTTTATCTATTTTTTATTCGTACTTTTTGTTTATATTCTCAAATTATTTTAATTTTTATCGTAAATAATTAACTCGACTATTTCCAATGTTACTTACGCTGTCTTTGGGACTTTTGCATTTACTACCATCATTGATAGATGTTTCACATTGATTTAACTCTGTATATGAACCTCTAAAACTTTTTTGACTGTTTTTGGCATTTGAAAGTTTACTTTTGGAGTTTGATCTAGATATCTCTGATGCACTGCTAGTAATCTTTTTTTATAGTTCTGCTTGGTCCCTGACATATTCTTTAATAACATTTTTTAACTATCCCACAGCTCTATCAATATAACTTTTGTTTTTCTTATAGTTTTCCCCTAATTTTTAATAAATTCTTTCCTAAAAATCATTCTAATCAAACCCTCTTCTTGAAGATTCGTTATTCTTAAATTATTTAATTACTTAGTTGCTTCTTTTATCGATTCGCTTTATATCACTATATACTTCTTCTATCTTCTTTCTCATTTTTTAAATTTATAAACTTGTATCTCTTGAATACAACTCCTAGTTAGATTCATTCATTATTTTTTGGATGCGTTGGTTCATCTATTTTTTTAGATCAGCTAATTATTCTTCCTAATTATTTGTAAAGTTTACATTACTTAAAACATGCTTTTATATCTTATGACTCTTTTTTTGTAATTTCATCATGCAGGTCTACAAGTAATCCAATCTTTTTTGGATTGAACTCCATTATCTAGCTAGTAAATTTATTACTCAGGTATTGATTAATCATCACCTGATGATTATGATTATTTTTGCCCATATCGGCTTCCGATTAAATCTTTTGACATGCTTAGGTTTAAATTTAAATTATCTAATATTATAAATTAATAATTTTAATCGATCAAAATATGCCAAACCATTTAGATCCTTTGACCTCCTATGCCTTGGGAATTTTGTCCTTTAGGTCCAATAATGAGTATATCTGATATTTTATGTTTCTGCGTATGGTCCACTCCTTGGATTAGTCGTCATAGTTTAAAAATAAAGTCTTTAAAACCTATTTATTCACAGAAAGATCCAATTATTTACCAATTCTAGCTTATAGTTATTTGTTCTTTTCTTAAAGATCCGTAAGTTTGCCCGTTAATTCAGTCAGCGAAATTCTTTGTTTTTTTTTATTTAATTTTTCTGAATTATTGATAGGTGAGCTCACCTATTCTGAAGTAGTTACCTCATTTTTTGCAATACTTTAATTACTTTCCTCCTCTACCTCGATATCTACATATTTGTTTTGTTTTAATCTTTAATTTTATTCATGTAACTTCCTAATTTCTTAATTTGCCTTTGTAATTGCTTGCTATAAAGCTCCATATTTTTCAGATAATGATGAAAATTTTTATTAAATTGAACTTTTTTAAAGGTATATTTTTTTCCGAAGAGTTTCGTGATGATTCTATTTTTTTCTGTATTCAGCCTAGAGCTATTAGACAATTTATTCTTGCTTTACTTTTAGCTTTTAAACAATTCCGTTTAACTATTATGACGAACTATTTTTCTCTTTAATTTGTCGCTCTAATCTGTTATTTTTAGTGTCCAATATTTTCATTTTTTCCAGCAACTCTCCCTCCCTTAGTTTTAGGCGATTTATCTATTTTTATTGTTCAACAATTATCTTTTATTTATCCTTAACATTCGTGATCTCTTCCTTCCACTGTTTTTAAAGTTAATTTTTTTAAGAGTTCAGCTTAGTTATCTTGTCATTGATAGTGTTAATTTTCATAGTTTGCTCAAAGTATTTCGCTTACTCATTGTTTTTATTACTCCTTAAGGATGTAATTTCAGACTACAAATTCTTATTTATATTTTTATGAAGTTTGATTTATTCTTGCAAACTACTTTCGGCTATTTTTATTTTTTTATTCACAACAGCCTGAAAATTAGTTTAGAAAATACGAATTAAATAATTAATCTGCTTCTCCACTTTTTCAGGCAGAAGATCATTAATACCTTTTTGAATTTACTTTAGAGGCACCATCAGTTACTAACTTTAGAGATAGAGGTTGATGCTTGTCACGAATTCACCAACTGAATTACTAATTTTTCTAGCCTGTTGGTAGAGGGTTGTTGATCGATTTACTAAATCATTGTATTTTTATTTGGTCTCAATGAGTGAATTTTACATTATTTTGGTTTTGAGGATATCTGTTGTGAGATCATTAAATTAGTTGGGATCAGTTTTTTAACCTAAACGTTCACTGAGGACAGTGGACAAATTGATAAGAATTTATTCAACAACTTTTTATATGTCAACATTGTTTGTTGGGGTATTTACAATTTGTTTTTGGCTTTGAGCGTTGTGCATTGAAGATATGATTGGTATTGAGTTGTATGATTATAGTCCTTTCTTTAAAAGATTAGTTATCATTCTCCCTTGTAAAATTTATAATTGAATTGACAAATTTATACACTATTTCTTGTAGTATTTAATTTAAATAGGGTTTTAGTGAATGAATGAAAAAAAATTATTATCAACATTAAAGTTTATATTTGCTATTTAGCAAAAACATAAAATTACGCAAACAAAATTAAGCCGTGGTCTGAATCAACAAAATATAATTGTTTGATAAATCACTTTAATTATATTAAGCTAAAAGCATAAATGAATAAAATCTATTTTTTATATATACTCAAATCAACTTTTGATATTCAATGAGGCATTTTAGTCTTATGAAATATTTTTACCTCTTTCATAAGAATGTATGACCAAAACAATGAGAACAATGAGGTATTTCTTATTGTGTCCAACAATCTATTCTCTCATTCAAATATTTTTTTACAACTGAATTGTAAATATGTAAATATGTATGAGAAGCGATCAAAAAATCTCCTACTTTCATTTAACTTCTATCATGTTTTCTTTATCGCTAATATTGAAATTGTTTTTTCCTAGGCCCGTTTTTTTGCTGTCCAAGAAGGTCAACACTGAGCTTTTTTTGACTTTACGTTTGTTCAAGAAACAGTCTTTCTTCTTTATTTGTACCTTGGCGTTATCCTAAATCACTAATATTAGCTTCGCCGAAGTGTTAATAAGTTTTAATGGTCTGCATATCGGTTATGATTACTTGTTTAAAGGGCATCTAGGACAATTATAATAGTTTTAATGATGTGGAAGCTCTCTCACTGACATTCTTGATAAATTACTTTATAAAATCAGTTTATTTCAAAACAAAAATTATTGGGTAATCTAATCATGAAAAGCGTTTAATGAAAGTGAATTTATATCATAACTGAATTTAGTTAGCAAACAGTCATACCTATCATACAAAAATACTATAATTAATAGCAACCAATCGAAAAAGCAATAAAGAAGAATAATACCGAAGAAACATAAAAATTAATTTCTATGAAATTATTCGTAATTAATGATTAAAGACAAAAATATTGTTGATTACAACATCAGATTAAACCCAATTAGTTATTTTTATTGTTGTATACATTGAAGTCATCTTATTTATATGTAATATGATTGAACCGGGCAGTTATCATGATAAACTATCATGCCAGATTTAAAATTCAAATGAATTGATCGCTAATAAATAAATGAACTGTAATTATGGTTTAGTAAAAATAAATAAAAGTATTATCAGTATTTTGTTTTCATTTAAACTACCTTTTCTTTTCAAGATCATGCCTTTCCTTCGCCTCAGAGTAGATACTTAAAATCTATTTTGCTACAATTTTAATTTTTAAGCTCTCCTGTGATTTGATATTTACATTAAACTCAGGGAAAATTAGTAAAATTATCGATAATGCTAACATTTTTTGACCAAATTGATAAAGTTATCGATTTGTACAGATGACTCGCAATAATTTTTCACTGTCTTCAATTTTTTATGAGTATTTATCTCCCAACAAATTCTTAATCTGCGAATAAATGGTTCCTTTGCAAGCCATATCAAAATCAAATGCTAGAATAATCCGAGATTCCATTTAGAGGACCTCCTCTTTTGTAATAGTCTTTTTGCATTTAGCGAGCATTGAATTAATTTTTGGAGTAAATATTTCATTCATTTTGTATGCTATCAGCAAAGTAGTTAATGCAACTTTTTAGTAATTTTCAGCATTCAGAAAAATGGACTTGCTTCTAAGTTAATTAATATAAAAAATAGCCAAAAATTGAGTATCCTTGGAAAGTTTTTTTGAGTAAGTAAAGATCCATTTGGCTGCTAATTTTCTGTACTAATCATCAATGAGTTAGGTGCAGTGAGATATTGATGATGTAGAAGATGCAGAAGAACAGGAAGTGTTAGCAATACTGACTTTAGAAATGTTCTTAGACAGAACTTTAGTGGGTTTGTGATTTGGCAAGTAAAATTTTCCCTACATTTACTGACGACGTATATAATTTTAATAAATTTTCCCTACTTTAAGAGAATGTATTGTTGAACAGTAAAACTAAAAAATTATTGCATTGATAATTTGTAATAATTAATCATCATGAATTATTACTCCAAGTCGATGCCTGATATTTTATATAAAAAATGAGTTATAAATTGTTTAACGTAAATAGCTTAGTTTTCTTCATAATTAAATTAATGTTGGCAAAATTGAAAATACTGTATATATCATCTTTATACTATTTTGAAAGTTTATCTGCATGTTGAACTATAAAATTTTAATTCTCCCCGCCTGATTATTAAGATTATGCACTCTATTTTATAAATTTTAAACTGATATGCTAAAGAGGTAGCTACTCATTGAAAAAATGTTTTAATTTATACCTTTGAATTAAGTAATTAAAGCCAAGCGTTTTGGTACCTCTATATTGAATTTACAATATATGCTACCTAATATTTGTTGAAATTAAACCAAATCATAATGATTTCGTTTAACCCCCGATCCAATCAAGCTTTACAGGCAGCTACAGAACCCGTTATTGGTTTTATTGCTAAAAATGACCCTCTGATTTTTGACTTTGTTTAATGTAAAATTATTATCTAAACAAACGTATTGCCTATATTCGATGCAATCAAACAAACCAATAATTAAATTCATTAAATCCTCATCACCGATGAAATATTAGAAGAGACTATTTATTACCTGCAGCAGCATCAGCACCGGATTGTCAGCATCATCAACTTGCAATAAAGAAAATCCCTTAAAAAAATAAAGAGTTGAGAAATTAATGGCGCAGAGGATTGAAAATTTAGAATCTATCTATCAAAAAAATTAATAAAAAAATAATCTTATAGTCCTTAACAGCAAGAATGAAATTGTACCATTATCAATCTTTCAGTAAAAAGGGAAAATAATTAAAAATTAAGAAATATTTAAACAATTAAGAACATAACGTCGGGACAGAGTCTCTTCCATTTAAAAAAGAGAATCATTATAAAAAAGTAACACTCTCACTCCAAAATCAAAGTCACCAACAAAGTCATAATATATTTTATCTCCAATTCCATCAGAAAAAAAATTAAGGAGTTTAAATTAAATCCAGGAAATTGAATCATTCATCTTGAATGAATAATAGGATTAAAATGATGCAGGAGTAATAGAAAGGTACGAATATTCCGACATTTTTGATATAAATTCTTTCCCCAGTCGAATCACAGAATTTAAAATATTAAAATTTTTAGATGAAGGCAAATTCGGAAAGGTTTATTTATCGCAGTATGAAATATAATATTTAGGAGTATAGAGAATGGAATGATATATTCAATCAAATCAATTTATCGAAGCTCTCTCAATTAAAAATATCTACTTCAATTGATTAGGGAAGTTAAAATTCAAAGCTTTCTAAATCATCCTCATATAGTGAAGCTTTATCACTTTTTTGCTGATGATGACTGTGCCTATCTGGTTTTAGAACCATGCCTATAAAAAAATCTTTATCAAAAATTAAAATAAGTTGGAAGACTGTCATAAAAGGTTGTTAAATAAATCATAAGACAAGTTTGCAGTGCAGTTCAGTATATGCACAAAAACAATATCATTCATCGTGATATTAAACCGTAAAACATCTTAGTACATGAGGTAATCATAATAATATTCAGAATATGGTTAAAATATGTGATTTTGGGTGGGCAATCCATTCTCCTCTCAAGAGAAATACTCAGTGCGGAACTCCCCTTTATACCTCGCCTGAAGTCGTTTGCAATAAATACTATGACAATAAGATTGATATCTGGAGCATCGGCGTGCTAACTTATTAACTTCTCTATGGAACAATTCCTTTTTAAATTCGCCAATTGAGTGACATGGTCAAAATTGTATTTGAAAGCTTATATAGATTCAACAATAAGTGTATTTTTCCCAGTCAATTAATGTGTCTGAAACAGCCAAAGATTTCATGATGAGTTGTTTGCATAAAGACCCAAAGAAACGATTCTCCATCCATCAGCTTTTAGATCATGAATTTCTAAGTAAAAATGATAAATATCGTTTGACAATGTGATGATTTTTATTTCTTTAATATTTCCTATATCTTAAATATAAAATTTGGCTCAGAGTTTAATCATTATTGCGAATTCATAATTTATTTATATTTTTTTTAATTTTGGAGATGTCAAACAAAAACACTGTTCTCAGGGCCACTTAAGAAGAATAATTAGGGCTTTTGAAAAAAGAAATTCATGAGAAAATCAGTCCTTTGGATAGAGCATAATAAATCGGCGAGAAAATTCTCAGATACATTAGAAGCGCAGCTTGGGTATGCATCGCAGTAGCAGTCATTTACTATAGCAACTTTTTCCATAATCTGTTCAGCAACCCAAAGATAAACGATCTTTTCTTTGAGATTAGTATGGCAGGGTACACTATCATTATTTCTCTAATGTTGTTTACAAGTTTTATAATGCCAAGAATTGCAGGAACAAGTAATGTGGAAGAATATAATCCTAAATTAGTATCAGTTGGGGCTGCAGTGGGAGTAGTAAGTATTATATCGATCATTATTGCTATTTGGCCAGTCTGGGGATGGGTATCTCTGCCAATTTTTATCTGTCTCTGGAAAGGATTTTTCAGTTTCTCAGACTTTCTTCCAGGAGGAGATATTGGAAATATTCTCTTTATCCTTATCAACTTGGGAACAGTTTTATCCTTTTATGTAATTGAACATTAAGGATATCTTCATTGATTATGCATGCCATCAATCTAAATATTAAATAATCAAATAATCATCCAATTTGAATCATTAAGGCAGATGTAGTGAATAGGATTCAGGTTTGTATTCTTAAAGGACTAACGATATTATTTATATTACTGTCAGTTTTTATTGGGCATGACTGCGAATCTGGATGTAAAATAAAGAGAGCCACGCCAATAGGCAGCGCTTTTTAATATATAAGACCCTAATGATTCATAAATTCCTGATGATAATGCAGAGAGATTTACTATTAATATTCTTAAAAGATAGCTTCTCATCTCACAATTATCATCAAAACCACCATCATAACGAAACGACAAAGATTATAGATCTATCGGCTAACTCCTTAAAAATTAACCATATTTCTCATCCATCGCTAAAAATAACAAAACTCTCATGGATATATGTAGTTGGATCGAGTACAAAAAAGCAAGAGAAGGGGAATCTATTTATCGAATCAATGATAGCTCCGAGTGTTTCTACATCATTATTAAGGGAGAAGTCCATTTGACTTGTCCTGATAAATAAAATTAATATGATGATGAAGAGAAAGAGAAAAAGGAGGAATCCTCACTTGTACAGACAAACTCGAAAATATTATCTCAAACATCAATTTATCCTACAGCAGTCCCAAACTTGTCAAAAAGTTTTTCTAAACCTGAGGGATCTACTACTGTTCGGCGATTAGGGCGAATGAACAGTATTATATAGCCTTTGAGAGAAAACATAAAAAAAAAGATAGCTCATTTATAAAGAATTGTTCGAGTGGTAGTTAGTGGTGAATGTTTTGGTGATTTGGGAGGTGCTCATAAGCGCGGTACAAATGCAGTAGCGAAATAGCCTACTCATCTATTAGTCATAAAAAAGCAAAATTATAGTGTGATTAGTCACGCCCAATTAATATCTTAAAATAGACGAAAGTATGATTTTCTCTCAGCTATTCCCTTCTTTTTACCCCTTCATAGATATACTCTGGAATCTATCTTGTATTTTCTTGAAGAAGTTAAAGTAGGATATAACAATGGAATTTATAATGAAGAAGATAATCTGTAATACATCTACATTATTTATAAAGGATAATTTAAACTTTATAAAAAAGTTAATTCCAAGAAAATATGCGCATCAGAAGGCGAGTACCAACTAGATATTCAAGAAAAAAGAATCACTCAAAGAAACCTCTCATTTAAAACAATTGAACTAGGCTCAATTTTAGGACTTATTGAGGCTTATAATAAAATCAGTTCCTATCAGTAGACATGCATTTGTAAAAGTCAAGATGGCGTAGTTTTACGAATCGAAAAAAAGAAATTTCTGAAAAAAATGCTTTCTGTTGATAATAATGTAGAGGAAATCATTGAGCAGTTGACATACAAAACTGAGGAAAAAACCAAATAAATTCAGGAATTTATGAATAAACAATAAAACGATAGTCTATATGTACAATATCTGCATACTCCTTCAGCTAAATCCAGAAGAGTTGCAACAGTGAGTTCTTCAGAAAAAGAGAGATATTATAAAAAATAAACGTTGAGGCGTCTTTCCGATTCAAATGACAATTTTTTCAATAGATTGAACAAAACAGTCAAACATGAAATGAGGTAAACTAAAATATCAATTAACAGAAGCCTCCAAGCAAATGACCTCAGAAAATAAAAAATTCCGAGCAGAATCAGGGACATAGTTGAAATGGTGGACCATTAGACTAACTATCATAGAATTCGAAAACCAAAATAAGATGTGATGCTTTTCGAGTTCAACATCAGTGTATTCTTGACATTATTTAGAAAGTTCCTTTACATGTGAAGAAGAGATACTAAGCTCTCTTCAAAAAACCAAAAAAATGAATAAATCAAATCTAATTGAGATATTGATATAGACTAATTTCAATCAAATATCATTAGCCTTCATAATTATATTCTACAATATAGATGTTTTAATATATTCTCGTTGATCTAGGAGACTATTAGCAATCTTCTATTGCTTATAACTTATCTTTCGAAACTATTTTACATTTCTTTTGCAATTATTTTATAATGATTAACGGATTTTTTTCATTTTGGGAATATTTTATAAATCGATACTCATAGAAGCATTTCTTTCCATCAGTATTTTCATATTATCCTGCTTGATCTCTTCAATATCAATGCTAACATCTCCATGCCTTCGAATTATATGGTCCATCAAATTTTATGCACTGTCGAATTTTCTACCACATGGTTTGATAGGACACCAATTCATTTTATTAATATAGTTATCGTTTATATATTTATAAATGTTAAAAATATAATCATCAATCATCAACATTAATAATATTCTGCTGAAGATTTTCTTTCTCACGTTGACGTCTTTACTTCTTTTAGTCATCTCGCTTTAAATCCGCCTGAATATCTTCAATTTATTTTTGATCTGTTTTGAAACTACGACTAGAAAATCTTTTTCTTTAAACATGGCTGACAGTGAACCCAGTATATTCATAAGGCACTGTCATGGCGGGGATTGGCTGAATTGGAGCAGGTAGGTGTTTTCTCTAGCTGGCTGAACTCTTTTCCCTTTCTTATTTTTATCTTCGCTGATCCTATTCTACTTTTTTGCCTATTTATTGTGCATGTTTGCTTAATTCTTATCTTCTTTTTATTGCCTGCTACTTTGTAAGTTTTTCATTTTTTATATTTTTGTCACATTTCTTTCCATCTTCCATATTTTTATTTCTCCTCTCTTACTGTTACTTTTATCTCTTTTGTTCCTATTTTTTCCTTTTTTATAATTCTCTTTCTCTCTCTTTTTCCTTCTCCTTTATTCGCTCCTGAACTTCTTTTCTTTTCTGCATATCTCTTTCCAGTCTAAGTTGCTATTGAAATATTAGATTATCTCGTTACATTTACGCCAACTGCTATGAAAATACCTTTCCGCCGGGAATATATTCAGATTGACTAGTTTATGGTTTGAAGGTTTCGATTTTAGCGTTAATATGCTTATAAATTCCATTTTTTATTGGCTTTCTTTATTATCCTCCAATCTTTTTTTCCTCTGATATTTCATCTGTTTTTGATCTTTATAACTCAGCTCTTTATTTTGAATTTAAACTTAATTCTTATGAAAGTTAATTTTAATTTTTGTTTGTTTTCGTTATGGAAGGCTGAGACAGTTGATCTTTATAAAGGTTTTGTAATCTTTTAGTGGCCTCCATCCATTATTCATCTTTTCTTTTGTTATTCTTCTTCCAAGCATCTTCAAAATAACTGATGTCTCTCAGCCACAATTATTTTTAATCTTGTTTCTTGAGAGATGTTAATGCTAATTAACAGTCCTCTTTTTCTGCTTTCAACTGATGAATTCGTGCTTCTGAAAATTAATTCATTTGAATTTTATAGAAATGGTCGTAATCTTTCATGACATTATCTTCTCTTTCTTTTTTCGTTGTTTTTATCTTGCAAAACTACTGGTGTTTTTTATATCCCTTCTTAGCAAATCGCTATCTCCACTCATCTTGACTTTATGATAATAAAAATTATTGATTCAATACATCTTTAATAAATCTGATTTTTTCCATCAACTCCTAAATTATTCGAGTATACTTGGTGACTAAATACTATTTCCTTTTTTAATACAATTTGAGTCTGACTTAAAAATATTCCTAAAAAATTTCATTGATTGTGTCATAGCGCTTGAATCGGCCATATTGATTGGTGAGAGTCAAATTAACCTATTTTAAGTTACATGTTAAATTTAGATATCTTTATAGTTATGCTTAAGGAGGTGTTTTCCCTTATTGGAACTTAATTACAATACGAATGCTGTTGCCTTTGTGCTCTTAGCGAATTTCCTCAATTTATCCTTGTCCTTTATCATTTGGAAGATGCTACTCTAGAAAGGATTTGTACTATTTAATTGATTTTGTAATTGGTATCTCTGTTACTACAACTGTTTTACTTTTAATTTACAAATTTCCTCTTATTATATAAAACCCTTTTTTTTCCATGTTCACGGTTCCTCGATATCCCTCCCAAGACGGTGCTATCAATTTTATTGTTTTATTTGCAATGCGATCTTTGACCATATCAATAACTTAAGCTACTTTATGGCAGCATACATTGCTATTCCAAAAAGACCCCGCAGAATCACATCCATTGATAATTCCTAAAGGAAGGATGGGAACGTAACATTTTGGTTCTATCGAAATTCCATCCTCTTCACCATATTCTAAGACATATTAATCGTCTTCAGGAAAGAGAAGAAGTGTAAGTTTATGTGTACAAGTTGAAAGATGTCTGGCAGGGGCCGAATCCTTTCCTCCCATTTGCCTTGTTCCAAATTGTCCGATTGGTTGCAAAATATTAATGTTGTTGGAACCAATATAGTTTTGAGCCATAGAAATGATATTGTGATGGATGATATTTTCTCCGACTGGACAATTAAAATTATGTAGCACCATTCCTGCGAGATGAGTAACTTTAATTTACTTTCCCACTCCTAACGACAACAAACATTGCAGAACCTTTCTTTGAATTAATTTTAATCCATCTATGACTGAAGGCACTAATCTTTGATTTTCAGCATAACAAGCATGAATAAGCTACTTATGAACCAATTCTTTTATTGATAGCACATTTGTATTGTGGTCCCAACTCGCATCTGATCGATAGTCTTCTAACCATCTTTTACGTATTTAAATATTCTTCTTTGCATATACCATTTTCAGTGCCTCTTCATCTTATTCAGTCTGATATACTATTGAATAACTCATTTTTTGTCGATCGGCTATCAATTATCTCATCTAAAATTGGCTAATGCTTCCTAAATTCTTACAATATTTAATTGACCATTATTCTCCTGGATTAGTAGTACTCCAACTCTTATATTCAGTTTCGGTTGAAAATTGTTTCTTTGATCCGTTAGGATGACTGCACTTGATGATTGGTGGATAAAATAATTTAATAAAACCTTTCACTTTGCATAGGGAAGGCCAGAAAGTTTAAAGAAAGTTAATAACTAAGCCTCGCATCGCACTTCCTTAATTATCTTGATCTCCCATAATCAAAATGCTCGAATACCGTAGACTTTCAACAGAATCATAATTTGTATTAAAATTTAATCCTAGACTCTTGACCAATCCGTTTAAATCTTGAGAATCGGTAATTTGCTTTATTGCTGCATCTCTTGCATTGAATATTTTTCCTTTAAAAGCATATACTCCAAAATAATCTTTATTTACACATTAGAGGCCGCTCATAACTAAAGATTTTACACCCTCTCCTTCTACAATTATAAGAGTGCAGCGAGTGCTAACCGAAGCTTGATAAGCATCATCAAGTTTAGGAAGACTTAGTCTTGAACGAACTGGCCTTTTTTTAGTCTATTTGTGACTTGCTTTATAAACATCCCTCTGCTTTACCATGTTTTTGAATGTCTCTAATAATTTATTTTTCTCTAAAAAAATCAGCCCATGCTCCGAAAGCTTATAGAGAGACCCAAAAGCACTTATTGGTGATATCAAGGCATCTCGTATCGGTGATGTAAATTGTGGCTCTTCGACAAATATGCTGACCATTAAAAAATAATTTGACTTGTATTTCTCAGAGTTGTTAAAGGCTTACTCTGTATTTTTAAGCTTTTTTCGATGCGCCTCAAGAGCTCTGTTTGCTATCTGTGCAATAGCCAAATTCACATGAGTGCCTCCATTTTTTGTCCAGATACTGCTATTGACAAATGAAATTTGCTGAAAACTGTTGTAATCGATTTTTCCAAAAATGACATTCCATCGAGGGCATTATTGACTACTATCACAGAAGATGTTTGATGGATCTTTAACAAAAAGCTGAGCGTAATCAGTTAGACTATCAAATGATACTTATTTGCTATTGATGTTGACTTTGACTCTGAGAAGACCAGCGATATCATAGGCTCTTCTTTCCATGAGAGCGATAAAATCTAAGGAGTAGCCTTCAATGTTAAACAATTGGAAATCTATCCGATAGGCCATTCTAAAATAATCCTTCTTATTGTATGATAAAGCTCTCGTTTTAGGCTCCATTTTATCAATCCATTCAATCTTCAACGCAGATTTATTATTAAAACTTCCACACTCTACGCAAAAATATTTGGAGAATAAATGTAGAAACTTGAGGCGATTGCTAATTTTTGAGAATTCTTTGGGGAGCTTGTTTTCCTCTAAAATTGATTCCAATATATATTTCTGATCATATGTTCGCTATAAATAGGGCATATCTCCATCAAAAGTTACTGATATGTAGCCATTTTATTTGAAGTTAACCTGAATGACACTTGTGCTATCTTGCTTCATCCTATTCTCTGCTGCTGAGATAAGTAAGTCTTAGTAAAACTTGAGAAGAGCTGGAATGTAGGTAACCTTTCTAAGAATCATCTTGTTTTCTTTGACAATCCATACTTGCTATGTAACTTATTGCATTGAACCGATATATGCTTCGGGTTTTACCATTATATGACTTTTAGTAATATTCTGCTTCGAATTCATGCTTCTATGAATTATAAAAATAATTGTGTTTGCTTGGGGAGAAAAAATAGTCTCGAGCATATAAAAAAGACTATTTTCATTTTATAAATCGTGATTTGCTCAATTGAATTATGATTATAGACCAAATGTGACCCCATTTCTATATGTTGCTTTTGCCTAATTGCCATTCTGAGGAAAAGGAAGGCTCTTCATCTTGGTATGGCTCATAATTTCACAAATCAACTCTCAACTAATATTAGTTATGAAATTACATTCAAATATAGATAAGACTTTCTTTTGTTTTTTTCTTAGAGCGTTCCTGCTGCTTCCTTTTGTGGTTTCGTTGATGATCATATGATTTTGATCTCTTGTCAATTAAGGAGATATAAATACTACATATTATATTATCGGCTTATTAGTGACAAAATTTATTGATTTATATATCTCCACGATTATGTACTGTTTTTCATCTTATTAATACAATTTCACAAATGTTTGATCTTGAATGCAAAGCATTTAATAAAATCAATCGTTTAAAATACGTATATTTGTAAATCACGATTGGAAAGAAGGTAGAGTCCCTTCAATTATCCATTTGCTCTTCTCACGATCCTGCTGTAAAATTATTTGACTGGCTTCTTTCTCATTGTTCACTCCAAGAAAATAATTGTTATTTGCAACTGATTGCACCAAGTAGGTATTTCCTTGGACTGGTATTATTTGCCAACGTTGGTCTGGACTGCAGTTAAAGAGCGTTTGAATTGCTTTTAATCCATTTTTAGAAAGAATAGTTGTTAAATAAAGTCCAGAACAAAAGTTTTTTATCGTATATTCTTTAAAATCTGTTTTGGAATTGTCTTGACGCTCTAAAATCCAACGTTGGTTACCACCTCCATAAAAAAGAGATTGAACAACTGCTGTTGCTTATTTCCAAGAGTTTTCAGGAATTTCTAAAACTAACCCTGAAAATTCAGAGTGGAATACTAATAGTTATTTTAGCAATTTATCAGTTTATTGGTAAGGTATAAACTACCAGATACAAATTTGAAGAGTTTGATCTATGGCAGACACTTTAATCTTATCATTGAGAGCAGAAGCACAAAGAGAAAGAGATAATGATTTAGTTGGTCTAATCCAAAAATAGTTGATGTTTTCCCTAATTTAAGCTGTTTCGATCAGCCAAATTTGATTATCTCGTTTGCGTGCCCTCTCCAATTTTAATAATTCTTCTTTTCCTTCAATCCAAGTAAGTGCTTCTCCATTTTTAAAATGCATAATTTCATACTCGCCATTTTTATTTTCCGAAAGAAGCCATAGACAACTCTGCTCTTCTTCCTTATTAGTACCGATTTGATAATCAAATGACAGATACTTTCTAGTTTTTTTGTTGCGAATTTTGTAAATTGTTCCTTTTTGAAAATATTGGATTTGTTCAAGCATTATAAAAGTATTAATAAGACTGTTATTAAAATCATCTTCTTAAATAAAAAATTCATTTAAAATTACACCATTATTTTAATGTTTATACTTTTGGCAAACAAGATAATAATAATAATTTCATAGATACTGAAGGAGATGCCGGTGATTCACTGATTTTTAGTAACGGATGATGTCTAACTCTTTCATGATTGCCTCCTTCATTTTCATTTTAGTTATTTGCTTTTACTCTGTCTTTCGCATCTAAATTTCCTTGAGTAATTGTTGGCTGGTGCTTGAAAATTAGTCTCTAGTTTATGCCTATTTGGATGTTTCGTTCATCTCCTGCCAGTAATGATTGAAATCTGGTATGTTTTCTTTTCCAATGTTTAAAGGTTTTGAACTCGTTAAGGGATAGTCAATGTTTGCATTTCCATGCCTGACTTTTTGTTCAGACATTAATCTAATCTATGCATCTTAGCGGGCTATAGTTAGATTGTCAAGCTATTTTTTACTTCTCATCATGTTAATATTGCGAGTAGTTTGAAGTTGCTCTGTTTATTGCTATTCCTACTTTAAAATTATACTTTTGATATACTAGTATGATTAGCATCTTATTTAGCCATTACCTGTTGATTTTAATACGAAAACAGTTGAATTAACTCGAAGCATTAATTACAACAAATCCTCTTGTGGTATCCTTTCATGCTCGCTTAAAATTGATCCTACAGGATTCTTTGAAAATGATGATGATTTTCGATGGTCAATATTTTTAATTGTTTAAAGACTTCCTAATTGTTTGATAATAAAGGTTCTAAGTTCTTTCAAAGTTGTATATCCCTTATAATATCGATCAAAAATAGGAAATACTTAGTAGATTGGAATGTCAGAAATCCTTTCGAACCATTGATTTTACCTAAAATACCTATTTGCAATAAATTCAATTACTTTTCTAATTGCCACTGCCTCAGATTCTTTCCATTCTTCTTTCATAACATTCTTTGGAGTACACTTTTGCCAATACATAAATGCATTGATGATGTAAAAGCGAATAATTGTAGCAAAATGTCTATAATTTCGTGCTATATATCTGTCCAACTATATCACACTTATACTTTTAATATTTTTTAACTCATGAATAATCTCAGAGGGATATTGCTCAAACGTGACAAGGAGCCACATCGCCAAATTTTTGTACTTCTAGCTAGATAAATCTTCTGTCTATTGATTAGCGCTTTCGATGTGATTTTTAATTTCAGCAAAAGAGAAAGTCTAAGTTGCCTTCCGATTGGAGTGATATCGTTGACTGTTGGTTTTAAGCATTATATCATCAAAATACTATACAGATGGAAAATATATAAATCAAGCACTTACCAATTCTTTTTCAGCTTAAATAAGTGGGATTCGGGGATTTATCTTGATTAAAATATCTCTTCGTTTCGCTCTCAGTTTATCTATGTCATCACATTTGATTGGAGAAGATGCATTCTATATTAATTATTAAAAATTAATCATTTGGGATAGGGTGAAAGGACTATGCTGATGGGCTTGCTGGTTTGATTCGACCAGAATCAACAATGAAGCCACAACAGCTAAATGTTACTGTGTTTATTCACTCTCAATTTGTACTTGCTCTAAACTATATGGAATACTGCTGGGTAGTTCAAGAGCTAAACATGGTGGGTGATAATATTTAAAAGGGAGGCGAGTGAGAAGCAGCAAGTAGCGTTGATGATATTCTGCTGAAACAGCTTTGATTTTATTATACCGAGAGGTCTGCTTGAAATGTTGATAATAAGATAGTGACAACTGATTATGGACTTGATCAATTCTATTCAATTTAGATATGGTTAAATGAAGTAAGCGCGCTGTTAGTTAAATAAACGACTGTTTTACGTCATTTTAGCAGTTAAGATGTAGAGATATTTTAGGGAGAAGTTTGGCTGCAAATCTACTGTAATTTACAATCCATTTCAGCAAGTTATAGTTATTGCGCATGGCTTTATTTATTTACTCATTATTTTAGTGAACTTACAATCTATTTTCGTTACCGCATCGTGCATTTTATTTATCATCTTCCCTTCTATTGTTAAATCTTGAGATTTGGTCCATTTGAGTCATTACTTCAGGTACAGTTAATCTCATGTTTTCATGGTAAGCTAAGCAACCACAAATACTTTATTGAATTTTTAGGTTACGGATATGTTTAAATCGAATGTCTTTCTTTATGGCCTCCTTCAGCTCCGTTTAATTTTGGGGTGACCATGGAGCTTTCCCCTCTAAAATTTAATACATAATAACTCCCAATGCCCAGACATCATTTTTCATGGTATATTCCTGGTTTATTAGAGCCTATGGACTCATATAGAGGGGACTACCAACAGTATATTTTTCTTTATCATAATCGCCTGCCCTTATGGCGAATCCCAAATCTGCTATTTTTGGAATTCCTTTTTGAAGAAGTATATTTTGAGGTTTAAGGTCACGATGCAATATCTTTAGACTGTGCAAATGCATTACTCCTCGACAAATTTGAAGAATCAGTGGCAAGGCCTATTCGAGTGTTAAATTTTCTTACTAATCAAAATTTTACTTTTTTTATTGAGAAAGGATCCAAGATCACCATCAAGACAAAGCTAAGTTATAATATAACAGTTGTTAGTAGTCATCAATACATCCATACAGTGAATAACATTCTCATGGTTTAACATTTGAAGAAAATTAATCTCTCTAGTTAACATTTAGTCAAGTCCTTTTTCACGTATTCTTGCTAAATTTACCACTTTTACAGCAACTGGTTTGCCACTGCGATCTTCCAAACCTTTGAACACTTGACTGGAGTAACCGCTTCCTATGAGATCTTCACTGAGATAAGAATAATTTTCAATGATTTTCCGTTGTGATTGAACATTTGATCCTTTTGACTAGCCGTTAGTAGCCATGATTTTATTATAATTAAAATTTAAAGACTATAATATCCCCTTCTCAAAATATAAAATAATAGTCGATTATCTGAATATAAAAAATTAAAATAAAAGAACCAGATAGCTCATATTTAGTGGCATATAGCAGTGTATTCTTCTTAATTCTTTAAAAAGGGTTGCATTTAATCTTATTAAAAGATAAATAATAATAACTGTCAGATATCAAGAGTGGATTGATAGCTTATCAACATTTTTTACAATTGTTGCTGGGAATGGCTTTTTAGCATATCTCCTCCAAAATTAATTTTAAATTCATCTTAGTTTCATAAAATCAGCTTTTGCTCCACTAAATTTCATCTGACAGATAGTAAAAATGTTTCAAAATTTTTGCTCCATCTTCGATGAAGAAGATAAGTTCGAAATTTGAGAATTGTAAACCTTGCTCTTTTTATCAGCATACTTTTTAATTTATTAAAACGAGATCATTTTGTATTTAGTAGGCACAATTTTAAGAGACTATTCGATTCGGAAAGAGAAAGATGCATATTTATCGATTTGCACAAAGGCTTCTTTCATAGGAATCAGCAACTTGCTGATAATCAGAATAACTTTGAATATCTTATCAACAAAAGAGTAAAAGTTAAGTTTAGCAACAGAATTGTAATGCTAAACTTGAGATGAAGCTATCTTGGAGCTATTTACCTTTGAAATCCTGCTTTCTACCAAGAGTTGATCTTTAGATTTTTATAGTTATACATTTCTGAAGGTTTTGTATTGAAGTAAAGCCAAAACATTTATAATTCGTCGATGGCAAAATCTATCTATAATCAGTAGGCTTTGAGTTTTTTTGAGTACTTTGTTCTTATTTTCCTGTGTATCTTTAATTAAATTCATAAACCCTTTAGCTTCTGTGATAAATGCTGTTTTTTTTTTAATATATAATCTTTGAGCAAAATAATATAGTTGACTTGAAATTTGAAATTCACTTAATATCTGGTCCTCGTCAAATTTTGAAATTTTACTTTAGTTTTTCATTACTGATGTATTAAAACTCTGCAAGTTGGTAGATTTAGTAATTTTGCTTGTTACTCCTTATGTTTCATTTTTGGAATATTTAAATGGTGACAATGGTGCCTTTGGACTTTTCATTTGTTGTTCTAATTCCACCATAATAGTCAATTTATTGGTTTCTTCTTTAGTTTATCTTAAATTCTTCACCTATTTTGACCAACTGAATAGACTGATGTTCTTAAAGCTCCATTCTACATTTTTTCGAATCTTATTGGAAACAAATTTAAGTGTTGATTTCAAAGTATATTTCTTGAGTTGATCAATTTGTTTCATTAAATGCTATTTCTCAACTAAGGTGGGGGCATCATCAACCCACTCTGAAATTTATTTTTTGACCTGCTTTTCAGGCTTTGTAAGAGATCGCATTAGTTTAAAAGGTTTATCATTGTCAACGGCTATATATTTACCATCCTCCGAATTTTGTATCCTAGAAACATTGTTGGTTTCCTGTTTTATTGCTGAAAATCCCCAACTTCGTCTCTTTTTGACAAGTTGTTTCAGAACAGCAGCCATAATTTTACCAGAGATACTCGTATCTATATGTAAATGTTCGTCTTTCTTTTCAATAGCTACGAATTTATAGATACGTTCCTTCTGACGGTACTCACAGTTACGAATTGTACTAAAGAAGCCGGTGATGAGGAGGGAATTCTTTTTTTTTATTACAGAGTTTATAATCTTAGCAGAAAGTTCGAATTTTAGATATTTATCCAATTGGTTGGTGCGGGAAGAGAGCGGTGAGCGAGAGGGCCGCATGGGACTGGCGTTGCGGTTCGGAGTTCCCATCAATTTTTCTATGCGTTGCATATAACGGTGCATCTTTGATTCCATTTATTGAGAAATTTATTATTATAGACATCAATTAACATTTATCACAAATCTCTTGATATGAATATTTACGAGTAACTATTAAAATGTCAAAACTGGTTTATTCATCTCATATCTATTTATATTAATATCACTAGATCTATACTTGAGTCTATTTCGAATTGCATTAGAATTATTCATGCCATAAAGCACTTTTTAACATTATTTTTACAGGAAAATATTCATCCAATATTTGTTTTAGAAAAATAAAAATCATTAGCAGTTGGTGTTGGGTCAATTGATTTGCCTAACTTGAGAAGTTACTTTTGCCTTCATCTATTCAATATAATTCATAAGATCGTTACGAGAAATTTAGGTATATCTAATGTTGGTTGTTTTATCCTCATCATGACGAGGAGTGAATGACTACTTAGTCTTTTTTTTTCTGGCTTAAATATTTTTTAAATTCGTAACCAACTTGCGGTTGTGAGGTTTTCCAAAAAAAAGGACAAGATTTTTATCTTACTGAGGATTATATAGAGGAAGGACACTATGATTCATGCTAAGATCAAAGTCTGGATATAAAGATACTGCTTTTTTTCTTGGTGAAGACGAAGATGAAATAATTGGCTTATTGCTCTTGAGGTAGGGTAGCTTAATTTCGGCTGGAGATGATCGGATCACTTCCCTCTTATTTTATTAAGTGCTTTATGCCATCGATATAAAATAAAACTAATGCGCATAGATTTATACATTTAAAGCATTAAAGTATAACTCGCAGAAAAGTCAAACAATTCAACTGTCTTTTGATCTCAATCCAATACATCCTTCAATAATTCTTCTTAGTATGATTTTGTTTTGATAATACTAATAGATATATTTTATTTAAATATTATGAGCCAGCCTTCGCTCGATATCCAGCAAATAAGTTCGCGTACATTCAATCCAGACTACTCATAGATGGAGACTTCCTTAGAGCATGCAGATAAGCAAAATACCTATAACTTTGGCAAGTATTTTTTGTGGGATTATAGGCCTCAGGATAACAGCAATAATAAAATTGGCAAAAAAACAGGCCCAAGTTTATAATAAGTGTGCCAAAGACAACAGCGTGAAATATAACAATATAAGCTTACCCTTAAGGACTATGTAAATCGTGTACAAGATATGGAAAAAAGCACTGATTATAAAGGTTCTTACGAAATGCAAATTAAGTAGCTAATGGAAATGCTAAGTCTGAAAGATAAAAAACACTTATAACTGGAATAAAATTATAATAAAGCCATATACGGTCTGAAGGAAACAATTGATAAGAATCAGATGCTTTTCAAAGAAGTGGACCGCCTCAGCCGTAAATTACAGTAGCACTAACTTAGTACATACCATTTCAAGTAGATTATAATCGTGAGCAGCAAATTCTTTAGAAATCACAAAATCTCATTAGCAATCTCTCAGTTACCAAGAGTAACTATGAAATCTAACTTGTCAGCATGCAGGACAGTCTTGTCGTGATGGAAAGAGAGAATAAAAAGATAGCGCAAACTAATGAGCAGTATGAAGAAAAGCTCGCATTGTTATCCCAATAGATCGAAAGATTAAGAGGTGTCGGGGAGATTTCAAAGAGAGAATGCGAAAATTTAGTCGGTAAGCTTAAAGAACAACAATAAATTTCAAAAAGAATGGAATATTAAAACATGGAATTGAGAGGTGCTTTGGAACGCCTAAGAATGGAGAATCGGGAATCTACAGCTCATACAACCACTTTAACATCGCAGATGCAAGAGTACCACTAAAAAATGATTTACAAAGATTCAGTTATAACAGATCTACAATAGAGGGAGAGCAAAGCAACAATGGCTATGAAAGAGTTAAAATAGTAATTATAGCAGTTGGAAATAAGATTTAGACAGTCTAATCAAGTATTGGAGGAGGAAACTAATAGCCGTAAAAAGGAGTTTCTCAATAATCAAGAACTTATGAAGGAGATAAGCAGATTAAGAGCTGTTCTCAATGAATCCAGCACTTCTACGAAAAAGATATAATTAGAGCGAGAGCAAATCTATTCTGAGCATTAAAATTTGGCTAAATAGTACATAACTGTATGCAAGGTTAGAGATTAACTTTTAAAAGAAAGATAGAAAATGAATCAACAGAAGGAAACGTTGTTAGCTGACCAAGAGCAACTCAAATTATCCATGAAACAATGCTAAATTTCTATGACCAAGATGGAGGTGATGAATCAGCAGAAAGCAAGCTAAGTAAACAGCAAGGTGAACGATCTAAATCAATTGAAATTGGAGTTAGCTGCAAAAATAAGCTAAATAAGCCAAGTAAGGCAAGAGATTTTGTCCCAAAATTCTACATTAAGCGCAGTGAAGAAAGATTATTAACAAAAGATAGCATAGAAAATTGAATTTATCGATGATTTGAAGGAAAAAATAAACAACTACTAGCACTCACTCGAATAGAATCGCAAGGAGAAAGAATTCATTTGTCAGGAAAAGAATTCTATTGCCATTTAAACTGAAAAAAGCCAGCATCTTTTAGAAATGAAGAGCAGCGAACTCAAAAACACTCAATCGAGAGTTGATGAGCTTATTAAACAGGTGAGATAACTCAGTACTGCTATTGAAGAACGAGGTAAATAAGTAGAAAAATATCGAAAAGTGGGCATCGAAAATTAAAAAATAATCAAATAATTAAAAATATCTGTGAATTAGGGAGAGAAGAAGATTACTACTATAACTGCAGAGTTAGAAAGGTTAACAGACATCTTGCATAAAAAATAGATAACTCTCAACGAGGTCAGCATTAAATATCGATAAACAATGTCTGCTTTAGATGAGAGAAAATATTAATTAGCAAATCTTAGGACAAGCAACTAAAAGATTAGTATGACTTTGAGCAGAGTTGATGAATCAAAGAATAATTTTCAACTTTTTCTTAAAGAGATTGATCGATTGAACAAGGTAGTTGTTGGTAAAGAGACAGAAATTACGACTTTGAGGCAATAAATTTCTAAATTAATTTATAAAATTGAAAATTTGGGGCAATAGCAACTAAAAATTATTAAAATTCTTGAAAGTGCTTATTCCAGTCAACCTAAAAAAGATGACCAGCTCAGCGAATATTTCAAAGATTTAAAAAGCTATATCGAACGCCTTAACCACAACACTACAAATACTCTCAAAGAATTGAGTCAACAGGGAACTAACATCTACAGCCAACTCAGTCAAAGCGAAAGATAGTATAAAAATGGAAATATTCAATTGAAAGATAAATTAGCTGAGGCCAAAATGGAAACTTCCCGGTGGCAACAAGAAGTAATTGTTTTGAAGAAATAATTAGAGGAAAATAAAGCGAAGCTAAAATAATTGGAGTCATCTTCAGGACAGCAGAAATAAGTGTTTTAAAAACTATTTGAGTTAGGAAGAGAGAATGCATCTGTACGCTAACAGATGATGCTATTGAAAGGGGATTATTAAAATGAAATACGATTAAAGAACATGAATGTTTCTCAATTAGAGACACAGTTGAATAACTCAAGGCTAGAGTCAAAGTAATTACAATAATTAAAGAGATAAATACAGAAAAAACGAAGATAATTCGAGTAAATACTGCAAAAAGAAACAAGGGAAAAAGAAGATTTGGTGACCAAACTTAGCAAGAAAGAGCAAACTAATCGCATTTTAAAGTAAGCCAAAGAAGAATTGGAAAGCAATATGCAAAATATATCAAAGGAAATTGATAAAAAATTAAAAGTTGTAGGCGATATGTAGGCAATACTAATTAGTAACAGCAGAGAAATTGAGAAATATCGTTAAATCATAAGAAAATATTAAGTCTAAGGAGTCACAGGTAAACACAGTGATAGAAAAAGAAATTTTAACTAAAAGGAGATCTAAAAATTGTAAAAAGTATTATAAATTCGTAACAATCAAATCGCAAAGAATGAATAAAGTTATAAAAAACTTCAGCGAAAACATTAAATATTGTAGAAATAGTTGTAAAAATGCAAGTAAGATTTAATATAAATTCACCTTAATGAGCCATAGCATGATATATAAATTTAGTACAGGATTAAACAACTCTAAGAGGAAAGAAATTAGATGGAAGAAAAGAATAGTCAATATTAAAATATAATCAAGAAGCTAGAATAAACTATCAGATAGATGGAAAAACAAAAAAAATATGGATAGTCCAACAGTAATAGCAGTCGCAGATCGCACAAAGCTAAAAGCCATGAACTATAGGTTCAAATATCAGCCATAAATGTCCGAATCGAGGAGGGGGAGCATAAAATCAGCCAAGTTAACCAGCAAATTCATTTTCTTCAACAGTAACTCTATCAATTGCTTTAAAACAGTGCACATTTTATAACCAAAATAGAATAGCTATAAGCACACCAAATCAACACTTAAAATTTGAGGTTATAAATAAATCGTTTATAGGACGAGTTATAAAATGAAAGTGGGAGAGCAAAACAATTATAGATTTAAAATGGTTTTCTTCGACAAAATCACTAACAAAGTAAAATATTTTTACATCAATATGAGTATAAGTATTAAATGATTTATTTAGAACCGCATAACTAGAGAAGGAATATGTGAAGTTAAAAGATATCCTCACCGGACTCAACACTTAAAATTCCTCTCTTCATACTAAAAACCATTATTTCGAGATTTAACTTAAAAAAGCTGAAGTCTTGCAGCAAAAAGTAGAATATTGCTTATGTAGATTCAGGTACTAAACGGTTAAATTAATCGTCTCTCTTTAGAAAATATAGACCTCAATGAAGAGATTTCCTCCTGTAAATTGGCAATAAGCAATGAGTCGACTATCTAAAGAAGAGTTTAATAGCAGCTTATTTTAATAGTATTGCTGATATCAGAAGTCGAGGCTTTAAGAAATAGGATAAAGGAACAAGAATAAGAAGTCAAGAGAAATAGAATTTCTAAGATGAGTGGTTATAGAAATTGAATACTTTATATTTGTGTTGTTTGATTCAGTCATTATAAATACAATATAAATCAAATATCTTTCATGTCTAGTCCCTCAAAAATCTCTACAATTATTATTATCGGCCATAAATATTGAGTTATCTCCCATTTTTTGCTCTTATAGATAGTATTATATTTTTTAGTTAAGTATGAATATATGGCTTAAGTTTCGCTTATGCTCTCTAATCATCTATTAAGAAATGTTGCGAATTTTCTTTTTAAAAGGTTTTGTTGTGTCTATTGGAACCTAAGCAAAAATCGCTAGTTTTTCCTTTTTTGTTGTATCTTTTCTCTAAGTTAATAATTCTATATTGTGCTTGGTGAGAGATTATTGAGGGTAAAATGGAGGTCTTTGATAATGCCCCAAAGAAGACAGATGAGACCGATTATATTTTACTTTTTTTTCTTCTTAATATTTTTGTTCATTACTATTCCCATTTAATTTTAGTAGGCTGAATTTTCTATCAACTGAACTGTCAAGGCTATTTATCTCTGGAGATGCATCCAATTTATAATCATTACTGTAAAGAGCTCTTATCTTTGATTTTTCCTTATGTTATAAGTCTGAATTTTATTATATACACTAGTGTTGATTCTTTTCCCAGAAGGGATCTAATTCTCTCAAATATTGATAGATTAATTGGTTCGGCTCTAATTATCTGATTGCTTCAATGCATTCCTCTACAAATGCTACTTTATTCTTTGACAATTCTTGAATAAATATACGACTAAAAACAATTCCAAATAGGAATTTTAGCTAATCTCTAATTTTAGCAATGCAGCAATTATCTTTAGTGAGATAATCTGTTTTATCATGGTTTAATTTGTCAAATAAAATCTAGATATAGTGAATTCGATCGAAAAATTTATTATGAGCTAAAACCGGTTTTTCTTTGTTGATTAGACAAGAGGAAGAGGAAATAACTTTGTATTTTTTATCGGCATAATTGTCTTTTAATATTGATACTTCTTTTGTATTTAAATTAGAATGAAAATTTGCTGTTTGATTTTGTTTTGCCTCCTCTATATGTTTATTCTCTTTGTTTTTTAATAATAAGTCTCTATTGCTTTTATCTTTTAAAAACATGATATTTAGCCTCTAAGTTAAATTATCGAGTCTATTAACTTAACTTTAGCCTTTTTATTTAGAACTTTTACTCGTAGTCAATTATTTTGTTATTTATTACTATGCACCGACGTTAAAATTTGTATTATTTTTACCTTTTTTGATAGAACTGATTGAGAATTAATGAATTTGAGGATTTTCATCAAATCTATTAAAAGATTCCTTCTCCTAATATTTATTTAAAAGCCTTTATTCCTGACGTATATAATTGTGGAACTCATTTTGCTCATATACTTTTGCATTATTATTTAAATCTTTTAATTTGTAATCCTCTGTCTATTTAGTATAATTTTGATTAAAGCTAAATTTCATTAGATTTGCGATTGTATTCTCATAGTTAGGGCTCTGATTATCTTCCAATACCTTTGATTGACTTATTTTATTGCTGGCCTGTGCATATTTTTCAAGAGTGCTCATCTAATTCTCATGTATTTCATAGTTATGATTTTCTTTATCTTCATGCGAGAGGGAAATGCTGGGCCTTTTAAAAAAAGTGGCTTTTTTTGTAGGAAATTATTATTGATGATGATCTTGATTGAATTACCTCTTCTGATTATTTTCCCATCCATATCGTCGATTGATCATTTAATTTTAATAATAAATTAATAAACGTATATTATTATTCTCAAGGCGCATATTCCTTAGTTTTATGTATTCCATGAAATATTTTTTTCTTATTCAACTTTTCATTCGAATTTTAGCAATTTTTTGTCTATTATATTAATTATGATTAAAAATATCACAAGACTCTTCCCACTTGGTTTGTCTTGGCAAGTACCTCGATATTCATTTTGCAGTAAAATAGATGTGCTGAAAACGTATCTCGAGATCATACCTCCACACAGAATCTACGAACTAAAGGAAAAGAAAGAGCATCAACTCTAAACTTCCTTGATTAATTTGGAAAAGGCAGAGTTATAAAAATCACAATTAAATGATGATGAATTAAAAATAGTTCTGAGAGAAGTAAAGAAAAGAACAAACATGATCCCATTACCTATATTGACTCGTATCGCCTAATTGGCATGCAGAAATGATAAAGGTGAACATCATATTGAACTCAGAAAAGCGTATACTAAAATAATCCGTAAGGTTAAAAATGGAGCAGAAAACCTTCCCTTAGAGCAAATGGTTGATATGATTTATCGATTAGTAAAATTAAATCGAAAATAGTACGAGCTAATGAAAGAGGTAGAAAAAGTAATAATTGAAGATAGGATTAAAATTGACTATCCATTAATAAGAAAGATACTGTATTCTTATACTCATGTAAATCAGGGGAGTGCAGTTTTATACTCTCATATTAGCAAAACATTAACTATCGGACAGCATTAGTTTAGGCCACTTTAGTTGGCTTAATCTGCCTACATGCTTAGTAAAGTATCAGAAAATGCCAAAGGAGGATATGGAGTCTTTATTTTAGCTGAAAAACATATTGAAGCAGCCTTACCAAGAATGTCTTTTAGTTAATTAACTAAAGCAAGCTCATTTTTGCTGACACAGGATTTAGGCTCAAATAAATTTCAGATGAAGCTTGAATAAGCTCTTTATGATACCTACCCTGCAAAGGATCGACTGAAAATTACAGATTTTGTTGTACTCTTAAAATCCACATCAGGCTATTTTTTTAAATTTAAAGAAAATGCATTGTTAAGCATGTTAAAAACATCTACCCTCCGAATGACAAAATTTGCAACTCTTTAGCAATTTGAAGACATTGTTTGGAGTTGGGGGAGATTAGGAAAAGGAGATAAAGAGGTATGGCTTTGCTTGTAGACAGAAATCATGAGGCACCTTCAACAATTAAAGCCACGACAATTGGCTTTTATTTACTTCTCCTTATGTAGCACCATTCACTCAGCACCCGAAATCCTTCGGGCTATTGAAACAAAATTCATGTAAACACCACTCAATTAAATTAATGAGCATTATTTGATTAAATTCCTTTTAGGCATGCAAAAAAAGAAATTTTATTAAAATTAAAAATTTCTTAAAGTAAGTTAGGTTGTCAGCTCTCGAATCGAGTAATTATCTAATAATGAATTTGTGGCATTTTTAAAGATAATGAATGAAAGTGATTTGGATTTTACTGCCAAGGAGCAAATCATAGGAGTAATTGACTCGATAAAATTAATGGCTAAAAAATTGTAAAGTAAGCTCTATACATTAAAGCTTACGGAGATAACGGAGCTTCTTTATTTAATGATAAAGCTGGAAATAGATGATTTGTAACTGATGTAGAAATGCTTCTTCAACTTAGATATCGTGATAAATATCCCCAAGTCTGCATTCATCAAATCCATGTTTGCCTTTACTATAAAAGAGAAATATATGAAAGCTTTATAATTTGTTCCAATTGTAGAGGAACTAATAAAGTATGGGCCTATTGGATATTTCTTCTCACCTTATGAATTTCCACTTTTTGCATACTGTCTTTTTCATCTTGCTGTCAACGGAAAAAATGTTGTGATAGACCCCTAACTTCTAAATCAAACCGAGTTGGCGCTCAGACAAATAAATCCAGTAATTCTCAATTAATTTGTGCGCAAAGGGTATGCGGAAGCAATTATACTGATTGACCGTTATAATTTATCTTAAAAAGAGTGATATTTATGTACTATCATAGATTTAAGAATCATAAATATTGAGCTTTCAAGAACCATTTTCTTATATGTTCGCTGCAAGATGATAGATTATTGGCAATTTACCAGTGCGACTGCTAACGGAAGGAACATGAGGCGGTTTAACTTGCTCCAGTTCTATGCTTTACCAATTAATGTTTTTAAAATCTGAGTGTTCTTTCAGCTATTCTATGGTGATTCTCTTTTTTTTGTCTTTCTCCAACATTCTTAACACAACATCTGGTATTTACGGATTTTCAATTTGTTTGTTGAGGATATTGTAATAGAGATCTTTCACTGATATCCCATCAAATGGTAAACAGCCTTAGCACATGAAGTAAGCGCAAATACCAAGTTTCCAAATATCTATTTCTTTATTAAAACCCTGGCAAGTGATAACTTCAGGAGGAAAGTATCGTGGATTTCCGTATACTTCATAATACTATTTTTATTTAGTATCATTAATAATTGATCTTTTCAATCCATTAAGTATCAAATAACCATTCTCTTTCACAAAGATATTTTCTAATACAATGTTACAATATATTTTATTAGCACTATGCATCTTGCCAAGCAAATTGATAATTTGACTGAGATAGAAAATTAAATCTTGCTTGCCCAATGGGATATATTTTTTAATATAATGTTTGAGGTTACCCCCTAGGATAAAGGGAATATACATTAATTCCTTACTTTGACTGTAAAAACTAAAAGAAGGATTTAACATCATTGAAGATTTATATAAATGTTAAATGTTTATTGAGCGTTGGGTTTATTCCTTCAAGATGTAGTAACTCTCTCCTTGTTTCAGATGATTTATTTATATTCTCTTGAAATTATTAGGTTTTACTTTTATTTTATTTTCGCTGTATTGACAAACATAATCTTTGTCATCAAATTATTGTTCGAAAAAGTACTAATCCGATAAATAATGGGCATTTTATTTTGGCTTTACATCTTTCTTTTCTTTTAAATGGCATTTGAATGTGCAGTAGTTGAGGATCATTGACTAATCCTTAAAGTAAAATGGAAGTAATTTCTTTGTAAATTTCTTATACTCTTCCGAAATGCATTTTAAAAGTATCATTTTGTTGTTTTCAGCTTGATAGTGATAGTCATGTTCATTTATAACGTGGATAAGAAAAGTGTTGGATTCTCGATTTGATGTCGAAGTAATTCCGTAAAGATTGTTCAGTGATATTCTTCTCTTGATTGTGTATTTATTTTGAAAGTTTATGAGTTTCTTCATAATACTTTTAATGATATTTTCTGTTTTTATTATGTTGAGAATAGCCATATTGGTAACCACTAATATTCTTGATTGGCATTTTCCATCGTTGTTATATTTCCAAATCCCAGTTGACAGTACAATTTGTTCTTTTTCTTACAAGAGAGAAACAAATTTTGGTTAGCTGCGAAGATTTAAAAGATCGTACGATTCAAGTTAACTTTTGCTTTCTTGCATCAAATGTAACTTGATAATAATAATCAATAGAATTATTATCGTGCTAATTAGCAAATTAAGTCAATAAAATAACAATTAGAATTTAATCTTACATGAGAGTATAGGATAAAATTAAGTCCATTATTTATACTTTATCAGATAATATCAATCGTATACTAGTTTATAATGACGATTCATCTTAACATTTAGTGTCTTGCGCATAAGTTTGAAGTAATTAAATAAATCGGGCAAGGAAGGTACTCATAAGTATTTTTGATTCGACACAAGTATAACAAACGGCTTTATGCATTGAAAACGGTATATTTTAAATTATTAAGGTTCAACTTTTCGGTCTTTGCTAATTTGAAATTTAAAATTGCATACAGGAAGCACTAATCCTATTTTCCTCGCAGCATGCTAACATAACTCGCATCTATGAATGCTTCTATAATCCTCAGGAGGAAGTAATATATATCGTACTTGAATATGCTTAAAAAGGAGATTTGCATAATTTGCTTCAAAAGCATAAGTAAACTAATTTGAGATTCAAATAATCTTTTGTGTGGAAAGTTCTCATTGAGGTTGCAGATGGGCTTAATTACTTACATAGTGCTTCTATTTGGCACCGGGATATCAAGCCCGCTAATATTTTTATTACCAAATAGGGCTTTAAAATTGGAGACTTTAATATTTCTCAAATAGTTATGGAGGGTATGGAAGGAGTAAATATTGAGGGGACTCCTAACTATCTGAGTCCTTAAAAATATTTAGGCAAAAAGGAGGATGAGAAGAGCGACATATGGTCTCTTGGAATGATATGCTATGAGCTTTGCTGTCTTTCTAATCCCCACTCAACAAAAGAATTATATTAAATTGAAAAGATATTCAGCAAAGGGCATTTTAATTTTGGAACTATTCCTTCAGAGTATAGTCTTACTTTACAGTAAATAATCCAATCAATATTATCAAAAATAGATAAAAGGCCATCATCTGGTGATATTTTAAAATATTGTAGTAGATGTGGTTTACATCGCACAATCAAAAAAGCCAATTCATTTAGTCAAATAAAAGCATTCTTAAATTCCTTAAATTTCACACATGCATTAACTACTATCAACATCCTTTAAGAATATTCAAAATATCTAAAACTTGGTTAACTTACCCCTTTAAAATCAATTTCTTTTTTGCCATCAGCCAAGTTGGCCAACAATAAGTAGCATTAACCAAAAAGAAAAGCAAACAAAGTCAAAAAGGTAATTATCCATCTGCAAAAACTCAGTTGTAACTGATTCTGTGTTATTTTACTGCATAATAATATTGTTTAATATTAATTAATAATTCTTACTATTAATTTATAAAAAAATGAAGTCTACCTCATAGACAAACTCCATGAGAGCGCGACGAGAGTTTTCCTTTTCCGAGCCCTTCGAAAATATTAATGATAAATCAAGAAGCAGATGCTCTAGTCCTTCAATAGCATATGAATATGGTGTTCATTACAACAGTAAAGATAGACAGCATACCACATCTCCGCTTCATAATCTGCACTATAAATATCTACCAAATGCTTATCAACCAAAATAAGAAGCCTTACGATATAAATATGAGGAAAAACCTATCCATGAGTAAAGATAAAAGAACACCAAATTTGAAAACATGGGCTAAATAAACAAAAAAATTAAAAATATTTTAGATTCGATCCAAAATGAATAGAAAAGGAAGGACTACTATTGCTAAAAATTTGGAAAAAATATGCCAAGTGATAGTTATTGTCCTTCTCGTCCATTATCCAAATTTGATGGAGAAAGCTCTATTCAAGGCAGATAGATATCATCCTTACAAACATCAAATCGATTATATACTCAATAAGCAAGGTGTTAGTAATCAAGAAATATAATCAAATCTAACAGAGTGAAGTAATCTCCGATGATTCGTAATAATTATAGAACGCCTCTTAAAGAGAGAAATTCATTAGAAAGAGGCTCGAATTAATACTCTAATATGTCCTCGATCAAGACATAAAAAAATTATTAAAGTCCAATAGTATATTCCAAATAAAATGAAATGCGTTCTCATAAATTAGTTACTTGCCCTGATGATATCATCACTACCTAATCTCATCTTCAATATAATAGTCGAAGTCGAATTAAGAACTCAGTATATTCCAATTTACCATCAAGTCGATTCCTTGAAAATAAATAAAATCATATTAATTCCTCTAAGTAAAAAAATATAAGTAGTTAAATAGATAAAATTCAGCAACAAATTGAAGAACTTGAAAGGATTAAAAAAGAACTAAAAAGTGACTATGATCAAACTACATCTTCCAATATAAAATCATCTCATGTAACCAAGGAATCCAAAGATAATAGCGAAGTAAGACGCATTTAATCTTGCAAGAGTTCAATTGCAGATATTTTGAAGGAAAGCTAAATTTGTATTAAAAATACTTCAGGAAAAAAATAAAATCAAACCATAATTGAAGAATATCCTAATGTTTCTTTTAATGATACTGGAATCATAACAAATCAATTAAAAATGAGTAAGAGGAAAGTTAATGAAGAGGATGTATATGTTCCCAAATTGCTGAGAAATTTACAATCTAAACAAAAGAAGACAGCAAAAAAGGCAAGAGATACCTCACAATCTGAAATTATAAATGAAAACAACTTTCGGAATAGTCGTGATAGTCGTTAGAATACAGTGACGCCAATACCTCGGCATGAACCTTCATTTCAAAAGCACGAAGAGTCAAAGAGATAATTTAATTGTTCTAAAGAATGTGAAATAAAGTAAATTTCTGAATATAACGAAGTTAAGGGATTACTTCACCACATTGATTAACAAATAAAGCTTGATGAAATTTTTCGCAAAATAAAAAAATGGTTTCAAAGATGCAGATCATAAAATAAATGGAAATCTTTGTCACTTCAGTTAAAGGAGCATAATCTTTGGATAAGTTAATAGTGCATGAAATAGATGTTTACTATATCTTCAGAAGAGGAAAATCCATTTTACACTCCCAGATAGGAAGATTTTAATATAAGTCATCTCGTTACAGCCTTTAGAGAAACTGAGGAACATTGGGCTACTCGTTTTATGCATGCTTATGGTGAACATAAATTAATAAAAGGCGGTTTTACTGAAGAAAATATCGATATTAGCAAAAGAGGATTTATTGCAATTGAGGATTTGGTAAGATATATAAATTATGAGATGGATTCATTTTTTAGAAATCGAGATGTGTATTTAATTTACCATCGTTTGAAAAAAAACTAAAAACTTCTATTTTCTGATATAATGGACTGTCTAAAAAGTAAATGATACTACTTCTCATATTCTTTAATTTTAGTCCTGTATTTGTAATGAAATCATCAAATTAATGTCATTTTATAAACATGATAGAATAATTTTATGAACCTTTTTTATTAATTTATTAATCATGGAGCAAAGCTAAGATTAAATAACAAGTTTAACCAAAAAGATAGAGCAACAGGACGAAATTATTGCCAAACTAAAAAGCTAATAGGCTAAATTGACCAATTATGTTAAATAATTTAAGGAAGCAATCGATAAAAAAATTAGCAAAGAGCAAGGGACAACACCAAAGACAGCGGTGGATGACTAAAAGTTATAAAAACAGATGGAGAAATAATTGGATAACGCAAGACTTATGCTAAAAAATTATCAAAATGAGCTCAAAGCTTTGCAGAAAAAAAGTGGAAAGAATACATTTACAGCAGATGATTTAATTGAAATGGAGGCTAACATAAAAAAAAAATAAGCCTATGTTCGTGAATTGAATGAGGATATCAAAAATTTGAATGCAGTTAAGCGAAAGCAATAAAAGTTAATTGACAAAAAATAAAAGAATGAAGAAGGTGCCAAGCTTTCACGATTAGTATAAGAAACCAGAAAGCAAAAATAGATTTTATAAACTTTGAAAACTAAACATAAATCGAAGCAATAAATTCTTGAGAAAAGGAAATTAGCCATTGACGATATGGAAAAGCAGTACATTTAAAAATGCAAATAACATGGAGTAAAGCCTCTCAATTTTGAGGAGTTTAAGGAAAAGAGAGTTAGTAAAAGACGAGATGAAAGCGTAAATCGATTGAATTCAGAACAAAAAAGAGATGGCAAAAAGCCATTAACCATAAAGGATATCATAAATAGCCATTTAGTAATGGAAAATATATAAATTTCATAGAAAGGATTAAGCTAATTGAAATAGAAAAAGATAGTAGCATAAAATTCTTTAAAAATTGCACGAAAAAAACATGAAAAAGAAATTGAAGAACTGGAAGAGAGGATAGAAAGCCTGAAAAGAGAAAACTAAACATTTAACACTAAATATTTATAAAAAAAGAAAGAAAAATAACTGATATAAACATCAAGAACCATCGATTTTAAGAAAAACTCTTCCAGAACCACTAAAAAATTAGACCCAATAAAATGAGTTAAATCAGGTGTTGATAAATTATTATTCATTAATATCATCTTATATTCTTTAAAATAATTAAGGTGTTCTATAATCTGATCTAAATATAAATCAGTTTTTTAAATGCGTTCATCAGCAGATAATTTGAAGCTTAAACTCTTTTCAATTGATCAGTATAACAGCATCATCCTGAACTTTAAGGAACATATAGAGAAATTAAATCATCGGGAGAAGAAATTACTGAGAAATGGACGGCACAATAAATTTTATGGTTAACTGGAAACCTGTTTAAATATAAAAAACTCGAAAAAAGACGAGAAAGAAATTTGCTTTAAATAAAATTTGCACAAGGAATGCATGGAGGACTTTTTAGATTTTAAAAAATGTATTGAGAATAAACGAAACAAAAAATAATGCAATGTTAATTTGGGTGAGTATTTCATTTGCATTGATGGCAGCATAAAGCAGGTTCTTTTAAGCTCAACCCTCGATTATTGATTGTCTTTTGAATTATGAACTTTATTGGATAAACAAATAAGTAAGTGTCTCATATATACAATGTCAAATATTTATATCAACATTTCCTTGCTTCTACCACCTTAAAATTAAATTAATTAATGGTATAACTGCAATCCACTTGAATGAAAATTTACTAATGTATTGATATTATGAATTTTTTCGATAATATTTCATAAAAATGAATACAGAGAGATTATTTTATTTACAATTATTCCCAATTTTTAACATTCACAAATTCAATAATTTTAGTTTCAATACCTTTATTATTTTGATCAGTTTTATTAATAAAAAATAGCTAAATCGCATCGCAACTATGTTACTTAGTAAAAAGAATCCAGGCAAAACAGACAAGCATATACACGAGCAACATGAAGGACCTACTAAAAATTCAAAAATCAATAAGTAAACAGAATTATTAAAATCAAAGAAGAATACACTTCCCCTCAACAATAAAGAACTACAATAAAAAAAATATTCTATTCGAGAGCAAAGTATCAGATCTAAGAGTCCATTAATTGGATAAAAATGCTTCAGTGAAAAAGATGATAAGAAAAAAGTATGTACCCCAAAAAACTAAGATGATAGTCAAACAGAACTTAAAGGATAAGGAATTAGTCAAAAAAACAAATTAATAGAAATATAATTAGAACAACAGTAACGAATCAGAGAACGCATTGTTCAATCAACTTCCATTCAAGGTAATGGCGACAATTAACAACTAAATAAAATAAAAATCAGTAGTCAATTAAGAAAAATGGTGCCAGATTCTCTGCACAAAGCAAATTAAATTGTTAAAGTCAGCAATTATTAACCAAGACTTCGAGAATCATAATTAGTTTAATATTAACAGATCTGTAACGAAATTTAGCTTAAAAATTTATAGTCCAAAGCAATTCCTCCCATTGGATCATAAAAATCACGTTAAAATCACCATTTTTTTCATAAAATATAGGAGTCATAGAGTGGAGTGACAAAATAACTAAATCAATAAGGAAAAATCTCATAAACCCACTTTATTCCTCTCAAATAGGAATAGGCTCATAATTATTAATATCCAATTTAATAATAAAAGATAATCAAGCGTAAATAATAATCATTTTTACATATGAATTCAGATGAGGAAGAAAAGATTAATAGAAGTGTTATGAGGGCGATAGGGAAAATATAAAATAATTCAGGTCGTAAATCTATTAAAGTCAATAATCAGATAAGGATTAATACTCGAGAAGCAAAATAGAGATCAGATTCTATTGAATAAAGATAGTATCATCCTATCATCAATCAAAGTAATCTGATTATTACAACCAAAATTTAATCAGTACCAACTGCATCAGGTAAAATAAACAGAAGAAGGAAGACAAATATGGCAATGGTACCTGAAATAGTCAATATCAGTTTAAATTAAATTAATTAAGAATCTTCTAAGAAAAAAGAAGATCCTCAATTGAATGAATAAGTACAGAAACTTAGAAAAACTGTCAGAGAATTACGATTGGAAAAGATTAAAGCGCAAGCATAACTAATGAACCCTTTAGAATTAATTCCCTCATCAATTTCTAAAACTATCAGCTATGGATAACCATCTAAGCACCGATATTAAACTTTAGACTCTCTTTTGACATGCTCCAATGAGTTAAAAAATCGAATAAGTGAGCATAAAGTAGACAAATAAAAGCCATTATTTGGGAAGATACGTAAAAATAGATCCTTAAGTCGTAAAAAATCAGACTATTGCTCTCAAATATTTGAGCAATTACACCCAAATAATAATTTAAATTTTTCAATAAACCCGCATAATTATCTATCAGCGAATTAGTGTGAAATAAAATTAAATAATTCAAACAAATAGAGTTAATTACTAAAACAATATAAAACTATATGCCTAGAGAAAATCGCAGAATAGCATTTGTAAGAATCAATTTTACCTCAAGAGAGGATTAACATGGTCAATAGACCTCTCCCCTAAAATCGTAATATGAAAGCAAGTTTTAGAGGTCAAGAGATCGGCTAGACAGTTTTGAATAAATTTTAAAAGTCTGATCAAAAATTTAAAAACTTCCTCTAAAAAGAAGCTTCGAGGAGTAAAATGAACAGAAATGTATCTAAATTTGAAGAATAAATTAATTCTGCAGACAACCCTTAAATATCCAAACAGTTGACAGAGGATTGCAATGATTAACCAATTTTTAAGACAGAAAAAGATAAAAAAACTATATTAATTTCTAAAAATGAAAATGAATAATTTGATGGATATGAATATATATCAGATAAAAATATGAGCTTAATAATTTAAGGCGAAAAGTTAAAGATATAAAAGAAAGTAATTAATCCATCACATATAAACATTCCAAATATACCTGAAGCCCCAAATCAGAACACTACAACTGAAAACCTAATGAATTTAATCATTTAAATATTGCCTTTTTCTGGACAGAAATATAAGGAGTAGGATATGAATGAATGCATTCTCAAAAGATATAAAAATTGCATCACTTTCTAGCTTTCTTCAAATATCGATTTCAAAATAGTTTGGCATTTTACAAATAAGTTGTATCTTGGAGAATGGGATTCTATATATAACTAAAAAAATGGAAAAGGAATTGAAATTATCAAGGATAAATCATTTTTTAAAGGAGAATTTGTGAATGGTAAAAAAAATGGTCAGGGTTTGATGGTCCATTCCAATGGAAACATATATGAGGGAGAGTGGTCCAATAGTTAAAGATAAGGATACGGTAAATACAATGATAAAATTAAATGTTGTTATTATGAGGGTCATTGGAAAAATGGTAAAAAATAGGGTCTCTCTCATTATGAGTATAATTAAAATATATATGAAGGCTAGTTCAATAACAATGTTAAATGTGGATTTGGTGTCTAACTTTTTAAAAATGGTGATAAGTATATTGGCGAATATTCGAATGGAAAATTTCATGGTGAAGGAAAGTATATTTGGGAAAATGGAGCCTATTATATTGGGTATTTTAGTGGAGGATACAAGCATGGACGTGGAAGATGGCAATCAGGCGGATAGAATAGCGAAATTTATCTAGGATAATTCTAAAAAGATAAAAAATAAGGGAAGGGTAAATATGCTTGGAGTAACCGCTGTATCTATGAGGGCTCTTTTCATAATGACTTAAAGTATTGATTCTGTTATTTAGACATGGAATGGGTAATATTCAATACCCTGATGGCAGATATATGTAAGGAATATGGACATTGGGCATTTTGACATAAGTAATCAGCAAAGTCACCTAAGCTCATAGATAAGAACCACTTTAATAGCCAAAGTCGAGATCAATCCAAACTCGCACTTTAATAAAAGTATTCGATAAGCCCGTTGAATTAGAAGAGTGATAACAACTAATATAATCTTTTGCCAAGAACAATTAAATTATTATTATAGAAATTAATCATATGACATTCATTCATTTTTTTCTTTCCTGCTTGAAATAGGATTAATCACATAATTCATTACGTTAAAAATATGGACGTTTTGATTGTCTGATTTCTTATTTATCGCGTTAAAGAAGTTATTACTTGTATTTGCGGGCAACAAAACTAATTTATGGTTTTATCAGGCGACCATCTTGACTTTTATAGAAATTTTTGTTGACGCTGAGAAAACGTTGATCAAAATTAGAGGGAAGTTATCTTCCATTTATTCGATAAAAATTAAGAATTTTATTTGGCTTATAGGGATTAGCTACACTAAAACTCTTTGCGACATTCTAAGGTTTTAATTCAGAGGCAGGATTATTTTCTTATCTTCTCGGTTGAAAAAAATATCGTCCCTTTTCAGTGTTCTGTTTTTTCAGATGAAACAAACAAGAATTGGTCCTATTGTCGAAGTAAAGTTCCTCGTATTTTTATTTTGAATCATAATATAGATCTAAATATAATTTAATTGACCTGTCATATGCTCAAGGGCAATGTTAAGGTTGCGAGGAGAGTAATTTCTTATACTTGGAGTTTGGGACAGATCGTTTGTTTTGATGTAAAAATTGTTGAATTGTCTTTCATCTTGGCACGGCTTATTTTCAAGATTATACAGGTTTTATCTGGACAGTAGTTTGTCGTGTGGCACGCCTTTTATGCTTAATCTTTATTTATATACTTTTTAGGACTGCTAGAGTCAGACCCGTTCCGACTTGTGTCTCTATAGTCATTCGATTATGCTTCAGGATTTTTTTGACTATTATAGAAAGACAATCTGAATTTAAATTTATTGATATTTTCATTCACTTTGATTTTGGTCTCTTTTTTCGCGCTTTGGAAAGTTTCTTCTATTTTGGTGGAAGTGGTATTCTTCCGAAAGATATCTGGTTTTCTCCTCCTCTTCTCTTCTAGATGTTGTTATTCACTGACTTTGAGTATATCGTAATATCGTTTATTTCTGCGGAAAGCTTCTTGAGTGCTAAACATTTTCTCGAAATCAGAAGCTATCTTTTCTTTGCTCATCTGATAATTTTATTATTACCAATACAGTAAAATAAATACACCTTATAATCATCATTTCTGATTTTCAAATCAGCAGTGAAATGTCCTATAAAATATGTGGTTACTGATAGTAATGATCAATTTACAAATAATTTTGATTGATTTCAGTGTATTAATAATATATGAAATTAGAAATAGAACTCGTCATCAAAGGGCTGAGATGCATGAAAGGTCTCTTTAGCACATTACTAAGGATACTTTTCCAAGGGAAGGAAAAAGCTGATATATTTTTGGTCTATTTTATCAATTAGAAACAAGTTCGCTTCCTGGTTAATTCTGAGAATTGCCAGGCTATTTTGGCTGTCGACCCACGCGTTTCCCTTTGCAATCAATCAACATTAAAATTAGATACCTAACTTTTGGTGATAGAATTCAAAAGTGGAGACAAACTTCTCACCTCTCTTTGCGAGCTGATATAAAATTAAGGAGTGGGCAATGTGACAGTCACACTTAATAAAGATAAATCCCTTGTCAATTAATAGCCTTTTCGTAGTCTTAATCTTACTACTTCGACTGTTAGATACCGAAATTAAATCTTCAAACCACAATATGATCCAGAAATCATTATGAATCATTCGTGGTTGAATGGATGTGCGACATCAGACAAACGAAAAGTTTAGTTTGATCTTGAAACAGAACATCTTCTCAATATATTGAGGCTCATTGTTAGGCATAAGGAAACACAAACCAAGGAGAAAACGGTGAAAATTGTCTTTGAATTCAGCGCTTAAAGATTCTATGTTTCACTCGAGAGATTAAAGCATAATGCGGAGGGAACAATATCATATCATTCTTTCAATGCAAGAAAATATGAGGGAAACTACACGTACCTGATTCAAGCTGCTCAAGCATTCAAAATATATGAACTTTTTTTAGGCAAATCAAGCGGAAGCAAACTTTTCATTGACCTAGAAAATAACATTGTTTTTTCGTATTATCAGTAGAATGTGTTTGAGAGTCAAGTTAGAATAAAAGAATGGATTAATTTCTAAAGTTTCACTCCACAACATCCGCGCGCTTCTGAAACAAAAGTTTAAATGTGAGGACTTGATTCTCTGAACAAACTGCTTCTATTTTTAATGAGATTTATTTTGTTTTGCCTTGAATTAATCTTAAACCAAAGACAATTTGCAAATATAATTTGGGTTAGCAGTTTTTTTAATTTTCATTTAAGAAATAATTCCAATTCATATAAAATTCACTACTTTGGATAAAAGTAGTATTTTCAGAAACAAAAATTTGCTTATTCTTTCAATGAAAAATGATTTAATCAGAATTCAATTTTAAAATTTAACTAATCTAAACCAATAATCAGTAGATAAATTGCAATTTAAGTCTATCTTATTTTCTATTCCTTAAACGATTTGTCATTCTTTTTCATCATTATCGTCTTTAGTATTAGAGACAATTTGATATATGTAAGCTCTTATTCTTCAATAATCATGTGATGTATCGTATAATACAGTATTGATCATGAGAACTTAGATTATGAATGATGAAAAAATAGCAACGGCTCCAGAAAAACGCAAACTTGAGCTTTGCAGAAGTTTCACCGATACGAGTTATTGCCCCTATGGCGATAACTGCTTCTTTGCGCATGGTCTTGAATAACTGGAGATGCACCAACCGACTCTGAGAAAAAAGATGTGCCGCAACTTTCACCAGCACAAATATTGCAAATTCGGCTCCCGATGCAACTTTGTTCATAATCCTCAAGAAGGCCTACAGTCCAAAAAGCCTAAATCGATGCTGAAGATGATGGAAGAGTATCCCGAGTTATTAACGTCAGTAAACTTTAGGAAAAAGCTCATTAATTTTATTTGAGAAAGGTCACTGCAGACATCATATGATTTCTATCTGAAATTCTAATTATTGTTTGATTTGACAATAAAAAAACCGATGGTTTCGAAAGTCTTTTATAAAATTTATTGCTGCCTCATTAACGATATATCTATCTACATTATAATTTTTTCTGCGATATGCTAATCTCATATTGGGAAGCAATTGAGATCCATATAAATTAAAGGTTAAGTTTTGTGGAGGTTGAATAACATCTTTTTAGCACAGTTACTTCTTCCCTTTCTTTTTTTCTATCAGAAAAAGCGAATTAACAATTACTAAGTTAGTTTTAACCAAGCAAGTCTTGATTCCTATTTTCTCGAAGTGAAAAATCTTATCTTTCTTTCTTATGTAAGTAGTAGGTGATTAGATTAATAATGGAGGGATGGTTCTAGTTCTTAGTTTTTAAGGCCGAAACAGATTTTGTGATTCTCGAAGATTAATCTGTTTATTTTTATTAATCTAAGAAAACAAAAATAAAATTGGCAAATCAATCCTTTGATGAATAGTTAATAATTTATCTTTTCAGTGATTTCAAGAAAAAGGGAAGCAAAGTTATCTTTTTTAACTGAACAATTTCTTTATTTTTACATTTCATCAAAATAAATATATCGATAAGATGAATGAACGCTCTATCACATTCTAAAATAAAACTTATAAACAAAATAACAATCAACTAAGGAGTCGTCCCTTATCCTCAATTATTTTCCATCACAATAGACCTTCTTTCAGAACAGAAATAAGTTCCTCTCTCTCTCGCAGAAGATAAAATTATGACTCGACAAATCGAATGATACCATCTGATAGAAGTATATTAAAAGTTATGTAGATAATCGAAAAATTCGTTCGGCCTCGTTGTATTAAACCGTTCATAAGCGTTAGAAACATTTTAAAATACAAATCTTAAACAATAATTGTTTCAAAAGAATTTACGAAGAAGATGGAAAAACATTCAAAAAACAAGATCATTTAATACACATTACCAACTTCTTCCCTTAAAATATGCTCGTTTCATAAACATTTTAATTTCGCAAATCATCCTATCTGTGTAAGCCATTAAAAGTTTGTAAAGATTAGCATAGGCTTTCTATTTCATTTTTGAATAATTAAATCAAGCAATCAATGCATAAATCTGGTTCCACATCTCTCAATGTAGGGGTTGTCGGAAATCGAATGTTTTGAGCATTGAAACTATCCCTAGATTATATCTAATCAAGAATCGTTAGTGATTTGATTAAAATCATGCATGAAAAGATAAACTTTTATTACAAATTGAGGATTTATATTCATTTATATTATTTTTTTGGATACTAATATGTCCAAGACTAGTCCTAAACCCCACCCAAGATATTTTTCTCGTTTATTAATTTATCATATTGAATTAAGAAATTTGAATACAACTATATTCGCTATGAAAAGAAAGAATATGCTTTCATATAGGCAAAAGAAATACTATGAAATGAAAAATGGAATCTATAGATGCAAACTCCATGTTATAATCTGTGAAATTAAAATAGAGTTTAGGCTATTATTATTTGATACTTATTTTACTTGAATATCGTTTTTTCACTAAAAAGCTCAATTGATCCATTTTGATGGAAAAATTTCTCTTCATACAATTTATTATAATTATAATATTATCTCATTTATAATATGGTAAGATTATTATGGCTGTTAGATCCTTATAAACCCTAAACTATATTTTTGTTAATTATTGTCAAAAATCATTTTCCTTCGATGAAAATTAATATAAAATTCTTATTTAAAAATTACAAAAATGGAAGGTCAATTTGAATGGCCAACGAAGACTAATGAGAACGACCTACCACTAATAAATATAGTGGATGGTAACCTCTTTTTTCAAAATAAGCTCTAAATAATCATAAAACATATTAAAATTTGATTTCTTCCATAATGATATTTTGCTGTTGCAATAATATTTCAACAGTGATTGAGAATCATAATAGTCTTGCTCATCTTGCTTCTATTGCAATTTGTAATTTTCCCTTTGTAGTGTAAAAACTGTCAATGATTTTTAAATTATGATCCATTTTTTCCATATATATATAATCGAAAAGAATATTAACTTCAAAGAGCTAATTAAAGCTAATATTAATTGATCTTATATTGAAGGAAGATAAATTTCCAATTATTTGGTTATTAACAGTCCTTAAATATTAACGTTTAAAATGCAAACAAACAAACAAACAAAAAAAACTCATCAAAAAATAAAAAAATATCCATTTTTGAAACAATATTAATAGTTTCAGGGTTACATCAAGTTCTATTTCTAGCCTATAGCAAAATAACAAAGCACTACTTCTTGTTTGACCCATACTGAGGTATCGATTTCGGTTATTTTAATCATTAAAACATAATGTCAACTATAGTCCATTAGGAAGCATGCCTTTGTAAATAAAAGCAATGTGCAAGTGCATCAGTTTTGCTATCAAAGGGATCATTTTCTCGTTTTAAACATGCTTTCAATATAGAATAGATTAAACAGATTTTAAGAGAGATAAATCCTTTTTGTTCTTCTTCTAAATTATAATTAAATAAAGATAGTTGAATAAGATGAGAAGGAATTCCTCATTTAGAAATAAGACTATGATAGTACCTCCTAAGGTCATAATAGACGAGAAATATATGTTTAAGGGCTTGACTAAGATGTATAGTCTCTACGGACTTTATTAAGGCGTTGATATAATTGCTAAAAAAAACGTTAATATCTATATTAAGCCTGTATGTTATATGAAATTTAGAATGATAGTTAATTCAATTTTTCAAAAAAAATAAAAGAGGAACTCAGAAACAATGTTAGTCCTCAAGTTGTTTGGAGGGGACTACAAAAGATATAACATAAAGCATATATGGTCTAAGTTCATTAAAAATATGGTCCTTCTCTTAAAGCTATGTTTTCCGTTATCAAAGATCAAATCTCATAGAAAGATTTTCTTTTGCTCTTGTATCAGATGGTAAGATATTCTTAATGAAGATCAAATTAATTGAAAGATATCTTAGCTTAGGTTATGTTTATCGGGGCTTGAACTTATAGAAGATCATTTTTGATCAAAAACCTCTCAAGAATGAGCTTTATTTAATCAATGTGTTTTAACTTGTGAAAAAAAATGAATAGTGCAAACCTTTGAATAGTAAATTCTGTTCGAGAGGAGCTCATTTAGGTTTAAGTAAAGTATTAAATTATTTAGATGCCAATATCAAAGATGATCTAGAGAGTATATGTTACATTCTTATGGATATCTATACTCAGGGTCATTTTCTCAGCGACACAGACCCTGCAGATTATTTGTAGGAAAAAACTCATATCAATTTTACAGATTTCAAATGTTCCTTCCCATCTCTTTTTATAGATTTTTATAATTATGTGATCGGACTCAACTATCAAGATGATCCTAACTTATTTAAGTGGAAAAATTTGTTATTCAAATAAATCGGGAAAGAAACCATCCTAAATCCTTATCGCTGGATGAAGGCTAAAAATAATTCGACTACTATCAGCGAATAAGAGGGAGAATCAGGATAATAATCTGTTGATGGTGAAATAGAGGATGAACTGAGTCCTGAGGACCGTTATAGATTACACAAATTATCTAGAAGTCAAAAAATGGATTGTGTTCACCATTGATTTAAATTTATCATATATTTCTATTGACTCTGTAACAGAATTCCAAAGGCTATAAAATAAGAGAATAATCAATATTTTTGGTAACTGTTATTAAATTAGTCTTGTAATAATTAATATACACATCAAATCAACTCTTCAGCATACAAAGAATTATATTTTTACTTCAAATTTTATTTTTATTGACCTATGTGAGACAACTATTGTTATATCAATGCGAGTTTACGCTACAAATCGCGACGATCACTTAGCTCAACTGCAGCTGAGTTTAATCTTCGGTGTAGTCCGCTCTCTCTAATCGAGTAAAGGATCTCCCTGTTGCGCCAGTACAACCATTTGTCCCTAACTCCCATACCCTTCATTCCCATTGCAATCAGTTTGTTTTCCACTTCCTCCTCACTGATTTCTAAGTCTGTTTTCATCAAAGAACAAATTTCATCCGACTTCTTTTCATTATCGATCAAGAGGCTCTTTAAAAACTACTAATGTCTTTTACGGTCAAATTATTTCTCCCACTGCTGAATTTGAGGAGCTTTAGAAATAAATATTTCCATGAATTGCTGAAGAAATTCCTCTTCCGTGAGGCTAGGGTTGGTTTTTTTCAATGATTTAAATGCTTCATTGAAAAGTTCCATGAATTATTTATAGCCTACTCCAGACACAAGCTGGTTGCGTTTGCGATAGAAGCCCCCATTAACCCAAAACTGACGTTCTTACTATTTTTTTTGCAACAGGCCCATAGAGGTATACACATGATAGAGGTAATTCCTACCCAGACCAAAGATAAGATTTTTGTCTGTTTCGTAATATACTTTTGTGAGCATTTACAATGCTGAATCAGAAAAAGGCCACCCTATTACTTGTTGCTCGATTATAGTCTTTTCCACTTTTTATGTGCCGAGAACTAAATGAGAGATAAAATCTGCTGGAGACCTAATGCTGCGAATGTAATTATAAGCCCATCTATAAAGATCATAGTGCCAACTCAGGGCGCCTACTAAGGCAAAGAATACAAGTTTTTTCTTGTGATAACCTGCCCAATACTTCAGTTTTGGCAAAGGGTGCAATGAACTCAAATACTATCTGTGATTGATCTTCTTGTTTTACCGGAGAAGATCCTTACGAATTTTATGAGTGAGCAGTGTCCCAATCATAATTAATTATTTATGAAAAAATTATCTCATTAATAAAGCAGAGCATCACCGACGATAGTTATTGTTGCCATTTTGAGTAAAGCCTTGATAATTTTGTTGTTGCTGTTGTTGCTGCTGCTGTTGTTGCTGTTGGGCTTGTCTCAATAAATGTTGACTGATCATGTAATTTTGTCCCTGCTGTGGTTGCAAATAAGCCGCTTGGTAGCCGTTCGGCATGCCCATGTACCCGGGATTACCCATTATTGGCATGAAGTTATTGAATGGCATGGTCGGCTGCAAACCAACAGGATTATTTGTACTACATAAATAGAAATATACATGCCTAACAAAATTTTGAAAGCGTTGAAAAGTTAATCGCGAGTGACAGTGCCGCTATAGTTGGTGTACACCGCCTTAATGACTTACAAAGATTGCTGAGGGTTTATAGTGTATCCCATATTCAATGATTTGAATAGATCATTAAAGAAATTAGTCATCTCACTAGGATTTAAATTGCCCACACCGTTCGTGTCATACCGTGTGAATATTTAATCAATGTAGCTTTTCAGTATTTCGTCCTTTATGGCTGGTGATTGATTAATCATAAAAATAGTTATAGTTATAGAATATGCGGCTTACACATGTATCAATGGCACGTTAGCTAGTAATAATTTTCTAATATGAATACAGGTTTATACATCACCGCTTTATCTTCGAAGGAGTTTGCCTTCCGGCACTACGCTAGATCAGAATCTAGAACTTTCCTCTTCTACTTACTTATTCCTCCAGTAAAGAAATTTGTCTTCTAAACTCCATTTCTTTCTGCTTGAATTCGAACTCATACATTTCTTTGAGTTTCTCCTTCTCCAGCCAGTGCCTTTTGTCTTGCTCCTGTCTTTATGAATGGAAATTTTTAAGCATCTTATCTATCTGATCAACATAATCCTTGCTTAACTCTCGTGGGTTACTTAACAATCGAGTCAAGTTGTGATTCTATGTCTATATTTATAGACTTTGTTTCTGCAGACGATTGTTTAACTCTTCGATAGTCATTAGTTCTTTCTTGATCAAATTGTTAGCATCGGACAGGGATTTGTTTTGAATTTAGAGCTATGTATTCCTTTGTTTCTCTTCACAATACTGTTTCTGTAGTTCATTGCATTCCTCGGATAGCAGAGAAAGTTATCCTTGAGCTTTTTCAAAATTCAGCTGTAAACTGTTTCTAATGTTAATAGCCTCTTTCAATTCAACAAGCTTAGTGCTCAGATAGTTCTATCTCTCATTGTTATTTTTGCTCAAAACCCCGTTCTCTTCTCTAAGTTTGAGATTGTCTAACTTAGCCTTTTCAATTTATTTTGAGGCATAATCCTATACTTCATGCACCTTTTCTCTCAGAAATGCGTTTTCACGATCAGACTCTTCAAGCAAGAAAATCAGTCTCTGATTATCAGTCACGTATGTTTCATTATTTTCCTTAGCATGAGATATGATTAACTTTAACTATTAAATTTATTTTGTTTGAGCATTGCAAACAGCTTGTTGACTGAGGTTTTCGTTTTTGCGGAGCTGCAGCTCTATTCGTAGTTGTTCGATATTTGCTTGTAGCGCAAGTAATGCTTGTTTGTTCTCATCTTCTCTATTTCTAAAGTTTTGCTATAAGTTTCGCAACTGTAACATATTCTCCTCTTCTCTATTTCTAAAATTTTGTTATAGATTGTTGAGCTGTTGCTCGTTATCCTCTTCTCTTTTTTGGTATTTTAACTACATCTGTTTTCCGTAATTATTGAGGAGATTATTTTAATCTTCAAGTTTTAGCACTGCTCCCTAGAGCTCTTTGATATGTTGATCTAGGGTGATTATTTGCTGTTGTTTTTCCTTTAAGACAGCTTTAAACTGCCCAATCTCTGACATCCAACTTTCTTTAGTCTTCAAGTGACAGACTTTCTCCTCCTAAAAACTTTGATAAAGAATTTGAAGATCTTGCTCCATTTCAGATGTTTTGCTTCTACATTGAATCATCCCTGATTCATACTAAGAGATCAATTGCTGTTAATGATTGCGCTGAGCCTTTAACTCTCCTTAAAGTTGCTTGACTGCTTGTCTATGTCCTTTTAGTTCATTTTCCCATTGAATTGACTCTTGCCGCTGTGCTCTGAGCTCTGTTTACAGCTGAAGAGTTCTTGCCTGTTCCATTTAAGTAATTCTTTTAAGCTCCAATAGCGCTTGGTTTTTTTAATCTAATAATTGATCGTGTTGACTAAAGACATATCTCATTTCTTCACCATGCATTGACTAATTCTGAGCAAACTTTAGCTCTAATTCTCTCGCCTGCTGTCGTAGCAAGCTGTTTTCATTGCCAATTTGCTTCTATCTTCTCTCGGCTTAATCCAATTTGTTAACCAACAGTTAGACATACCCCTATATTTCAGTGAGTTTAGCAATACGTCTTCGCAGGTCTTAATTTTACTATACCAAAGTCTGCAAATGAATATTGCGAAAGTGTGCATTCATATCGCTCATAACGACTCTCTTGATAAATTTTATTACGAATAAGGAAGCAATTAATAGGTAGAAAACATATTTTAGTTATTACTTAATTGAAGTGTTGGAGTTGAAAAGATGTCGTTTAAATCAATTTTTGTTGATTTTATGAATCTTAAAGTTTAATAATTATAGTTAAATAATCAGATTTAGTTCATGGTCTTCCTCTTTGTCCCCAACATCATTGGATACTTCCGATTCCTATTCCTCTTTGCAATCTTTCCTCTCTACACTAGTCATCCCATCCTCACCGTCATTTTCTACGGCCTTAGTCAAGCTCTTGATGCATTTGATGGAATGGCTGCTCGTCACTTTAAGCAGTCTACTAAATTCGGGGCTGTGCTAGACATGGTATGCGATCGAGCATCAAATGCAGTGCTGCTGGCTATCCTCTCAAGTCTGTATCCTGGATGGAGTTGGCTTTTCCTGTCTGACATAGTTCTAGATTTGGTGTCACATTGGTATCAAATGTACGTGACGCTGTTAAAGGGATAACACCACAAGTAATCGAAGTCATAGTGGAAACTACTGAATATTTACTATAACAATAAAAAAGTCCTCTTTGGATTGGTAGCCGGCAATTAAATCTTTCTTCTCTCTGCCTATATCTATGCCTTCGCCGCAGAACTGCAGTTTCCCTCATGGGCAATCACCCTAAATCTAGTAGGAGTAGCCATTGGTTTTGTGCTCTTTGCGATAAAAAAAATGATGAGTGTAATCCAGTTGATCAGTGCAAGTCAGCAGTTGGCTGCCATCGATATTTAGACCAGAGCCAAGTTAAAGCAGTGATAATGAAAATACAATTGATTATTTTACTGTGCTGATCTATAATTTTAATATTAAATCTCATGAAAAAGACTAAACAAAATATTTCGCTCGTAATCAACTCGAAGAATGCTAATAAGCTGCCAGTAGAATATAAATATTCCTCCTCTAAAAAGAATGTAAAACAGAAAAAGCCGAAAGATGCCATCCATAAAGAGAACAGATCTTTTATAGGAGTTTAGAAGTCGTGTGTAAAATGTTTCACACCTAAAAAGCCATCTCAGAACAAGAAAAAGCAACGAAGCAAATCTCTATTATTTTAACATAAAAATTGTGAGATGGTGGGAGAAATTCCCACCATTTAAAATACCCATCGGAAAACATTACGAGATCATTTCAAAGTGAGGGCTGAAAAATAATAAACTAAATAATCGGGCTGTATCAATTCCATTAGATTTGAGGAGATTCGAGACGTTGACTTTAACCTCAATAGTTGTTTGTATTCTCCATACAAACCAACACATAATTTTGTGAACTCTGAGTTAAAGAAATCACATTTATGTTTTCAAGAGGTAATCGACCTTAAATTTGAAGGCGAAAAGTCAACCATCCAAAAGTAAAATAATATCTTACAAATAAAGATAGCATAGCTTTAATAATAAATGTAGTCGATGCGTTGTGACAAATAGTTCAACAAAAAGCAGTTGCTGTAGCAATTTAACTCTGAAAGAATCAAACTAATAGCATAGATAGCAGATTTGAGAGCATGTAAACTCTAATTTAAGCAACAAAAGTATGATCTTGAATGCATCATCAGTGAACAGAAAGAATAAATTTAGAAGGCAGCAGATGACAAAAATGCCATACTTTAAGAACTAAAAGAAGAACAGCGCTGTAGAACAGAGCTATAGAAAAATAATGGTTTATCTCAACTGAAGATATAATCCTTGGAAGGCCAGTTATCTGACTTCTAGTCGAATTTATCTTAGTTCGCTAAAATGCGTGATAGTTATGAATTTCGATTGCAAGAGCTGTAATTTTAAAAGAAAAAGATAAAAAGTCATGCATGTGAGCTCCTGGATATGCTGCATAAATATCAACAGCATGAGCAAGATTGATTTACGTTAACTTTATATGAAACTATTTTGTAGAGTGGCCCTGGAGGTTTTTATTAAGTCCCAGTAATGCTCACTCATTGATAATTCGTTGTTCTGTAATTCTGTTACAAAGTTGATTCTTATAGTAGAAGTACACCGTCTCAATCTATTTACTGAAAACGGTCTAAAGATAGCAAATATTAATTTGTTAAAATGTAAGCCGGATCTAAATTCTGTATACATAATAATGACTTTTTCCAGAAAATTGCAATTCATTGAATTGGAAACTATCTCAGTTAAAAGTTCTGATATTTTCAAGCATGCATGCTTAATGATAAGAGTTTCATAATATTGCATCACTCATATATATCAAATGGAGGAATGTATGATGCGAATTGATTAGAATGGCAGTTGAGATGGAAGATCTTCCATGACTGAATATTTTTTAACCACTTTGGGATTAGTTTACTTTGTTTAATTTGTAGTAATGGATTTGTTCTTGTCGCTATTTGGCCATTATTTTCTACTGCTCTTGTCATGAGGTTATTCATGGGTAATTTATGGATTTGAGTTCTTTCTTGCCTTTGTTCTTTCCAGAGGTGAGCAGCCCATCAGATGAATCTATATTTTATTATAAACTAATTAGATCTCAATGTATTTTTAATTAAAGAAAGCGTTAAATGAGATAAATTGTTAATATCCCGACGGTAACATCATTTATGAAGATGATTTTAATTACAAGAATTAGCAATGAGACGATTTAAATTGGATGTAATTATATTCCATGAATTAATTCAAATTAATAATTCAAATATCAATATCAATCTATTTCTTTTCTGATTAGTTTATCTTCATTTTTCAAGTATATAGCAGTAAATTAAGTATTCATTCTCATAATTTAGTGAAGATCAAATTAGATGAGGCTTTTCTTTATCTCGTCTTCAACAAATCATTGAAAGTTGGGTTATAAGAGTCAAAGTAAAGCAGGGACATAGGCTCAATTATACCATCTTCTTTAAATTCAATCATTTTTAGCACTTTTCCTCCCAGTTTTTAGTATAACACGTTTGCTTTTATATTGCTGGTTCTTCCTATCATGCTTTTTATTCCTTTCTGTCGTAGATAAGCACAGTATTCAAAAACTATTAAATTTACATACTTTGGTGGAATATTTTCGTCGTCAGCGGCTCCAAAATTTCCGTATACATGCTGACCCTTTTATAGGCTGTCCAAATCAACACCTTTGAGCAGTTATTTTCCATATTTTTATAGGCGACGGAAGAGTTCGATGGAAGGCGGTTTGCTGGAGAGTTTGCACTTCAGTCGATACTGCTAGATTTCGTAGTGCAGAAGCACAGAGACGATCTTTCCTTTAAGGACGTAGATCTATATTATTCGATGTGAACCATGTTAACGTGGAAATCCTCACCCATGTATTACTGAGCGCGCTCCTAAAGCTGAAGATGATCAGTTAAAACTTAGTTAAAGAAGGTGACTAACTCCGACTTGGAAAGCGGGAACTTAGACCAAATCTTATTATTTTTTAAAAATGTTTTAGTTAACAACTCAGTGACCTCCTCTATATGTTGATACTAGAGGTGATGCAGTCCGTCTGTGTAGTGACTTCCTAAACTTTTGCTCATAAATAAGAGATTTATTTCTAAATATTTATCTAATGATAATTAAAAGTTATTCCATAGCGCAAAATTATTACATTCTTTGCATCTTTGTTTCTAAATAATAGTTGAACATTTATTTTCATAATTTGGGACAAATCAAATTAGTCTTGGCCGTGCTTTGCCTCATCTTCAGCAAATTATTAAAAATTGGGTTATAAAAGTCGAAGAATAGTAGAAATTGGGACTCAATTGTACCATTTTCTTTAAATTACATTTTTTTTAGAACTTTACCTCCCAGCTTTTAGAATAAGATGTTGGCTTTTATATTGCTAGTTTTTGAAATCATGCTTTTAATTCCTTTCGATCGAAGATGAGCACAGTATTCAAAAATAATTAAATTTATATACTTTGGAGGAATATTTTAATCGTCAGCTGCTCCATAACTTCCGTATACATGCTGGCCCTTCTATAAGCTCGACAAATCGACGTCTTTCAGCAGTTATTTTTTGTATCTTTCAAAACGACGGAAAAAATCGAGAGAAGGTGGGTTGTTGTCAAGTTTGCATTTCAGTCTATACTGTTCTATTTCGTAATGCAAAAGCGCAGAGACAATTTTCCCTTTGAGGATATAGATCTATATTATCGGAGAGAAACCATGTTAATGTGAAAATTTTTGTCTGTGTATTATTGGGCACGTTCTTAAAGGTGAAGATGCTCAGTCAAAACCTATCGAAAGAAGATATCAAGCTCTTGCTTGGAAAGTGGGCACTTCGACCAAAATTAATTGTTTTTTAAAAAAGATTTGGTGAGCAATGCAGCGACCTCCTTAACATGTTGATAATCGAGGTGGTGTATCCCGTCTGCGAACTCATTGCCTTAATTTTTGTTCATAAATAAGGAATTTTTGCTAAGTATGCTAAATATTGATTTTGATTCTAATTATAGGCTACCGCATAGTATAAATAAGGCTTCTATACTTTTAACTAAAATCCTATTAATTTTCATGTTCATAAATCACAGTTTGGCAGAGATCAAAGTATTATTAATATTTGCCTATCTCATTCTAAGTAATTTGCTGAAAATTGGGTTATCAAACTCAATATAGATCAGGGACATTGGCTCAACAATCCCTTCTTCATTAAATTCAATGATCTTCAAGACTTTTCCTCCCAACTTTGTATAGAGTGCGTTAGCTTTTACATTGCTTGTTCTTCCGATCATCCCTTTGATTCCCTTTGATCGAAGATAAGCACAGTATTCAAAAAGGGTGTTATTTACATATTTTGATGGAAGATTTTCGTCATCGGCGGCTCCAAAATTTGCATATACAAATTTTCCTTTTTCCATACTGTCCAAATCAACACCTTTGAGCAGTTATTTTCCATATTTTTATAGGCGACGGAAGAGTTCGATGGAAGGCGGTTTGCTGGAGAGTTTGCACTTCAGTCGGTACTGCTAGATTTCGTAGTGCAAAAGCACAGAGACGATCTTTCCTTTGAGGACGTAGATCTATATTATTCGATGTGAACCATGTTAACGTGGAAATCCTTATTTGTATATTGCTGAGCGCGCTCTTAAAGCTGAAGATGATCAATCAAAACCTATCGAAAGAATATCTCGAGTTACTACTTTGAAAGCGGGAACTTAGACCATATTTTATTGTTCTTCAAAAATGACTTGGTGAGTAAGACAACAACCTCCTCAATATGTTGATATTGAAGGTGATGCAGCCCATCTGTGTAATGATTGGTCAAATGTGTGTTGATGATCATATGAAATTTATTTTTAACTTAAATATTAAGTAAGGAAATAAGAATATTTATTTATATTTATTTTTATTAACTTAGGATCGAATTAAAAATATATGTATTTTTGTTAAATGAAACTATTATCAGATGGAATGCGTTAATTGTTTTAACTTTAAGTTGGGTTTTACTTTTCCAAACTCGTACTGTTTGCGATAAAGCTTCGTTTGCTTGATGATAGTGCTGTAAGTAATGCTTAGGACAACTGTCGCCAAAGCTGTTAAATAAAATTGTAGAGATTCTTTTATATCTATCTCTAAAATATCTATTGACGTGAAATACTTAGTATTGAAGAACACTACAGTTACAAACAGGAAATCTAAGACAACAAATATAAAAAGTGGCACATTCTTCCATATCCGTAACTTCCAGGGATTACTTTCTGATAGACTGATAGGCAGTAAACCAGCGATAAAAATTGACATCAAGAAGAGAACAGTGCTGGTCTTGGTAACAAGATTGATTTGAGATTTATCTGGGTTGGGTTAAAAATCATTCGATTATTTATAGTTAAGAAATGCTATAGCTATGCCTCCACTATTTATTAGCCAAACACCCCAATATATTAACTGGTTTTATAGACCAATCATATTGGAGGAAGGACTGTATTTAGTTAGTTTTTCAGCGGGAGGGGTCAATCCTAAAAAAATAGTAACAGGGTATATGCAGATAAAGTTACGGATAATTTGCTGAATAAAGGATAAGATAGTTGCTTCAGGTGTAAAAAAGATGAAAAATATTACAGTCCAGCTGTAGATCAAATTATTAAAATTAGTCATCTATATTAACTTTCTCTCAGCACACTTGCTCTCACGAAGGATGATGTCAATCTGCATCAGATTTTAAATGGAAAAATTGGCACTGTAAATTGCATCACTGTTACTGATACCTATGCCAATATTAGCCTAGCGAAGAGCCATTAAATCATTCGCACCGTCACCTACCATTCCTACCTTCCTTAGGCGTCCTCCAAAAGTTCTATCTTTCCAGCTTCTGCTTTTGAAATAACTATCAAGTTTTTACTTCTCCTTTTTAATAATAACTCGTTTCATTTCTGGAGTTGCCCTGGCAAAGACAACACAATCATATGTTAAGAATATTTCCTCTTTCTTTTTGATGAATTAAAAGTCCATTGCCAAATACTAATTGCTCAAGTTTTTTTAATCAATGTTTTAAATGAATATTTACTCCTAGAACATGCCTCCATTAATTGTTTTAACAGAGATAGCTTTCATACTTCCGTCTTGATTGACCTTACTTCCTTACAACACAATAATTCTCTATGATTCCGGCACTAAGTGCAGAACAAGAGCATTTTGAACTGCCACGAAGATGTTGTCTCCTGTTATCAATTTTACCTTTATTTATGCCGAATGAAGGATATTAATGAGCTATTTTGCATCACATTTAATTTTGTTGGTAAATGTAGTCAATCCAATTAAAGTAATTCCTTACAGATATTTTTCACGATCTAAAACTAAGTATTATTGAAACTATTGTTAACTTTGAATCTCCTTATATGCTATTGCAATAGTTCTGTATCCTTCAAGAGAAAGCTCCTTCACCAATAGCCCAAAGTTTTCATGTTTAAGGACTGAACAATTATGAATCATTTCCGGAGATCCCTTGACAAAAACATACATTGAACCATTTTTCCTTTCTCTAACCAATACAGACATGGATTGAAATTTTGATTAGAATTGATTAATCTTCCAAACTTATAGTTCGAATGACTCTCCAATAATTTAGTAAATAACTTTGTCATTACTACAGGTTTTAAAGGTAACATTGGCAGTGTTAAACATTTTAAGATCAATTTCGTCCCCATGGAGGCGATCATTCATCACTTGAACTGTATGACAACTAGCAAATAGTCGATGTAAAATTCCATTATTTTTAACTTCATCAATCCCAATTTTGTTTCTTTCCTTCTCAGTAAGCATTATTACCTCCTCAATATCAACCGAATTTTATGTAAGGGTTCCAGTTTTATCAAAGCAAAGTGTTTATAGTCTAGATCCTTCAATGGTTTTCTCACACTCAGTGCCTATAATTCCTTTCGCATTGAGTCTCAACAAATTAACAGTATAAAGCAAATTGATATACATTTGCAGCACTGCAGGAACACTATTGATAATGAAGTCTACAACCCGAAGGTATATAAATTTTCTATTGATAATATCGTCATGGAACATGTATGAGTAGCAGATACCATAGAGGGTCAAGTTAACAATTAATACCTATATTACAAGCCAAATAATATTTTTGAAGAACTAATGTGAAGAGGGTGAGTGATTTAGTATTTTACGAATTATTTGACCTTTTCGGTTACTGTAGCCAGTAGTAACAGCCAGAGCTAGGGTATTTTACTTTCTCGATATTACTTCAGAGCCTTAATAAACCCAATGGTGAGAATCATAAAGTTTTTCCTTTGATGAAAGAGCAAATTTGCCGATCGGTATATTTTCTCCAGTAAATCCTGCCTCATTGACAAAAATGTCCTTGGCTAATATGATTGAATCACATGGAATTTATCCATCCGGAAAGTACAAATCTCCAGGGACCAAATCAGCATTATTGATATCTTTTAGAACACCTCCTCTCATGACTCTGACTTTAAAGGTTTTTTCTGCGATTTTTCTGATTTTGTTATAAGATATTCTCATTAAAATATAGTTAATATGAATGGTTATTAGACTGGAGCCAAGTAGAAGATAAGCATAGAGAGCTGTATCTTCAAAAAAATACAGTATAGATGTAATGTATTGGATTATCATAAGGGGATGTAGCAAGTAGTAAATTAGGAACTCTTGATAGGGTGGAGTTTTGACTAAATGTTCATTTTTTCCATATATGGATATATGATCCTTAATTTGTTGCTCGCAAAGCCCTGTTTTAAGAAACTAATTGCTTATATATTCACCAATTTCTTCCTAAAGTTTAATCCCAAGGGGAAGGGGCTCATTATTAAATATTTAATAGGTAAGTTCCTCAAATTTAAATAAATATTTTTATTCATTTTTTACTGTTACTTTCTTTACTTTGCATATGTGATCTATTCCATCAGAACTTTTTACATATATATGTGATGATAATTTGGAATTTTGTTTTTTAAGTTTGGTAAAAAAACAGATGACTCTGAGGGTGTTGTAATGGAACAGCAGGACTAGACCTATTATCGAGAGTATAATTGGGATAATAAAGAGAGAGATCTTTAAATAACTGATCTCTATAAATTTGTAATGGACTATTCGGCATTATCCTTACAATTTTTTCAGAAACTTAATGGTCTCAGAATTGATTGTCTCTGATTCAGTTTAAGTTACTCCTATATTACCTTCAAAATCATTGAGAGGCTCGCTAATTTAAAGGTGATCTTTCTCCATACAATTAATAATCCCCCCTTATATCCAAGTAAAAATTTACTAATCTCTACCGAACATAACTTTTCATAAAAATGCAATAATAATTTCTTTCAATTTGTCCTTCATCAATAATTGATTTTAATTAAACTAATAGCTAATTTTTTATCAAACATTCCCTTCAATTTTTATCTGCTTGTTTTCTTCAAAAATAAACTGTGGATTTTTCTAATAGTTTTCAATTGTGAGTGCTTTTTCTCCATCAAATTTAAAAAACTAGAGCCAAGCATCATCTTCTTACCGTTTCACATATTCCATACCTGAATTCTTTTGCTTTTCTTGGCTCAATTCCTCTCGAAGCTATGCAGTTTTGATGGAGGAAACCTGGGCATCACATTTTGAATTGACAATCAGTTGGATATTTGTTTTTTCCATGGGTTTGGCAGTCTCATCCAAAGCAATATCTTTCCATGTTGCTCGAACAAAAACCTTATTCAGGTTTTCGAAAGCAGGGTCATTGACAATGTAAGTGGTATAGTTTTTGAGCTTCTTCTTATGGAAGAAGAGAATGGTTTTTGCAGTTGAGTAATGGATGCCTGAGTTGTGAGCAGCCTGCATAGTTAACAAAGATACCTCATGGATGGTTTGCCCTTGGGTAATGCAGAGTTTGAGGAAAATATATTTCTGTTGTTGGGTAACTCGGTTATACTTGCAACCTTTTATACGCTTTCTTCCCATGTTAAAATGATGTGATTAAAAATAAGTAGTCCAGTCCTTACAAAAAAATTACAAATCCTTCTGAAAAGGAGAGAATCGTTATGAATTGAGTAAATATGGCTGTAAAAGTAATTTTTAGTAACTATTTTGCTTCATAAAAAAATCTTTATATTGTTAAAAAATAGAAAAGCTTAACATAAATAAATATCTAATTTCAAGGAATAAATATTAAAGATAAATTATTTCAACAAAGCGGTCTATTCATACCATATATTACTATTAATGAAGTATGAACGACAGAACGTTCTGAATAAATTATTTATTCCTTCAATAAGGCTATCTCAAATCAATAATATTTTATCTTCTCACTGGCAGAATACTCATATCCTGCAGCACTAACAAAGAATCCGACTATTTTTTCATATTTAGCAGTCACGGTAAAACGCAAGGGTAATGTTTATGGTTTTATTATTTTTATACCTTTTATGTTCATCTCTTGAACTGATTCAAAACCCTAGGCGCTATTATTGACAAAATGTAGGTAACCTATGCCAGTATCTATGCTAAAATTTGTTTCACAAGTAGCATTGAACTTATATTTATCGTAATTTTTTACTTTCCCTGTACCATGAAATTGGTGAACGTAGGATCGGATTAAATTTTACTTAAAGACAGGAGCAATTGATCGATTAACGAGTGATAATTCAGTATTATCCACGCCATACGACGTAACAACTAATTAGTGATCGTTCCAATGCCTCCAATTAACTTTAGCACTAAGAATATAATCTCCTTCTTCCAATTTCACATCAACACTGCAGACCTGCGACTGTGATAAAGATTTAGCTCCAATATAATGATATTAATTGCCTCTCTTCTGGAGAATAATGAGCCTTGATAGTGAATATTCATAGTTTTGCATGTTAATAAACTTTCTTTTATTTTATTGATAAATTGATACAATATAATGCCCAGCGCTTTTCACATGCATTTTAATATAAGCAGACTTTCTTTTATTTGTTTTTACTCGGATGGATTCATGCACATAAGTTGGATTTATCTTGCAAATAACCACTTCACCAAAATAACGGCAAAAATCCCGCCAATGCATATAGAAAGAACCATCATCAGGATTGTTGTTGTAGTTATACTTATCACGTAATGGTTTCGTCCATTGAGAAGATGAAAATGACCAACTGCCTTTCCATATTGTTTTACCCCAAGGATTCCTCAGTTTCACTAAGGTTTAATCATTGAATTTAATGATCTTTAGTAGGGAATAAGCATGACCGCTTATAAGTCCTAGTTATTATTCTCCCCTTTTGCCCAAAGACTCCAGATACTCTGATCCACTCATTGTTGCTACATACCGGTTAGTTTGAGCTTGCTCTAACTTTGTGATTAATTAAGTTTGCTGTTCTTCTTTTTAATGAGAAATAAGTTCACATGGCGCTCCTGTTAATGCTGTAAATCCTTCCTTCGAGCTACCTGCTTCGATGGCCTTGTAACTTCCAAAGACTTTAGCCCAACATTTCTCAAGTAGAAGTACCCATATTTAACTATTATGCGGCTTAGCGAAAAGAACTCGGTTATCTTTGCATGGAAAACGGTCATCTGTGATTATTATTTTCCATTCACCATCAATAAACAGTTTGACACCATAACAGTTTGCAGGATTTATATCAAATACAAAACAGTTTGCAATTATCTCAGCATAGATCGAAACAATAGAGGCAATACTGCTCAGAAAATAGCAATCACCCACTTGGCCTTGAATAATGTCCTTGGGTTATATTTAGCGAGCTATTCCTATCCTACTTTTCTCTCTCATCATTACTGAAGACGCCATTTGAAACAGAAAATATTTCTTCGAGTTGAAAATCTCTGAGGAGGGTGTATATACTCCTTCTTTGATGGCTGGATTGTTCTTATCAGTGTATTTTTTATTTTGACTTAACAAATCTTAAAGGATGTGCATAACCTAGCATTCGGAAGGACTGGGATCGAAAAATCGATAGTAGTTAATAGCATTGGGATAATTTCCTTTGTTATTGTTGATCATTTCCAAAGACTATTTTTTCTAAATCTATAGATGATTCTTTTAGGGGGAGATATTTTTAGGATCCAGAAAGGGACTTTCCTTCTTCTTAGCGAAAGGATCGTTATTCTTTTCGCGAGAATGCTCTTTATTTACAGGAATGATATTTCTAGGATCAGGATAGGGACTTTCCTTCTTTTTAGCGAAAGGATCATTATGCTTGGCTTCATTAGAGTTTTCTTTTTTAAAAGGAGATATGTTTTTAGGTGAAGAGGGAATAACTGGATTTATTTTAGGAATGTTTATTGGTGGTTGATACTTTTCTCCAATCTTAAATACAACAGCAAACTAATTTATAGGAATAATTAATTTTGGAAAATATTTGTAGATATTTTGAATGACTATCTTGCGAATATTCTTGTTGTTGAATTCTTTAATATCGGTTGCCAGCAAGAAAGAGGAAAATTCTGTTTTGCTAAGCGCACCATTTTTATCCTCATCAAATTCAGTTAGCAACCCCAATGGATTTTTATGTTATTTCATAAACTTAGCCAATTTGTGAATTCCAACCTTAGCGATGTTTAATCTTATCTGGTCTTCTGCAGATCTTTCTTGGCTACCATTGCGTTATACAAGCATATGCCCGTATCCTGTAAACAATTTGACAAAATATTTTATGTCAATTGTTACATTGTGTTGAGAAAATTCAGCGAAAGCCTGTTGTGGATTAAATGTGCTATAAGCCTCCATATTGAGGAGGGAAACTATGCGAAAGAACTAGAGTGGACTGAGCTGGTTATGGTTGATTGTTTGAAAATTATCGAAGAATTCATGTATAGTCATTCCAGCTGATTCGAGGAAGCTCTTGAGATGAGTTAAGAACTTATACGAGCCCTGGGAAATTTTAAACTACCCTTCCATATATCTAAAATATTTAAACTTATTTTAAGCTATTTCTAAAGTTTATATGTACAGATGCGTCAAATGCGGTTATTTATCAATATTTGTTTCCACAAGGGTTGATCCAAAAGAAATAATCTAATCAAACAACAAAAGTTAGGGTTTTAGCAGGATCTTGTTTGGGGTTTATTTAAAATTCCACCATTGGCTTGTTTGAATGAGGATTTTTCAATTTCTATTTAATATATGATCAAAAGGAATGACACTGTTAATTTTATATGAGGAATTAATTGACTGAATAATTGCTCTTTTATGATAATCATAAATATATAGGCGATTTGAAGTCAATTATAATTATAATGTAAGCAGATCTACCTGAACCTCAGCCATCTGAAGCCCAAAGCTCTAGCAGGCGTAGAACCTACTTTAATCTTAAAAACAGCATTGATAAGTGGGAGGATTTTAAGAATACTTGGAGAAATGTAAGGTTTGATGAGACCCTCAACTCCATGGATGAATCTGCATTGACAGTTTTTTGGAAAGGAGAGCTCAAGCAGCTTGCGACTGAAAAAGAGAAAGTTTGTATATTAGTACCTTTTTAGGTGAATAAAAATACAATTGACACCAATCAATCAGGCAAGGTCTAAATAGGAGTCAATTAGAAAAACAGTCAAAACATAGAGAAACTATAAGTCAAAATTGAAAAAAAGCCCTAACAAAAATAACCGTCTTACCAAAGTAAAAATAATGAAAGATCAATTGAATCTGCTGAAAAACCAAAAATGGAGACAAAGAAAGTAGAAGGAGAAAAGCAAAACAAAAACAAAAATAACCGTAATAACAACCTGAAAAAATCATAGACTCCCAAAATTAAACTCAATGCCTTTATTTTTTAGATATGCAAGAAGCTAATCGATGAATTTTATCCTGATATCTCTTATGTCCATGAATCACTCTATATGGGTAATGAAAAACAACTTTTAATATATCGTCAATGCCCTGCTATTGAGAAATATCTTGAAAAGTACAGACTGCCCAACAATTTCAAGGATGTGTTCGGGGAAATTGAGCTTTTGGTTGGACATTTATTTGAAGTGAAAGTTAGAAGAAATGAAGCTATATCAACTTTCAATTAATAGGAGATATAACGAACTAATGCAGAGTATAAAATAGTTGAACTTAAAATACAAGATTATCTAACCAAAAACAATAATTACTATTCAAAAATACTTCAAGATTTCAATTTAAAAGATAAAGTTAGAGAAATTGTACTTCATAGTATTCGAGATTAATTGAAAATTATTTTGACAGAAATGGTAGAAAAACATGAAGCTGCAATCATAAATAGGTACAACCTATGTGACAATGATTAGTTCAAGGATGTTATAATCGTAAAAAAGAATGATCATCGCTTAAATCCTTTAATTATTCAATAGGAAGAGATCAATAAAAAAATTTAATATGTCTATGTTGAGCCTTAACATTAATTGGAACCTCCTAGGGACATCAGGGAACTTGTGTTCGAGGGAATTAATTTGCAAAAACAATGCTATAACTATAAAATCGACTTGCCTCGTTGGGGGAAAGACAACAGGCTGGAAGGGATATTTATTCGTTGTCAGGAGGGATAGGGCAAATATGAAAAGACTATAAACATCATTGATGAAGTAAAGCAAATCTCTGTTGAATTGGAGCCATATGCATACGGAAAGATCATTTATTAAATTTACACTTGGAATGCTGCTGGTTTTACCAAAAGTACCTAGAGTATAGTTATCTTCAATGACCTGCGAGTACCAGGTAAATATGAAAAAGTTTTTCACAATAACTCTATCTATATGTTAGGAGAAAGTCAATCTGGATTACTAATTGACTGCGAGTCGACAGATAATCAATTCAAGAAGATAAATTTAGTAGGAACCAATTTATCAGTCGGCAATGGTGCAATTCTTTGCGACACCAAAGGGGACTGCGCAGGTTGGGGTGAGATGTATTGTCTAAGCTAAGATGATTCCAAAGCTAAAGAATAAAATGAAGATGATATTCTGTTATAAACTAAGCTCAACTAAAACATTAAAATTGAATCCCCTGTACTACTTCTCTCAAACAAACAAATTCGGAAAGTTTCGTGTGGGATGGGGTATTTCCTGATGCTTAGCAGATTTGGCAGCATTTGGAGTATGGGTTTCAATCACTTTGGCCAGTTAGGCTTGGGACATTTTAACATGGATGGATAAAATATGAACCCAAGATAAATCACTAAATTTACTAATAGTAGCAGCCCCTTCATCATTGATATAAAGGCATCTGAGTGCGGGGCTTCTTTTGCTTTGGACGAAACGGGTAATCTATACAGATGGGGTTTAAATCAAGTGGAAGTGACTCCTTATCCAATTCAGGACAGATTTGACACTACTATAAACTTTACTTCGTGCAATCTCCTCTACAAATCTTCAAACCCTTATAGAGTTAGGTAATGAGTATTTAATTTAGTAAACAGCTAATTCAGGGTCATATAACACAAATTTAATCAGGCAACCAGTTTTATCTAGCTCTTAATCAATAGGGAGTTCTATATGGATGGGGAGATTGTAAATATTTAGGCTGTGGGCCTCTTCTCGATCCTTCTTAGCATTCCATTCCAGATATCATTAACCCTAAGTAAGTCAGAAGCGGCCTTAATTTTATTAGTTCATCCTTTGATCATACCGTAGCTATTACTAGAGATAAACGAGTGTTGGCTTGGGGTAATGGTCGTTCTTTTTCTAATAAATTTATTGACTTTTATGAAACTCCTATCGATATAACAAATGAATATGGATAACTTGACACCATCCAATTTATTAAATCAAGCCGACGATTCACAGTAGTAGTCTTTAAAGATAACACTTTCAAATTATTTGGCTAAACCTAAGCATTTGCTCACTAAACCTATAAATTCGATGGTGAGATCGTTGACGTGGAGTGTTGCTATGAAAATTTGATTAGCATAATGGTAGAGACCAACAAATCATGATATTTATGATTAACTCGCTGATTATACCATTAATTCTAAAATACATGTAAAATTCAATAATTCTATAAATAAATTTATGATTAAATCTCAATTTCCTTCTTTTTCGTTAGCAAATATTGATTTCTACTTCTGTCTTTGCAGTATTGCTTTATTGTAATCATTTTTTTTCAGTAGTATGTAAGTCCATCATCAAGGCTTATAAATTGCAATATACTCTTGATAATAAAACTGATATTAGTAAACACATTAAATAAATTTAAGGAAAAGAATGCGCAAATATCATCATTCAACAGCATTCTAGTCGTGGTGCTTTCGAATGTGCAGGTTCAGGGCTATTTTTGAAGAATAACTGTTATGACAGGATTCATGGGCACACCTATATTTTTTCTAAAGCCAACTTCGACGCTTACTGTATTTACGTTTTGATTGAGTACTTGGGCAAGCTTTTTTGTGACGTAAATTGTAATTTTACTGCCAGAGGATAGTTTTTTCTCTCAATACTTTCTCGATTTCAGAACGAAGTGTAAAATTTTATTACAAGAGACCTTGGTTCTGGTTCATCAACTGGATGAGGGTTTCATCAGATTGGAAGGCGGGTGAGTGCATAGTGGGCATATAAGCGCAATCAGAGGGTAGGAAAAAAAAATTAGGGCTTGATTACGAATTCATATTTTAATTTATATTAAATTTAAGCGACAATATACCAGTAGCTACGTATTTGCAAAAAGCATAGCTTCTCTTCAAACAGTAACTCCGAGGCATAACTTTACTTTTCCAGTCTTCCCTACAATTTTTATCCCGAGCATTGAGTATTGATTCTATAAATTTAAATTATCATTTATCGAGTAAAAAAATATAATTAAATTGCAGAAAATGGTTGTTTGGGCTTGGCCTTGTCTGCTGGTAATGGGGCAGTCCTACTGCTATTGAGTTGGCGATTATATATAATTGACTCAACATTGTTGTGATAATATTATAACAACCAATTATTTTAAAATTAAATCAAAACAATGTTAAATTTAAATAGGTAATATTTCTTCTACGATATTGTTATTTTTAACAGCTAAACAGTGGTTGATTGAACTAGTTACTGATTTGGAAGAATATTTCGATTTGATTAAACAATTTATGAAATGAGAGTGTATGAATTAGGCATTTGCTATAACCAAAATGCTTAATGAATGAAACTTATCATTAACTTGCAATAAACCAACAACAAAACAAGTCATAATTATATTTTCAAGTCTTCAATGAGGTGATCTTCTCATTATTCATTCAGATAAGATGTGAACTCAGAGGAAACCATGATTGTTTCATGCATTATTCTGGATTTTTAAGAAAGATCATCGTCTGTATTCTATTATTTTCCAATAATATATAGAAATTTGTTGCAAAAATAAAAGGGGTTGGGGTTGGGGTTGGGGTTGGGGTTGGGGTTGGGGTTGGGGTTGGGGTTGGGGTTGGGGTTGGGGTTG
>Ga0302186_10000115_pt1 | contig 71483 bp, 66 predicted proteins | sample II_Bog_E1_2_FD_198782 | JGI IMG/M metagenome (GOLD analysis project Ga0302186, IMG submission 198782) | Peat permafrost microbial communities from Stordalen Mire near Abisko, Sweden - II_Bog_E1_1 | ecosystem: Environmental > Terrestrial > Soil > Wetlands > Peat | place: Sweden: Abisko...
TCCCTTCCCTGAAGATTCTGTTCCCATGGCGGCGCGAGTTATCACTGGAGTACGGTTATCTCCCATCCGCCGATTGATCTCATCCACGATCTTATCGATGTCCAACCGCTTGCTTTTGGGGGTAGGAGCATCAAAGAGGCTTGGCTGATATTCCTCCTCTGACACCAAATGAGCCAGCATCACACCGGTCTTTTTATACCGGTAGCCTGAACGATAGATGGAATGCAGCAGTTGCCGGGCGGTTGCCATCAACTCCGAAGTTGAGGCTGTCGGTGCCGGTAAGGTCACTCCTCGTATTGGGTAGTACTGTGGTAGATCCTTTCTGAATCGATTGGTTTGAAGGAATACTTCGATGTGGGTGGCCAAGAGTGCAAAGCGCCTGATCTTTTCAGCTGCTCGGGACACATGATTGGCAAGGGCCTCTTCCAGATCCACTATCTCCTCAACGGGGCTTCCAAAGGAACGTGAAGCTATCACCCCTTTACGGGATGGAGGCATTTCCTCTAGCTCCATGCATGAGATACCGTTTAACTCCCGAAGCAGGCGTTCACCGACGACCCCAAGGCTTTTACGCACAGCAGTTGGATCGGCCCGTTGAAATTCCAGAACGGTGCGGATGCCTATTTTTGAAAGTGTCCTAGCCGTGTTCTTTGCAACTCCCCAGAGAGCCTCACAAGGAGCATCAGCCATCAGGCCGTCAGGATCCCAATAAGTCGTCAGATCAAAGACACCATCGGTAATCTCCTTGTTCTTCTTGGCATGACGGTTGGCAAACTTCGCGAGCAACTTTGTCCCTGCAATCCCAATACAAACTGGAATACCTGTCCATTGAAGGATCTTGGCTCTCAGTTCTCGAGCAGCCTCTTCATCAAATGAGGGAGGCAATTCCAGGAACGCTTCATCGATGGAATAGACCTCAATCGCTGGGACAGCATCGCGGAGGATCGACATGACTCTGGCCGACATATCGCCGTAGAGGGTGTAGTTGGAGGAAAAGACCCGAACTCCATGTTTCCGTATTACCTCCTGTTGCTGATGGAGAGGAGCACCCATCGGAATGCCCAGTGCCTTGGCCTCTTCACTGCGGGAGATGATGCAGCCGTCGTTGTTGGAAAGCACCACGATTGGGACACCGACGAGCGAAGGATCAAACACCCGTTCGCAGGAGCAAAAGAAGTTGTTGCAGTCGACGAGGGCTATTCTCCTACTCATGGCTATCAGGCATTGTGAATGAGGAAGGTGACGACTCCCCAGATGAACAGTTCTTGATTTTCACCGATCTGAAGAGAGGGGAAATCAGGGTTGGCAGCTTCCAGTCTACAATTTCATCCTCTCAACAAGAGGCTCTGTCCTTAACGGAAAAGTCTTCATCTCGTTTGACTCAAGAACGAAATCCTTAAAACTCAGCGATTGCATAGCCTGGCTCTCATAGCTCTTGAGGTAATAGGTCCCTCCCTTGAGGTCAGCCACGCTTGTCCATTCTGTGGTTTCGTATCCACCCACTCCACCGCCATAAGCACCACCAGCTGCGAGAGGTAAGGAACCTGGAGGGATATCGAAATTATTCATGATATGCCAAGCGACATTCAACTGCTCCGCTGTGCTCACATTGGTTGGCGCCTTGCTGACATAGAGGGAGGCCCGGACAAAACGGTCACTACTCAGGAAGCTTCCAGGGAGTCCCATGGTGCCCTGTCCGGAGCTGGAGGGTGAAAAGGACTTCCCATTGACGGTGAGAGGCGTTGCATCAGGGGTGCAAATGCTGCCGTAGTTCCCAAGGTTGGCAAGATGCCATGCAATAGGAGGATCGTTGGTCATGACACCAAGTGGGTTGTCAGTGATGACGAGTTCTCCCTTCAGGTACTCCACCACGATGCTGTACCCCTCAAGATCATGCAGGGTCATGTGACAACGCGGCACCCCTCCCCATTCTTTGAATGGTGTGCTGTTGACAAAGATCTTGGCCAGTCCGGCCTTTACCTCACCGACGGTTGCAAAATTGGCGAGGACATAGATGAGAAGTTGTTGAGGGGCGATGCTGCTGGAGGACTCCTCCTGCGTGGGGTGTTGGTACTCCGCGTAATTGGGCGCATTGAGCAGTCCTCCGGCAAGACCACATTCATTGATTCCATCGTAAAGAATGGGGAGTCCAAATCCATTGGCCCCGATGACGGCATGTTTGGAAACCCAGTTGACGCCGCTCCCTAGATTGCCATCGACTCCGATCCCCCGAAAGGGAAAGCCACGGGGGAATAACACCAAGGCCGATTTGGTCGGCGCCCCAAACTCCATGGTTCTGGCATAAACATGCCCCCCTTCATTGGTTTTTAAAAAGATTGAGGTGCACATGGGGGATGGGAGGATGGGTGTGATTCGTTTGAGGATTTGGCAAAAAGCGATGCCGTCGAGGCTGGTAAAGATCACATTCTATTTCAGGAGTAGCTGCGTGGCATCTCCGCCATCGAGCTGGGCAATCTTATCCAAGGAGACCTTTTTGAACTCTTTGACATCAGCCAGTTTGGGAAGGTCGACCCTCGAGAAATTGATCGCGTTGATGGGGCGAATGTAGAACTGGTTTTGCGCGAGATCATTCATCGTGGTGAAGAGGGTCACCTCGCCTATGGCACCTTTGCTTCCGTTAGCAGACTCTGCATTGGAGCCCTCTGGGTCGATGGATAAGTCGTAAGGACGATCAAAGTTATTGATCACATGGGAGAGGGTTTGAATGGCCTCGGCCGGTGTCTTCGCCTTACGCACGTAGGTGGTATAAAAGGCGGCCTTCACGAAACGGCCCGAGGCGATCTCGCTGGAGGGAACTCCGGCCAATGCATTGCCACCATCGGGTGGGTTGACCTTCAGGCTGCCGAAGGTACCGCTATTGCGGTCGACATTGGACAACTGGGCATAGTTGTTCAGGTTTTCCAGGTGCCAAGGGAACTCCGGACCATTGGTCATCACGCCGACCGGATTGTCATACACATTGACTTTGCCATCGCTGAATTCCACGACGATCCCTGCGCCCGTCTTGTCCCAGAGTGCAAAATGGATGGGGGCTTTGATATTTCCAACCAAGGCGAGCGGGGGGAGCCAAATGCTGACTTCCTTGTTGGCCAGAGCCTGTTTCACCTGGGCCACATTCTGGAAATTCCCCAAGGCCCAAGCGCCAAAATCAAGCGCCGACAAGACTTTGCTGTCATCGGAGTCAACCGCCGGCACGCTGGCGCCAAAGAAGGCATTAAGGGAAAGGGAAAGGCCCTGATCGTTGGCTCCTTCGGCCACAGCAACTTGTTTTGGATTCGCAGACAGGTGTTTGATGCTGACAGCCACAAATCCATGCTTGGTCTTGAAGCTCAATCCCGGCTTCCCATCCGGGGTGACTGACTGGATCGGAAATCCAACAGGAAAGTAATTGAGGGCGTCCGGCAATGCTCCACCCCATTCCATGGTCCTGGCTTCGTAGGCATTACCGTTGGCATCCTGCATCATCAGGGCGGTGCATGCGGAGGAAGTGCTAAAGGAAGAGAGAATCAGGGAGGTGCAGACTAGGAGGATAGAGAGGATTTTCATGTCTTTAAGAGCGGTAATGGGATGGGGGTAGTGTTGTGGGGGTGCGGGAGTTGATTCCTAGTCCCTTGTTAGCGGCTTGTCCAACTACGAACAGAAATGATTCCTCACGCCTGCTACCTCGCCTGGTGAATGATATAGGTGACGGCTCCCCAGATCGTGAGTTCCTGATCCTCGCCAATCTGGATGGAGGGAAAATCGGGGTTGGAAGCCTCAAGAGAGAGCTTTCCGTCATATTTTCTGAAGCGCTTAACTGTGAACTCCCCATCGATCATGGCGACTACTATCTGTTTGTCCTTTGGAGTCACCGAACGATCCACCACAAGGACATCCCCTGCTTGAATACCTGCATCCCTCATTGATTCCCCCTTCACGCGGACAAGAAAGGTTGCAGCCTTGTTCCTGATCAATTCCTCATTGAGATCAATGGAGCGTTCCAAATGATCATCTGCCGGAGATGGGAAGCCAGCATCGACGATGGCGGTAACCAGCGGGATGCGAAGGGAAGTGCCTGCCTTGAATGGGATGGGGGTTGAGATCTCCATAAGGGTAAGAATGATGCCGAACAAATGTTCGTGTCTAGCTCAGAATTAACAACCCATTCTCGAGTTCAATGGTGCACTGGTCATGACCGTCAGGCGGTGATTCTCACTCGTTAGCTCACTCGGGGCGGCAGACAATTTCCAATCCCCGAGGGGCTATAGTGATCAACGACCGGCAATGCCGGATTAAAAGCGAGAATCAAAGCCGCTCTCCAATCACAGAATTCGATCGATACTCTGAAGCCACGGTTACACATTCCGATTCTCTTACTGCATGAGTGCACAATTACGAAGGGTTGCAAATTACTCACGGATGCTTACAAGGCCTCGATAGTCGACTTTCACAAGAAACGAGCAAAAGCTTACTTCAAGAAACAAGTCAAAGAACTGAGCGGCACCATCGCTCAGTATTCTGATATCAACTTCCATATGATTTTGTTTCCAGTCCCCGACAAGAGCGAGATCGTGAAGAAATTCTTGTTAAATGTCGCCCACTATAAAGCTCAATAATCATGGATGTCTTCGCGAAATGTTCGGAAATCAATGATCTGCTTGAACAGGGTAACGAAAGCGAAGCTAGGAACCTGCTGATTTCGGTCTTGGATTACCATCTCAGGAATAACCGCGAATACTCCGAGTGTCTGAATCGCCTTATCCGTGAGACGGGATTGTATCCTTACCTACAGGTGCAAACAGCCTCTTGGCAAGACAGGTTCGTATTCGAGGCGTTCAAGGTGAATTCGGGTGAAAGCAAAGCACCCACACTTCACCGTGAGCAATCCGACGTGCTCAGAATGTTGCTACGGGGTGAGAGTATTGCAGTGAGTGCCCCTACGAGCTTTGGAAAGACATTCATCATCGATGCGTTTATTGCCATCACAAGGCCGAATAATGTGATGATCATAGTTCCCACGATTGCTTTGATGGACGAAGTGCGTCGTCGTCTTCAGCGGAAATTCGGGGCCGAATATAAAATCATCACAACAACAGATGCGGAATTAGCCGCCAGGAACCTCTTTATCTTTCCTCAAGAGCGGGCAGTGGGTTACATCGAATCAATTTCGACACTCGACCTTCTTGTTGTTGATGAGTTCTACAAAGCGAGTGCCGATTTTGATCGAGCAAGATCGCCAGTTCTCCTAAAGGCAATTCTAAAGCTGACCAAGCTTGCTAAGCAGCGTTATTATCTGGCTCCAAATATCGGTAGCCTAGCTGAGAATGTTTTCACGAAGGGGATGGAGTTTGTTGATAAACTCAGTTTCAGCACTGTATTCCTCCAGCACCACCACCTTTATAGGGAAATTGATGGGGACCAATCGAAAAAAGATAGAGCCCTACTCAACGTACTGAAGGATCAAAACCGAAAGACACTCATTTATGCGGCTTCCTACGCGCAAATCGACAAAGTTGTGTTACTCCTCACTACCGAAACACCGGTGAAAAATCGGGCTGTCTTGGAGGATTTTGCAGAGTGGTTGACAGAATCATACGGCCCAAACTGGGCACTTACTAACGCGGTTTCTCATGGGGTTGGAATTCACAACGGGCAGATTCACCGCTCATTGAGTCAGATTCAACTGCGACTTTTCGATCTCGAAAAAGACGGGTTAGATACGATTGTTTCCACATCATCGTTAATTGAAGGAGTAAACACTTCAGCGGAGGCTGTTGTTCTCTGGAAAAACAGAAAAGGGGGTCGAGGAAATCCCTATCTGGATTCATTCATGTATAAAAACATCATTGGGCGCGGAGGAAGGATGTTCAAATACTTCGTGGGCCAGATATACTTACTGGAAGAGCCTCCAGCAGATTCTGATACCCAACTCAACATTGAATTCCCTGATAGCGCCTTGGGCGGTATGGATGAGGTTGAGCACAGTGGCAGCCTGAGTTCGGAGCAAATCGCAAAAATCATCTTGTTTCGAGAGCGAATGACAGAGCTTCTGGGGGAAGAAGCGTTTGCGCGCCTCTATAAGGGTGCTGGAGCATTCCAAGGCAGCGATTCCGAGTTTATTTTGCAGATTGCGGAGAGCATGACAGCCAACCCGTCCGAATGGAATGGTTTGGCCTACCTTAACACGAGCAATCCAAGCAAGTGGGAGCGCATTCTGTATCTACTGGTCAATCTCGCTCCGGGTGAGTGGGACATCGAATACACTAAGTTTGTGCGTTTTGTTAAAGTCTTGTCCAAAAATTGGAGCGTGGGATTGCCGCAACTGCTCAGCGAACTTGCGCCAGACGTAGGCGTCGACAAGTTCTTCACTCTTGAGAAGAACGTGACTTTCAAGCTTTCGGCGTTGCTTCACGATGTGAATGAACTTCAGAAGGAAATATTCAAGAATGGAGTAGATGTGTCCCCCTTTGTAAGCAAGCTTTCACACGCATTTCTCCCCTCCGTCGTATTTCAACTGGAGGAGTATGGCCTTCCTCGCATGATATCACGAAAGGTTCATCGCTCGGGGCTTTTTGACTTCGAGGCGGAGTATGACGGTATCCATTCGGTTTTGGAAAAACTCAACGCGATGGGTAGAGAGCAATTCATTCAACCTCAGGTTCTCAGTGATTTTGAAAAGTATGTCGTCTCCTACTTCTTTGATGGAATTAAGCCGGGTGAAATACACGACGCTTCGCCACGGAACCAGAGTCCTGACAAGATCTAGAGCTATGGCAATTCTGAACGAATCCATAGTCGAAGACGCCGCCATCGAATGCTTCGGGGAGCTTGGCTATGTGTTCGGGCATGGGCGGCATCTCGCGCCAGGTGAACTAGCGGCGGAGCGAGGTTGGTTTGGCGAGATGGTACTTGTCGAGCGCTTGGGCGATGGGATCAGGCATCTGAAACCGGTTTTCTCTCTCGCATGCGCACCAAACTGCTGCCAAAACTAGCGGGTGAGGAAATTGTTTTACCCCAACATTATCAGTTGAGACTACAATGGAAACACACACGATTTTCCTGCTCAAAGACAACATTCAAAATGCGGAGCACGCGCTCGATGCCGACAAACACGCCATGCCATACGCTCCGACGCACCCTATCCCCTAAAACGGTGCGCTTGCGACTCAATATCCCTGCTTAATTTTTGAGCTACTATAATTTCGCGCGACCCTCTACCGGAAACGTCGCGTCAAAAGAGAGGAGGGATGAGGGGAGCAGGCCCTAAGGCGAGCGTTCAAGATTTTGTTACATGATCAAGGGATAAGCTGAAGTTTTCCAGGCACTCTTTGTCCGAAATGGGTACGTGGCACCGAATGATGATCACGACGATCACCACGAGGACGACCACCATGGCAGCGACCATGGTCGTGGCGCGGAATGTGATGCTTTCCCGGGGATAGTGATATCCCGTGAGTGACCCAAGGGGTCACGGGTCCTAACAGGAAATAAGGTGAGGGCACTTCCGTGCTCTCCCAGATCTTTCGTTCCGGGGAGATGCGGAAGGGAGGGGAATACATCTCTTCACGCATAACGTGTTGATAATCAACACATGAAAACTCTAGCGGTGTGACAAGTCTATCAGAGATAGTGTGACAGCTAGCAAGGTGATTGCACTGCAAAAGCCTCAGTGTCTCTCCACCCTTGGTAAAAGTGACCAGACGGATACGTTCCGACCATAAGCGTGTCGAGCTAGAATCATTCACCTCCAGATAGCCTATGACCGGTCTTACTCCGTCTTCCATGAAAATGGAATCGCCGCCGACAGGCTGTCAGAGAATGACATGCCAGCAGGCGGCGATTCTGTTTTTGAATTATGGGAGGTTAACTTTTCCGGGTGGTCCTTTTCGCTGGCCTTTTGGCCGGAGTTGCCGTCGCTGACGGGGCCTCTTCATCGTCCAAGCTAGCGAGATAAGTTGTGTTCACCTGTGGAAAGAGAGCCTCAAGCGTTTTCGCCATAGCTTTCTCTTCCTTCAGGATGGCTTTGCAGGTATCGGCGATCTTCTTTTCTCCGAGTTCGGTGGCCGTAAGAAATAGCGATGTATAACAGGCAATCTCGAAATGCTCGGTGGCGAAATCCGCAATGGCATTCTTCACTGGCGTATCCTTGACGGCCGAAGTACCGAGACCGGCGACCAGATTTACAACTTTACTGATGCCTTCCCGGATAACAGGATGACTTCCACCGAGAGAAGCAAGCGCCTGTTTCATGGCGGTGGCGTGTTTTTTGGTTTCGCTGAGGTGCTTCGTAATCGCCCCGCGGACCTTGGGTTGTCCCTTGGCGTCAGCCGCGTGCTTTTCGAGGGTTGATACAATGCCGACTTCCATGGCGTGGGCGTCACCCAGCCAAGCAATTAGTTGTTCTCGTTTTGTCATAGTTATTTGTTGGCTGCCATGTTGATCTTTTTGGCCGCGATGGTGAGCTTTTCGTCGGTAGCGGCTTTGAGTTTGTGGATATAGAGGTCTTTGAGGGTATTGAGTTCCATAGCTGAGAACTAATCGCATGCGGCAATATTGATGGACGTATCCAGGCGACCTTATTGAGGATGCAATGGTCACTTATCTGCCATTAATTCAGTGCCTTGATAAGAGATGACAGAAATTGCGAAGGAATCTCAATTTGACCAAACCGATCTAAAAAATTTTTCTATATCTGAAGCATTAAGCGCCGAATGCCAAATGTGGCTCCAAGCCAGCGCCCTCACTCGGGAGCATGACGGACTCATCGAAAGTTCCCCTCAACAACCGCGAGCATACAGCCCTCGAAATTGATAATCCAGTATGGGGTACCGTTTGCTTCTCACTGCCTATCAGGAGGAAGCCTTGCTTCTCAAAGGTGGACGTTTCCACATGCGCCGCGATTTGGCAGATCAAGGTTCCATTCAAGCAGCCCAGACAGCGTTTCGGGATTACTACATTGCTCGCGGGTTGGAGCGAATTACCAGTCGGATCGATTATTACGCGCCCAAGGCAGGAATATCACCTGGTAAAATCAGCGTTCGGGACCTCAGCCACCGCTGGGCATCCTGCTCACCAAACGGCAATCTGGCTTTTCACTGGAAATGCATGATGGCTCCGCCCACCATCATTGACTACATCGTTATCCATGAGTTATGCCATTTCCACCATCTAGACCACACGGATGCTTTCTGGAATGAAGTTGATAAACTCATGCCTGCTTATCGAGAGCGAAAGGAATGGCTTAAGAAAAACGGGACTTCGATGGATGTTTAGTCAGCTTCGTTCCTGACGCGCTCTTCTTGACCGGAGGCTGACGCACCCTTTCCCCCAAACGGTGATTCCCGCGCTCTACCCGCCGAACTCTTTTCTACACCGGGTCACCCGCTCGGAAATGGTTTCAACCAACAGCTCAACAACAGGGTGATCAATCCCGTCCTTGCGGATGAGATCTGCAGCTAACTGGCATTTTTGCGGTAGCTCCTCCATGAGGTGCGTGATGCGCGCCTGAAGGGTTTTTCGGTCGAGCTTGTTTTCTGCGGCAAACTTCTCCCAGCTGCGGCTTCCAATTTCCCTTAGCCTGTAGGATCCACCGATTTTCATGGCAAGGTTTGCCCGGCGCAGATCCACCTGCTTGGGGTAGGGGAGGGCGCTTGAAATATCGTAGAGAGGTGCCAGACGAACCTGCCCCCCGGGGGCAATCAGGAGGGAAAAGTTCTTGGCATGCGCATCGGTTGCTCCGATCAACCACCCCAGGATCAAGGCGTCGATGAAGCGCTCCTCATCCTCGGCGTGGTTGGAGGAATACCGACGGATCAAGGAGAGGATCTCATTGGCTGAAGGGCCTCCCTCATTCTGATATTTTTGCTGGGGAGAGCGACCCAGTGCCTGACAGAAATCCTCCTGATGGATGCGGAGGACTCCTTTGCTCTGTCGCAAGCGGTCATAACGCTCCACCACAATCACCGGGCACTCGCCAAAGTATTCGACCCTGGAGGAGGCTGTGGCAAAGCCACATTCCTTTGCTAGGCGCAGGCAGAAATGTTCATTCTCAGCGAGGCCGTCGAAGGCACCGGTTGCCGGCTTTAAGATGTGCGTGGTGGGGGTGGATCCTGAGGGAATGCCCCACCTTTTTTTCCCTTCGTCATAGAAAAGAGCAATTTTGGGCTGAGCTCCGGCCAGACTAAACTGGCCTAAGTCAGAGCCGGATCGGGTGGCGGCATGATCGCGCAGCAGCAGCTCCATGCGCTCGTTTAATTCGGTGCGGCCCAACCAATCAACCTTGCCTTTAGGTGGAGCAGCCTTCCAGCTATCGAGCTTTTCAGCTCGAATAAATTGAATGCCTCCTGCGCAGTCCTCTCCGACATGGGAAAGGAGGGCAAAAGCGTTCTTTGGCGAGACCTGAAACCTTGTTCCCCAGCGCCGCAAGACACCGTCGTTGTCGGGAAGCAGTCCCCAGAGAAACGGCTCGATCAGATCGTGACGATGTTCGCTGGCAGTCAGTGGCATCGAGAGCGACAGGGGAAAAGAGGCCGGGTCCGACTGCCAGGCCTGATCATATCGAAAAAGTAATCTATTTCGGCGGGGATCACGGATCACCTGCCCCATGACCCTCTCTCCCGAGATGACATGCAATTCCTCGCTCATGGCTTCTTCTTAGTAGTGGCCTTCAGGATCGCACCCAGGTCGATCCCCTTTGAGGATGAAGCTGGGCTGTCTGAATCAACCCTAAGTGACAATCCCAGCTCCCGGAGAGTTCGCAGCACGAGATCAATCTGGGCAGAGGGTTTTCCTTTTTCAAGGGCCAGGAGCCAGATCCGGCTGACGCCGGCTTTGTCAGCAAGCTCCTGTTGGGTCATGCCCAGTTTGTTGCGCCGATCTCGGATGAGCGCTCCCAAGTCATTTACTGCCTGAATGTTCATTGAGCGGTAACCCTAGCATGTCAACGAACGAAGACAAATCAAAAAAGTCAACGATCGTTATCATTGTGTATAGGTAAACGATCATAGACATATGGCTAGAGACCAAAGAGTACGTTTTTATTTCGTTTTACTCTGAACCCGCAGGCTGAGCCCCCTCGTTTGAGGGGCTCGCCGTTGCGATGGAATCTTTGACTGATTGTCATTTTGGAAATCGTTACTTGGAACTTCGTTCTGATTGTTGAGAGCCGGGATGACACCGAGGCGGCACGAGCCGCTTTGAAACCCAAGACACCGCATCGTTCGCTCTGTCGTTAACCAAAAAAAGCACCATGAATAGTCATACCAACCCACAGTTCCATAATACCCCAGTCAGCACCGAAGCGGGATCGCCTTGGGAAAAAACCAAAATCAGACGTTTTGAAGATCTGATTCTGAAACCCGAGTTTCAGGCACGCAAACTCCGTTTCCCTTTTGGAGAAACGTGGTGCCGCTTGCTTCCGGCGATGCAGCCAAGCACCTACGACTGGATGATGGGTGTCCATGCGCTCAATTTTGAAGGAGGGCGCTTTGCGCATCCGCGTACCCTCTCTCCCAGTGCGAAGTCTGTTTACGACCAGGCTTTCGCCTGGGCGAAAAAACACCATCCTCGTTCGCTCTACGGAAGAGAAAATCGCAAAGGAATTCGTTTGCTCTCTGACCCGCTGGGGCTCTGTTGGTGTATCACCAAGGAACATGGAAAACAGGTCGCCCGCCTGATCTTAGCCAGCGGATACAATGGCAGTAGAGGAGGGGACCCAGGAATCGCTCATAGACTTTGGTCTGCCTTACAACGGAGGGATGAAGAGGGGAACCTACTTCACGAGGTCCTCGATCCCCTGGCCGGTCGCCTCGTCTGTGTTTCCAAAACGAGGCCCAAGGGAGCCACGCAATCGATCTATCATGTATCGGTGGGTCAGCATCCTGCACCAATCCATGATTTGATGGCCTCCATGGAGATTGATGAAATTGAAGCACTCTGCCCGCTTGAAAACACCATCCGGCAATTGAGTGAGGAGGAAGAGTGGCAGGCTCTCTCACGCTTGATTGCACCCTCCACGGTCGAGGTGATCAAGGCCAGCCTCAAGGGCTAGGGAATCCTGGGGGGGAGCCGATGGCTCCCTCCCATTTTCTAAAACAACAAAAAAAATGAGTAACGATCCTTCAATTGCCCCCAATCCTACCCGGTTGATTTTCCCATTTCAGCACGCTGCCTACGAAAAGCTGAGTGCCATCGCGCGTGCATGCTTTGGGCTGCAGCGGGGTTCCCTCCCAATTAAGCCACGATGCAGTACGTTGATCATTGGACCATCAGGATCTGGGAAGAGCCACCTCGCTCGGAGTATAGGGATCGATCTCGACCTACCAACCCTCAGCCTCTCGATTTGTGAGTGGATACCTCTGGCATGCAGCAATCGCGGAAGCGTCGTCACATGGAGACAAATCCAGGAATTTTTGTACGAGCATCGTCAGAAGTCGGGAGTCATTATTTTTGTGGATGAAATTTGCAAATTGGGATCAGCAAATTGGGACAAATATGTGCTGACCGAATCCTTAAAATGTTTTGATCTTCAGATCCCGACTGGCCTGACCAACGATGAGGGAGATCCCGTCAGTGACTTTCAAATCGAAGAAGCGCAGAAGGTCCTGACTAATAGAACTCTCATTTTGGGGGGCGGAGCATTCCAATGGATCTGGGAGGAGAGAGGAAGAGTCAAACCCGGCTTCAAGTCCGAAACTGATACCGATCAACTCCCCGATTTGAATGTGCTCAGTGCAACACTTCCCAGAGAGTTAATGAATCGATTTAGATCTGATCTCGTTATCCTTCCACCGCTGCAAAAGTCTGATTATGAGCAAATGCTCATGACTGTTGCTCCTTCGATTCCGGAGTATCTCCGTACGACATTCGTGCGGATGGGAAAAGAGATGATTCCCTCGGCCTTTCGTTGTCAGCATGGATGTCGATTCCTTGAGGAATTGCTTCTGGATGTTGTTATTGAAGAGAGAAAGCTCATGACAAACGTAGCGCTGAATGTTCAGGGCGAGGGAGGCTATTCATTGCCATCGCCTCCCCCGGACCCCCACCCACGGCTAGGGGGGGAACCTGATTGCTGATGATTGGCAGGATGGCTCTGCTCCTATGTTTTGGAAGCGCCTGTGCTTGCTGCCAGATCCACAGAAGGCACTTGATAGCTGGGGTAGCCGGGGCTCGCGCCTGCTGTATGAATAGCGAGGTTCTCTTTAATAGAAATACAGACTGCTGAGTGTGTGTGACCCGCAAGTACCGTCATTTTGGATTTCGGAAATGCCGAGCTCATTGCCCAGAGGGCGTACCCCATGCTCAAATTGGTGTAGTGAGGTTGGAAATCGTAATTGCACAATTTACCGTTCCACCAAGCGGCTTGTGTAAAGGTTGGAAAATGTGTGGCTACCCAAACCTGCCGGTAACAGGTCAAGGTATAGGGTAGGATCTGCCTCAAATACATTCCTGACTCCTGACCCAGCCGCCTTATCTTCTGATAACAAGCTGCTCTGCTCATCCCTTGGAAATCCTTGATGCTCCAGAAATCGGGATTACGGACTTTGGATTTTACTCCATGACCGGCGCGGCCATCCGACCAGCCACCATGGCCAACAAGTGCTTCATTAGCACCAAGGGATACAATTTCACCGTGACCCAAGTGGTGGAGATTGCTGTGCTTTTTACAACGCACTTCCAACAAACGATGAACCTCTTGGAAGGAGGATCCATAGAAGTCATGGTTACCGAGCACGAAATAAACAGGTCGTGGAGCAACAGACTCGGCCAGTTCGCTCAGATGTAGTGAGAGATTTCGTCCATCAGAAATATCCCCAGAAATCACGACACGCTCGCCTGGTGTCTTGCGCAGTCGATGGTAAAACCTCAAACGATACTCTTCTTTCACTGCGTCCAAGTGGAGATCAGAGAGCCAAATTGTATCTGTCATTGTATCTCCTTATAAGACACTAAAGTCTCAGTAATTCTGTAGATTGAATTGAATGTCTCCACGAGATGTTCGCCTCTAAATTGCACGACTGGAGTGCTGCGAAAGTAGCCGATTCGTTCGACTCCATTGCGATGGGTGCGCAACATTCTAATCGCTTCTCCGATCTTGACCGGGGTGAGTAAAAACCCCTCCAAAGTGTAGTCGATAGGAAGCGAGCCATGGTTTTCAGATGACCCCATCTCCCACTCATCCCAAGTGCCGGGTGAAGTAACCGGGTTCGGGGCGGCGGCAAGTTTCTCGAGGGTGACGCGTTGAAGGCGGTGGAAGATTTTGGATGGGAAGGTCATGGGTGTTCATCGGTAACACCCTCCCCGAGGGCAGTTGTTAAGGAGATATTTTATCTCATTTTATTTTTTCGTTTGTTCTGACACCTGTCGCTTTCGCGGGCGTCCTGAAGTTGAAGGTGGGTTTTTGCCATGAGCACTACCAACAACAAGACAGCCGCATGCTTTCATGCGGATCACACACAATCAGCCCTCGCGATGATCTGGACTTTCCAAATTGGAAATCCCGATTGGGGCGAGAAATTCGCTTCACTCTTGGATCAGCGATTGAAGCAGATGCTTCCAGAGCGATGCCTATGGGAGATACTTCAAGGGCAAGAATCCGAGATCAGACAGAGGGCAGCATTGATGCTCTTGGGATGGTTTTTGAAGGGGAATAAACAGCTTCAAAGGGCTACTGAGCTAGATGATTTGGCAGAGGTGGCGAATCAGATTCAGCGATCGATTAACGCTGCTTTGAGAGTCTCGATGTACAAAGTCCGAACTTTGATGGTGCGGGATTTGAAACGCTTCACGCAATTCAATGATAAGAAACATTCCGCGCAATGCATCCATCCGGCACTCCATAAAAATACCTGGGAATTGCCCTTTGAGGCTCAACGCTCCTTGTTGCTGCTGCTGCTTGAAGATGCAGAAAGTACCAGAGCAATTGCCCCGAGCCATGCAGGAATGGTGAGAAGGATGGTGGATCATTCCATGACTCAGGCGGACATTGCCAAAGAGCTTGGAATTTCACGACCAGCCGTGAACCAGCGAATCAAAGGTGTGGGTGCGGCGATCGCAAAGTCTCTGGAAAAGGCGGAATTTCCAATCGCATGAAGATCAATACAAGGATTCCTGCCGGCTGCGGAAAATTTTCCACAACACTCCGATTACTAGAGGAAAGTCCTACCTCAATACCAAAGATTTACGTGTTCACACGTGAGGAGATTGAATCCCTCGATCTCACTCGCCTCCTCCAAGATTTCTCGCCTGAGAATTCAAAGAGAAACCTACGCTCTCTCTGCTCAAAGTGGCATTTCGTCGTCGCTGGCTACGATGATGACCCTGAAGAACTGTACGAGATTCCAGCAGTGAGGCATTTCTTCTCGAGGGCCACCATCCTCTGGCCAGCTTGGACCTTCGGTGCGGCAACAACTTCACTTTCTCTCTGGGCAATTGTCCTTTCGGTTCTCCCCTGTCTTGATGTGCTAAAAAATAGCACTGAGGTGCAGATCTCCTTTGAGAATAGTCAGGTGGTTCGTCTTTTTGAGCACTGCCTTCCGGTTTTTACACTCCTTTCCAAAAAGGCAGCTCTTTCAAAACGAAAGGGGAATCGGATTCTCGATCGAGTCGCGGCTTACTTGGGGGTTGAGGATCAATGAGCTTGCTAATCGCCATTTTGATTTGTATCTGGGTTCTAAAGGCAAGCGCCGATCTCTGTGTCGGTTTGATCCAATTCTTCGTTGGTATCCTTGCCGGGTTGATCGGCGCTGCTATCTACATGACGATACTGCTAGTCAGTGGCTTTGCCTGGCTCTGGAGAATGGCTTTCCCAAAAGTTTAGTGCACCCATGCTTTCGGCAGGGGATACTTTTAAGAATGAGGCACAGCCTCATTTGTTCCCATTTTCGCCCATGGCGGTGAAAGAAACTCGCCGCCTCATGCAGGGAATTTTTTTCCAAGATCTTGCGGGCTTGGGTATATTCCATGACCGCATCTTCAAGCGAAACTCCGAAGGGCCGGAGTTTTTCTAGGGAGGCTCCGTAGATGTGCTGATCGCGGCTCGTGAGTGATACGGCGGCGATCTCACCGGCAGTCAATTGGGTGGCCTTTTCCTCAGCAAAACCTAGCGCCTTTTTGAGGTCGCTGAATCGCTCCCGGCAGCGCTTCCCCAGATCGTAGTAGGCGACTAGGTAAGAGTCATAGTTCACTCCCTTGATCTTCACCGGGTCTCGGTAAATTTTGACCGTTGCCTTAAGCCCGGCAGGTCCTCGTTCCACGATGATGGGGAACTTTTCTCTTTTAGCCGGGGGATTGCCGACTGTGGGAACAGCTTTCATGACTTAACTGTCACCAATCTGTCACAAAAGTCAATGGGTCCACCTGTTTTACAGTGGAGCGGGCGAAGGGATTCGAACCCTCGATCCCATATTTGACTCTTTTGCTTCTGTAAGTACTTCATTATCAACATAGTCACACATCATGAATTTCATCAAGCGGTAGCACTTTTGGTAGCACTTTTTAGTTTGTGTGCGATGCTTTTTAGATGGCTAGCATTCACAGACATTCGAGCAAGCGCTCACCATTTTGGTTTGCAAAGTTTACCGGTCCAGATGGACGTCCCTGCGTAAAATCAACGAAACAGCGCGACCGGAAAAAGGCCATGGAGGTTGCATTGAAATTCGACAAAACCGCCACCCAAGCGAGAGGCGGACTATTAACGGAATCTCAGGCTCGAAAAGTTGTGGCAGAACTCTATGAGGTGGGCGCAGGCCAACCACTTGAACTTTCTACGGCGCAAGAGTTTTTCGATCAATGGCGCAAGGTGATCAAGAACAAGAACGCCAAGGGAACAGTTCTTCGATACGACAGAACCATAGAGTTGTTTGTCGCAAGTCTCGGAAAGAAAGCAAATCTGGATCTGCGCCACATCAATGCACGCGATATCATTTCTTTCCGTGATCGAGAGATCAAGAAGGGGCTCACCAACAAGACGGCAAATATGGCTGTTGTGACGATTCGCATTGCCCTGAATGTGGCAAAAAGGCAGCAACTCATTCCTCACAATCCCGTTGACGGTGTGGAACAGTTGCCCGCGGATGGTGAAACGCGCATCTGCTTCACACCTGAACAGATTACCAAACTGCTAGCTGTTGCCGATCAAGAATGGAGAGGCATGATCCTCCTTGGATACTTTGTAGGACCTCGCATTTCTGTCTGCGCAAAAATGAAATGGGAACACTTCGATACAAATTCGGACTGGATCAAGTACACCCCAAACAAAGTGCGCCGCGGAGCAAAGGTAGTGGATATTTCATGTCCCATGCATTCAGATGTGAAAAAATACATCCTTTCGCTGCCGAAACCTGACGAAACAAATACGCCCCTCTTTCCAACATTGAGTTTGAAAAGTACTGGAGGAAATTCCGGGCTATCTGAAGTATTCCTAGATCTCATGGTCAAAGCAGGGATCGAGATTCCAAAAGGAAGGGAAAAAGAGGGCACTGGGCGACAATTCCGATTGCTCGGCTTCCATAGTCTTCGCCACTCCTTTAACTCAAACCTAGCAAATGCGGGGGTGAGTCAGGAATTGCGTAAAAAGATGGTCGGTCACAAGTCCGATACCATTAATGATATTTATACCCATCTGCAGAAAGAGGAGTTCACTAAAGCGATGGCAAAGTTGTCAGGGATCCAGCAAGCAGAAGGGAGTTAAATCCCTTTAAGCTAGGGATACGTTTCATCCTCCGCTCCTCACTCTCCACTGCCCTACGATCTGGGAATCGGCTGATTCCAAACAATATCCCCCTCCCCGCTGTGTTCCCCGGTCTTGCCATTAAGTGTCTTGAGTTTCCAATCCGGTGCCCAGAGGAGGAAAGTTCCGTCGCTCTGGAGACCATAATGCATTGGGTTGCCTGTCGTCGGCTCGTTGGGAATTTAGGGCAGATACTCAGGAACGAGGAAATCTAAAGATCCGGGATAGGAACCATGCGCAAGACGATAGGGCATAGCACTTCACGCTCTCATTCACTTCCAGGCCAATGGGTCTGCTTCATCGCGACTAATGAAATAAATCGAATTCATCGTAATCGCCGCCCCATTTTTGAACTGCCTCACCGGTGTGGAAATAAAGGCACCCAGTACCTGGACATTATTGCGATGGGTGCGCGCAACCAGAATAGGTTTTCCGATTTCCAGAGGTTCGATTAGGCACCCCCTCAGTTCATAATCCACTGGTGGAGATCCTTCATTATGTTGACCGGGTTTCCAGTCTTTCCAGGCACAGGTTTGATGCTGCGGATCATCGACCGCTGCAAGTTTGACAATGCGAACTGCCGTTCCGGCAGTCCAGAGAGTTGGGCTGTCATGATCCATAGTTTTAAAATTGAGTGTTAAAATCTTGGATCAGATATTTTTTTGGGCCACGGAGCGAAGCTTCTGCAAGGATCGCGCAACCTGCTTGCGTGGAAGGTCAAGATGATCTGCGACATTGTTCGTTGAAACCGATTTTCCCTCCCCTGTTAACTCCTCAAGAGCCTGAAAAAGAGCCTCCAGCTTTGGATCAGAAGCGGCAACTAGGCGAATCGTTGCGACCTCATCATCGAGAGCTGCCTGGACCGCAGGCGAGGGAACCTTTGAGACAACCGTTTCCATCGAACTGCCGGGTAGCGGCCTCAGTCGAGTCGGCATCGGTTTTGAAAAGAATGCAGATCTGAACGAGTGCTTCTCGCTGAGATCCATCAGGTGATGCAGCGCAGTCGTGCTGACCAGGGAAAACAACTTCCCTCGGCTTGGAATCGGGTGATTGTGCCGTTCCAGCTTCACGACGACATCGTGAAAAAGATCCCCTCTATCGATCCCGTACCGCCATCCCTTACTTTTTGCATGAAGGAATTGAACATGACGGCGAAGGTCAACTTCGATTTCGGACTCCGACAACCACTGATGGAATGTTTTTGTGCTTTGCATAGATCGGAAGATACGGAGCACTCTCCGTATCCCATCCCCTGCCAAGGATTCAGCGATTTCGCCTTCCCTACATCGCAACGCTTCATCAAGAACACATCAGGAATCAGTCGAGCCTCGTCTGCTCAACCCGCGAAGGACGTCCCGCCAACGAACCTCGGTCAAACCATGTTGCCAGCCCCAAAATCACGTCGTTGATGCTGGATCGCCAGACTCGTTTCGACTTCCGTCTCCCCAAGAGGGTTGATGAGATACCCGGCAAGGATCACAAGATCGACCTTCTGGCGTGAGAGCTAGGAATACCAGGACCAGCGCCCATTCAGATCGGAGGTGATGAGTATTTTCATAAGGCGCGATTAATTGAAGTCGGTCGGCAATCTCAACCTTCCTTCGCCGCCCTCCTTGGAGGATTCAGAGGAAGCCTTCTTTTCCATCAAGACCGCTTTCTGGGCGACCCTGAGTGCGTAAGTCTCCAGTCCCCGGAATCCCTGCATCCGTGAAACGATCTCCTCGGCATAGCCCTCGCGCTCCTTTTCATCGATGATGATGTCTGCGGCTTTCTCCACCTGGATCATTGCAGAACGCATGTCAGCAATACCTGGAGGAGAGAGATGGACAAAGAAACCGGTTCTGTTGATCAGTTCGTCGGGCAGGCTGTGCGAGGCAATCACATCATCCAGCGTGATATCAATCCCCTCGACCTCTTCCGCTGTCGGTAAGGCGGTGCCGATCTGGGCTCGGTAGAGATTCTGGAAGGCTCCGGCGAATACAAACCAGCATTTGCCAAAGTTTTTTCGAAACTGAGGTGTCGTTGGGTAATCCGACACATCCCCGGTCACCAGTTGCATGATTTCCGTCTGACAGGTTCTCCAGTAGTTTCCTGAACTGCCCATTCCGTCGTTCTGAATTTTGCAGATTTCATCTAGGAAAATCATGCATCCGTTCTCCGCTGCCTCGATCTGCTTGATTGCAGTCATGATGGAATCGTGCCGTGAGTAACTATCCCGCGGGGACCACCCCGAAACGGTGTAGCAATGCACCGGAAGACCGAGCACACGTCCGGCGAGTTTTGCCAACCATGTTTTCCCGGAACCGGAGGGGGCTACCATCAGTGCCGCTTTGTTGAGGGTGACATCCCCAAGTTTCCCTTCGAAACGTTCCACTGCTTTGGTGATGGAAACGATTCTCCTAAGCGCATCTCGCTGGGAGCGTGTTTTGCAGCGAGCAAGCCCCTCCTTGAGACTTAAGGGCGATGCCATCAGGGAACCCAATTCCGCAGCCTCGGAGGCACGGATTAAATCCACTGCGGGATAGTTTACGAATTTGTAGCAGTTAAAGGGCTCATCGATGGAAGTTGGAACGCACCAGCTCATGTATTGGGAAAGTCCGGGAACCTCGTGATCAAGCAGATCAAGGCATTTGGCAACTGTTCCGAGGAGACGATAACTTTCCCCAGCACTGGCAATAATCCTGGCGGTGGAAACGATGAACTCAACGGTTCGTTCCCTTGTCATAAAGTCTGAAAAAATCATCTCCATGGCGATGGAGCGGATGCCAATGCCTTGATCCGCCCTGCACTTTGCGGAGAGGATATGACTTTCATCAGGATCGTCGGGAAGATGTGCTCTGAACACACGGCACCAGCGGGAAATCAACAACGCGCCGGAGGCAATTTCCCATTTTTTGGATTCCCTGATGGTTGGATAGTTTTTTTCGCTCATTTTTTAAGATACTGCGTCGAGATGAAACTGTGCGTGAACCCGCTAGCCCTGAAGGTTGGGATGCTTCTGTGGGAGCGGCGCAGAGGATTTAGGTGGTTTTCCAAACCGCGGAGTGGCCCCTCAAAATTACCAATGGGATTTCTTGCCCGATCCACTGATCGAATTAGTAGTCTCCGAATCCCGAGTCGTCATTCCACTCTGGCTTGGTTCGTGCGGTCACATCACCGATCCAATTGCGGCGGACATACTCGGATCTGCCGAATGAGTCTTCGTGCCGCTCTACAGAGCCTCCATTGAACCAGTCGTTACGCTTCCAGTTGGAATTGCGATATTCGGGAGTTGAGTTGTTGTACCAGTTTTTCATGTCACCTATGAAGAACGGGCGAGGGCATAAAGTTTGCCCGGTTTTCTTGCGCTTTCCTGTGCCGTTACAATTCACGGCATACCTTTCCCTTTACCAATAAGATCTTCTTTTCATGAAGTTTGCATAGGGATGGTAAATATTTTCCATCCCTGGGTGACGCTCTCCCTGCGACCTGTTACAGATTTTCTCCATGCAGTGGATTGCCCCCTCGGAAAAAGACGCCGCCACCTCGACTCTGGAGAAGCGGCTCTGGGATGCTGCCGACCAGTTTCGGGCGAATTCTGGTCTGAAGGCTCAGGAATACTCCGCTCCCGTTCTCGGTCTGATCTTCCTCCGTTTTGCTGATGTCCGGTTCGCCGTCCATCGTGCGAAGCTGGAGAATGCAGAAGCCTCTGCTCGCAGGGGTAGCCGGGTCGATGAACCGGACGCCTATCACACCGAGGGTATCCTTTATCTCCCTGCCGATGCACGGTTCGACTTTCTGCTAAACCTTCCAGAGGCCGAGAATATCGGAGCGAAGGTGAACGCTGCCATGCGCGACATTGAGAAGGCGAATCCCCAGCTCTCAGGCGTCCTTCCCAAGAGTTACAACCTCTTCACCAGTACCCTACTCAAGGGGTTGCTAAAGAAGATGTCGGAGATTCCAGCCTCCATCGACTACGACGCCTTCGGGCGCATCTACGAGTATTTCCTTGGAGAGTTCGCCATGACCGAGGGACAGGGAGGTGGTGAATTCTACACCCCGAGCAGCATTGTTCAGTTCCTCACAGATGTCATCGAGCCCTTCCACGGGAAGATCCTCGATCCTGCCTGCGGCTCCGGCGGCATGTTCGTCCAGTCCGCCCGCTTCGTCGCAGAGCATAAGAAGAACCCCGCTTCGGAATTGTCGATTCATGGCGTCGAGAAGACTGATGATACCGGTCGCCTCTGCCGGATGAACCTTGCCGTCCATGGTCTTGAGGGACAGATCCGCCACGGTGGGAATGTGAATAGCTATTACGACGACCCTCACGCCGCCACCGGAAGCTTCGACTTTGTCTTGGCCAATCCTCCCTTCAATGTGAATGCCGTCGATAAAGAGCGGCTCAAGGATTCCGTCGGTCCCGGCAGACGCTTCCCCTTCGGCCTGCCGAATACCGACAATGCGAACTACCTCTGGATCCAGCTCTTCCACTCCGCGCTGAATCCGAAAGGCCGTGCCGGATTCGTCATGGCGAATTCCGCCTCCGATGCCCGCTCCTCAGAGCAGGAACTCCGCCGTCAGTTGATCGAGAGCCGCTCCGTTGATGTCATGGTCGCTGTCGGGCCGAACATGTTCTATACTGTGACACTCCCCTGTACTCTCTGGTTCTTGGATAAGGGCAAGGCCAAGACATCCCGTGCTGACACCGTTCTCTTCCTCGATGCGAGGCATATATTCCGCCAGATCGACCGCGCCCATCGCGAGTGGACACCTGCCCAGATCGGCTTTCTGGCCAATCTCGTTCGACTCTACCGTGACGAGGAACTCGATTTCACCTTCGGTGGTCAGGAAGCACAGGCAAAGATCGAGGAAGTCTTCGGGAAGAAACCGAAGTTCACGGATATCCCCGGCCTCTGCCGTGCGGCAACGCTGAAGGAAATCGAGGCTCAAGGCTGGTCACTGAATCCCGGTCGCTATGTTGGCGTCGCTCCGGGTGAGGAAGTCAGTGACGAGGACTTCAAAGAACAGCTTGAGACCTTGAATGAAGAGCTTGTGGCCCTGAATGCTCAGGCTCGTGAGTTGGAAGCGATTATTGCCAGTAATGTGGCGGAGATATTGGAGGCGTGACGATGGCAGACTGGCGCAAAGTGCGACTTGGCGAGGTTTGTAGGTTCAAGTATGGCGTGATGCCGAAGAAGAGCGACTTGGCGTCCGAGGGTTATCCAGTTTACAGCGGCTATCGTCATGTCGGCTTCTCACCAAGCTACCACTACGCCGATCCGGAAATCATTGTAGTCGCTCGTGGAGTTGGTGGAACGGGAGACATCAAGATGACTCCGCCGTTTTGCTTTCTGACGAATCTCTCAATCGCAATTCTGCTTGAGAATGCAGAGGTTTTCAAACCGTTCCTCTTTTACCGGCTTTCGGCGACTACACTGTGGGAGTTGAGAACTGGTTCGGCGCAGGCACAAATTACTATTGAGCGACTGAAGGACTTCGAGATTGAGTTTCCCCCGCTTCAAACCCAAAAGAGGATTGCAGGAATCCTCTCTGCCTACGACGAGCTGATTGAAAACAGCCAGCAGCGGATCAAGATCCTGGAGTCAATGGCTCGAAATCTCTACCGTGAATGGTTCGTCCACTTCCGCTTCCCCGGGCACGAAAAACTCCCGCGCGTCGCCTCCCTCCTCGGCGACATCCCCCAAGACTGGGAGGTGAAGAGGGTTGTGGATGCGTTCGAGATTTCCGGCGGTGGAACACCATCACGGAAAGAGGCTGAGTACTGGGACGGAGGAATAATTCAGTGGTTCTCTCCAAGCGACCTTACCGGCGCAGGCACTATGTTCATGGACGATTCCGGCGACCACATCACCAAGCTTGGCTTGGCCAAAAGTTCGGCACGACTCTTCCCGGCACGAAGCGTGATGCTCACGAGCCGTGCCACAATCGGAGCTATTGCCATCAACACGCACGAAGCTTGCACCAACCAAGGCTTCATTACTTGCATGCCGAACGAGAGTGTTCCGCTCCATTTCCTGTTTCATTGGCTAACGGAGAATGTGCCGACATTTCAGCGCATGGCATCAGGTGCAACCTTCAAAGAGATCAGTCGAGGCGTATTTAAGACCATCGAATTTCTACATCCGCCTACCAAGCTGGTGCGCCACTTCGAAGACACAGTGACACCGATGGCAGAGCAGGCACTGTCGATCCAACGCCAAATCCAAAACCTCCGCAAGACACGCAACCTGCTGTTGCCGCGTCTGCTGTCGGGGCAGATCAACCTCAAGGAAAACTAGAAACCATTATGAGCACACCAGCCGCACCTGTCTCTACGCCGCTTGCAGCAGCCTCAGCCGCACCTGCGCCGGCGCAAAAGTGCTTGTTTCAAAATGATAGTGACTGGCGACCACTGACACCAGACGGCAGCGACGAGTCAAAGAAGGCAGCCGAGCATGCCAATCAGATGCTCAAAGAGCGCCTGGGCAGTTTGTTGCTCTCCCAAAACCTACTGCTGCTATTCGGTTCAGGCGCATCTGTGGCGGTGGGCGGTCCGTCAATGCAGGCGTTGTGGGACGAAGCGGCAGATTCGCAGAAGGCGGACTTTGCGAAGATATGCGATGCCGTCGGCCACCCCAAAGACAATAGGGACATTGAGGCATTACTTAGCCGCTGCCAGGGCGCGCTCGCATTTGCACCAGCGGAAGAGGCCACCATCAAGGCTTTCATTGAATCGGTCGAGGGCATCATCCGGGACAGGTGTCGGAACGTGGAGACATGGGAAACAGTTAAGGGAACAAAGCAGACAACGCTTGAGGTCGTCACACCTCACACGACGCTTTTGTCACGGGTTGTTCCGCGCCGACAGGATCTTCCTAGGACTCGTGTTTTCACCACCAACTACGACTTGTGCCTCGAACTTGCCGCCAAGGAAAAGCGGATGCCAATTTTGGACGGGTTCGACCTGATAACACCGCGAACTTTCGATGGTCGCTGGTTCGATTACGACTTCGTGCGTCGAAGCACACGAGACGGCGCACCCGACTACCTCGAATCCGTCTTTCATCTCTACAAGCTGCACGGTTCGGTTGACTGGCATCGCTCGTTGGACTGTATCGTTCGTGACCCAGAGACGAAGACTCCTTACCTGATTTATCCGCGCGACGAGAAGTTCGCTCAGTCGTTTGAGCAGCCTTTCCTGGAGATGATGTCTCGCTTCCAAACGGCACTGCGGGAAAAGGACACGGCGCTGATACTGGTAGGCTTCGGTTTCAACGACCATCACCTCAATCAGCCCATTTATCATGCACTGGCCACCAATCCGAATTTCAAGCTACTGGTGGTTGATTACTCTCCCGAAGTAAAGCTCGCTCCAGGCCAGTCTTGGGACACTCTTTCCCGGCTGCAAAAGTCTGGTGCTCCGCTCGATGTGATACAAATGGACTTCCGGGAATTTCCTTCGTTGCTTCCAACCTATTCCCAAGCGAGGGCGAGCAATACCCAGGAGCGGGCAGCGCAACTCTTGAAAGTGCTCTCGGCAAAGCCATCTGCAACACTATGAACATCACGCCATTCGATCCAGAGCGTCGCATCGGCACGGTGACACAGGTCTTGCCAGATGCGGTGTTCGTGAATCTTGATGCTGTCACCCAGCGCACTGGCAGGCTCTTGTCAGGGAATCCGCTTCGCGGCGGTCAGGTCGGAGATTTCGTAGTGTTGGACTGTGACAGCCACGCCCTGCTGGCGCGGATTCTCGAAGTAAAGCTACCAGAGAAGGAGCGTTTGGACATCGAACAGCAGCTAGGGCATACACCCGACCCGCACCCGCTTGCGAAGCTGCATCTGCTAGGGGCGCTCCAGACGGGAACTGAAAAAGTCATCAGCGGCATCCCCAATTATCCGGCATTGGGTGCTTCTGTGTTCGCCGCCAGCGCGGATCTTGTAAGCCATTTTGCGTCTTCATTCAGCTCGATGAATGAGGGTGAAGCGAAGCCTGTCATGTTGCGGCTTGGGCATGTGCGAGACGGCGTGGGAACACCGGTTGAGATAAGAGCAGACCATCTGTTTGGGCGACACTGTGCTATTCTCGGTGCCACGGGGGGCGGAAAAAGCACGACTGTAGCACGCATCCTTGAGCAGTGCCTAAAGGCAAATCTTTATCCAAAGGTCATCCTGATTGACCCCACCGGGGAGTATGCGCCTATTGCCACTGGTCACTCTTCGCTCTTCCTCGGTTCTTCAAAAGCGCCGCCTGGTGAAACATTGGTGCGGATTCCGTGCGAGCTTTTGCAAGACGGTGACTACATGTCCATATTAGCTCCTTCGCCTGCTCAACGACCAAAGCTCATTGAAGCAATTCAGAGCCTTCGCTTGGTCAAGACTTTGAGCCGCCCCGAATTTGCGACTGAGCGTACTCAACTCAACGACTTCATAACGCCGAATGGCCTCCTTACGAAGTTTGGAAAGAACCGCGCAACATTCTACAATGTGCGCTCGAAGGCAAGTGTCGCGGAGTGCGTGGAAGACCCTCGAACGCCCTTCGACTTTTCTTTGCTCGCATCACAAATCATGAATGAATGCGTGGAGGAAGGTAACGACATTTGGAAGGTCGCACCTCACTCATTCGCCCAGGGTTGGTGCCAATCACTCCTGTCAAAAATCAATATTCTCCGTGTCTCGGCAGCTTGGATTCCTGTTTTTGGTCCAACCGTGCCAGACTCTGTTTTCTCAAGACTGGAGACATTCTTCGGAGACGAAAATCGGCTACTCAGAATAAACCTTAGTGACTTGAGCTTCGACTTTTACTTGCGAGAAATCGCAGTAAACCTCATCGGACGATGGCTTCGTGAGCACGTTCGGGACTACAAGCTAAAGGACGACAGACCGGTCCTTGTCGTGCTGGATGAAGCGCACAATTTTCTCAACAGACATTTAGGCGACGAGGATTTCAAACAGCCACTCGATGCGTTCGAGAAGATTGCAAAAGAAGGTCGGAAGTTCTGGTTGAATCTGGTGCTGGCGACGCAGCAGCCGAGAGATATTCCGTCGGGCATCTTGAGTCAGATGGGGACTTTGGTTGTTCACCGGCTAATCAACGAGGCTGACCGGAAAGTCGTTGAAATGGCCTGCGGCCAGCTGGATGCAGCAGCGGCCAAATTTCTGCCCAGCCTTGGCCCTGGTGAGGCGGCAATCATCGGCGTGGATTTTCCGATTCCGCTTACCATTCAAATCGAACAGCCGGCAAAGAACCTCCGACCTACATCCGCAGGCCCGCAATTCACAAGATGGTTGCAGCCAAAGCTCCCAGCCACGCCTAAGCCAGTCACTTCGCCAGTTGCATTCGCCGTGTTGAGTCAAAAGCCTTCTAAGGCACAACCGGCAAAGGATCGAAACGCACCGCTCGAAGACGATGACATCCCATTCTAAAGAGCACTAATCCGAGTTTCTGTAAACATTTCTCATACTCGGGAGGAATGGGTAGCTGACCACTGGTATGCCACAGCGTCTGGGAGGCTCATTGACGCGCGAATGCTGTCGACTTTGCCTATTTCATGCTTCACAGAGGAGCGGCGACAGGAAGCCTCGTGAAATCCTACTGACGAACAACCTTGAACGACGATTGAGTCAGGCATGTCCCAAATTGACAAATTGCGCCGAGAATCAAGTGCTGTCCTGACTATTGTTGGCTGATGGAAGGACCTGTCTGAAAGGTTCGTGGTAAGCTATCACGAAGGCGGTAAGCCTCAGGACTTCCTCCATCAACGAGATAATCGAGCAGATGTCGGATGGCTGTCCACGATGGCACATCGTCATGAGTAATACGTCTGCGTACAACCTCATTTTGAATAAGCCGCAAGAGTATCTGTTTTCGTTTTGAATCGAGAAAATTAGAGGCCGAAGAAATCTTTTGAAATTTATTCAGACAATCAGAGAGCGATACCCATGCAGCAGGAAGCAAGGCACCTCCGACAGTTCCGAGAAACTCGATGAAGCGATGGAACGCGAATATTCCAAAAATTGAGAATGCCTCAGTGAATCGCGGCTCTTCTCCTTTCAAGGGATTCCATTCATGTTCCGAATGCCAATGCATATCTTTTAGAAACACAGATGACAAAAGATGGGAAAAGGACTCCACTGCACATTCCTTGGAAATACCCTGTTCCTTCCAAAAAGAATCATTGTTCAAGCGGGCGCCAATGTACTGAGTGATATCTCTATATTCCTGCCAAACGGCCCAGAATGTCTCCGCCTTTCCGCTTGTATCCAAGCGGATACACATATCCTTCAACAATTCTCCAGCATTCTTCCTCAGGCGTACCACACGCAGGTTTGTGAAAAGATTCTTCATAACGAAATCCACTGCATCTGTAGGAGATTGCTGGAGAATATGGGCGGCGATCATTTCGGAAACATTGCCAAGAGTCGATGGCGTGGGCTGAGATACATCGTGTTTACGCCATCTATCCCGCCCGAATAGCCGATGATTACGTCTTTCTGGAAGCCACTGGATAATGAGCCATTTAAAAGCTCTGGAAAAAATTCGCTCTGTTGTTTCGGAATTTTGATGAACGATGCTGGATAACATTGCCGCTAAGACTTCGTTTTCTTCAAAACCACGAGGGTAAAGGAGCGTGAGGCGTAATGTTTGCGCCGGTGCTCTATCTGTGAATCGTTTCCGGAGGATTTCTGTCTGAGCAAGGATCTCCGTATGCATAGCCCCGCGTCTTTGATCCCAAGTAAGGTCATCTTTCACTCTGGCACTTCGGTATTTGAAATCAACATTTCGACAAAGCCGGGCGTGGAGAAAGAGGAGTTCGCATCCCGCAATCTGGAGATTCTCCACCTTGGGATTTGCAACCGCACCCAGCTCCTTTGCTGTTGCTTCGACAATGCGCGATTCGGGATGAGTGAGTGCCACTGCAAGGGCTCTGTGACAGATGGAAGGGACGGAGTCGCCGAATTTTCCCAGCAAATGAGCGAGGGCTTGGGCTGGATGAACCTTGAGGGGCGAAGCGGTTAAAAGTCCGCCTCTCTCCCATGGCGTAAGAGATACATCCTGCAGGATGTCATCAGTGATGGCTTGGATACACCACGATTGTTGCTCATTGTCCATCTCCTCCCAGAAATTGCGAACACAAGCAGATGCAACCAGCGTTCCAGCGCCACCGAAGGCTAATTGCCCTTCTTGATCATCCATAGGGAAACTCAACGTCTGGGCTCTGGTGAGCATCTCTTTCCACCGTTCCGGTTGGGTGGAAGATGTCTCCAGTGGCTCAAGAAATTGCCAAGCCCAGAGTTGCATGTTCATTGGAGATGTTCGCTCTTCAATATTGGCTCCTGTTTCAGTAATGAAGCACTGGAGGTCATCTGTGGGCGGTTTTGCTTCGAGAAGAATATAGCCTGGATAGTCTTCATCTTTCCGGGCTACGAGATTTCTGGCATCCACACGATGCAGGAGAAGCCGGAATATTTTAATTTCTTCGGTCTGTTCGGTAACTGATAGATCGCGATGATAGTCATCTAACACGCTCCAAATTTCCTCCTTAGCAGGATAAAATTGAGCTTTGAGAATCGTCTGTTCAAGGGATTCTTTCCGTTGTGGCTGTTCATTTGAAAGAGAGCGCTCCCTTTCATAGGAGTTGTGATTTTTTGAAAAGCCTCCCGATTTGCCGAAACGCTGATCTGCTATAAATCTCTGACGATCAAGGCTGATTGACAGTGGTGATTTGAGAAGGGCAACAATGATCTTTCCGCATAGGGACGGCTGCACATTGGCAACAGAAGCAGCAACGGCTGTGATCGCGATATTTTGACTTTTGAGAATGAGCTCTATCAGGGTGTCTTGCAATTTATCGGGAGTGGTGATGGCAACATCTTCTAGCAACCATTTCTCCAGCGCCATGAGACAGCATTCCAGTAACTCAGGGTATGGGGAATTTCCTCTGTAACATCTCCACCAGCCCTGATCAGCCCATTGAAGAACTTCTTTCCCGTCAATAATCAGTTCGATCTGCTGTGGTTGAACGATATAGGGATTGTCTGAAGGTTGTTCGACATAGCGCGTAATAGCTGCATTCAGAAGGCGTAAAAGAAACGCTTTTCCTAAATTTGGGTGATAACGCAGAAGATTAAGAAATGGGCCGTGCAAAGCCGAAGGCGGCGTAAATTCCATATCATGTGGAAAGAGTCCGCACGATGCGCTTATTGCGGAATAGGAACGGTAACGGTTTGGCTGTGGTGGAGGCTCTAATCCATAAAAGCGTTCACAAATCCTGATCATAGTTTCAGGAAAAGAACGAGCAACAGTCCACCCGGCTGATTCACTCGCGAGATAAGCAATCAGTTCTCTAGACTGGATCTGCAAGTTGTGATTTTCAGAAGAGGAGAAAATTGGTTCTTCCAACATCCCGGCTACTATCTGCGAGAAGAAGTCTTCGCCGAGTCCCTCAGCTGTGGCTGCCACAAGCCATGCAAGTCTATTCTTACTGGGAAGCATGTGGAATGATTCCTCTCCGAGAAGTTTTTCGAGACTTTCATTACTTTCAGTAGCAATGCCCCAAATCTTGCGGGTGAGGGAAGCAGCAGCTATGTGACCTGATGGTTGAGGCGACTCAGGTCGTACGGCGTGCCGCCATTCGATCAATAAATCGAAGATGAGTCGTAGATGAGTTGTGAGAAATTCCGGCTGGAGCTGATCGATGAAATTAAGAAGCGCTGCCCAACCCGGTCCTAAAGGAATACTCTCCTCGTTCTCGGAAAGAGGTGTTCCGAGGTATGCCACGCGCAAACAGTGTACTAGAAAAATAAATCCTTCGGCATTTCCTTCAATCCAAAGGTCGCTGGTAGTATGAAGTACCTCAGTAGCATTTGTGGCTCCCAGGAGCGCCACGATGGCTTCTTCTCTCCAGATTCTTGGCACATGGAGATCTTTCATGACTAATCTCAGGAAGCAAATGCCGTCAATCTGCTGAGAACCTTCGAGTAGTTCCCCAAAGAATTGTCGGAATGCACGTCGGATAATCAGACTACTTCCAGTCGCTCCAAAGAATTGCATCGGATTCGTCTTATGATCATCAAAGCATCGTTCGACATATCTCAGTAATGCCCAATCCTCAATAAGGTCGTGATCGAGACGAAAACGGGAGAAATGAGGATCCAGTTTTTGTACTAGGCCCAGGGCGATCAGAGAATCTGCGGTTTGGACATCCGAAGGATTCACATCAGCCCAAGGATGGCCGTTGAGTGTTCTCTCGACTCCAAGTTGGATTAGAAGTTCTTCTCGATGACGGCTAGTTCTGACATCTGCATCGGTGCGGAGCAATTTATCCCAAACAAAACGCCGCCATTCCGCCATCTTCGACCACGAGACTTCTCTAGTGGCCTCTCCTTGCAAGCCTTGATAGGCGATGAGAGTCAGATCTAGCCATTTCAAACTTCTTAGAGCTTCAGCGACAACCGGATGACTAAGCAAACTGGGAGGAATATTGGTTCCATTTATTGCTTGTTGAACCTCTTCAGGCTCCAGAAGAGGCACTTCAATGACTTTCCACGGTGCAGTGGAATCTTCAAATATCCGTGCCTCATCCGAAAGATAATCCCTACAGGTCAGAATTAATTTCCATCGCGGGTCAGCATATATTTCGCGCAGTAGTTGGTTAAATGCATCGCGAGGGCCTGTGCTTTCAAGAAGATGCTCAATACCATCGACAATCAGAATTCGCGGGCAAAGAGGAAACAGAGCAGACCAATCTTTAAGTAGAATATCCTTGAGACCGGCGGCTTGGAGTGCCGTATCTAGATGAGGCTGAACGAACTCATTAGCGCTAAAGTTGAAAACATGTTCACGCCCAGCAAACTCTTCGGCAACATCGGCAGCGAGTGCTGACTTGCCACTGCCTGCCGGTCCGGAAATAAGAATGATGCGATGGCTATCGAGTGCTTCTCGTAGAGGTTCCTTGGCGTAGTCGCGTTTGAGATGGAGGCAGGTCGAGCGCAAGGTAGAAAAAATACCGTTTCTAGACAGACGGCAATGATCATGGAGCGCTGTGAGCCATCGCGTTGCCCTCTGGTCCACATTTCCTACCAGTCCATGCAGTTTGATGATTTCACCAAACATCTCACTATCGAAAACACGTGCCTTGCCATTTCCAAGAGAGGTGCGTTCAAAAATGTCGTTCCAGCAATTATCGGCTGCTGTTTGATCACGACTTTCAATAGCAAGTCTTAGAATACCAATCGTCCGAGCACGATCAAAACTGGCATCTTCATCAAAGTCGAATGATCGGATGTAAAAATGCCGCAGGAACTGGAAAACTGTTTCTGAGAATTGAGCGGGCTCGCACCGATCAAGCACATCACAGATGTTCTCTAAAAGGACTTTTACAGAATTTCGAATATATCCTTTCAGGCTCAATCTTCTGTGGAAATCCACAGCATCATTGCATGCCTGAGCCAGTTCTGTAAGTCGCAGAAAAGAGTAAATTGAGTCTGAACGATTTGATGCAACAAACAATCCTAGAATATCTGTTTTTGGTTCAAAAACCTCACGATTATTAAAGTCAATCCACCCCTTTTGTATGGTTTCGCGGAATTCTTGATCTGAAGGAGTAAACTTGATCGAACTTTTGACGGAGAAATAGGCTCGCTTTCTGGGCATTTGATCTTTGGCAGAGATCTCGACAACCATGTCATCCAACTTGCATCCTAGATGCCCTCCTTGGAGCCATATTTTAGAGGGCTCATAATTGAATGGGGGACATGGTACTCCAGTTACGCCATGACAGATGAAGGCCGTTGCTACCCTGCGTTCAAAATCGCTACCGCCGCCTCCTCCTGCGTAGGGGGTTGTCGTCATAGTGAAGTCATGGAGTCTAATTCAATAGAGCCAAGCGGTTTTGAGTCGAAAATTACCTTTGCAAATTAACTCTGTATTCCCAATTACGGAATCTTGCTAGGTGTGAAGGTGTGCTTTGGAGATATCAAAATCTGCCACTGTTAGGATAGAGAGCGCTCATTGCGTTTAGACTCCTGGACTAGAGGTATCGGCTTTTGTAACCCAAGAGCGTCGTAGAGATTCACGTGAATGGCCGTGATAAGGGTAAGACAGGCCGCCTGAATGCATTCGACGTCTTGGCCTTCCGCAATTTCAGCATCCGTAATGTGTGCGACTGTTTTACTTGCATGTAGTAGGGTGAAATCAATCGCCTTGATCACAAAATCGCGTGAGAGATACTCTGGGCGGAAATCAGCGATGTCTTCTATTTTGACCAAGGGCAATGATTCTCCATTGTTTTTCACGAATTGGTCGATCGTAATATCATCCTTGCGGCGCTTCCCTTTATTGCCGGTCAGAAAATTATGCATTACGCGGCATGTAATGAGCCCGTGTTCAATCCAGCCATTCGTAACTAGAGCCAACGGGCCTACCATCTCATAGCCCATATCGAATTTAATTTTTACAGACGTTGCTGGCGGATCCGCAATGATGATTCTGAGAGCATGAAAACAGGCTTCGAGGCAATGTATCCTATACGGAATATGCTCGTTGAGGAATCGTTTTTGGTCGAATGTGCCCATGATGGGAGATTGTCTTAACTGTTCGAAAGTAGCACTCCAACAATGCTTGAAATGTCTTAACGGGCAACCAGTCATCGCACTCTTTCCGGAGCTTGGCGGTAATGGATTGAATCTCCCCTCAATTTTCCATTGGATGAAGCCCTTCCCAGAGCATGAGTAAACGAATCGTCAAAGCATCGTCATCCGCAACCACTCTGCCGTCGGACTATGCGCCTCTGCTGGCCGAGATCAAGGCACGGGTCCAGTCGGCTCGTATCAAGGCGGGTTTGGCGGCGAATCGGGAATTACTTGCTCTCTATTGGGACATCGGGCGCCTGATTGTAGAGGCTCAGACAAGCAAGGGGTATGGCAAGCGAGTTGTGGAGTATCTCGCGGCTGATCTACAGAAAGCATTTCCCGGCATGGGAGGGTTTTCTCCGCTGAATGTTTGGAGAATGAGAGCCTTCTATGCCGCTCACGCGGAGTCTCCGTCTATTCTGTCACAAGCTGTGACAGAATCTCCCGGATCCAAAAAACTGTCACGGACCGTGACAGAATCTCAACCTTTTCCGTTCGGGGTGCCCGAGCCATTTTCCTCGCTGCCATGGGGACACAATATCCTGCTGATTCACAAATTGGAGAATTCCAAGGATCGCCTCTGGTATGGAGTGAAGGCTGTAGAAAATGGCTGGTCAAGGAATGTGCTGGCACTCCAAATTGACTCAGGACTGCACAAACGGCAGGGAAAGGCCGTTTCAAATTTCAAGGCCACCCTTCCACCGGCACACTCCGATTTGGCCCAGAGTATTACGAAGGATCCCTATCTCTTCGACTTCCTCGATTTACGAGAGGATTCCAACGAACGAGCGGTGGAGGATGGGCTGATTAGCCATGTGGAGAAATTCCTCCTAGAACTGGGGGCCGGATTTTCGCTCGTTGGGCGGCAGGTGCATCTGGAGGTGGGAGATCAGGATTTTTACCTCGACCTGCTCTTCTATCATCTGAAGTTGCGCTGCTTTGTGGTGATTGACCTGAAGGCCAAGGATTTTACTCCAGAAGCGGCAGGGAAAATGAATTTTTACCTTTCGGCAGTGGATGATCAATTCCGACAGAAAGATGACAAGCCTTCCATCGGTCTGATTCTATGCCGGAGTAAAAACCGGGTGATTGCCGAGTATGCCCTGCGTGATATGAGCAAGCCGATCGGGGTCTCTGGCTATGTGACGAAGCTTGTGGACTCTCTGCCCAAGAATCTCAAAGGAGCGGTGCCGAGCGTGGAGGATCTGGAAAAAGGATTGGCTAAGGAGTAACCGATGAGCCCTCACGCCTACACCGAGGATCAGTTGGTTGAACAACCAGCCATCGCTCTCTTTGCGGAGCTGGGCTGGAAGACGGTGACGGCGGATGAGGAAACTTTCGGAGCTATCGGAACCTTGGAACGAGAAACGAAGGCCGAGGTGGTATTGGTGCCTCGGCTTCGCGCCGCGCTTCAGAAACTCAATCCCTCCCTTCCTTCGGAGGCCATTACCAAAGCCGTCGACGAGCTGACCCGCAACCGCGCGGCGATGAGTCTGGAGGCGGCAAATCGTGAGGTGTACCAATTCCTCAAGGAGGGTATCACGGTCTCGATCCCGGATCTGGAACGGGGAGGACAGAAGACCGAACGCCTGTGGGTGATCGACTGGGAAGATCCCGCGGCCAATGACTTCCTGTTGGTGAGCCAGTTCAGCGTCACCGGTGCCCTCTACACCTGCCTCCCGGATCTGGTCGGCTTCGTAAACGGACTCCCTCTGGTGGTGATCGAGCTGAAGAAGCCGGGTGTTCCCGCCCGCAATGCCTTTGACGATAACCTGACACACTACAAGCAGCAGATCCCGTCGCTCTTCTGGTATAACGCCCTCCTCATCGCCTCCAACGGCACAGAAAGCCGGGTGGGATCGCTGACCGCGGACTGGGGAAGATTCTTCGAGTGGAAGCGTATTGAACGTGAGGATGAGCCGCGACGAGTTTCACTGGAAGTGATGATTCGCGGCACCTGTGACCAGACTCGTCTACTGGATCTGGTGGAGAACTTCACCCTCTTCTCGGAACACAAGGCTGGGCTCGTGAAGATCATCGGGCAAAATCATCAGTTTCTTGGTGTGAATAACGCGATCACCTCCATGCTGATGGCGCGGAGTGAGAGACATGGTCGTGGAGGCGTCTTCTGGCAGACTCAGGGAAGTGGCAAGAGTTTCTCCATGGTCTTCTTCTCCCAGAAGGTGCTGCGGAAGCATGCGGGGAACTGGACCTTTGTCATCGTAACCGACCGCGTGGAACTCGATGACCAGATAGCCAAGACCTTCAAGGCAACGGGAGCGGTTGGTACAGCCGAAGGGGATCAGTGTCATGCAGGGAGTGGAGCACAGCTTCGGGAACTCCTGCGGGGCAATCATCGCTATGTATTCACACTGATCCAGAAGTTCGGATCACCGGAGGTGCTCTGCGACCGCTCCGATGTGATTGTGCTCACGGATGAGGCCCATCGCAGCCAATACGACACTCTGGCGCTGAACATGCGTGCTGCGTTGCCCAAGGCAATGTTCCTTGCCTTCACCGGCACGCCCCTCATTGCAGGGGAGGAAAGAACCAAGGAAGTCTTCGGGGATTACGTCTCCATCTATGACTTCCAGCAGTCGGTCGAGGATGGCGCGACGGTGCCGCTCTTTTACGAAAACCGCACACCGGAACTCCAGTTGGTGAATCCGAATCTAAACGAGGATATTTACAAACTTATCGAGGAATCAGAACTCGATCCTGAGCAGGAGAAAAAGCTGGAGCAGGAACTTGGTCGCCAATACCACATCATCACCCGCGATGATCGTCTGGAGACGGTGGCCAAAGATATCGTAAGGCATTTCCTCGGACGAGGGTTTCAGGGAAAGGCGATGGTAGTTTCCATCGACAAGGCCACGGCCCTGAAGATGCACGATAAGGTGAGGCGACTTTGGGGAGAGGAGACCGCAAGGGTGAAGAGGGAGCTTGGGGCTTATCAGCTCCCCCCCGATAAGAAAACCGAACTTGCAGCCCGACTGGAGATCCTGGAGGAAACTGATATGGCGGTGATCGTCTCCCCGGCTCAGAACGAGATCGAGCAAATGCAGAAACAGGGACTCGATATTGTCTCTCATCGCCAACGGATGAACGCCGAGGAACTGGATGAGAAATTTAAGGATACCGAGGACAAGCTGAGACTGGTTTTTGTCTGTGCGATGTGGCTGACCGGCTTCGATGCACCAAGCTGCTCGACAATCTATTTGGATAAGCCAATGCGGAATCACACGCTGATGCAGACCATTGCGCGGGCAAACCGTGTTTTCCCAGGCAAGCACAGCGGCGTGATTGTGGACTATGCCAATGTCTTTGCTTCCCTGGAAAAGGCCCTTGCTCTCTACGGAGTAGGCAAAAATGGCAGCACACCAGTGCGTAATAAGGAGCAGCTTGCCGAGGATCTAAAGAAGGCCATTGAGGAAGCCTCGGATTTTTGTGCCGCTCATGGAGTCGATCTTCCTGCCATTGAGAACGCAAAGACTGGGAGCATGGAGCGGTTGTCCGGTATCGTGGAGGCAGTGGATCTACTCATTTCACCGGATCCCCTACGGAAAGAGTTCTTGGCCCATGAGCTGATCGTCCGGACCCTTTTCGATGCAGTGAAGCCAAGTCCGGTAGCGCTGGAGCATCTTGCCCGTGTGAATTGCTTGGAAGCTATTGCTGATGTAATCCAGGCACAGATCAATCCAGACTCCCCAGATATTTCCAGGGTAATGGGGAAGATCAATGACCTGCTGGATGAGTCCATTGAAGGGGTCGAGATTTCAGGAAAGCCTCTCCCATTACTGGATCTTTCCAAGATCGATTTCGATCTGCTTGCCAAGAGGTTCAAGAAAGCAAAACACAAGAATATCGAGTTGGAGGCTCTCAAGGCATCTGTCGGGGCGATGCTAGATCGATTGATTTATCTGAATCCGACGAGAGCGGATTTTCGTCAGAAATTCGAAGAACTGATCGAAGCATACAACACTGGCAGTAAGTCCATTGAGCAGCTTTTCCATGAACTTGTGAATCTGAGCCGTACCCTTTCTGACGAACAGACACGGCATGTTCGGGAAAACCTCGCAGAGGAAGAGCTGACCGTTTTTGATCTCCTGACTAAGCCGGGACCTGAACTCACCAGTGAGGAAAAGGAAGAGGTCAAAAAAGTGGCCAAACTGTTGCTTGAACGACTGAAGCACTTGCTGACCCTGAACTGGCGTCAGACCACGCAGGCCCGCGCCCGTATCAAAGATGCTATTGAGTCCACCTTGGATGAGGGATTGCCTCGAACCTATGCGACAGAAATCTACAAGAGGAAGTGCGGCGTTGTCTTTGAGCATGTGTTTGAAGCCTTCCCGAATGAATGGCGTGAAGAGCAAAAAAGCGCAGTAGGATGATTGCTTCCTAATCATCAAGCCGATAGGACAGCGTCTGTAAGTGAGTTATCTAAAAACTGAATGTACCGCAGCGTATTGGCTGGATCGCGGTGCCCCAAAAGTTTGGCCATTTTTGCTAAGTCCTTCCCAATTAATTCTGACGACCAGAGTCGCGAGGTAAAACTTTTCCGCATGCTGTGTGTACCAATCCCACAGGTAGAGACACCTGCATGCGAAGCTGCATATTTAAGATTTCCCCAGAAAGTTCGAGGCGAGAGTCGTTTCTGAGTCCTTTGACATGGGAAAAGTGGACTGCATCCGTCACTATTCATTCCAGCGATTGAGTCGATCCACTCCTTAATCCCGGATTGGGCTCTCGCGTGTAATGGCATTGTTCTGCCTGATTTTTTTCCCTTCATAAATGCACGTTGAACAGTGACTGAATTCCGTATCCTCGAACCCGAAAGCACATCCTGAATTTTTAGTGATAGAATTTCTGAAATTCGAAACCCAGTGTAAATTCCCAGCATAAAAATCGCTCTGTCTCTAAGTCTATATTTGCCAGAAAATGCTGAGTGGATTCTTTCAATTTCGAGGTCAGAGAGTGCACGACAGCCAGTGTAATCCATGCCGTGAAGATACGTGCCCTCCTCTGTAAATCCTGAAAACCACAGAAATGGGTGAAAGTTGTGGTTTTGAAAAGCGGGTATACGGCAGGAGCTTTGGTGTTTACTACATTCTTAAAGGTCGTTTTCTAGTTCCAGTCCAATGAGCTGAAAGACACGGTTTGGTGACAATCGCTTCCCTCACTGCCTCAACTACAGAGGCGTAGCATTGATGGATGAAATTGATGCTCTTGATCGTAGTACTGGGACTCTTCTCATCATGCACAACGGTCACCTATCCCAATGGAACCACGGTGACAACTCCCTATGTAGCTCCTGCCTATGCCCCCATATATGGCGCCCCAGGTTACCCCGTCCCCGTGGCACCTTACTCTCCTCCAGGTACACCTGGTGCCTACTACGGATATATCGGCGGTTGCGCCCCACTTGTTGGCTTGGGCATCGGCTGGGGAAATTGGGGAAGGTCGTGGGGCTGGGGTGGAGGAAGTTGCAATGGTTGGAATAGATCCAACTTCGGATGCAACTCCTACAATGGATATCGGGTGAACTGTGCTTCTGGGGGATACCGATATGGACACTGATTCACTTCTCCAAGTGAGTGATCGGTGGGTTTATTTTAGTGTTGGAGGAGGAACAAGAATCCTGAGGTTGTCTTAGAGCCGTGGATCGACGGGTTCGCTTTCCAGCGCAAGGACCCCAAAAACACATTCATGAACGCGCCGAAGGGGCTCCTGTTTCACAAAGCGCTCCAAGGCTTCCATGCCTAGGGCGAATTCCCTCATGGCAAGGGAGCGCTTGGCACCCAGTCCCCTGGATTTGAGGCGATCCAAATTGGCAGGAGCCGTGTATTCGGGGCCGTAGATAATGCGCAGGTATTCACGTCCACGGCATTTTACTGCCGGCTGAACGATTCCCCTTCGCCCTTTGGCAATAAAATCTAACGGTTTCACTACCATCCCTTCTCCTCCAGAGGAAGTCATCTCCTCCCACCATGAGATGCCGATTTGCTGACTCGCCTCATCGGTCACATCGATGATCTTGAAGGGAGTGGCGAGAAGGACTTCCTTTGAGGCATTATTAGAGCTGGAAGCTGCCAGGGTGAGCCGTCCGATCAACTCCATATGCCAGAGATGATCCTTGTTGGAGTGAACGGCTCCCTCGCTGGCGAGAAGATGAAACGGAGCGAGCTTGAAATCGTTGATACCTTCAACGGGCCAGCAATAGCGGCGGTAGGAATCCCGATAAAGGGAGGCCATTTCGGAACGCTCAATTATTTTGGTAGCGAGGGATTGGAAATCAGGGCCTCGATTCGCCGCGGCAGATGTCACTTCAAGGGCATGGGACAGACTTGATAGGGAAGAGGATCCCACGGCGGCATACTGCGTGCGGATTAATTCCTGGGCTTTCACCGACCAAGGCATGAGTTCGCAATCAAAACATGCCCAGTCGGTCTTTAGCTCATCCCAGATCCCCGCTTCGTCCATGGCTGATCGAAGAATGTCTAATAGCTGCGTTTCAACAGCACGGTCTTCAAAGAAACGTCTTCCTGTGCGCGTATAAATGACACCGGTGCCTTCTCCTTCCTCCGGAGCAATACCGAAACGCTTCAGGGCCACCAGTTCGTTCCTGCAAACAATCACCACAGCGCGCGATCCCATGTGCTTCTGTTCACAGATGACCTTGGGAATTCCCTCCTGCCGGTAATAAGCAAACGCTTCGGAGGGATGTTCCAAAAGGTCGGGCAGCTTGGAAGTCTCGCTCGGCGACATCGTCGGAGGGAGGTAAATGAGCCATTTTGGATTCACGGCAAAGCGGCTCATCACTTCGAGCGCCGCGATGCTGTTTTCTTCCCGAATGGTGATATTCGGTTGGAGCCGGGTGCTGATGATTCTCTTGCCGGTGACATCAGCAAGATCGAGCACATAGTCGTGCTGCTGCTGGGCGGTTAACGCTGGGGCCTGCTGCTCTTCCGGGATGAAAGGACGTGCTGGTTGGGCATAGGTTTGTCGGGCCGGAACGGAGAGCAGTTCAAGTTCGGGATAGCGCAATGCAGTAAGCTTTCCGCCAAAAACGCAACCCGTATCAATGTCGATGGTGCGGTTAAGCCACTCTGCTTCGGGAACGGGAGTATGTCCGTAAACTACCAATGCCCGGCCACGGTATTCCTGAGCCCAAGGGTAACGCACCGGCAAACCGAATTCGTCGATTTCCCCCGTGGTTTCTCCGAAGAGAGCAAACTCGCGTACCTTTCCCGATCCGCGTCCCTGCATGGATTCCTTCATGCCGGCATGGGCCACCACTAGCTTGCCATCGTCAAAAACATAGTGACTGACGAGTTTGTCGATAAACTCGGCCGCGCATCGGCTGAATCCCCGGTAATGCTCCTCATAGGCTTGAAACTGTTGGAGCGATTCTGCCAAGCCATGGGATGTCTGCACCTTCTTGCCCCAGATAGCGCGCATGAATTTGACGTCATGGTTGCCAGGGACAGCAATCGCCCTTCCGGCCTCAACCATTCCCATTACCAGTCGCATGACCTCCGGACTCTTGGGGCCGCGGTCAACAAGATCACCGACGAAAATCAGCTTCCTTCCTTCTGGAGGGAGATAGAGTCCTCCCTCGGCGGGTTGGTAGCCGAGCTGTTCCAGCAACTCGGCGAGTTCATCAAAGCATCCGTGAACATCCCCGATGATATCGAAGGGACCATGTTCTGATTTGCGATTGTTCCAAAGTGGCTCGCGTTGAAATTCAGCAGCTTCAACTTCCTCAAGGGAGTTGAGGATATGAACATGGCGAAAACCTTCGCGCTCCAGATGGCGCAGCGACTGGCGAAGACTGGAATTCTGCTGTCGAACAACATGGGAACCGAAATCCCGGTCAGGACGGGACTCGTTTCGCTCATGGCAAAGTTTTTCCGGGAGATTGAGCACGATGGCCACAGGCAGGCAATGATACTCACGCGCTAGGGCAACTAGGGGTTTTCGCGCCTCCTGTTGCACATTTGTAGCATCAATGACGGTCAATTTACCGGCGGCCAGGCGTTTGGTGGCAATGTAGTGCAGGACTTCAAAGGCATCCTTGGTCGCGGCCTGATTATTTTCATCATCACTGACAAGTCCCCGGCAATAGTCTGAGGACAAAATCTCCGTGGCCTTGAAATGCTTACGGGCAAAAGTCGACTTGCCGGAGCCGGAGGCACCGATCAAAACGACAAGGGATAGGTCTGGAATTTTAATTGTCACAGTTCTTCAGGCAGAGGCAAAAACCGCCATTTGTGTGGGGGAACCCACCGTTGCATCTTCCGGGCCGACTGGCAGGAATTGGACGCTGTATCCAAAGCGCTCTGCTACCCCTTTCGCCCATGACCGGAATTGTTCCCGCGTCCATTCGAAGCGGTGATCCTTATGGCGGAACTTGCCTTCCGGGAGGGTTTCAAATTTCACGTTGTATTCGGAATTCGGTGTCGTAATGACAACGGTCTTCGGTTTGGCGAACTCAAAGAGAATCCGTTCGAAGGCATGGAGTCTTGGCGGATCCAAATGTTCGATCACTTCTACCACGGCGGCAGCATCAAATCCGGCGAGACGCGCATCACGGTAACTTAGCGAACCATGGATGAGTTGAAGCCGGTTTCTCTGCTTCTCCGGCATGCGGTCAAGGTGGAGTCGTTCGGCGGCGACCTCCAACCCACGGTGAGAAACATCCATTCCTACAATTTCGGTCAGCGATTTTTCATTCAGGAGCCGACGAAGCAATTTCCCTTCACCGCAACCAAGATCAAGAATGCGCGTTGCGCCACTAGCCTTGATCGCAGCGAGGACCGCGCCAAGTCGCTGTTCATTCAAGCTGATCTTTTCCTCAACCTTTTCCTCTTCCCGTGCATGAGCCAATTCCGTTTCATCGGGATCAATGGAGGAATCCTCCAGTAGTTGAGCCAGGGCTTCACTGGTGAGATGTTTCTGATATTTGAGATATCGGGTCACGATTGTCTCACGCTCGGGATGCTGGGTTAGCCAGCCTTCTCCCCGGCGCATCAGCTTTTCGATTTCATCCTTACCCACCCAGTAGTGTTTGTCATCGTCGAGTACGGGGATCAAAACATAGAGATGGCTGAGCAAATCCTGCAGCCTTGTCGTTCCCTCCAGTTCCACCTCGTAGTAACTGCTCTCACCCCAATCAGGAAACTTCGGATCAAGGGGGTGGCGTTTGGTAGTGACTTTGTATCCGAGAGGCTCGAAGAGCTTCCGAAGGAGTGGTTCGCCTCCACGGCAAGGCAAAGCAGCCAATTTTACCAGAAACGGAAACTTCTCTTCCACCAGATCGGGACGGTCTGCACTACGTCCATTGAGTGCCGAACCTAGGACTTCTGCTATGGCCACACTTAGGAACGACGACGCCACATACGGCCTGTCATTCACATACTGATCCAACGCACCGGAATTCCCACCTGGTCCCTTTTTGCGGACAAGCCCAATGGGATCAACATCCAAAAGAAGCGCAAGTTCGCAACGATCCGATTCATTGACCGGATAGAAGACATGCACTTTGCCAAAGCTAGAGTTGAAGCTCTGCAGTTTCTCAGGGTGCTTGTGGAAGAGAAATCCAAGTTCGCCGGCCCGAGGGTGCTGTGTTGAGAGAGTGAGAAGCATGAATGGTCGAATCTAGATGGGGGAAGGACACAATCTGGGGACAATCCACTCCCTAACAAGGCTCAATAACTAGGGCTATCATTTTGCTCATGGAATCGACTGTGTGCAATCAGGATGAACCGCCAATGAGGCAAAACCTCCGCTGCCCCAAACCAAATGAATCACGAACTCGAAGAAAAACTCGTCGCAGATTATCCTGAGTTTTTTACCCGGAGGAAAAGGGGTGTTTCTTGCGGCTATTGCTCGATCATGCTGGAGGAACCACATCACCGTGCGAGAAGACGAAAGGAGTTGAGTGAACTCGGCATGTCGGATGTCTGTTGGTGTGATGATGGATGGTACGGGATCATCACTGATTTCTGCCATCTCACCAAAAGAACACTCGATAACGCACGACATGTGCTTTCACGAGAAGGAAAACTCACTGCCCATAAATCTCCAATGTTCGAGTTCGTTCAGATCAAAGAGAAGTTGGGAACTCTACGCCTCTACTACAAACTCTGGCAGCCGGATACACCACTTGAGGACATAGACCCCCGAGACATAGATCTGCGTCTCTTGGAGATCATCCACGAGATTTACGGCTACAAAGCCTTTGCTTATTTGCTTTCATCGAAAACTTGCGAACTCAGCGGATCAGCAGGAAGGCTCCGGATTCGTGGAGGAGAGCTTAAGACCCTTTCGAAGGACAAGGCTGTTGAGTTGGGGTTTGCAGATCTGCCTCCGGCCCATGCGTGCCTCAATGGTTAAGGCTAGGAGAATCATTCCTAATCTGTGGAGAACTCGATATTCCCATCAATCTTCCGGACCATCGTTGACCGAAATGTTGCTGAAATCCCACTGAGAGGGTGATGCAGAGGATTAAGGCCGCAATACAGATTCCCCCATAGAGCTTCCAGGATTTCTCAGAATCCTTAACGAGGTATCGGATCAAGCCATAGATTCCTGCCGAAATTGCGATACTCAATAGCCAGAGTACAGAAGTAGCAATCTGATCCTTTACCAGGTCGTCAATCCAAGAAATTAAGACCATTCCGGGTATCAACAGAAGTGTGCAGACCGCCACGATCAGCAGCAGGGCTAATCCGATGAGTTGTCCCATGATTTGAGAGATCGAGCGGCGCTTGTACTTAGTATTGTTCATCTATTCATCCACCGAACCCCATTCTTGGTCGCGAGACACACGCCTGCTCTTCGCCGGAGAATACCTCAGCGAGGGAATAGTCCCGCTTTTCCGGCAACGATTTTCCAATATGGTTTGCCAACTTCAACGCCTGCTCACTGTTCAGTCGTTCAAATCTTTTAAGACAGATGAGACGCCCAGGTCTCAAAAGGGCCTGATCAATGTCAGAGACCTTGCAGTTAATTGTGCAGATGATGTGAAGGCTGAGAAAATCGCCCAGCATTCCATCACTAAGATTGAGGAGTGCACTGACCTCATCCCGATTATCAGATCCTCGAATCATGAGTACGGCATCTGCGTCTTCTAAAATCACAGCCAGCTTTTTTTCTGGATAGCGTTTTTTTTGCCCTGCCCAAAACCCTATGAATTTTGAGTTGGAAAGCATCCCCATGGATGCTGGAGGAATGAAATAAAAACGGTGGGTTTCTCTGAGTCTTCCGATGAGATGGCGGAGGTAGGAGGTTTTCCCTGTTCCGGGCGTACCCTCAAGAATGGATAGGCCCTTCTTTTTGCTCTTCAGTTTTTCTTCATATTCCTGATGCCATGCATCAGTGCCTACAGGATAATGAAGATCAAAAACTGATTTCTCCATGAGCGAGTCTGCTTCAAGCGGCACCCATTCGCAAAAAATATCATCTTTCTCAATTTTAATTAATTGAAACCCCCATTCGTCGGGTGAAGGTGGCTGCGTGTATTTCTCGGTAAAAACTTTTACTAACTGAAATGCCTCTTCTGGGGTACTTGCACATCCATTTACGCGAACAACATCGCCATACAGGAAGCTTCGAGGCCCAAATTGGAAAATGAAATCATCGAAATTATCCTCTTTCTGTTTTGGATAGTACATTCGAACGGAACGCATGAGGGCGGTAGCTTCATTCTCCGCCGCTTTACTCACATCCCAACGGCCAGTAGCTCGGCATAAATGAAGTGGATGATTACCGAAGGCTGAGAGAATAGGTACTGGTGGATGAGCCTCTTCCGCAATGATTGCTCTGGTCCCCAGGTTGCAGGTAAATAATGGATCAGTATTTACTATTCCTTCGATCGTTGGGGCTTGGGTAGGCTGAGGAGTGTCTTGCTGGATGTAATCGCGAATTTCTGTGATCATGGGTAGCATCATCCCATCGAAAATCCCCTGCCACCACGGAAGGAAATGTCCCCAGTCCCTGTCCGGGAAGATTGTCTGACGGAAAACTTCCATATAAATCTCTGACTATGGCCAAGGCACAGCCCAAGCAACTTCAGGCGGATCTCGCAAAACTCGATACCCTTGCCTATGACCGGAGGGCCTACTCGGAGGATGATTTAATCCGTTACCACGCGCTCCTGAGTAAGAAGGGAAAGAAGGCGCTCGCGCTTATAGACTCTCTCTACCGCTGGATGCTGATCCCTGTCACCCTCTGGCCAATTAACATCCAACCTGTTTTTCAAACCTGCCTGGATATCATTGGGAAGGGCAAATCTCTGGATAAGGAGATGCTTCATTTGCTGAGCCTACTGCCAGATCCACCCTCTGAAGAAGTCTGCCAGGTTTTTTCCGAGCATGAGTTTCTGGTCTGGAAGGGTGGCTATGAATCCCTCGTCAACAAGCAGGCAAAGTTTGCCTCCCTCCAGAAGGATGCCGAGCTGAATCCTGAAATTCAAAAGGAGTGGAAAGAAATTAAAACCCAGTGGGATGTCACCAAGTTTGCTGACCACAAGGGCATCATCCGCAGATCCCTTACCGGAGAGCGAAACCTTAGGGAAAGATTCTGGGTGGATTGGAAGAATCCAAGTGACCGCTTCCAAGCTACATTCAACTTGTTCTGCAATCGTTGGAACCTCTACGGCATGGAGCGGGATAAGCCGCTGGTAATGAAGCTCTCGGTGAATCTGACCGCCTTTGGAACGATGATCTTCATTCCTGCCTATTGGTCATTGGACGCAAAAAGGGATATCCGCTGGGATGAGGTGATGAAGCTCCAGAGGAGCAGGGCATTAAAAAAACAGGGAGAATCCTTAGCCGAAAGTCATGAGGAGCGCCGCGCATGGGCGGTTAAACTCAGAAAGCTGGATACCGAGGCCAAGCGACTGAAACTCAAAGGGGAGAAGCTCGACATGTTTATCTGCAAAGAGCTGGGATGGGTCGTGGGAACAGATTCGAAAAAACGAGCCGCTAGATTGAGGAAGGAATTTCCCTTGGGATAGCAATCAGACCCATCGAATGCCCCTTGTTTTCACATCATAGATGATTCCACTGAATTTTCCGTAGTCAGCACCGACATTGAGTGAAGTAATCCCGTGGATGAGCTGTTCTTCAATGCGCCAGTGAGTGTGTCCGCACATCAAAAACTCGACATGTGAGGCCCGCTTCTCAATCTCCTTTCCCACAAGCGAATTGCCAGCATAAGCGGTGAAAATATCATTGGATGTGCCTGATCTGGGATGGCCGTTAAGCTGGGGCCACGGGCAGGTATGGGTGGCCACCAGAATTCGCTTCTTTGCTGCAATAGCCTGATCGAGTCGATTTGCGATTCCTTCTGCCTGAGCATGGGCATTTACCTTCAGGAACTCCGCACACCGGGGAATGTATCTGAAATCGTTCCAGCGATTTCCTGCCAGATAGTCCTCCTTGGTAACTATTTTCCCTTCAAGTCGCAGATTCGCCCAGGCAAGGCCAAGGTCGAAGTGACCATAACCACCGACGACTGCGATATCTCCATCCCCCGTTTCCCATTCGGCGTTTTCACGATCCAGAAGCACCACATCATTATCGCGGCACGGAGCCTCCCAGAATTCGGTGATGGTATTTTCAAGAAGATGAAAATCCTTCCCAGGGACGCTTCCTGTCCAGAAGTCATGATTGCCCAGAGTCACGGCTAGGGGACGATCCCCCACAGCCTTTCGAATCGAAGGGATGTGGATCGCTGCTTGGGATGGCGTAGACAGATCCCCTGCGATCACGACCGCATCCGGTTGCTCCCATTCTACTTTTTCCTCAAACTCGTAGAGAATATCGCGCCAACGAACGGAGAGAGCATGGACGTTCACATGAAGATCGGCGGTGAAGAGGATTTTCCTAATTTTCATTTGGGAAGATATAGAAAACAAAGCAATACCACCCTTCTTCGCAAATCCTTGAACGGTGGTGTTGCTCCTCGAACGGCATCAGGGGCTAGATTGCCCGTAGACGGCAGTCAGCCCTCATCCGAAAAAACTAGAGAGCTGGGGAGTGATTCTTGCCGGTTGGATTATGGAAACATTGCGTCGCAGTGAGCATTTGCAAGCCTGAATATTCTTTCCCGCAGAACTTGCACGCATATTTGGCCTTCTCGGAACCCTCATAGAGAGCATGGTTTTTCCCCTCCGGATTATGGAAACATTGAGTCGCGGTGAGCATTTTCAAATCGGAGTATTTTTTTCCGCAGCATTTGCAGTAGTAATTAGCCATAGTGGTGATCTGTTGGTGGTGTGGGTTACTTGAGTGAAATCTATTTCTAGCACCGAGCCATGACCTCCGGCAGGTCATTGATTGGGGACAATCGATACTCCTTCATGCCTGCGATTGTCCCCAAATGTTGCCCTTATTGCAAATAGGTCTGGCGATCTATCATCCGAAGCATGACGCCTGCAACAGATGAATTGCTTACCTTAAAATTGATCCACAAATTTCAAGATCGCATACAGGATTTACGATTGGGACGATTCACAATGATCGAGGATGCTGCTGCCGAAGCGCTTCCGCAGCATTTTAGATCTGAAACTTTTAAGGATGGCAAAATCCATCCAGTATTTAGTCCGTTATTCCTCCAAGGGCTTGTTTCACTTTCGGATATAGCGGCATTGGGTCTTTCAAAGCATAGGGGGTATCTTTTGCTCAGTGGTCTGACGACCCTTTCTGACCGCGCTGCGAAAATGCTTTCCCGGCACAGAGGAACGCTGCGCCTGGATGGTTTGAAAAATTTAACGGAGTCTTCTGCAAAATCGCTCTCAAAGGTTAAAGGGTACCTCGGTTTAAGTGGATTGACTAAGTTGTCTGAAGAGGGGGCGGGCGCCATATCTAGGCATCAGGGGGTGCTCAATCTTAGCGGACTGGCAGCAATTTCGCTCTCAATCGCTGAGACGCTTTCCCGGCATTGCGGGAACCTTCATCTCTACGGGCTAAATTCCATGTCGGACGAAGTTGCAGACGCATTCACACTGTTTGAAGGAGAGCTATATTTAAAAAGTTCCATTTTACTATCGGATGTTGCGGTCAAAGCGTTAAAAAAGCGCGGGCGAGTTTTTGGCCCAGTACAAGTTGTGCTCTAAATCCTCCGCCAGCGCATTGATTGGGGACAGTTCTTGGGCTGGATGGCGGTGCCGGTACAGTTCATCGTGCTGATTCATCACATCCCCATGACCATTCTATCCAAATCCAAGATCATCGCTTTTAGGCAGTGCCCGAAGCGGCTCTGGCTGGAGATTCACCGGCCTTATTTGAAGGAGGTGAGTGATTCTTCGGAGGCAGCCTTTGAGGTCGGCTATGAGGTGGGTGATGCCGCCCTGAGCATCTACGATCCCAAGGGGCTAGGATCACTCCTTGATGTAAAATCTGAGGGGGTAAACGGCGCAATCGCTCGAACAACAAATCTCCTAGCCACAACACGCACTCCCATCTTTGAGGCTGGTTTTGAGGCAGCAGGCGGTCGTGCTTTTGCCGATGTCATACTTCCTGATGATAAAAATGGAGAGCCAGCATGGCGGATGATTGAGGTGAAGGCGTCGACCAGCATCAAGGACTACCAGCGAGACGATGTTGCCGTTCAGTCCCATATCGCTCGTGAATCTGGAATCCCTCTCACTTCTGTGTCACTTGCCCATGTTGATAGCGATTGGGTCTACCCAGGAGGCGGGGATTATAACGGGCTCCTGACTGAGAATGACCTGACAGAGGAAGCCATCGCACGAAGCGGTGAAGTTGCCGAATGGATCTCTCAGGCTCAGGCCGTTGCTTCATTACCAGAGGAACCTGAAATCGAGACCGGGCCACAATGCTCGACTCCCTTTGAATGCAGTTTCTGTAACTACTGCTTCAGGGATCAGGTCAGCCCGGAGTATCCGATCTCTGGACTCCCCAATTTCAGAAAGCACGATGTTTGCGAGGAACTGGGAATCGATGATCTCCGTGAGGTCCCCGATCATCTTCTCAATGAGAAGCAGAGGCGGGTGAAGGATCACACTGTCTCTGGTACTGCCTACTTCGACGCCGAGGGGGCAAAGGAAACTCTGACACCCTACGGATTTCCGGCAAGGTTTCTGGATTTTGAAACGATCCAGTTTCCAGTCCCCATTTGGGCAGGAACCCGCCCATACGAAGCAATCCCGTTTCAATTCAGTCTCCACACACTCCACGAATCCGGACACTTGGAGGACATGGCCTTCCTTGATCTCTCCGGCCAGGATCCCTCGTACGGCTTCACCAAGTCACTAGTGGAAGGCTGCGGCACCGAGGGACCAATCTTCATTTATTCCGCATTCGAGAAGAGGATCATCAATGAGATGATTGCCCGTTATCCGGAATTCACCGAACCCCTTCAGGCAATCCTCCAACGTATTGTCGATCTTCTCCCTGTTGCCAGGAATCACTACTACCATCCCAGTCAGCTTGGCAAATGGAGCATCAAGGCGGTACTTCCTGCTGTCTGCCCTGATCTGAACTATGGGGATCTTGATGGAGTTCAAGATGGAAATGCAGCAATGACGTCCTTCCGCGAGGCAATCCATCCGACGACTGATCTAGTTAGGCGTTCGGAAATTGAATCCCAGCTTCTCGCCTATTGCAAACTCGACACGCTGGCTATGGTGCGGCTATGGGAGTTTTTCAGTGGTGCTCTAAGGTAGAAAAGCTGACACAAGTGCATCACGGTCATGCATCGAGAAGCGACCATGTCTTTGGGGCTACTAACTTTCCGTGCATTTTTAGGCGCATTCGAGTAAACTTGAGAGTGTTCTTGCAATGTTCGGGATTGAGTTTCATTCGCACCACGAACCCGAGAAGCACCTCCTCATCCAACGGAACTATAGGTTCATCGTTCGTCCAGCATGCGTATGCAATATCTATCATCAATAAGGATTTAGAAATCAACTCACCTAAGTTATCAATATTGTCAGGTAAGTACTCATCATCTTCAAGAATCAGGCGGTAAAGATCATCTATACGTTGAGCTAAATCGAGACTTGAATCTTCATCAAAATTTCTTTGTAGAGCAACGTCAGTGGCAATATCTACGGCAAGTACTGCTGGGTGCAAAGTTGGTTTATCTGGGTTTTTCAAAGGATAGATATGTAAATATTTTAATGCGATGGTGAGACCCAGGGAGTACTTTAGTGGGCGTTTAGGAAGAAAATAAACTAAGAGCTTCACGCAAACTTAATCGTCATTTGGGGGTATAGATCCTCGACCGGGTAATATTAAAGTCCCTTCATCAATACTGTTTTCATCGCATCATAATGCTCGACTATGCTCATCGCATCCCATCGTTCATATCTCATCATGAGGTGCTGCTTGACGCTATCAATTGTGTTGTTTTGATAATGTTGCTTTTTAGCCTCGGGCATCAAATTGCTGAGTTTTGAGTTTTTGCTATGGCTTATAAGACATAGGTTGCCAAATGAATTGAGTATCTCAGACGGTAAGTGGTCGTGGCCAGGAAGAGGGTGTTGAGGATAGTAATGCTCTACCGAACTCCGGAAGGAGAACTCGTAATCTTTGATAATACTAACGGACGATTGATATTCCATCCATAGCAGATAGTCTAGGTAGTTGAATATTAGGTTATTCTCGATATTACCGAATGAGAGGTGCTTGTTCATTTCCGATTCAGAAACTTCAGATCTTTTCGTCTGACACTCCCCCTTGTTCTCATAAATTATCGCAAAGTAATCGTTTCCGCCATCTGGAGCCAAAAAGCGGTCGAAAACAAATGCTTTTGCTGCCGACTCTAAATAACCTAGATAGCTTTCTGATTGAATTTCTCTGTTTGAAAAGAGATGATGTAGTGCAGCATTCAACCAATGTTTGTAAACCATTGTGGGAGTGGAGACGTGGAATGCCGACAGGAGCATGAGGATCCTACGATTTTCAACGCCGTTAATCTCAGGGTCTCCGAATCTGTTAATATAGTTAGCTCGTCCATCATTCCATTTCAAGCGTTTGAGGCTCCATCCATCCGTCCCCTTGATAAACTCACGCTTGATTACATACTGATCGAAAAGGTACTTACAATAAAGCAAATCGAACGTAAATTTTTTAATCCGCTCAATGGGGTTTTCACATTTTAGCAGAAATGTTTCAAACGTTGTAATGAGTCTCTTATCATCTAGTGGAACATCCTGCTCTGTCTCCACACGCAGCACGTGTAACAGGAAGTTCTGGAAATTTATAACGGTGTTAAATCTCTCTGGTGACTCGTCGTTTTCAATTTCAGACTCAACACTTACTCCACCTTTTCCAATAATAACCGCCAGTGTTTGATCGTTACCAAAATCTGAATTGTCACTACCTGGCTCCATCAACGCATTACTCAGTGCATCAAAATCACTCAAATCGAAACGCCCCCAGTCATTTGCTCCAAAGATATTATGGCGCTGCGTAGGAGTGAATCCCATCTGAACATACCTCTCCATGTTCGCGCATGCCTCCCAAACAAGATGCAGACAGTTCTGGCTTTTCTTATCTTCTTTTAGAAACTCCATCATTCGGGACTTGAGTACTTCATGTTTCTCCAACTGCTCACCTCGATTGTTCATTATCTCGAAGTAGTGATTTAGATCAGTACCCTCTGGCACTTTTACGCGCATGATCTGTACTTTCTCGAACAAATATGAAGCGAACTGCTGAAAGCTGATTGGTTTTCCGTTAATTTTATTCTCTTGGAGCTTCTGCGGTAATATCTTTTCGATAAGGCGATAACCATTAACAATGGCCGAGTTAATCTCCTGTGAACTCAGAACCTCGGAGGGATCCTGACCGTTGAAAATTGCGCTGAAAGTCTGGCGAGAATTATTACGGCTGGCAAAGTCTATGGCCATCTCCTGATACCATGACATATCGCACAAATTCTCATTCTTCAGATAGGATGCTAGAAGGGATAATGTCGTCAGCCGCTGTTGACCGTCTATGGTTGCGTAAACAAGGCGCCTTTCTCTAGGTGGTTCCTCGGAAACGACCAATGTGCCAATATAATAGTTCTGATCCTTAGGAAGGTAATCGATAACATCCTGAATCAGTTGCGTGATCTCCCCCTCCTCCCAAGCATAATTTCGTTGATACATGGGAATGACATAGTACACGCCGCAATCCAACAACTTCTTTATTGAAAGCTGTGCAATTTCGTTACTCACAATATCTCATCTCCTGGAAAAGTTTCTCGATGTCTTCGGTCTTGGAGGACTTTTTCTCTTTAAGCGCTGGAAGACTGTAATTTATAAACTCTTCAGGACGCGTGGCTTCTTTGATTAGTCTGAATAGATTTTTCCCCTCCAGCACATAATTATCCATGCTCGCAAGCTGAACTACCTGCATTTTCAGGCGAAGGCTGTAAGCCCAAACAAAAATCTGCTCTATGGCTCGGGAGATTTCAACATTACCGAACTTGTCGATGTAATATATTAACAGGCAGTCGAAGATGGTCCGGACATATCGGTCGCCTGTTCGATTGCGGCCCTCGTAGGAATTGATTGTTTTCATGATCTCACAAGCAAATCCATCCAATGTTTGATTCCCGATTAACCGCGAGTTGGAAGCAGCGCGCTCATTGAATTGTGTAACCTTTTCCTGATAGTGCGCCGTAAGCTCAAAGAATCGCCGCCCGTTGATTATGATCTGGTCGAGATGAAATGGAAAACCAAGGGCGCGGCCGTCGATCTGACGCTCATACTGTTCGTTGTAATGATCGACAAAATGGTGTGCCATCCGCAGTTGTTCTACGTACGGGTAGCGAGCTACGGTCTTTAAATTCACTCCTTTGAACAATGCTGTATCATCCTTACCAAAGTAACGAGCAGAAGCGCCCTTAGACCAATTCCGGATGCGATACAAATATTGAGAAAATAGGGCTGCAAGTTCATCTGTCTGACTATTTTCCCAGCGCTCCACTGTACTAACTTTTAGGGACTCATCCCCCTCGTTGAACTCACGCAAATGAAAGGCCTTCAATAGATCGTGGGGCTCCAGATCTCTACCTCGTGCATTCTGTGAATCAAAGAACTGAAAGGCTTCTGAAACATCGTTCAGGGCGAAGGTCACGACAGAGCACTTATTTAGCAGGAAGTCGATGTGTTCCTCTGTGAAATCTGCACGAGCAACGATCCGGGAAATCTCAAGATAATTTCTGTGGATATTTGCCTTGGAAATTGAGCTATTAAAGGTGGGATTTACCATTTCCCTCTCCAGTGTGCTCAACTGTTCCTTTAGATCCTTTCGGTCTAGTTTTTCTCTACGAAGTATAATTAATGCCCGAACGGCAAGCAAAAGTGTGATAGTTCGTTGCTGTCCATCGACGATGTTTTTTCGGTCTCCCTCAACATGAAACACAATCGTCCCGAGACGGTAGGAGGACTTATCCTTATGTGTCGAAATATCCGAGAAGAGCTGATTGATATTTTTGCCAGTCCATTTATAGGGCCGCTGGTATTGGGGGATCGTCAGCGATGAATCGACGAGTAAGGCACGAACGCTGATAATCTTTTTCTGCAGGGTATCTGCGCTGGCAGAGATAGAAAGCGCTGGTGCGGCGGTTGTCATGTCAATTGAGACTTTCAATCGAGTCAGCAGTGCAACTCGATTTTAGGGTGGGTTGCATGCTTTTTTTAACTGGCGGTATCTTGGCAAGGAATCGTTGAGTTTCCATACAAAAAGCTCGCGAGTCTCTGGAAAGCTCACATCGATTAATGATTACAGTCTCCGAATACACGAAGCCCATCGTCCAGTATTTGAAGCCCTCAAAGTCGAGATACCGATTGGTTAGGGAATACCAGCGGTCATCGTATCCAAAGGACCGAATATGTTGCACGAAACGAGCAAAATCCTCCTCCTTAGGACCTTTGCCACGCACAAGATAAGAATGAGGACAATGAGGCATCGTCTTCGCCTCACACCAGTTCTGGGAGGAGATTAACTTACGAAGAAATTCAAGATCAGCCCTTAATTCAGGGTGATATTCCTCATGAAGTTGCATGGCAGGCATAGTATTCTGAAAAGATTCAAAGGTCGATCAATGGCTTTTCATTTGGGGGCATCAAGCGATTGTGGGCGTAGCTCTTTGTTGGGTAACAAGGAAATCAATTCCCCTCCGCCAGCCGTCTCGCATTCTCCTCGGGAAGTCCGGCCGCTCCAATCCTGTCCTGAGCTTTTTCGATATTGTAGCGAACCCGCCGGAGTTGGAAGCACCGAGAATCAGTTTCAAAGAGTCCGTAAGAGGCACGAGGATCGTTATCACGAGGCTGTCCGACGCTGCCCACATTGATCGCACATCGTACATTGTCGCCCACCTTGAATGGCTCTTTAGTAGGATCAGACCAAATGAAGCGTTCTGAGATAGGGAAGACCACTTGAGGAATATGGGTGTGACCCATGAAGCTGACATCACTCTCTTGAATATCGAAGTGCAATTCTGCCTCCTGATCGGTTGTCAGGTAGGCGAACTCTTCCGGTATAGCCAAGCTTGCATGCACGAACGAACAACCGTACGCAGTGACTTGATAGGGAAGAGCAGCAAGCCATTTTAGTTCATCTCCGGAAAGGGATGTACGGGCGTACCGAATGCCTGCTGCCACATGCTCCGATGCTAGCAGGACTCCGGGTTGTGCGGTCATATGATCATGGTTACCCATGACGGTTTTCACGCATCGGTTTCGTATAATCGAGACGCATTCCGAAGGTGCAGCACCGTAGCCAACTACATCACCGAGACAGATGATCTCATCTACTTTCTGGGAATCAATATCCTCCATCACGGCATCCAGCGCATCAATGTTGGCATGAATGTCAGAGATGATGGCAAGGAGAGACATGGCGATAATTGATTTATATTACCATTAATCCGCTTGTTGAAATATTCTCTCACAGCCACGCAAAGCCTTTTGGGAGGTCAGTGTGTATTCCCTCACTCGACCAGAGCCATTCCAGCGAGTGGCAGTCACGTGTCCTTGGACAAATACTGGAACTCTCCCACAATCCCTCCTCCTATTAGGAGAGGATTGCAGCAACTTCCAATTGATCTGATGGCGTTCTCCCTTGGGACGTAACCAGAACCACCAGAGAAAGGAGATCGGCCATCCCGTCAAAAGAATCAAGAGGATGGCAGTCCAACCCTTCTTTCCCCGTTCCTCTGCGTCTCGGTAAAGCCATACGAATGAGGCAATGGAGAAGTAGATGACGCCTGCAATCAACGGTAGGGCCAAAACGGCCGGCTCCTCAAACCGTAATCCGTGAAACTCAATCGATAGAGGAGCCAGAAAGAAAGATTTCATATCTCTTGGCTATTTCGCGGGCTTGATTTCAACACCATCAGCTCCCTTTCGGAGAAAAGTCGGCACATCAAGATCCTCATCTCCGCCATGCGATAGATTTTTCCCAGGATCCCTCTCTCTCCGAAGAGCGGAATGATACTCCTCGTTGGTCTGAAACTCATTTACGTACTCAGCCTTTTCGAAGGGCCGCTTTGTAACCTCACATGGCGCAGAAGAGTTTGGCGTGGCTTCCATCGCATATTTTGTAATACCGATGGCTGTGGTGAATGCCGGGTCCTCGAAGAACATGTTCTTGCCACTCACATTGCCGGCATGTCCGAGTTTTACCGGGAGCTTGAATACTTGTTCCGCCACTTCAGTGATACCCTGCAACTTTGACCCCCCGCCGGTGAGTATGATCTCATCAAGTTGTTCAACCAGGCGTTGGTTCTGGCCGTTTTCCTCATGGGAGGAGATATGATCATGGATCTGTTGGAATATCTCGCGAACCCGAAGGTGAATCATGGTGTTGAGTGACTTCCGGTCGATTTCGTAATCGGCGACTCCTTGCCCCTTCTCCAATATTGCAATGCTTTCGCTCAACATCGGGAGAAGACCCGCTGAACCTTGGAGCAGCTTTAATGTCTCCGCCTTCGCAATCGGCAGTCTCAGGCCGATGGATAGGTCATTGGTGATATGATCACCTCCCACTGCCAAAACCCCGCTGAATTGTAAGGTGTCATCAATAGTAAGGCTGTAGTCGGTAGTCCCTCCGCCTAAGTCGATCAAGAGGACTCCTGGAGACATCACCCTCTGCTCAAGAACAGCAAAAGCGCATGCTAAGGAACTTGGGATGAGTTTTTCTACCTCAACTGGAAGGGATTCGAGGCAGTCGATTGTCCTCTGAAGACGGCTCCATACCCCATGGATGATATGAAATTCGGCCTTTAGGCAGGTTTCCCCAAAAACTTCACCCGACACAGCGTGCTCATGATGATCTATGTTTGTATTCAAAAACTCGCTGCCAGATCCACCATGTATTGCCTGGATAAGGATATTGTCTCCCGGGAGCAACGCATCCGATGCCATTTGCTCAACTGTAACAATATCCCCCAATGAGATTTGATGAGGTGCCTTGGGGAGGATTAGGCTGGCCCGTGAAGTGAAGCTCCTGAGGTGTGAGCCCGTTACGGCAACTGAGACCTTTTTAATCTCTATCCCACTACTGGCTTCAGCTTCACGAATTGCCATTCGAATGCACTCGGCAGCAGCTATGGGATCAACAATCTCCCCTTTTCGGACTCCGCGAGAGGGAGCCTCTCCGACACCCAAGATCCTGAAAGCTCCATCGCTCATTCCCTCGGAGACACAGACACAAATCTTTGTCGTTCCGATCTCAAGACCGACATGGATCTGGCTACTTTCGCCCCTAGCTTTCTGCAAGTTTTCGGTCGTTGCTTCTGCTTCGATCGATTCCCTTTGCGTGCTGAACCTTTCAGCACTCTTCATGGCAGCAGTGATCTCTGCCTCTCCGACCGGATTTGCAGAATGGACAGCCCATCCCGGCATCGAGATTTTACCTTCATAGACAAGAAGCTCGATCTCTGTGGCTACGTCATGCCCATCAAGTTCCGTCCCAAGATCGTGATCGAAGGAGATAAAGGTGACGTTCCCCTCACGGAGAATCACCAAGGCTTCCTCGGCGGTCTTTACCCAAACCGCTTCGGGCCTTCCGTGATCCTTGGGATCCCTGATGTCATCAAGCCAGAGTTGCATGGGGAGTGGTTCTTCAGTTCAGAAACTGGATTTCTTTCAAGACGCTGATTGCGACCGTCTTGTTGTATTCTCGAACCATTCCTCCAAGGCGGAAGACATCGATCAGCCACCAGATGCCAAACCCGCCGAATGTTCCCCAAAAGAGGAGGTTCAACCAGACCTTGCCCAAATAGAAATAATGAAAGCAGGGGAAACAAAGCATCAGAATGGAACCCATGGTCGTGGACTTCTTTTTTTTCTGAAACTCCGAGAGGAATGCTTGCTGGGTCAGCTCATCCATCGTGGAGAGCTTGCGGATGACAGCTTCTGGGAGCTGGTTTCTGATGCTGTTTGGTAGGTCGATCATGTGAGTGATCCTCCACCCGATTGGCCCCATCACAACAGGGAAGCAATTGGGGACAATTGCCCTATCTTCGACAATTCGGCATTTTCAGGGATCGTTGGAGATTCCTACGCTAAACAGGAAGTCCTCACTTGTATTTCTACTGGAAGAAGGATCTTTGGTGCTGAAAATCGTATTGTATAAGTAAACATCAGGGTTCACGGGCATCTTGGGAACCATGAAAAATCGGAATTTTAAAACAGTATACGCTGTGGGTTAGAATAATAGCCAATGGATGTCTGAGGCTGTTTATAAATTTATTGCCCTTAATTTCTACGCTCATTTGAGGCACAGGTTACCTTCCTTCAAAATACGCACATGCGGCACAGCAAAGCTTCATCGCCGCAATGCCTTAGGACATACAACTATGAATCCGAAGCGATATGTAGGGTGACTCACTTAGCATGTCTATTAAGCTGCAGGAAGAGCTATGTCTTGGCAGTTTTATCGTGTATCTGCTAGTCGGGACTTTGCAGCTTATCTACCTAACGCTGGAATCCGTTGAAGAATACAGTGCCGGCGAAAGCCAGAAGCGAATCGCCGCTCCAATTCGTTGCCCCAATTGCAGAAAAGTCGGGAAGTTAAGGGCTCTCGGCTACTACCACCGATACTCATCGAAATTCAAAGCGGGAACTCTTGAAATTCAGATTCGCCGGTTCAGGTGTTTTCGTTGCCACAGAACGACCAGCTTTCTTCCGAGTTTTTTGCAACCCTACCGGCTTGTTGTTAACGAAACCATAGAAGCCTACATGGCAGGCAATCTGGTGCGCCCCGACATCCTCCGCGCCATGGATCAACTCAAAAGGTACAATCAGCAGTATATGCGCTGGCTGCCAGAACTTCGGATTCATCTCCACAAGCAGCTTCTTCATGCAACAAGCAGGACTGCTGAAGGCGTTTGGGGAACCTTACTTCAGTGGGGAGGAGGGCTTGCTCTGACGACCCTGCGGCTAACCCGGGATCATCAGATCACTATGTTCGGTCAGTATAAATGCCATCTCCCCAATCCCCCCTGAGAACAAGTCCACACAACTTTTGTATTTAGCTCACGAGATGTGCCGTCAAAAGTGCGCAAAACCATGAGTGAAATTCAAAATCTCAGCTCCGGTGCCAAAGGAGGCAGTCCAACTACTAACGGCATCCGAAAATACGGACGATTGATCGACCGTAACGGGGAAGCATCCTTTTGATCCAATGAATGCTGAAAATCACCTCATTCCCGCGGTGGCTTATGTGAGGATGTCAACTGAACATCAGCAGTATTCTACTGACAACCAATCCGATGTGATCCACGCCTATGCGGAACGGCGAGAATTCAATATTCTGAGAACTTACTCAGACGAAGGGAAAAGCGGTTTACGGATCCAAGGGCGGGATTCTCTGGGACGCCTATTGGAAGAAATCGAGGCTGGGCGCGCCGACTTCAAAGCCATCCTGGTTTATGACATCAGCAGATGGGGACGTTTTCAGGATGCAGATGAGAGCGCCTATTATGAATATGTCTGTAAACGGGCGGGTGTAGCGGTCCATTACTGCGCGGAACAGTTCGAGAACGATGGCTCACCGGTTTCGACCATCGTGAAGGGTGTGAAACGGGCGATGGCTGGCGAATACAGTCGAGAGCTTTCCACCAAGGTATTTCAAGGAGCATGCCGGCTTGTGCAGCTCGGATTCCGGCAAGGTGGCATGGCTGGCTACGGGCTTCGGCGCATGCTCATAGACCAGTCAGGAGAACAGAAAGGACTTCTTGGCATCGGGGAGCACAAGAGCATCCAGACAGATCGTGTTATTTTGGTGCCTGGGCCTCCGGAGGAAATTGAAACCGTTCGGTGGATGTATGCCGTTTTCATCAAGGACGGTTGGAGCGAGGGAACGATTGCCGACGAACTGAACCGTAAGGGTGTTTTGACAAACCTCGGCAGGCCGTGGACTCGGGCGACCGTCCATGAGGTGCTGACAAACGAAAAATACCTAGGGAACAACGTCTATCACCGCACCTCCTGCAAACTGAAAAAACGACATGTCTCTAATCCTGAGGAAATGTGGGTGCGTGCAAACGGCGTTTTTGAGGGGATTGTGGACGAGCACCATTTCTTCACTGCCCGAGGCATCATCCTTGCCAGAAGCCGGAGACTTTCTGACGACGAAATGTTGGGCAAACTGCGAGGCGTCCTTGAAAAACATGGTCGTATTTCAGGGTTCATCATCGACGAGGCGGAAGACATGCCATCGAGTTGCGCCTTTCGTAACAGGTTCGGCAGTCTGGTAGGCGCGTACAAGCTGATAGGGTATGAACCCGACATCGATTATTCGTTCATTGAGATTAACCGGCATCTCCGGTCGATGTATCCGGAAGTCGTCTCTGAGGTGGTTGAAAAACTCCGGTCATATGGAGCGACTGTATTCACCGACTCAGAGACAGACCTCCATTATATCAACGGCGAAATAAGCACTTCCCTCGTCATCGCACGATGCTCACAAACGGAAGCCGGCTCCTCCCGGTGGACGGTACGACTGGATGAGAAACTCCGCCCCGATATCACCATCGTTGCCCGGATGGACGAGACAAACCAATCGATTCGTGATTACTACCTCCTCCCCTCTCTCGATATGACCTGGGAAAAACTGCGACTGGCGGAAGATAATGGGCTTTATCTCGACGCCTATCGGTTTTCGACGCTCGATTACTTCTTCCGGCTGGCAAAGCGCAAAACTATCGAGGACGCGGCATGAAAGAGAAGATTGAAAACATACCTCTCGATAAGATCAAGGTACTCAATCCCAGATCGCGACACAGGAAGTTTTTTGCTCGTGTGGTAGAGAGCATTCGCACGCTCGGGTTAAAAAAACCAATCAAGGTCAATCGTGTCGACTCCCAAGACGGCACTTACGATCTGGTCTATGGCCAGGGGCGCTTGGAAGCATACCAAGAGCTCGGTTATTCAACCATTCCTGCCATCGTTGTTGATATTCCTACTGAAGACCGCCTGCTTATGAGTCTGGTCGAAAACATGGCTCGGCGGTTTCCTCGTCACTCGGACATCATCCTGGAAATCCGTCGTCAGCACGATGCGGGGGAAACATTGCTCGCGATTTCCAAAAAGCTGGGCATTTCCGATGGGACCGTTTCCGGTTACATGACCCTGAGCAGAAACGGAGAGGAGCGGCTTCTCCAAGCGGTCTCACGCGAGTTGATTCCAATAAGTGTCGCGATGGAAATTGCGAGAACCGGTGACGTCGAATCACAGAGGGAACTCCTGTCAGCTTACGAACGTAAGCAAGTCACACACTCCTCGATCCGCACCATTAAGAAGATTTTGGATCAGCGCCGACTGCTCGGAAAGACGATCACTCATCTGCCACGAAAATCCGGTGCCAGCGCCGAGAATCTGATTAGGGTTTTTCGGAGGGATGCAGAACGAAAGAAGGCGACAGTTCGTAAGGCACGTCTGTGCGAGAATCGCCTACTTCTGATTACTGGGGCACTTAGGAAGCTGATGGCCGACGAGAATTTCCGGAATCTGCTGCGTGCGGAGAAACTTCATTCACTGCCCGATTTTCTGGCCGAGAAAATCACGCTCAAGCATGAGGAGGCTGCATGAGCGAAGCCAAAATCGCCTTTGAGAAGGAAATCGTCAGTATTCCTTTGGCGAACCTGCTGCCGGTACGGGTGGTGGAAAATGTCGACAAAGCTGTGAAACGTTTTTCCTGCATCATGTCCTCAATCCAAGAGGTAGGCGTCATTGAGCCTCTGGCCGTTTTTCCGAACAAAGCGAAGAAGGAAACCTATTTCATAGTGGACGGCAATCTGCGGTATCACGCCCTCCAAAAAATCGGGGTCAATGAGGCCCAGTGCATTATTGCGGACCAAAACGATAGTTTTACCTATAACGCCAGAATCTGCCGGATGTCACCGATTCAGGAACACCGGATGGTGGCGAAGGCGGTAAAGAGTGGCGTTCCTCTGAAACGTCTGGCTGCCACCCTCAATCTCACCGAGAGGCACGTGCAGGACACCCTCAATCTGCTGCGCGGATTACATCCTGGAGCGGTGGAACTTCTTGAATCCCGACACATGTCCCATAAGGCCATCAAAGTCTTCAAAAGGGTAAAGGGCCCCCGGCAGGTTGAGATGGCGGAGATGATGGTCAGTAGTAATGATTTTTCGGCTCCTTATGCGGAGGCGATCCTTGAAGCAACTTCGGAAGACATGCTCGTTGAGGCGCGTGCCGTTCGAAAAATGAAGAGTATTTCCAAAGAGGAGGAAGCAAGACTCCGAGAGGAAATGCGAAACTTGGAAACCGACTTCAAATCAGTGGAGGAGAGTTACGGCGACAACTTCCTGAAACTTACCACTGCACGGGGCTATCTGAAATCATTGCTCTCCAACGCGAAGGTGATTCGTTGGCTCACCCAGCGGCACCCAGAGATTGCCACGGAATTTGAAACCATCGTGGCTTCCGAGGCGATGTAGCAACCGCCGAGAGGCTTACTGACCTCGACGAACTATTCGATAGATTTCTTCATATCGGTACTACTCGGGTGATGGAATTCTTCGCTTCAATTTACTGCCGAGAGCGATGTCCTTCTAGATTTCAAGAAGCAGAGTTTTTACGCTACATCTCGTGTTTTCCGAGTAATCAAGAGGGTTCACAGGCATCTTGGGAACCATGAAAAACTGGAACTTAGAGCAATGTGCTGAGTGTGATGATGATCATCATCGGACCATAATCTGCCCATCCTTACAGAATTGACCAAATACCCTCCGACGGTGGCTCTCCGGGAGTTGCACTAAAATTGCTGAACATGGTCCACGAGTATCGCGGAGATGTCTGCAAGGATAGTCCAACTGATGCAGTAGTCTCGTTGTAACTCTCCCGTGCTGGTGTGGCCAAGTATCCTGCTGATAACATCAAAGGGGTCTCCAGTAGGGCTACTACTGAGATCTCTCCATTGCACCATCTGGGGATCACTAAAAAACAGACTATCCTTAACCCAAGGGGCAATTCTGGGGTGAATCATCAAATCAGGATGCCAGCATAGGGTGGCTGCTATTGGTGCCCAGGTGCCAAAGGAGTAACGCAGCACATGCAACCGAGTCAGGTCGCCGTTGAGCGATTTAACGAGAGCTCGATCCAATGCCTCGCTGGCAACATCCTTGGGTGTTCCAACCGTACGAGATTGCCCAGTAATCAACTCATAAAGAGTGATCTGTGGATTACCTGAATGTTGCTTCAGCACCTCCGTTGCCCACTCTTTGACATATTCGAAAGCTGGTGGTGGCAGCAGGCGATGCTGTGGCAACTTGATGCCCCGCATTGATCGAACCTTGGTAGCAGAGATCGTTAAATCAAGCAGCCCAAGGTGCTGGCTAAAATCTGAAAACTTAACATCGGCGAAGTCGGAAACGCGTCGTCCCGTGAACAAATCAATCAGCAAAATCACATGGCTGGTTGATTTGGCGATATCTTTCACAAGTGGGCGTTTCGAAAAAACCGTTTCTTCGAGAAAACGGATGGGGACAAGATTTAGCTTCAACTTGCGCTCTACAGCTTTAGCAAGAGTGTAGTATCCATCCACCCTTTCATACTTTAGCGAGGTACATGCTGCTTTAATGCGCCGAAGTGCTTCCTTGCTTGGGGCCGTGGCTTTTGCCAGTTTGCCACGCTTTTCTTTAGATTCCAAAATATCGAGCGCATTCAGAAGATATTTTGCGAGCGAGGTTGGAGAGATAGGCTTTTTCCCAGTGTTCTCCTGAAGTCGGACAATCTCTCGGAGGATTTGGTAAGCGGATGCTTCGTTTGGGGAAAGATCTTCAGGTGGTTCAAGAAAGTCGAATTTTGATAACTTGCTAGGATCCCGTGCCCAGTTTCTAAAATCACGACAGACACGACGTGCGAATGGGAAGATCGATCCTTTATGGGGTTTGGAACCGGCCGCAGAGGAAATTGGATGAAGAACCCATTCGCCCCCATTTGGCAGCAGCTTCTCCGGCCATCTTGCAGGAATTCCACGGAAATTGGCAATTCGGATCAAAACTGAAGGGTGATGGTCTCCCACAACAGCCTCAAAAAGCCTCCCGATGCGCGAAATAGTGAAATGCTTATTGGTTGGATAAAACACCTTATCTAGAAGGGAGGTGCGAAGAAATTTCGGATCACGAGCAGCTCTCAAAAACTGACGTATGGCTTCGTCATCTAGTCCCAAAAATACATTTGGTAGAGTGGCTCGGCATCTATTCTTCTTGGATGAGGATTTTAGGTGAATTTCGTCTGATTCCTTGAAGGCGGAAAAAGGCAGTTTCCCCAATGCTTTGAGTCCACTTTTCCCCAAGGCTAATTTTCGGGATTGGAGAAGGAATCTCGCAAGTGGTGATGATGGCGCAAACTGGGCCAGTAGTTTGAGTAAAAATCTCGCGTCATTTGCAAGTGCTGGGGTACTCGTGTGAGAGTGAGTGCGGGAACTTAGTGCCATGGCCAAGAAATGTTGTGCAGGAGAAAACTTGATGCCTTCTGTCGAATTTCTTGACTGGCAAAATTGGCGGCAGATCCTCGATAAGTCGCCCCCTTTCCTCCGGTAGGATAATGGTCGCATAAATCCATTACCACGCGGTCGTATTCTGGGTTTGCCGTCAGCAAATAGTAGTCAAGATTGCGCATGCCATTGAGGGCCAATTGCCCGAGGTATTCCGTTTCGGGGTGGTGCAGGAGACCATCGGCGATCAAAGATTTTCGCGGATGTTGAAGTGCCACCGATTTGCCTGAAACATTGCGTGGCAAAAAGGAATAGCAGTACATATCCAATGTAGCTTTCTTTTCTCCAAGCCGGATAAATTCAAATCCCTGTTGTTCAAATGACGAAAAGAAAGACTGAAAAACGCCTGCGACAGCTCCCATCAGTGCACGTAGTTCCGACCCGTAGAAAAGTGGTCTGGGGCGAATTTTTTCCTCTCGGATTTGGAGATGGTTGAGCAATTCGTACTTTCCTTTAATGCGAAATGCTAGAGGGGCGTCACTCGGATAGTTGCGCCCAAAAATCAGTAACAGCTCCAGAAGGCGAGTTAGAGCGGCAATAGCATTCATCAAGGGAGCTGCATCCCTGTAATTGTTTGGCAATTGGTTGTTGCCTTGGGCAATCAATAGTTCGAGGGCGGTGACTATTTCGGAGATCATTGCTGGACGAGGGCAATTCCTGCTGCCGCAGCGCGGAATCATATTGATCTTTGGATCGGGTGCAATATCCCATCCTCTCATGGAAAGAGAGGCAATACTTCGGGCCTCATGTACAGAGGGATCCCAAACCAGATAGGACCGATACCCTGGCATTTTGGGTTTTCCTTTCGCGTCAAATCGCACTGGATTGAGACCAAACTCGCTTCCCATCCAGGAAATGTCATCCCAGATCGGAGCATTATATCTGAGGGCAGCTTTCATTTTCGCATAGCTGGTGTCGAACCGATCACGCAGTAGAATATCGCGATCGGTTAGCAGCTTTTCTCGATCATGCCGTCTTAATAAATCCTGCGTCGCCGTTGCCAATTCTGGAGGAATGGGGCGCCAGAATTCTTCAGCAACCCCAAGGTGAAGCTCAGGCGATGTTGCCGTAGCGGTTAAATAGGGGCAGGGGGTAACAAGGTATGCCGCCGCGCCATGCCACTCAACACGAGCTCCTGAAAATGATTCGTCAGCGAGATATGCGATGTCGACAAGAGCAAGTAGCAACGCACTCGGGTTGGTTTGCCAATTCGATTTGACCCAGGCCCGCATTACACTCAGCCCACTTTCCGTGAGCCCCCCTCGAAAAGGGAGAGCGGAGAGACTAAGGAAGGGCAAGCGGCAGGCCTTTTGACGCGCCCCAAGTGACTGATCAATGGCGGCAGCTTCGATTTCCGCCTGTTTCCTGGACGCTTCGTCTTCGAGTTCCTCCTGTCGTGCAGCTTTTTTAAGGCGAATTCGGGCCTTTGATGGGAGCTGCAATTTACGCTCTACACTAACGATACCATCCTGCAGAACAGTTACTCCTTTCCTGGTCCGGTGAGAAACATGTGGTTTATGCCAGTTTTTATTCCTATGGTACCGCGATATGGCCTTCAGTCGTTTTTCCGCTTCCGAACGTAGTATCTGCTCAGAGAGTTGCAGGAGTGCGGGGTCAGGATCTGGGGCAATGTAAAGATGCTCAGCCTGCTCTTTTAGGCGAAAAAGAAGTGATGCGTCGTCACTGAAATCATTAATCCCATCGACCAGGCTGTCGATGCATGTAGCTGATATGTATTCGAGCGAGCTGTAAAATAGTCCCAAATGAAAGGCATTCCAAGGTGCGGAAGAAAGGATCCGCATACGCTCCTTACAAGTAGTTGCAGTTTTCAGCTTGTCTATGAGCTCGTTACGCAAACAAACAGACTTCTCGGCAAAAAGAAATCCAATCGGATCGATATAACGCAGAGGAAGCCGATGGAGCTTCCGAGGGTCTAGCTCACTCGCGATCCGGCTCTGGAGTTCCGGATCTTTTTGCAACAAGGGAAAGGCTCCCAGAAAAATCGCATCGAGACCGCCAGTGATGCCAGGTAAATAAGGGAGAGAAAACTCCTGTTGTAAAATTGTTTCAAGATCTCTGTTAGTCATCATGCGAGACGGTTAAATCAGAGGTGTTTTTACTCCCAGATTTATTCTTGTCATGAGCTTCGAGCACTTTCCTTGCAAGTCGATCGTTAATTATCCTGGCATACTCAACACCATCAATGTCGTTGAGAGTACTTACAATCGCCTTCCAAATTTCTTCAGGATCTTCAGTTTTCAAAATCATTTTTTTGCCAATCTCTAAGAACGGCCTTTTATTGATTTCGACAAAAATACGCCTTCTTTCTGTTGGGTTTTCTTTTCCAGATGAACTGGGTTTTTTTGAGGGTTTATTTCCAGCAGCAGAATCTTCTTCGCTATCATTTCGATCTGCTCCTACACCGCCAAGAGATCCGCTCGAACCTAGGGCAATTGATGCAATATTAGATTCCAATGGTTCACCAAATGGAGAATTAGGATTTTCAAGGGGCTCACCACTTGGGGCGTTTTGTTCTTCAATTGTAATTGGCTTATGATCTTCCGTATTCATTGATTTTTTGATGTTGTACTAAGCAAATCCGGTTTTTTTAAATATAATTATAAACTCTCCAAATATGATAAAAGTGAAACGAGTTTTATGATTCTTATCCCACGAACCTCATGAGGTTTTTTGAGACTCCGCGATGCGACGCGCGGAACAGGATAATCCTGCGATGGCAGAATTAGTTCATTTAGGGCACTCCGGCTCAGTCCGGAAAACGGACATTGGGACCCAGCTTTTGGGAGTCGTATCCAGACAGGAAATATTTTCCCATCTGCCTGCAATTCAGTGTTCTCGCTCATGTAAATCCTTATCGCACGACAAGATTTTACTTGCCAGAAGTCTCTACGAGAGTATTTATCACCTAATCAGATGTCGAACTATCATCCTACTAATCAGTCTGTTATAAATAACCATAAACTTATAATTAAACTTGTAGAGGCCTCCTGTTCAGGGAAATCAGATAAACAGTTGGTTACTAGTAAATTGAAACTTTCGACAATTTCCTACATACTCAAAAATCCAAAAATCATCGCGATCGTTGGTAAGAAGCGTTGGAAACTGCTACAGATTCAAAGAAATAAGAGAACGAAACGCGGCGCAAATATTCCTGAGCTACTCCTCTATGATTCGGACACAGGCTCTTATGTCCGCCGATTTACAAGAACAGGAGGTGCCTGGTATAGACCTAAACGAAAATCAGAGACTAATGCTGCGATTGGATGGCCTGCTTTGGAATTTGAAGCAATACTTTATGCAATGATTAATTCAGCCGGGTATTCCAATATTAGCGAAGGGCTTAAGAATTACACTAATAGAGTTGAAGTTCGTTTTAAACTAAAAGGCGATTCCAAGCGAGATTTCAGAGAGTTCTTTCAAAATATTAAGCACATCGCGTCTGACTTTGATAAGATATTATTAGAATTAGATTCAAAAATTAATCACTATTCTAAAATAGTACCTATTGAAAAACAAATTCTCACTGAATTAATTAATCAATTTAAAATACTTAATAAAACAATAAAGGAATTGCAATCGTCCTTTCATGATTACAATAAAAATGACAATCAATTAAATTTACGAGAACTTGGTAGATCATTTGATAAACTTATGCATTTATCAAAAAGTATGATGATTAATCTAAATAAATTACCCAGTACATCAAAAAATTATACACCCGATAGGGACTACTTGGCCGGTGACATTTATTCTATGTTCTCGGAATTATTCGAATATGACGAAAGTGGAATGATACGGTTTCATAGCCTAATGCCAAGACAGCGTTTTATTAGAGTACATTGGAAGAATAGAGGTGATGAAATATCATGGACTGCTCACGTTTCCCCTGAAGGTAATATTAAGTATGTTTCTATTAATAAAAAAATAAAAATGGGCTATAAAGAAAATATTGGACCGACTGAAGACATCATTAATCTATATAAATCGACTTTGGATAAGCTAAAAAAAGAATACGCACCTCTCAAAAAGAGCCCTTTCCCTTTATTTCGTTGCGCTCCGTATTTTAGAATGGATCAATATTAGCAATAGCCTGAAGTCTTCCCGGTAAACGGGAAACAGGAGATTTGAGTGTTTTGGCATTGGGGGTTCTCGTAAGACTAAGGAGAACCAACATGAAAAAGGGCCTTGGAGAAGAACAGTTCATCTATGCATTAAAACGCATTGAGACTGGGGGCAAAGAGCTAGAAATTTGTCGTGAACTCGGCATCAGCAAACATATCCTTTATAATTGGAAGAGGAAGTGTTCGGAAAGTGGAGTGGGGACTACAATCACCATCGCCCGCATAGCTCGGCAAACTTTCCTCCTGCTGCGTTTCCTAACGAACTTCTACTCAAAACACCAAACAAAATACAGATGTCCCCAAGAGCCACTTACTCATCCTAGACGCGTTCCAGAATCAGGAAAAAGGTCAAAGCCTAAATACCCGGGGTAAGATCACATCCTTGATTCCCACTTTCATGATCCGATGCCGCAAACTGTTTAAATGCTGTACTGGTGAGAGTAGAAACTCAAAGGAAATTCAGCAGAATAGATTTATTACCCTCTTTTTGGCTGTTGATCGTCCTAGTGATACATCCTCAACACAGGAAAACATGGTAGCACTTTTGGTAGCACTTTGCCCCACTCGGGGTCTTTTTTCTCCATAACTCCTTGATTATAAGGAGTGGAGCGGGCGAAGGGATTCGAACCCTCGACATCAACCTTGGCAAGGTTGCACTCTACCAACTGAGTTACGCCCGCATAAACTGAGCTGGAATTGATAGACGAAGCCACCCGGGGTGTCAATCCAGGTTTTTGTGAATTCACCGAGCTGGCGATATCTAGGGAAAGATGTGGATTGCTTACCGCCGCTAGGCTAATTCGGTGTGATGTGGAATATCAGTCTCCCCTGGTGGGAATTTGTCCTGCGCGGCTTCATCATCTATACTTTCCTGATCGTGATCCTGCGCGCGACCGGCAAGCGGCAGATCGGCCAGATGAGTCCGTTTGATCTGGTGCTGCTACTGGTGCTCAGCAACGCAGTGCAGAACTCGATGAACGGCGGTGACAACTCCGTGACAGGAGGGATCATCCTTTCGATCACGCTTGTCTCTGCCAACTGGATCACGGGAAAGATCACTTTTTCCAGTAAGAAAGCGGAGCGACTGATCGAGGGAGCGCCTCAGGTTCTGGTGCACGACGGGAGGGTTTACGAACAGGCACTGGCCGATGCCCAACTCACCCGGCATGAACTCATGGCAGCCATCCGAAATGAAGGCTACACTGATCTCAGTGAGATTCGTGCTGTCATCCTTGAAAACGATGGTTCGATCAGTGTGATCCCAAAACGCCCTAAAAACTCATGAGCGCCGCCGCATCCTCCAGAAGCTCCTTGCTCAGACTTCTCCGGCGGGAATGGTTGCTGATCTTCAGTTATGCCACGACAGGCATTTTCCTGATCCAGGGAAAGGCCTGGCTTGGGCAGAATCCGGGGATCCTGACAGGAAGCGGAATTTTTATCTGGCTCTTCGTTGTGATGCTCCTTTCTTCCTTTTCGGTGGTACGCCATGCCGATCATCTGGCCGAGCAACTCCGCGAACCGTATGGAACCCTCATTCTCACGCTCGCTGTCACCAGCATCGAGGTAATGATGATCTCCGCGCTGATGCTCAATGGGAACAATCCTTACCTTGCCCGGGACACCATGTTTGCGGTGGTGATGATCGTGCTCGGGGGATTGCTTGGCCTCACCCTGCTCACCGGAGGACTCCGTTTCAGTGAACAACAAGTCAACATCAAGGGGGTGAATTCGTTCCTCGGCCTGATCCTCCCACTCTCGGTGTTGTCGCTGATCATGCCGAACTTCACGGAATCAGGTGACGAAGGATCTTTTTCCACGTTCCACGCCCTCAGCATGATTGTCCTCTCGCTCATCATTTACGGGGTGTTTCTTGCCATCCAGACGAGCCGCCATCGTGAATTTTTCAACGAAACCGATTGGGAACCCCAGAGTGAGGAAGAACATCATATCGGCAATCCCATTGCCTTCAATGCAGTGCTGCTCATCGTTCATCTCCTCCCGGTTGTGTTGCTCTCCAAACAACTCGCCCATCTGCTTGATTTTGGAGTGAAGGGCGGGGGGATGCCGAAAGAACTTGCCGGTGCCGTGGTCGCCGTTCTGATTCTGGCACCGGAAGGACTGAGCGCCATTCTGGCATCGGCCCGCAACCAGGTGCAGCGCGCAGTGAATGTTCTCCTTGGCTCCGTGCTGGCGACCATCGGCCTGACTGTGCCGGCCGCCCTAGCCATCAGCCTGCTCTACAACAAGCCTGTCCATCTTGGACTCTCAAGCCCTTCCATGACCCTGCTCGCGGTGACGCTCGCCACCTGCATGATCACCTTCGGGCAGGGACAGACGAACATCCTTCAAGGCTTCGTTCACCTATTGCTCTTCGCTGCCTACATCGTGCTGATGTTTAACTGACCGAACCTGAACGGTTCGGAGTAAAAAGTTAAAAGTGTAAGGTAAAATGGCGTGGAAAAAACCTTCGAACTTTTCACTTTTTCACCTTCCAACTTGTTTCAATTCGTCTCTCGACGAATTGAAACCGAAACCCATTCGGTTTGAGGCAAGATGAATTTACGGATCGTGAGTTCGATCCACATTAGGGAAAATTCCTGCAAAAGGATCTCGGTCAGGTCATCAGCCAGTGTCTCGATCAGTTTGCGCGGGTATTCGGAGACGATCTCGCTCACGCGGAGACTCACGGCGGCATAATCGACCGTCAAACTCAGGTCATCCTTGAGCACCTCCGGCTGGTCTGATGCGGCGAAGCGGAGATCGATGAGCAGCCGCTGCGGTACGGCTCTCTCCTCCTCGGGAACACCGATATGCGCCATCACTTCTAGTCCCTGAATCCCGATCACTCGTTCCGATTTCACAGGATAAACTTGATGTCGCGAATCGTGCGTTCGCCGAATTGCTCGCGCAACTTGCGGATGATCTCCGGCTTCCAGACACGATCCAGCTCATAACGCACGCTTGGCTGCATCACGCGGATCTGCAGCGTGCCGTTCACAAGACGCT
>Ga0302186_10000118_pt1 | contig 70029 bp, 75 predicted proteins | sample II_Bog_E1_2_FD_198782 | JGI IMG/M metagenome (GOLD analysis project Ga0302186, IMG submission 198782) | Peat permafrost microbial communities from Stordalen Mire near Abisko, Sweden - II_Bog_E1_1 | ecosystem: Environmental > Terrestrial > Soil > Wetlands > Peat | place: Sweden: Abisko...
ATTCAATTTGTCTTTCCTACTATCTTAATATTATAAACAATGGCATTTTCTATAAAGTAAAATTGGCAATTTATATACATATAATTTCGATAAATATTTAATAATGTTGGTAAATTCCCACGTGTAGACCACGGCCGAGTTGTGGCCTAACAATCAATTGCTAAAAGAATCTTTGAGTATACCTCTGTCACTTTCTTTTCAGCCATTTGCAAATTTTCACCCCGAAGGCAGCTTCTCTCTCGACGAAATAAATCAATATCGCTGTCAATCATGCAATGCATTCCTCAATCAACTATGTGCTATACGCAGCGATTGTATCAATGAATAATATCAGATTAATACGACTGCTCGCTATGTGGATGCACCAATCGCGTGCCGAACCCTATCGATATTACAATTTCATAGTTGAATAACATGTCGTATCAATTGCGGGCGCCCTCAAAGTATTAGCAAACTTATAAAGGCAGAGACTACTGACCACTGATTAGAGATTGATCATTTTCGTGTTAGACTTGTCTTTCTATGGCAAAGAATCTCAATAATATCTACTTTATGCTATTCAAGTAATAAAATAATTTGTCAAAAATGTAAGCCAGAACAAATTCCCTTTGAAGTGTATGCTGATTGGATTCGATTCAGCACTTCATCGTTATGTCATACATCCTAACTCGCGAACAAACTGCACGAGGATCATCTCAAATTAGCAATTATTAGAAGATGATGATTAGTATTAAGCAAAGTATGAGGAGTTGATTGGGGATATAGAATAGTGTAGAATAAATATCGAAGAAGGTCTAACGTCTTTATAAGTGGATATTAGAGATAGTCAGCTTAGAAATGGCAAATCATTAGGTATTATGGAGGCAATCCAATTCAGCTTTCGAGCAAGTAAAGGCTACTCTGGTCAAATATTATTGATATCTGGCCTCAGGCATCAGATTAGATAATTCAAATAGGGTCTATAAAAATAAGCGTATGATGTTCATCAACAGCACAATTTTGCTGTAAATAAAAAATAGTGTATCAAAGGGGAACTTTAAATGCTCCTCAGGACTACTCAAATGTCTTTATCCATATCTTTCATCAATCAAAATTTCATCAACAATATGCCTTTTCTCTATATGACTAAATGCACCAATGGCTCACTCCGGCATTACTTTCCTAATCAAATGACTTTATTCTTTTATCGATTTAAAGAAGAGCTTTAAGTAATGCTGCAGGAAGGCACTGCTTACTAATCCTTGTTGCGAGTGCGATATTCGACTGGGCTAAAACTGGCGAATATATTTGGAGCCTATCGATCAACAAAAATACCAGATCAGATTTAGATGCTAACTTGCCCTTAGGCCCGCCGATATCTGTTTGAATTTACTATTGAAGGAAAGATAGCAGGCTAATTTGTCGTAATTCAATTTAGCAGTTTATTTACTGATATCAAAGGGGGGAGATACTTTCTTATAGAAACTTGTCTCAATAAAGTTAGCAGTGACCTCCAATCTATCATTTCCACCATTGACTATGCCAATATCAATTTATACTATGCAATAGGTGTGGTGCATACTGTAAATGACAATTTATTTAGTTGGATGTAGCGGCCACTCCTAAAACCTTACAACTTTCTTTGCAATAACGCTGCAAAAAGCATATAAAAACAATTTTGTAATGCAAATATAAACTAAAATACGATGATAAAAACGAAGGACCATCATTTTTGGCAAGAGCAAAGCCCTATGTGATTTTAACATTCCTCATGATAAAGCATTTTATACTCAACCAAACCTACACTACTTTGATTCACTTTGATTTAAATGCTGAGGGCCGATCGAAAATGGTCACCTTAGAAGATTCTTTGCATATCATCTGGCCTTTGGTTTACGCAATAAATACAACTGGATATGACATTATATAAATGAAGAAAACGAATATTCCTAGGACGACTGTTGCTATTTTTATTGATTGTTGCGATCAATACTACGTACATCTCACCGATCCTTAACTTCAAGCAAAGCTAGAGGTCAAAAATTTAAAGAAAATAATATTAGACCTTATTTAGAGAGATAAATCTTTAATCCAACTAAAACAATTGATAGAATAAATCAAGAATAGGAAAGAAGTACCCTATATCGAGATTCTACCCTTTTCACATTTAAATTAAATGAAAATATTCGATATGGAAGGGCCGAATAGCTATGATAACTTTATAACTGAGCTCCTGAGAGCTTGATTTATGTTACAATACATTTAATTTATATCAGAGAAGCATGTAGATAATGATCGCCAAAAAGATTATATAGACGTAGTAAGATACCCAACTAAATTAGTTAAAAATTACCTTGTATGAGTGGCTTTAATCACCATCCAAGCGATATCCACCTGACCCCAGTTTTGTTTGTCCTTATAGTGCAGTTGATTCAATACTTCTGCCACATGATGATGGCAGTTGTTTACTACGATATTGTGCTGAGTGCTTTCGAATTTTTTGTTGGCCTTGCGAATGGCATCGTCCCATTGCTAAGCTGTATAATTTGCATGGTCGAGTACTAAATACTTGAGCGGACTTCCAAAGGCCAATTCACCGCTGTGCATGGGTCCCATTCCGACAAAATCAAAGATAGTTCCATCTGATCGGCAGATTCCTGTATGTCCAATGCAGGGAAAACAACATGTAATGCAAGGAAGAGCAGTCCATACAATGCAATATGGAAACCGTTGATGCTCAATATCAATTTTCATATCTACTTTGAATTCCTCATCCATGCTCTATTATACTCAATTGATTGTAAAATAAAATATTTCTCTCAGTAAACTTATGATATATTTTGTATGGCAATATTTTGTTAATTGTGGCATATTTCTTATTCTGGAACCTTCGGGAGTGAAGGCTGATAAATTGGTTGGTAAATATTAATTTTGTTCTTTTTCTAGGGTGTGTAAATGATTATTCCTTTTAATTAAATTCGCCAGGTTTGAATTATGATTCTTTGAACTTCTATATACTACAGGTAGATTAGACTTTTAGTATGCAGCATAAATAATAGAAATGTTATGATCATTTTATATTCTAAACAAGATTTTCAAATTCTATAGTTGATATTTTATAGAATAATTCATATGGATAGCAAAAGAGTTTTCTATTCTTTATTGGAAAGAGTTGGAGCTGATGGTCAGTATCAGAATATCTCATTAATAATCTGGTCATTGATTTACATCACAGTCGGAGCATCAACATTCGATACTCCTTTTTTGTTCTATTCTGAAAAGTATTTATGCCCCGATTCTTTCAATGGAAACTGTCATGATTATGTTTGCTCACTTCCTGCCCAAGATAGATCAGCATTCATTCAGCAGCAGTCTTAATCAATTGCAACTTAATTTGGAGATTATCGATGCGAATCATCTAGTTAAATTAACAAAATTCAAACTTTTATCTTTGTTGGTGGTATCTTTGGAGTGATAGCTGGAGCTTTCCTGAGCCAAATGATGAGCAAACGTAAGCTAATGATCATAACAGTAGTGGCTAACATTTTAGGAATTGGTCTCACTATGATGAGCCCTACCTTATTTATTGCAGGTATTGGGCTCTTTATTAATTATGCTGCCAAATGCATTCAAACAGAAGTGGTCACTTGCTATATTATGTAAACTACTTCTGAAAACCGCAGAGGGAAGGATATAATGCTAATATACTTGATGTATGCCTTGGGAGTAACTTTCAACGGATTTTTTTTTTATATATTCAACTCTTGGCAAATGGTTCTATTAGCTTATAAAATGATTCCTTTTGTATTCATACTGATGGGTTTGATCTTTCATATAGAGGAATCGCCTTTTGATTTGGTAACCAACTATGATCCTCAATATTCCTTCTCGATTTTTGAAAGAATTGCTTTGTTGAATGGAAAGTCGGAATATCATGGGATAACTGTTGAATAAATAGCCAGTATTAAAGCCTAATATGAATAAAATGAAAGATCAAAACATGACTATCAAATTTCAATAATCGATCTGATTAGATTTAAATCCTTGAGATAAATGACTATTATATTTTGCTTTCTTAGATTTCTATTATCCTTTGAGTTTATTGTTCCCGAGCTTGTGCTTGGGGATTATGCAATGGATATTCATATAAATGGAATTATCATTGGCTCTTCATAAATTTTTGCCTCCATCTTTTGCTATTTCTTTATTAACAGTTTATAAAGAAAGACAACAATTTATGTAGGCTCTATATTAGGAATTGCGGTGTCGCTGCCTGTTTTCCTATTTGCTTCCTGCAATGATAGCTAAAATTGTCCATAATCTCTCCAGCTTATTCAAACACTTGGGCTATTCATTTACAGAGCAATTGGCACAACTGCAAATAATTATTGCTATATGTCTCAGTTTGAGATGTTTCCTACTCAAATTATGTCGATTGCATTGCAGATCCTTGGAATAGCTAGTGGCTCAGTGGAAGTTATCACTCCTTCAATGAAATCATTTTTTGACTCTGTAGGAGTTTCAATTATTACAACTTTCACCGTAGCGTGTTTTTTAGTGATACTATTTACCATGCAAATTTCGGAAACATTTGGCAAGTTGCCACCTGAAATGATTGAGTAATTGCAATATAAAGATGAAAGCATCACTGGGAATGAGGATAATATTGTGAAATACAATTGACTTAATAGTGATAATGTATCAAATATAATATCATATATTTATCAATATGGAAATCGTTTATGTTCTACCAATTTGATGCCAACATTAAATCGTCATTTGGATAATAAGCATTAATTTTGTTCTGTGCATGGTGGTTTGACTTATTATCCTTTCTAATTTAATTTATCAGCTTTGAATTATAATTCTCGAACGTATATACTTCCAATCAATTAGGTTTTGCAATGTAATGTAAATATTTCATCCTTATAATTTCATAAATACATTTGCTAATTTATAATTTCTAAAATTGGAAGTGAAAAGCTTTAAGTTCTAAACTTATATAGGCCTCATTCATGGATAATAAAAGAGTGTTTTATTCTTTGTTGGAAAGAGTTGGAGATAATGGTAAGTATCAAAATATCTCATTAATATTTTGGTCATTGATCTTCTTCACAGTCGGAGCATCTACCTTCTATAACCCATTTTTGTTCTATTCTAAAAAATATTAGTGCCCAAATTCTTTCAGTGGAAACTGTCATGACTATGTTTGTTCCCTTCCTGCCTCAGATAGATCAGCATTCATTCAGCAACAGCCTGAATCAATTGCCACCTCATTTGGAGACTATCGATGTGAGTCATCGGATTAAATTGACAAAATTCAAACTTTTATCTACATTGGTGGTATATTTGGAGTTATAGTTGGAGCTTTCTTGAGTCAAATGATGGGCAAAAGGAAGATGCTGATCATAACGGTCGTTGCCAATATTGTTGGTATTAGCCTCACAATTATGAGTCCCACTATATAAATAGCAGCTATTGGGCTATTTATTAATTTTGCTGCAAAGAGCATTCAAATTGAAGTTGTTACTTGCTCGATCACCGAGTCGACTTCCCCAACACGTGGTGGATAAGATATAATGGTAATTTATATCTTCTATGCTTTAGGAGTAACTTTCAACGGACTAATCTTCATGCTTATCGACTCCTGGCAAATAGTCCTACTAATTTATCAAATCCTTCCTTTTATTGTAATAATGAGGGGTTTAATCTTCTACATCAAAGAAACTCCTTTTGATCTGGTAGTCAACAATAATCCTGAATACGTGTGCTCAGTTTTTGAAAGCATTGCTCTTGTGAATAGAAAACAAAATGATCACGGTATCACTGTTTAATAAATCACCAGAATTAAAGCTTAATACGAATAAAATAAAAGAACGAAGCATGGTCATAGAATTTCCTTTGTGGATTTGATTCGATTTAAATCTTTGAGGCGGATAACTTTCATTTTTTGCTGCATCAGATTTCTATTAACTTTCGAATTCAACGTTCCTGAACTTGTATTGGACGATTATGCCATGGACATTCACATTAATGGAATAATCATTGGCTCTTCATAAATTTTTGGATGTATCTTTTGCTATTTCTTCATAAATAGCTTTAAAAGGAAGAATGCTATTTATGTCACTTCATTGCTGGGAATAGCTGTATCTCTGCCCGTATTCCTGTTTGCTTCATGTAAGGATAGTCAAAATTGTCCGTAATATCTTCAAATCATCCAAACAGTTGGACTTTTTTTGTACAGAGCGACTGGAACAACAACCTGGAGCTATTGCTATATGGCACAGTTTGAAATGATTCCGACTTAAATTCGTTCACTAGCATTGCAGATTTTTGGAATAGCTAATAACACAACAGTTGTGATGACTCCAGCAATAAAATCGTTTCTTGACAATATTGGAGTCTCTATAATTATAACTTTCGTGATGGCGTGTTTGCTCATGATTATAATAATAATAAACATTCCCTAGACCTATGGTAAGCTTCCCCCTGAAATAATATAATAATTAAAAAATACAGATTAAACTATTACAGAGAAAGATTGTAAAAACAGTACAAATGAGTTGACTTAATTGTGATAATTTTCATACTTATATATGTAGTTAATAATAGTAATAAAATTAAGATCGAATCATAATCAACTCATTTGAAAAGATATTATTGGAAAAGATGACACTGATCTGATGAGGCCATTATCAGTGAATTTGCCTTGTAGGAGTAGAGTAAATCCTTATTTTTGTTGTATTTAGTTTTGACTGACTAAATTTAATTTTAAAATTCAATCAATTAATTTTATAGTTGATTGTTAATCATGTCCAAGTTCTTGTTTGGAAAACAACTGCCAAACTTCTATTGCAACATTCCTGCTTTCACTCAAATTGCTGCTCATATCTAAAAAACAAAGGTTATCTTCAGTGGGTTGTTTCTGCATGAAGGTCAAGAACTGTATATATTGAAAAAAGAAAAAAAAGTTTACATTTAAACAGATTGGCAGGCATATAGCATGCTCAGAGCATCTGCTAAACTTATACTTTCGACAGGTATTCCTTTATGAATTTAGGAAGCTCCTTACGTGCTGAGCCGGATATATTTCTCAGTCGATAAAGTTATGGAGATAAAAATGTGGATGATCTCTATCGTATCTTCCAAAATCAACGTCAAAAAGTAATGGTTTTCTCCAAACTTCTGAGCAAGAATGATCTACAAAAATATATAGACCCTACTCTTTATGATATGGTTGATTTGCCACAATTTACTTCATTGACCGAACTCATAAGCAGACTCAAAAATGACAATAATTCTCCTCTTGTCGTGGAATTTGGAATGAAACTAATGAAGTAATATTTTGCAGAGGTCAATAATGGTGGAAAAAATGAAATAGACACGCTTTTGATATCCAATTATAGAGGCTACTTTGAACAATAGTTTAAAGGATTACCATTAAGCATTCCCATAAAATAGCATTACAGTTTGAAATGGAAGTCTGAAACCTTACCATGCAAATTAAATCATACAATATAGGGTGAGCTTGATTTTTAGATATACACCAAAAATAACTGATATCTATTCAATTATTTTAATATTCTCTCCTGCGCATAATTTATAAGTCAATGAACAACTAATCGGAGCAGATTGCTGAGCAGGATATTCGAACCTATATTAAAAGTATGGTGAGCATGTAATCAAACTCAAAGAAAAACAACCCATTGCTGCTCAATGGCACTGATAAGAGGTCTTCAGTCCAAAATTAATAAATAGAAAATTTAGACATTGATGATGTAATCTTAATATGAATTAGTATCTGCAATTGCTTGCTCATCAAAAGAAACACCTCAACAGTTCAAGATGGAAAAAACTAACCAAAATTAATTAGAGTTTACAGATGGAGCAGGAAAGCTACAAACATTTTTTTACAGTGGCCAGCCATTCCAACTACAGAAGGTTAGAACATCCAGGCTATTACAAACAATTACTTTTAGCTAAAAGTAAATATCCTGTTTCTTTTTTTTCATGCATTGAAAAGGATATTTCCAGAACTCTTTCCAATACTCACCCGTTTCAATAATATCTAAGAAATGTACTTTGTGCTTATGCAATTAGAAATCCCACTTTACTCTACTGTCAGGGAATGAACTACATCGTTGCTTATCTATTGATAAACGAAGTGAGCCAAGAACAAGTATTTTGGTTTTTAGTTTGTTTGATAGAGAATATACTGCCAGATGACTATTTTAAGGATCTCACTACTATTTCAATTATTAGTTACATCTTCAACGATATTCTAAGTGAACTCTTCCCTGCATTTCAGCTGGAGATGACTGAAGCAGGTATGGATTCAAGTGTGTTTTTAGTGCCATGGTTCGTTTGTCTATTTTCAAAGGGCTTTATCAATTCGGTTTCATCCTACATCATCAATGTTATTTTGCTTGAGTCAAGAGACTATCGAGTTGGATTTATTTTGCTGAAAATATCACTAGCTTTAATCACCATAGTATTGACTGTTTAGAAATCCTTTTACAATGCTAAGGATTTCAGTACATCTCTCTATATATAGAAACAATTAAGGATACTTTAGAATTAAGGGTGTACGAAATATCCCTCGCTTAAATTAAAGAGGCCTATGGATAAATTGAACTGGATTACGAAATATATCTCAAACTTGAAAACCACTATCGACTGTAAAAGAAATTAGCTCGATAGGAGAATCTTAAGTCTCGTATGGGCAAGAAACTACCTCTCCCAGTCTGTAATAAGTAATACCCGATATGCTTTCATCGAATTTAGATGGAGAAAAAGATAGGCTCTATTGAATAGTCCCTCATCTTAAAAAATGGATTTGATATTAAATCTCAAATCATCGATAATTATCTGGATCAAGAAGCCACCAATGAAAATGTAGATATTTCTTATAGTAACATCCAGCAATGCCTCATTGGCAGGCACAATCACATTTGCCATCTGCAACAGGAGGAGTTTAACACTAAACTCTAAGATAAAAGGAAGCAGTTTGGTAGAGAAACTGTTTAAATTCCAGTTCTTAGCTAAACTCAGGATGAGTCCGCCGAACGAAATACTTATTTATAAACTGCTTAAGAACGATTTGCTTAGCTATCAGGCTATTTCATCGTCGATTAGGAGTATGAAATGGACTAAAATGACGAAATTTATTTCGATGAATCGCCAAAAAAAGGATTAGGATTTTAATATTTCAATGCATAAAATATGGTTTACAAGGAAAAGAGCAGTTATCTTCAAAAGGATACCATCAAAAAATGTTTTTCTCCTTCAAAAGAGGATGAGAAAGAGAATGAATAGCAGATAAGCTCAGTGAGAGCAGCTGTTGGCAATGTATGGAAAAAAGTACTGCAAAAGATACAAGGGTTTAAGAAGATACGAGCGAAAAGACTTTCGCAGATGTAAATTGGAGAAGAGAAAAATTGAATGTCATAATTAACTCAGTCAACTGGTTTTGATAATCTCATCATAATATAAATAGAGAATCATCATTGCTTTTATAATTTGCTATCATATTATTAACGGATTTACCATTACGGACGGCCCTTTGTTTCCACCATCAATCGCTGGTTAACTAGGTAGCCAGCTATAATCAGACAGGCTATGATTCCGAAGATGTATTAAGGCCCTCCGAATAGTTTTATGCAAATGGGGAAGATGAAAGAAACAAAGGCTGCTGTGAACCAGTTTAGCATAGTTGCAATTGATATGATATTTGGCTATACAATTTCAGGCAAATAGATCCAAACAATAGGCCCTATAGTCAAGCTGAATATTGCTCGCATTGAGAGAAGTCCCAATATTATTATAGCGCTCGGAAGCCAAGCAACACTCTCTGAATCTTACTAAGCAGAGCTTTTCCAGAAGAAAGCCAAACAAATTGAAAATTGTATAGCAGCCATAACCAGCAAGCCTTTCTGAATCATTTATTTACGGCCATATGTCTCCAGAAGTGTCATACCATAGAAAGTCATAGCAAATCCTTCGACTTGAAGCAGAATGGGCACGATCTTTTGCATAGAAGGAGCAATATGAAGTAATATTTATCCAGCATAAATTATGACAATTTGTATCCCCGTGATTTGCTGCAGTGCAGACAGATGGAAAGCAGCCCAAATTGCAATTTTATTGCTTTTCCCCTTTTTAATTATAAGTTTATCTCCCTTTCCTTTCATATCTTTTAGTTCTGACATCTCTATTTATTTGATCTCTTCAATACTATTTTTCTGAGTCAATTCGATTATCTTGTCGAGCTCCTTCATCCTATCGCTCACGTACTCTGGCTTATAAATCAGTCGTATTAAGTTTTAAGCCTACTACCTTCGTCTCTGCTCAAGAAGATATTTAGGCGTTTCATAGGGAAAATTAACTCTTAAATTGAATGCATGTATGCCTAAAAATAAAATAGGGGTTAGGTAAACTATTCTCCAGTATATTTCAGGTGATAAAAATAAAGACAAAAGATATGTCTGCACAAAAGTAAAGATCAAACCAACTGCGAACATAAGTTGGTTTAGCGATCCCATTTGTCCAGCCATTTCAATTGGCACAAATTATTTTATGTAGACTGAGCGAAGAGTTGATGTCATTCCCACTGATATTCCCTGAGCCAAGCGACAAATGAAAATCAGCTAAATTATTTTGGTTTGAAGGAGAAGGGTTGTTATAATTGAAGCATAGGCTATTAATAGGAAGCATTATCTTTATAAGAAAGGAATACTTCCTTGAAAAATTGGACAGCATATAAGAGGATAAGTACCCTCCAACTCCAGCTCCAATTGCGATACAGAAAGAAAGGAGTCCTTGCATAACAGCCCTATCCTGCTTAATATGGAAAATTCTGATGGTATCATCAAAGTTGATGGTATTGAAATAGGCGAGGATGAATCCACTATAGGTCGAAGCCAAGCATATGTTAATTACAACTTTAAGAATATGGGAGTGATCCTTGTATTTTATAGACTGTGATTATTTTAGAATAGGTTCCGAGAGATTCTTCCCCTCTTAAGTATTCATCTCCTCGAGTGTATATAAGAATATTGTGAATTAAAAAATGTTAAGAGAAATATCTTCATTATTTTATCTTATAATCATCACTCATATTAAATCAGATTTTGAAATAGTTCTGTCTCAACAGAGATATGTACTATCTTCCCCATTTCTCAAGAACAAATTTTTAGTTTCCTTTGTAACTTTGGTACTGATTGTAGTCCACTGGGCTGCTCATCAGAATTTACAGTAATCCTCGAACTTGGGTGCAATGATGCAACAATTTATACCTAGGGGGAGCATTGGTACCTTTTATCTCTTTCCCGATTTTTTTGTCCTTTTCCTGCTGGGATATTGACTCTTTAGAATTTGTCATTTAGGGAAAATCATTAAAAACGAGATTTACAAGTAGACGGTACATGGAGAGTTCGGATCGCATCTTGTCCTCCTTTTTGATTTCATTCAAATATCGCAGTTCATAAAAAAAGTTGACTTTTCTCTCCTCCAATTTGTTGGAGACAACGGTTTGATAAGTGTTGCTCTCTTTGATGTTTTTAATCAATCGAAAAATCTTCATTTTTTGATAGAGCCAGCATTCCAAACCCGACAAGTATTGTTTGACTTCCAGATCAATGACGGGATTGATGTTATAGGAGCCAAAGTAAAACCCATCAAAACTAATCTGGAAATGAAGAAACATGCTTCTCTTGAACTTATAATCTTACTTGAAAGAGATGTCCTTGAAATATTTTAACAGATTTATGTCAATTTTGGTTAACTTCTTAGTCTTAGGATTGTCAGTCGAAACAGGAATAGCATTGTCAGATTTTATTGATGTCTTCAAGAAACTTTGCGGTCTTACGACAGGTAAGGTAGTTTCAGCTTTAGTGGGTGCTTTAAAATTATTGCATCCCAGTTTGGTGTGTATGTCGACGAGATAGTCTGTCAAAATAAAGCCAATTTTAATGCATTCGTTGGACAAAATGCTAGCCATATCCTCTTTGATACTCTCTAAATTAAGTTATTCTATCATCCAGTACTCATACTTCTCATCCCTAAACTCACAAAATAAAAAAATGGGGAGATCTATCCCCCCTTCTATTTTGTAAAGATCAGTGATGATGTTAATAAGTTCACCTAGAAAGGACAAAAAATATAGACTGAGATCCTTGATAAGAAGCTCGTTGTCCGACTTGTACCTGAAGAATAGGATACTGTGAGCCTGCTGCAATACAGCGTCAATCTCGTTCATCCAGTCAATGAGGTCAGGCCATACAACTTCCTTTAGGAATTGACTGATGTTTACATTAGCTTTCCTCTCCTGCTATTTCTTCTCCATCAATAGATACTTCGCCATAACCTGTTTGTACTCCTCATAAAAGTAGCATTAGATATAATACTCAGAAAGGCAAGCTCGAACAATGAAAGAGAATGTTTCCTCGATTTAATTAAACTTAGCTGACCCAACACATTCAATTATATCGAAGACGATGGTAGATCTTACTAAAGAGTCTCGTTTTATGATCTTTCCCGAGTAGCGTTTGGCCATAGCGTTCTTTTTAAATTAATTGAGATCTCCTTCCTCCCATGTAGCGAATAAATAATTGTTTTTATCCACTAAAAGCCGTTCTCTGCCCATAGGTTTTAACATCTACTCGCGAAACTTCAATTTTAAAAAATACAATGTCTTTCCATATCTTTCCGTCAGGTTCCATTTGGGCTTTTTGCAATTAAACAGCCATGTTCTATCAAGGTTTTAATACAATCCATACTGAGTGTCAATTCCAGATATTTGACTCCTGCCGACTAAGGAAGCAGCCAAGGAAGGGGTTAAACCAGGACTAAAAATCTATTATGTGGAAATTGATCTTTTATTAAAAATAAATTCTTTCATTAAAGGAGCAGGAGAGGAATTTCGAAGAACACTACTACTACTACTACCCTTTTTTGTTTCGATAAATTTGATTGACTAGAGGGATTTGTTGTTTCCTTAGTTGTCTAAGTTAGCAAGACTACGGCCCTTACTCTTATCTTGCTCACTCTTAAATTAGGTGCGATAATGATAAAACTAAATATGTTGGGTGACGTAATTTAGAAACTGATCCTTGTCAAAAGTTGGAGGCACTTAGAACTTAAAGTCTTTCTTTTCTCCTCGGATGAAATACTACTCAAATTATTGAATAACATCGTTGTGCACTAATAAGTACTCGCAAACCTCGTCAAAGAGCTTACGATTGAGAGCTTACTTAATGTGTGGCAAAATGAGTTTGTCAATCGTTTCCGGCGAGAGTAGGGGGTTTAGGCAGAATACATAGTAATATAGGCATTTTTTGCACTTGGGAAGGCAAATGGAATCATTTGTTGTCTCTTGCTATTTAAGATGTTCGTCTCTCTCCTCGAAGTGGAAAATGAAGTGGTTTTTATCGTGGAAGTTTAGCAAAAGGTAAGTGTTCCTTAAATTGAGAATCTCACCTAATTGAAATACTTGATGCTCCTTGAGAGCTATTAAACTCTGTCCAGGAGGAATCCGTTCGTTGAGTGGTACAAAGTTGCGATAGAGCATGTTTAGTTGCACCTTTTGTTGCATCGGCTTGAGAGGAGCAGCCTCAATGGGCACTACTTCCTATTGTTTCATCATTGATATCTTCTTCATTAATTTTTGAGTAACTGAACGATTTTTATTGACCTTCTTTTTACTAGGAATGATGAGTTTGTTGTCCTTATGATTGGCCCTTTCGTTCATCCATAACTCCTCAGGGTATAACGGCAACTCATAGCTCTCGATCAATTCGTTCATGAGAGTGCTTGCATTAATAAAATTATTTAGGCATTTTAGATAATACTAAAGTTTTACTCTTAACTATTTACTTTAAGCAGAGTAGAACTGAGTGACACGGTAGATAAACTCCAACTTACCCTTACTTACTCTCATGAGTAGAGGATGCATTATTTCAATCAAATTATTTTCCTCTCTAAAGATAATGAGCTCAGTTGGAAGCTGTTTGATTGTTTTAAAAGTAAAGTGATGCTGCATGACTGGGTTCTAAATATAATTCCTGAGCGTATCCACCTCACCACTCTCCTCACGAATTAACTATAAATTTGAGCTCTCTATTTTATGCTCATCCCAAATAAATGTAAGCTGGTCGAGGTGATAAACAAGAAAGTCTTTCCTTGTAACTAGAACCCTCTCTATCTCATGAGCCGTTTCACAGCAGAGCTTAGTTAATAAGCTGATCATGTAATCAGCAAAGAGAATGCTCTTCTAGCTATTGTTGCTAGCCTTGAGGTAGAACTTTAAGTTAAGTACTGCCTTTTCTTTCAAAACTTCTTCAAAGTGGCGCAATATTAAATTCGGTAGATTATTCTTAGTGACGTCCACTGGTTATCCACTGTTTTTAAAACCTATACGCATGAACAATTCGCTACCGACTCGCGAAATACTTGTATCTATGTTGAAAGGGGGTTGAGCATGATTGTTGCTATCTCTCACTTGAAAATAATAGTTGACCCTCAATGTTGGAAAAAATTACTAGATAATAGTAAACAGTTTATTGCTGAATACATTCAGCATTTTCCTCATCCTTTCGACTTCAGTGATTTTGTTATCAAAGGAAGCGAGATAGAATTTGTCAATATAAGAAAAGATAAGTTTGAGTTCAACCTTTCGCTCATGTAGGTGAGTGAACTACTGGTTGTTGATGATTTTAAGGATGCCACCCTTGAAGTTTCCCTCTAAAAAGATACGAAAATCTCTGCAGTAGATCTGCTAGTTGATTTTGAAGATAATCTCCTTGATGATGAGCTCCAAAAAGGCTTAATCATTTTCATCGCTGCTGTATTCCTTGTAATACATGTTGATAACCTTATAATACAGATTTTTTTCTTTTCGAAACAGGTAGATCATCTTATAAGGCGTGCATAAAAAGAATGAATACTGCCTTCCCTCGATGGACAAGTTGATGTCACCCTCAATATAATCGAGTTCCGTTGACATTAAGAATTTTATTGGAACAGGCACTAAATTTAGCACTTCTTTAAATCCCTCCCAGTAATGCTTTTCTATCATGTCATTACAGTAAGTCTGCCAACTTTGCTTGAAGCCTGCTGATCTTAAATCGTACATCTCGGTATTTAATTGTTATAATCTTCCGTTAATTAGTTTGGGGAAGGAGTTAAGGCTGGATTTGAGAAGTTTAAAGTGAATGGTTTGATAAGTATCAATCAGATGAATAATGTCTTCTTGAAGTTTTTTCAATTCATTGACCACAAAAACAATAAGTTAAGGAATTGAGATCGCTTTTTTCTTAGGCTGGTATTCTTAATAATAGGGCACTAGACTGAGGAGGCAAGGAGGCACTGCCAATTGACAAACTATCTCATTGTCTTTGTCCTGTGGCTCTCTAACTTTGAGAAAGGCTATTTTTTATATCGAGCGATTGCCCTCCATCTTTGCTTGAATAATCCTATAGTAATGCTTCTCAGTGGGAAGGTTATTTTTAAGGGTAATCTTTTCATAAGTAACCAATAATACTTCTTACCAGTATATTTTAAATAAGTTTTTGTAGTAGATAGTCTTGAATTTAACTACCCACAGCTTGTTGAAAAGATGGTAGTTGATGATCTCAGGATTTTTTATATATGTTATCAGTCTATTCGGGATTAGAGTGACTACTCCCCACTTGAATTTCCTGCTTTTCATTTTATTACCTAAGAGTTCTAGTGTATTAGCGATATCTTGATGACTGTATCTTAGAAACGCTAGCTACATTTCTATGATATCACCATGGAAGTTAAGCTTGGTGAGCATGACTCTGCGACTGATGTCTTCTATTTAATCGATGCGATCGTTATGCTTCTCTATTTAATTTTGCTTGATAAAAATACTGTTAAAGATACGTTTTCCAAGTATAAAACCAATTTAATTAAGAAACTCCTCCAATGAGAGGAGGGTCATTCGTGGTTCAAACTTGAAACAGATGCTTTTTAATTTAAAATACTTTCCCCACTCATGCTTATTGTAGCAGAGATAGTCGATGATTTCGTATTGATTGAATTATAAAATCAAACCTATTGTATGTGATCTTACGTTCTTGATCTTTAAGTTTTCGTTCAGGATAGATAGGAAGTTGTAGGAGTTTATTCTGTCCATCTTTTCAATTATGCTTGACATCTCAATTTTATCGCTGTGAGATGCAGCATTCTTTATATTCTGCCCGATTTGGTATATTGTGACTGCGAAATTGTCCTGGCTACGAGTTGCTTCGTAGTAAAGGAAAGATCCGTCGCGAATTGGCAGCCTCAGCTTGACTAGCTTATATTATTCATACATTTGGAATTATCCACTAGCGAACTGGTGAGTGTCACCGGCTCCCATCCTTGAATATATTTTGTGCGAAGAATATAGATGAAACTATTCGCAGGTATTCTGTAGTTCTTGTGAATGATACGATTAGGACCGTCCTTAATGTTACTTATCACGCTTTCTCCACCTCCGACAACTTTGTTTTTCTTTAGATCACGTAAGACTATCCTAAAGACTAACATCAGGTCGAAGATATCCTTATAAATTTGTCCTTAAGTTGAAAACAAAATTGATCGACATTTTTCTATAATAGGTTTAGTCAGCGAAGGGTTTTATCTCTTGGCCATTTATGTCATTTGCCAATTTTAAAGAAAATTAGTTTTGAAGACATATTTGGTCTTGAAGTAGGTACCTGGCATGAGTTTTGCTTAAAGCTCACTATTCTATATCAATATGATTTTACATCGACATAATAACTGCCAAAGTGACCCCCAGTATTGATAAAGCCATAAGTATACCAATTGGGAGTAAACAGCATGATGGGAGTAGTTTCTTCCTAATGAAATGAAGAAACAACTAGCATAGTTTTCATGCCAATGTGAGATTCCTCACTGTTAAACACTTGCTGAATCATTTCGCTCACACTAAACTTCTGCAGTCCTTTCTAATACGGCATCCTCGAATTTTGAATTGTAATCTTGATGAAATTACTTAGCATTTCTAGAGTTTGGGGAGTGATTAGTTCGTGAGATAAAATTAACTAAATGTAGCATTAAATACTTAGTACTATTTTTTAAAGATAGAGAAGAGATAGATACTGATGCGGTATTCATATGACAGATCATTCACGCTACGTTTAGCCAGCTGACTCATCAAGAAAACAGCGATTTCTTGTAAATTCTTTAGAGGAAAAGTTTTGGTTCCAAAGTTATAAATGAGCATGTATGGAGACAGGTCAAGGAGAAGCAAAATATTATTGCTTTTGCATTAAAAATTACAGGTGTAGACTTAGTTCCACTTGGTGATGGATTTGAGACCATTATGTTTGAGGTTGATGCTGTTGACGAGATAATCATAAAATTGACTATAGCGCATCTCCGATTTATGCTAAAAGTGAAGATTAAAGATATAGTCAGTGTTGTTGATTATTAACTTGGAAAATAAATCCAAGAAATCAGCAGTTAACTCTTAATCTCGCTCGAGAGTCACCTTTATTGAACGCATTTGGATTGTAATTCAATAATTATAAAATATCAATATCATATCATTAAAGTTTTAACAAGCAATATATTACCATTTTGCTTTTTCTTTACTTAATATTGTCTTAAATTACTAATATTATTATTAACTTGATTAATCGTAAGTATATGTAAAAATGAAAATAATAAACATTAAAGATAAAAAAAGATTTGTGGTATAACTAGAATATAAGTCGTTAGTATAGTTCTGTATATCTTTGCAAAAATATGGACAGAAAATGCAATGTCAAAGTAGTGAATTGACATTTTATAGGCATTTTATTTATTACTCTATCCAAAATGCTAGATAAAATACAATTTCAAAAATATGAAATGGAACCTCATGAATGTGAAATTCAATTTAATGTATCCTATCATCGATTACGATATCCATTATTGCTAATAAAATGCAATTTCATGGTCCTATTTATTTATGATTTTTTTAATATTCCAAATTACATTCAATTTTATAATTATGAAATGCTATTTATGCCTCTCCTTATTTATTACTTTATTTCCTTCCGAACTATCTTTATTTTTATTCATTTTTTATAAATTATAAAAGCTTTTAATGTTTTGCTGCTACTTGGGAATGCTTCGATTTTATAATTTTACTGCTCATATAATTGTGAATTTAATAGCATTGAAATGGCAATCAATTCACCCATGCCCGTATATTACGCCTTGGTTTTTCTGCTCTTCCTTGGCGGATGCTATGTATCCTCCTTCGGTCCTCTGATTCCTCATTTAAGTGAGCTGTCTGGTAATGATGAAACTTACTACTCGTACTTGTTTTTCTTGCGTTCAATCGCTAACATATTCGGCGGGTTTCTGATAAAAATCCTCATCAAAAGATTTGAATTAAAATACATTGTGTACTTCAACTTGATTGTAATATGTCTTTCTTTGATAAGTTCCTCTCTATCAATTTCAACTCTCAACCTTTCAGTAACTCTATTTATTGCATCACTTCATATTCTATCAACAGGCGTTATTATTTTCAGTTTGACTTTCAAACTATTCGCTAATCATCATCCAGAATACTATCTACAAATGCTGGGCTTTGTTTTTGGAATTGGCGCCATGTCAGGTCCTTTTCTAGTGATGATCTTTTCTATGAATACTCTCAGTATAATTGGGATTCTTCATCTATTAGCTATACCTATCTTTGTAAAATACAAACTACCTATCTTGAACGAATAAGTGACAGAAAAAAGCTTACCCATTAAACAAATAAGCAGTAAATGCGAATCTTATATCTGTTTGTTAATGTTTGTATATGCAACTCAGGAATTGGGACTGGCCAGTTGGATTCCAACCTATGCCATCAAAGCAGGAGTATCAGATTTTTAGCATTCGGGAATATATAGCACGCTTTTTTGGCTGCCAAACTGCATCTTCAGATTGATATGGATTTACTTACCCGGAACCATTAACAACAAATTACGTGTGGCTCTCTCTTCTCTTCTTATCACCACTGCTCTAATGCTTGTTTTTCAGGAATTAGAATGGTACAAGGTCGTTTGTATCTTTGGTCCAATTACATCAGGCATACTTCTCTCCAATTTATACTCTTTTTGCCTTTCACTACCGACTGACAATGGTTTTGACATGACCACTTCTAACTCTGCAAATTTTATGTTAGCCAATTGTTTCGGGTAGGGTTTTTTAATAATGCCCCTCGGATACAGTATCAGTTGTTTTGGATTCAAGAGTTTAATGTTCTAACTTTTTATCTTTGCTATTGTAGCATATTGGAGTTTAGGTAAAATTTTAACTGAAATCTAAAAAGAAAGTATAGTCGATTCACCAGGAGAGTTTTTGATGGTTAGGAAATATAAATCTTCACCGTAATTGTATTATATGAACGCTTTTAAGAACTGAACTTGATTTTTATTGAATATATCCTTGCTATCCTTGTTACAGATGAAAAATAATTGGTCAGTCAACTTAATTATTATGGATCATATGGATCATGGAGTATTAAATCAAATTATAGTAATATTTCTTAGCATTAATTTGGATATCAATTTTAATAAGTTATTGATGGGTAATAAAATAATAAAGGTTTCATCGTCCGCTTCGTTATTTGGTGATGCAGAATGAAAATGAGTGCTCGTAACTTATTAGTATTGACAAAAGTTGATAAGTCATAAATACTTTTAATCCTTAATAAGCAATATAATATCTTTGTGAGATAATCCTTACAACTTCTTTGCTTGAAACGTGATTTATCACCTAATCTTATAATATTGGGAAATCAATGAGGATCAGCTTAAGATTTGATATGATTTATATATATATTAGTATTACATCATAGCCTGCAAATGAGTATCGAACCTATCTTATAAGCTGAACGCAGGACATGCACTCTTCCCATTGTCAAATTATCTGAGTTCCTCTATGGCCGTGATTTTTATCATAATATGCGGGCTTTTCTTTAATCCGCTCCCATTGGTAAATATACCCCAAATCTCTACAACAAGAGCAGACTTGAATTAATTAAGGATGGCTACAAATTCCTGCCCTTAATATTCAATTACAATCAGGGAAAAGATGTTCACCCTCACATTAGTGCGATCTATACTCTTTTGGTCAATCCTCACCAATTGCCTGGATCCGCACACGTAGGAATGTTTCTCAAATACATTGACCTCATGGGAACCTAATAACACAGAAAAGTCTATTTAGAAAAATGCAAAACCTTTGAGATCGTGGGCTGCTATGCTCAAACTGAAATTGGACACGGCTCAGATATTAGAAGTCTTGAAACCACGGCCACATTTGATGAAAAAGCTCAATAATGGATCCTCAACTCACCTTCAATTAGCGCTGCTAAATATTGGCCAGGAGAGTTATCATTCTTAGCAACATATGCGATGGTTTTTGCACAAACTATTGTCGGTGGCAAAACTTATGGTGTTTATCCTTTTCTTACCCAAATCAAAGATGCTGACTACAATTGGCTCCCAGGAATAGAGGGTGGCGATATAGGCCCTAAACTTGGTTTTCACGCCAAATAGAATGGATTTATGTTGCTTCACAATGTCCGAGTACCGAAAGATAACCTGCTCAGTAAATACGTCAAAGTCAGCAATACGGGAGACATTCAGGTTATTGGCGATGCCAGGGTTGCTCATGGAACTATGATGCATATTAGGTAGTTAATTTCCTGTGCTGTACCAAAGATATATGCGCAAGCAATCATAATTGCTGCCAGATATAGTTTTTTCCGCAAGCAATTTCGTGATCAAAAAAAGCAGTAGATACCTATCATTGAATATCAAACTCAGCAGGACAAAATTCTTTCCAGAGTGGCTGAGTATTATGCGATTACAGTGGCTGGTACCAGAATTAGATTGATTAGCGAACACAATTTCAAAAATATTTTCAAGAATGATTTCGCCTTACTTGAGGAGACTCACTCAAGTCTGTCTTTCAGCAAGTGTTTATTCAGCTAAATCGTTCATTAAGGAATTTAAACATGCCGCCGTTCGCTTGGAGGGCACGGAACTTCTTACTACTCAGGCTTGCCTCAGTTATTAAACGAATATGCACCTCACAACACCCATGAGGGTTAAAATACAGTGATGTACCTACAATCAGCCAGATATGTTCTTAAAAGCTATATGGGATACATGCTAAAGGGTAAACCTCTCAGTGATAGCGTTCAGTATCTGGCAAAGTTCGGAGAAGTGGCTGATCTCCAGTTTTTTGGTGAAAAGCCTTGGACTGCATCCGAGCTGCGCAATCTATTGCTAAAATCCCTCCAATATATCATTACAGTTATTTCCAACAGACTGACAAATAAGCAACCAGGATAAACTGACGCAGATATTATCAACTACAAAGTAGGTCTTAGACTGCAACAGCTGGCTCAATTGCATGGTATTTACTATACTGTTGATACTTTTCTTACGGCTATTGACAATGAGCAGAATCTGGAAATCAAGGCAACTCTTACTGACTTGTGTCAACTTTTTGCTATTAATCAGGTGCTGAGGTTGGCTGAGCCTATTGTGGAAGGGGGATTTGTCTGTCCAGTGAAATTCTCACAACTTCAAGGTGAAAAAGAGATATTACTAAAGAAACTTCGTCCCTTGACTGCGGGTTTACTCGACTCGTTCGGGATTCCCGATAAGTATCTCCGCTCTGAGTTAGTGAATGGAAATCCTTATCAGGTAAACATGTTAATAACTTAGAACTTCTTGGACCGCGCTCGTGAGTGTGAATTAAACGATAAAATAAACGATTCGCAAATATTAGTGAGCAAGATTAAGGATGTTTTAGCTGCCAAACCACGTCTATGATCTATATATTGGATGAAATGTTATTTGATGATTTCAAGCGAGTCTTGACTATTAAAACCAAAACCAAAATGTGGTTAATTGATTATGAACATAAAAAGTTTAACAAATTCAAACTTCTTGATAAATAATAATAATAAGTTCACCTCTTTATTATCAATCAATATATTGGAATTTTGAAGTTAAATATAGAAATGAATGAACTTCATTGATTTAATTTAAAAATAGATAAATTCAGTATTTAATAATTGATGACAAATATCATGTTGCGACCTTATCATTGACATCCAATAGAATAATACTTAAATAATCTTTATGCAAATTGAGTGGGATTTTGTATACTAAATTAATAGGTATACTTTTTATTTCTTCTTTAAAATATATAAATAAATAATTAATTAATTAATAAGTATAGAATGAAGAACAATTTGGAGCAGTAAATTTTATTTTCAGAGGAGGTGGGCTTCATTACGAATCTCAATAAAATTATAACGATAGGCCAAAACAAATAGTTTCCCCATTACTGTATTGGTTTATTAAAATTTAATACTTAAAATGGACTCGAGGTTATTGGAACGGCTTTTCTTATTTCTTCCCGCCTTGCCCTAACAGTAGCTCATAACATCTTTAGTAAGAGATACAACACATATTTCTCTAATCACAAATTTTATCCTGGAATTTCTGGCTTTTTCTAAAATTATTAATGCCCCAATGGATATGAAGTGAGTTCTTATCGATTTTTGGAAGGCTTTAAAGATTAAGCAGACGAATAATCCAAAAAATGCGATTATGCACTGCTTAAACTCAGCAAACCCATTTACCGATAACAGTATTGTCAGCTGGGTATTAAGTATGCTTTGGAAGATGAATAAATTGGAGTATTTGGATACAACCAAAAAACAGTTGAGTAGTATTGGGCAAAACAACAGGGACTTTGGAGTGCGGAGCAGCACAGAATTTAAAAAGTTTTCCTGATACATAATTTATCAACATATAAGGGTAATAGTGGAAGTCCAATCTTTGCAAAAAGAGACAACAAACAAATCGTTTTTGCAATTCACCAAGGAGGAAATTTATCAGAAAATTTCAATGTTGGAAGGTTAGTAACTGATGATCTTGTCGAAAATGTTCTCAAGTGGGAGAAGGAAATGTTCAGTTCTGAAATTTAACTTAAAATTATGGAGAAAAACTTGATTATTATGCCTATATCTGCCTAGTTATGGCTCGAAAAACAACATTAACCACAGAATGCAATAAACTTGGAAGATATTAAAAAAATGCAAAAATAATTGGCTTGGGATTTGTCAACTCCTTATGCTGGAGTGTTTAGAATTCAAGGAAAAACAGCGGAGTTGATGAATGATAGTTTCTATCAAATAACAAGTTGCGCATTGCCGACAACTGGAACTATCAATATAACCTTGAGTGTTGTTAAATATGGGAGAAATAACTCCGGTGTTGATTTTGGAATAATAACTGAGAGCAGAAAAAACATGAAGGACAACAGTGGCAGTATTGAGTCAGTCAGGTACGCAACCAACGACTATAATCAAAAAGGAAGCATCACTATGGATGCAAAGATTGTTGAAAAAGAGGAGAAGTCATTGTTTTTGACTGCCAATACATAGCTTATATTATCAATTAATATTGATAATTTACTAATATCCTTTACCAACACCGGCAACGGAAAAAAATGGAAATTTGCTTTATCGTCTCTCTTCAAGAATAAGCCATTATATCTATTCGCACAAATGTGGAATAAGGGAGATTGTGTTACTTTAAGCAAAATAGAATATTTTTGAAACTGCTTACAAAAATTTTGGTGATTTAAGTATGAATTAAATCTTTGGAGTTAAATATGATCAATCAATTTCTCTGTTATTTTTACTATCCTTCGGAAATAAGTCTTTAAATTCCTCTTTATCAGGATGTGGTTTATTTTATCTTTGATCGGCAAGCCTTCCAGATATGTTATCTTGGTCACTATCAATTGATTAGAGAAGACTGCCGATATCTTAACCATCCTAAGGATCGCCCATATTTGCACTTTATATATTTTTCTAAAGATTGTTCTCTTGCTATTTTGAAATCTCAGTTTTTAGATACCCCTTGAGCAAATCAATGATTAATGTATATTCAGTCTTCTTCATTTGCTTAATTAGGCCTACGTTAATGAGATACGCTTTCAAAGAAGTCTCTTGGGATTCATAAATTGATCGAGCTGTTTACGAACTGATGGGCAGTTGCTCATCAGAAGAATTATTTTTAGCATATAATTTGACTATTTTTTGTAAGGATTGTTCTATCCTGTTGATAATTACATGCTAGACTGTGTTTTTTTACCACTTAAAGCTAAAACTATATTTCTTTATAAGGTTGGAAATCGCTTTTTAAGTATCTAAGCAGCTAGCGTATACACTGCAAATTCGCTGCTCGTCCTCAGATGTTAAAGTTGTGCTTGATCTCTTCTTTTGAGCTTGTTATCTCATAAACTATTCCATTTCATCTCCCATACAACTCTAGGGCTTATCATCTTCAACGTCCAAATATTTATCGTTAATTCTTCGAGCGATGACTGAGTAAAGTTCTTTGAGCTCTTAATTCATTACTACGACTCCCCTTCTGATATACCGTCTTGATATCATCTTCAAAAATATCTAAAAACCCTTCAGGTTGTTCAAAGCCATCCAGTTATGGGCTTCCCTTAGAGCAGATCGTATGAGTATCTTTTGAGCTTCAGTTAATTTTCTGATTTCAATTTGACAGTTTTCTTTGAGCATGGCCAACAGATCTTTTATCACATTATTGACAATACTATTTAGTTTACTTCTATATATTTGAGGGGTTCTAAGTATTAATATGATTACATTTCTGGGAGAAATTGCTTAACTGCAGTTATATCGGCTCCTTGTTCACAAAAAAGACGAGCTATTAATTTACTGTTCTAAAGGTTAAGCATCCTCTTTTACTGTGATTATTTATCTTAGTCGATTCCTGCTTGAGGCTTATTAGGTCTATGGACATCAAATACAATTTTATTTAATTATCTGTCTGAATTGTTCCTGTTTCTATTGGTAATATTATTTCCACATGCGCACACATATCGCTTATGATAATAAGCATTTAGCTGGTCTATTGAACTTCTTAAATTGGTCTTGGAAAATTTGTTTTTAATAAACTTCAAAGCTAGTTTTAATTCCTATATTAAAGATAGTTTACTTGGTGAGATAAAATGGTCTTGCTTGAGTTATTTTAACCAAAATAATTGATATTGCTCGATTAGGCAATCATTCGATATCTATTATAATACTTAAACATATAATCCAATTGTATTTTAGCTGAATAAATGATGAGTATATTCTATAAGAAACAACTTACTTAACTGATAACGCAAAATAAAGAAGTTCTTTTCATCATTTATTGGAATTAGTTAAAGGATATCATTAATTAATGCTCTTATCTTTCTCAAATGTCCATTCCATCGTTGTCATCCACTACTTTACTTAATTGCTGGCAAGCCTTCTCATATTTGGCAAGCATTTCAACGTATCTTTTTTCCATCTGAAAATCTATCTTTAAAATTTAAGCTTCATAGTCCTAACGAAGTTGTTGAGTATTAATCTGTAAGGAAGGGTTAGCCTCTTTGACTACACTTGCTACTTTCTTTTAATTGTTCTTAAACTCAGTTTTTTTGGGAATTGAGCTTATCACGTGTGTCTTTTAGGTCTTTTCACTTTCTCTATTGTCCGTATATTGATTGGAGTCAGATATTTCTACCTTGGGTGTAATTTTTTTATTGGTGTTGAGAAAATTTATCTTGGCAGTTTTATTTTCAGTTGATTTGTTGACGCGACTATAAATTAAACTGAAATTATTTTAAGTCTGAATTCCCGTTTGAACTTGCTCCTGAAGTAAACTAATTTATTGCTTTAATTTTAAAATTTAGTGAATATGCTGTTTCTAATTATTAATCTTTTTGTTTAGATATTCCTCCTTCTTTTTTTCAAGGTTTGCCAATCGAATTTGTAGATTTGTTAATACAACTTCTAACTCCTTGATTTCAGCTGTCTTGTCAATCAGAGACTCATGCCTGATCTTTTTAAACGTTTAAATATTGATGTCACTATAGGATTGCACAGGCAGACCGGCTATTTATTGAACAATTCCTATATTTTCAATAAAGCTTTGCTTCTGCTCTTTCAATGTGGTAATTAAGTGAAATTCCTCAGTTTTCAGATCATATATCTATCTCTTTTTTCGTCTATACTCTGGCTTTTAAAGCCATGGCTCTGGTAATTTGATTTATCCGATTTGTTTGAGCAAACTGTGGTCAAACATACTATCCTAAAGCCAAATAATGATTTAAATGTGATGAACTTCCTCTAAGTAGAGAAAGGATGCCAAATGATTGAGAATTTGCTCTTCAAAAACTAGTGGAGTGTCGCAATTGCATTAAAGCGAAACATACTCCTTGATAATTTTAAACAATTTGAAATTTTAGTGCCTTGCTCGAGTCACCTGAGTCTCCTCCTTTTAAGATTCCTTGCTGAAAGGGAGGAAATATATCCTAATTAATTCTTGCTTACGATTAACCAAATCAACAATGAAGGTGCTTTCTTCGTTTTTCTTCAGTTTCTACCATTCCTCATCTATCTTACTATCCTTCTCCTCTTGAGAAAAGCACTCCTTCTCGATTATTTTTTTAGTTTTAGGATCGTATTCATATATCTTAGATTACCAATTCAATTTGTTTTGCTGACTATAAATAATGGATCTGAGGAAGGGAAGATTTAGTAATAATTTGTAAGCAATCACACACTGCCTTTTGCGAGGATTGCTTGTGAATTTATCTAAGTTATGTTGAATAATCAATTCATTTGCGAGAATGTTAGTTAGTGTCTATTAATGTTACTGCAGGACAACCTCAACTTCATGATCAAAACAGCACAGCAGCTATTTTTGTAGTTAGGGGGAGGGTTTCGCCAGAACTTTAGTTTTTAATTCCATTCCAATCTAAATATTAGAGTTATATTATTATCATGATGATCTAATTAATACTTATCCTCAAAATGATCAGGGCAATTAATTACAGCTCATAGAAATCACTTCACAATGAGGGTTTAGGAATATTGCTTTTCAGAACTGGCGATTGATTTGGTCAAATCACGCTCATGCTCTTCACAGAGGTTATATATTTGACACGATTTGCCTATAATAAATCTAGTTTCCTTGGCATTCAATCCTAAATCAGCAGATAATTACCCAGCATGATCATGTAATGACTGTAGGCGACAAGTCCGCTGAAAATGACATTCTTTTGCCTCATAATATAAACATCCCGTAATTCAGACCGTTCTCCAATTGACAAGAGACTAATCTGTTCGTAATTTTCTTAAAAAACGACTGCTTCCCATAATTCGGATTTGGACCACATTTACAATTTAGAAATGTCTGGATGCCGAAAGATATAGCAACTAACGTCTAATTAGACCCAATAGCAACTAAAAATGAGCTATATAATTCCTCTGATGACGAAAACATCTTTCATTCGATAAGCCTAAGTACCACATCAATTACTTCAATCAGAATAGCCTGTACTATTTGGACAAAGTTATTGGCTATCTTAGAATCTTAAATTTTGGTTTCACGGAGAATTCCATATTCTTCTAGAAAAACTAATCCGATAAATCTATAGAAGTGATGAAGGGAGAAATAGCTTCTAAGCAGTTATATCTTTTCTTCCTACTTGAGAGCATCTGAATGCTATTTTCGACATAAGTTGGCGATATTGGTCAATATTTTGAAGGAAATAGAGTATGCCTCTTCAGGATGAAGTTTTTATGAGATCTGTTGCTCATTGTCCATTCTCATTTCTTTCACAATTCGGTTGGTCTTGACCATTTATTAAAAATCAGTCAGATATTCATTATTTTAACCTTCTACCTATTATCCGCATAGCTTTTTCCATATCTTCCCTAAAGAGTGCCTAAGGGTGGAGTTGTTCTAAGTCTTATAACGTCTACCTTATTCTAAAGCATCCAATTAAATTGTCCGCTCTCAATGCAGAGCAAGGTTTCTTCCATAAGTGTATAAGTGGTCTCAACTTTATAGGCGATACTCTTGAATTCATCACTGACAATGGGCCCATTGTTATATACCGATACGATTGGATTCATAAAGTTGAGTTTATTTTAATGGACAAACAGTTCAATTTGAGTTGGTAAGGAAAGTTCTTCCATCTGCTTACTGATGTTGAGCAGATCATACTCAATGTTCTTAAACATGCTTACTTCCGAAACAATCAGTTTTCGTAAACTGTCCGCCTCCACTAATAATTCTTATTTAATTGAAGACTCAAGGTCTGACATGACGGCTCCAACTGATCTATATTATAGCAATGTTACTCATTATAGCTTGATGCAAATTCATTGAATGCTTCTAGGCTGTCAATATATTTATCGTAATGAGCATCGCTATCGTTCTTTCCCTATTCGACTCTGAATAAGCAAACAAAAACTTGGTGATAGCCCTATCTTTTTGATACTGCGAGGCGCCTGGTGTATAAAGAAGGATATTTTTAGTGATCACTCTTTATTGCCAATCCTGCTTGCTTTTTAAATATCTCTTGATATTCTTTTGAAATGTCTATTAACAAGTGTCAGCATCTTTGTACCATTTTTTCAAATTTCTTTAGACTTTCTTTTTTTGCAGTTGGTGATTTTGCAGCAATGTTTGACAAATCACCTCAATTTCAGTATGAAGATATTCAGCTAATTCAAGTGCGTGCCTTCCCCGTTGCTCATGCTATACCTTGAAAGCCGAGCATATATAAGATACAGGAGAGAGAGAATCCGGCTTAATGTGCTTTTGCAGCATCTTACCGATCTTGAAAAGAGATTTTGAGTATTAAATTTCAACTTCGATCCTCTCCTTGAATGCATCCACAAACTCTTCCATTTCTTGCTGAATGGTGAGTGAGTACTCGAAAGCATCAAGGGGATGTAACTGCATGATCAAACTATTACGTTGAAAAACTAAGCGAAAAGACTTTTAGATTGAGACCCACTTTCACTTTCGCTCATCTATTGCGGTAGATATGCAAATATAAGATAGCATGAGATTAAATTTAGAATCAAATGCAAGTTTAACGCTTTTGCAAGCTCTCAGATACTGAGCTTATACAGATTGTAACCAAGTATTCTCAGCTTCTGATGATCCTATAAATGCTCATAATGGTTTTTTGGGACTCCTTTAAACCCATAGAATGCTCCGAACCATGCTGCTCCAATTGTTCCGGTCGAGTCGTTATCTCCTCCATGGAGTATTCCCCTCAAGCAAAACTGCTCCCACGATTATTTACAGCTCAAGAATGCATCAAAGGCTATCAATACACTATCGATTCCAAGAGCCCCTGGCCATCCAGTCCAAGCCATTTCTTTGTAAAAGTGTTCTCTCTCAATAATCCCATATTTATCTGGAAATACAGGGTCCGTAATTTTTTATGTATTAATGGAAAGGTTTCTCAATTTTGCATATTTAATCCAAGCCTCTTAGAATTTTTTCCATTGCCCATTATTTAGGTTACTCTAAACCTCACGACCTGAGATTTAGATGTATTTTCTAGCAGTGGGAAAAGCTTTCTCAAATAACAGGGCAACCCACATACGAGGAGGAACTTTTTGCAAAGCTAAACTCGTGAAATATGAAGATACAACGGCTCCGAGATAACCAATTGGATTGTGGTGAGTAATACGACCCGATTAGATTGAAACAGCGATAAGTTTATCGATATCCTTGTTGAACAATAGGCCAATACAGGCAGATCGCATGGATGCTCCACATCCTCCTCCCTTTAACTCTGAAAAGGGAATTTTATTCCAATTGGTCGCTTGCTCATCTAGGATGCTTAGAGATTTCATGCAAGTTTTGCCTGGAGCTCTGCCAGCCATCTTCTTAGAGCAAATTTTATACTCCTTTGCAATTCTTTGAGAAATAACTGGTATGGTATCGGTGACTTTAGAATTGGTGAGAGCAATGGCAGTGGCAATATGCATGACTGTATCATCGCTATATCTCCAATCTAACTATATTTTAAGAGAAAGAGGACCCTTGTTTTTGGTGAGTTCCATCATTTCTTTATGTATTAAGATGCTGCTATAGTTAAATTCCCAAGAGCCATTCTTATATCCCATCGCATCCCCTACCCCAGCTAACAGCATACAAGCTTAAAAATTTTATGGTTTCAATATTATTGTCCCTTCCATTATGATGAAATCAATTGATTATTATTGTTACAATTAATATTATAGTGATTAATATTTGGTGAATTATATCACTTTCTGGGTTTGGGATTTGACCACGGGTTTTAGATAAATATATTGCCATTGTTTTAGAGGTAGTCTTCTTTCTTAAAACTCATCCTTTACAAAAATTATCGTTAGTGTCTGCCAATATACTGCATGCCTAAGAATGCCCCGCGTGATCCGCCCTTACCCACTTTTACGTTAATATGCTCTCCTACTGGGCACTCACGAGTCAAATCTCGATGCAATCTCTTCTAAAGTCCAGGGACAACCGATCCACCTCCAACGCAAACAATATTTCCAAGAAGCGCAGATACTGTTTCTGGATTATTGATTGAGAGAATCGAGCAAATGGTTTGAATAAGATCGATTTGGGCTAAACCAACGAGCAAGGGCTGAAAGTATATCTACTGACATTTTATTAAGTCTGCTAGCATAAATAGTTGGTTTGTCTCCTTGAGATGGTGATGGTCTTTGGCCTGAGTCCATTCCGGATCAATCTCCCTGAGTTCTGCCTCCATAGCTTAAAGTTCACTGTAGTGATCTGACTCTTCAGGATCCTTATAAGCCAGCCAGTCATCTTAATTCTGTATGCCCTCCTAATCAAAATCTTCTTCGGCCAACCTTGCAATGGCCTGCATTTTCCTTTGTTTAAGTTTGCTTTTTCTATTGCTCAGTTCATTTTTGATTCGCTAATTCTCTTTCATTTTGGTATACTGACTTTTATACTTCTCCTTCAATTGAGATAAATAGAGTTCAGGATTATTTTAACGCAAGTCCCTCATCTTTGCTTCATCTTCCTCTCTTTCCTTCTGCTTCTGTCTTCTCATCTCCAGAGCCTGTTTTTGATAGATTTGTAACTTCTTATATTTAAGCTTTTCTGGAGGAAGTTCGTGGTCAGGAATGTTGATGAGATGAAATTTATTCTAATCTGCCTTCTCCTCGACAAGTCCAAGTTTAACTTATAAGCTCTTTATCTTTTTTTATAGTTTATCGTGCGGTTTATGCTCACCGAACATTTCCACCACTTCTTCATGTGCGAACTTGTCATGAGATTCGTATCTTTCCTTCAGATCAAGGTAATTTTTCAGCTACACTTCATGCATCTTGCGTTTCATCTCCTTCCGCCGAGAAAGAGTTTCCTTTAACTTTTATGACATTCTCTTTCGGACTTACTCCTTTCGTCGTAATTCTTCTTATGGAATTTATATTATAGTATCGAAGTCTATCTCGACTCCTTCGATAAATTGAAGATTTTCAGAGATTAATTTGTTCGCTTACTCGATACGATTACGATAGACATTCATAGGTTTTGAAGGTTTGAACTTCGTCTAGAAATAATGGAGCTGCTCTCGGTAGTCGATTGCAATAGAAGTAAACTTTTCATAGATATCGCGTAGAAAGCCATATGTGAGCTTATCTTTAAGCTGAGGGTGTTTTAAAGTCAAAGACTTCCCAAATAATTCGAAAGCTATATTTCCTCCAATATTAATGCGTCTTACTGATCCAAAATCAACTTTTCCCTTCACTACAGCAAAAACATGAATTGTTGTGGCTCCAATGTTGATTACCAGAGCAGTCTCACTCTCATACCTGCTAATGTTGCAGTCGACCTCATAGAAGTAGGCAAAGAGAGCATCAACTCCCACCATAACACTATCAATTTCATAGCATTAGAATAATTGCTCGAGGACACTCGTTCTACAGTGAATTGGGTTAGCGAAAGGCTCTGAAATGATTAGAGGGCTCCTGATCTTACGATTTGGTCGCACAAGCTAAGAGAAAATATAATCATTGCATTGCTCGAAGAGGGAAAAATGCAAGATGAGATTACGTTAATAAGGACTTTTGTAATTGCTTTTGGCAAAGTCCAACTGATCATAGCTGGTGTTGATATATGTTTTTATAGGCAGATCTGCCTTATTAGGGTCTCTATTTTTGGAGATTTGAGGGCGAAACACAAGCTATGGTCCATCAGTGCTCCAATCGTAGCCTGCCTTGATGTTTTCCGATCCATAATCTATGATGATAGTGTTCATCTTTTACCCCATCAGTTGAACTTCCTTTCTTCTTTGAGGGTTCATTTCTTTGAGTGCAGCTGGCTGCGGTTTCATTTCCTTGGCGATGTATCGAGTTGGCTCGATATCCATGGCGCTAATTAAGTTAATTTATATAAATTAGTCATATTAATCATGGGCAGCAGATCTATTATTAAAATCAAACATCAGATATATACACAATGAATAGGATTTAATCCATATACAAACTCAATAATAAAGGAAGAATGAAGAGAAAAAAATCTAACTTCTAATTCTAATCTTGAAAGCTTACGCTTTCTCTATGAATTGAAGTGTATTATATGATTTTCAAAAAATGATATCCTTTCCTTGACTAATTATCTATTGCTGATTTTCATGACTAATAGATAAATTTGACTTTTAATCATACTAAACAAAATCTATGATTTGATCCCTCTAATAATATAAATATCATTCTTTTTCCAGCAATTCCATCTTCACAAAATAAACTTCTATAGGGAATCAAAGAGAGTTGATTTATTTAAGTTGATATCACCATCAAATTATTATTTCATATGCTATCCCGAGCAGTGAAGCAATTGGTCAATTCCAGTCTCACCCACACCGCCAGACGCTCTATGAATCACATCAAAAATATGAACGAGGAGAATCTTCGCGTCATTTCCGAACAAATTGAAAATTAACCCTTGATTGTCAAAAACGACCGAGTCTACAAGCCAACTTATACAATCGAATTTAACAGAGAGGGTTAGGTTCTACTATACTCGGGCAACCCCATCAAAAACTCAACCATCTATTTTAAATACCCGTACATTTTCTGTAAGAATCTTACTACGTAGATGAATCCTTCATCCCTCTGTCCATTTTGAACTATGTGCTTAATCCCTTTGATTTGCTGTGGTACTGGAACAGCTTCTTCCTCTACTTTACGCCTGCCGTCCTCACCGCTCGCATATGGTATTTCAGAGACTTTATGTACTATCCAAATAAAATTTTCCTGCTAAGAGGAGGAAGAGTTGTTAAAGTTGAAGCTCAGTCCTTGGGACACATGAGATATATCTATTGGGCTGAAACTCAATTCCTTAGACCCCTTACCCAGGATAAATTGCATTTTGACGACAGAGATAATGCTGATTTTTTGACTTAGGAGGGACAGCTAAAGTACGATCTCAACGTTGAGGCAGAGGAAATGAAAGTGTGGGGTGTAAACACAAATGTATAAATATTGTAATTTAGGACGAACAATTGCACTTCGTAAAAAGCGGCACTGTGCATCACCCTGAGTTATTTGAGGCATCGGTCAAGGGATTCAACATCGACACCACTGATTTTGTAATCAACACTGCCGATAACTACAGGTACAGAGAGCCAAACTACGACCAATGATAGATATCCAAATTATAAGATCAACCAGTGCCGAACCCAAAAAACATTTCAGTATCAAAGAATGAAATTCAGTTTATGAGTATTTTAAGGTTATTTACATTAAAATAGTAACCACTGGCTTTAATAAAATTATTTATGAATTACACGAGTACCCCAGCATATTCTCTTTCCAAATCGCAGAAGAAAAGTAATAACTAACTTAACGCAGCAATACATCAAATGCCGAACAAAGATTAAGACAGCCCTGGACCTATTTATAATGTTTCAAAGATGGCAGATCAGCAATAAAGTGTGAGTCACACTATCGGCAAATCCCAACGCTACAATATTAATCATGGAATTGAAAAAACACCAAGCCCAGTACATTATGAGCATAAATAAACTGAAAAAAATAAAGGTTATACTATTCCTCAAGCGAAAACAAATGGATAAATTGATTAAAATCCAGATCCTGGCTGTTATCAACCTGATCATGACATAATCAAACCCAAAAGCATTAAATTTAGCATGGGCAGTCGTTATTCCAGTATTATGGATAATGTCAACTCTCATCCTGGACCAGGTCATTATCAGAGTTAAAAATCTCTACCGATCCTTTAAAAGAGCAAAAACAAAAAGTAAACTTTATTTGGGACTGCTCCACGATTTAAGGCAACTAGCAACTAGGCAGGAGTGGGAGATTACGAAATAAATAGTAAACAAGCCATTCTATAACACAAAATGAGTATAGGTAAAAGTAAAAGAAGTACTAATGTTAACCAGTAAGTTACTCCTGGACGTATATAATCCTTAATATAGCAACTGACTATAATAAAAAATCAGTATTTCAATAAAATATCGACCGTAAATTAGGAAAGTCTATATCAGGCAGACAGAAGAATTGTTTTTAAAACTTAGATATTGCAGCTCATGCTTTTATTAATTATACAAATCCTGAATTACAAACTCTTAATTCTAGTCAGAAATTTTCAATAGGCAAAGGAAAGAGAGAAGTTTTCATAGGTAAAGATACACCTGGGCCCACCGATGTATATTTCTTATAATGCAGTATTTAAATGATAACTTTTTAAAGAGAAATAGCTCTCATGCAGTCATTCCACACGCTATCCGAGATTGGGAATATGGACAATAAAATGTTCCTGGACCTGGAAGCTATCGGATTGAAAACAACAACAAAAAAGGATTTACGATTTCTAGATCGAAGTCGCAAGTTGAGTTTGTTAGTTAAAATCCAGGAGTTGGAAGATATATGATTAATAGCTCAGACAAAAAGGCAAAGGCTAGTGCTTTTCCTAAGTCCAATAGAACCAATTTTATTTCCAAGATATCTGCTGGAGTTGGAGACTACAACATAGCTTAGATATTTAAAACCAAAGGAACTATCAGTAAAGCGGAAAGATTCAAAAGATAAGACCTTCCAAAACCAGGACCAGGTGATTACCATATCCATTCCATCATCGGTTATAAAAGTCCAAAGGCATGATGTTTTCTTCTAATATATGTGATTGTATAAAATGACTATTCATGATTGATCTTGTGAAATCTTTTAATTTTAATGTCTTATTGTAAGGATTATTAACCTTTGACAATATTTAGATCATATTAATCTGGATTTTATCGATAGCTCGATCTAAATTTCAAAAAAAATACATTTTTTCCAGAATATGAAGTAAGACAAATTATCAAGCCACTATTGATGAAAAGAAAACATTGGAGTGGATAAAGCAATCAAGATTTCATAATACATAGAAGAACGATTAAGTATTTAATCTGAAATGATTGTCAAAATATATAAAGTAAATCTCACACTATTGAAAATCCAGGGTTAAAAGGCCTCTAGCTAAGTTTTTCTGATAATTTATGCGCCTTTTAACATTATTAACTTATCATTTTTTTGGGAGCATACACGTTTATTTTCTGGTAATTCGAATACCAGTATTAAGTAGATTCTATATATGTAAATTATTCCTTCATTTGAAATGATCATATTGATTAAATTCTTCGTTTACAAACATAAAAAAACATGTCCTACATTCAAAAATTGTTACCTATAAGCATCTTCACTATTGGTTGCTGTGCCCTGACATTCCAGACAACAGTTCTGCACCCTTTTCATCATTAACTCGATGAGGAGTTCAAGCAACTTAAGATCTTAGAAGAACAAGACAAGAAATTTCAATAATTTGAACTTCAAGCCCTTCAAGCAGTCAATGGAATCGACCATCAAGTAGATGTTCTCATGAAACTCAAGGCCAAGAATCTTATTTAAGAGTTGGGCTGATATTTGTAATATTCTATTCTTTAATCATTTAATTTCAGTTGCCACTGAACCATGTTTGTGGGTTTCATCCAATTTGCAAAAAAAATATACCCATGAATAAAATATTTATTTTTTTTAAAGTAACTGCCTTTAATTAATGAAGAATTTTAGCGAAATGAATTATTTACAATTTTTACAATTGAGATAAAAATCAAACTTTTTTTAATGATCCTAGACTTGTTAGACTTTTTATAATTACTGATTGTTGAAAGTTGATCTATTAAAATTTTCTTTATGGTATTTATTGAAATAATAAAATCATTAATAAATGGTGTTTTTTTCACGATATCTGCCGATCACCAGTTTTGTGATCAGCATGTCAGCACTGATCTTTCAAACAACAGTTTTATTTCCGTGGCATCACGAACTGGATGCAGATTTTAAAAAGTTGAAGGCAGTGAAAGAACATCAAGATGAGAAGATGGAGTAGTATAATGCTAAAAAAATGGTAAAAATTGTTGAACTATAAAAAAAACTCAATTATCTGGAGATTCTTTAGGAAAAAAAGAAGAAACTTATGGCCTAGAGAAAGGTACGCCTCGAACGGGAAAGATTTACCAGAGTCAATCAAGGCCAGAAATGGTAGGCTTAATCTGAACAACAATACTAAAAACAAAGGGAAGAGGAAGCTGAGAAGGGGATAGGAGAGAAAACTAAGATTCCTTCAAAGGTTTCTTCAACAACTTTAAACTCGTAACAATCATAAATTCAACTTTCAAAATCAGAGAATTCACTAAAATAATGGAAGCAATTCCATGAACAAAGATTAAGCCAAAACTAAGAGGTGAAAGTCTAAGAATGGAAAAAGTTCCACGACCAAAGATTAAAACAAAATGAAAATGTGAAAGTCTAAGAATGGAAACAGTTCCATGACCAAAGAGTAAGCCAAAACTAAGAGGTAAAAGTCTAGGAATGGAAACAGTTCCATGACCAAAGATTAAAACAAAATGAAGATGTGAAAGTCGAAGAATGGAAACAGTTCCATGACCAAAGAGTAGGCCAAAACTAAGAGGCGAAAGTTTAGGAATGGAAACAGGTACATGACCAAAGAGTAAGCCAAAACTAAGAGGCGAAAGTTTAGGAATGGAAACAGGTACATGACCAAAGAGTAAGCCAAAACTAAGAGGTAAAAGTCTAGGAATGGAAACAGTTCCATGACCAAAGAGTAAGCCAAAACTAAGAGGCGAAAGTTTAGGAATGGAAACAGGTCCATGACCAAAGAGTAAGCCAAAACTAAGAGGTGAAAGTCTAGGAATGGAAATAATTTCACGATCAAAGACAATCTCATCAAAAGCAATCAGCTGAGTCTCAGTCAACTTAGCCAGCCAATTGATTATATTCATTGATATTTATCTATTGATAAAAAATCGTTCATTTTGAATTACTGCCAAAATAATATGAATTATTGAATTAATAAGCTTTAAAATTCTCATAAGATATTTTAAGTTTTTAATATATATTTAAAGAATAAGGTCTTCAAAGTATGCGCCTCTCACTAAAAACAGTACTTTTCTGGATTGGAATGATCATACTTGCCGTTTCGACTCCTCTCATGATTGAGTAGAAGGAATAGTTTCTATAAAAAGTCAGAACAAAGAACATTGCAGTGTTTTTTTATGGTGATTCGGACTCAAAGTAATATCAAACATTCGAAGGTCTAATACCTCCCAGTAATCAACTCTTTGAAGGAATGTAATTTTTCTATATCCCAACTTCAAAGTTCAAACTGAATAGACCAAACCCATCGCTCTCGATTTATCGAAAGATTGGAGGAGGGGACTGGGTTTTATATCATGGTAAATTTGACCCAACTGATCTTGACCGCTGGATCCACAAACACAGTTCTGATCCTCTTCACGAGTTAAAGATATAGCAAATAGGTTCTCTTTTCTAATCTCACAAAAAAGGATTTATGCTTATTGACTATGGGGAGTTTGAATTGCTGAGAACTAAAATATATTTGCATGAGTTTTGTGAGTATCAACATATTCAGTGTGGGAAAGTTACCACAAGCAATCCACTCTTGAATTTAGCAACAAAACTTATGGGTTTGGAGAAGGAAGATGCTGGAATCTCGAGGCTTGCCTTTTATAATCCCGGAACAGGAGATATAGAGTTATATACTGGGGATACTGAAAAGGTTTCTCGTACAAATTTATATATTTAGGATAATAGCTTCTTCAGATGTTCGAGGGAAGAAAAGGAATAATTACTTCCACAGAAACTGGAGACAATTTTGGAGATATACAGATTGAATTGCACTACTAAGAAAATGATTTGTGATATCACAGATTAATAATGCCATTATCTAAAACAATACATTTTTCAAGAAAACAAGACCAGCCTTATAACTATCTTAAATTTATTAATGATGATTTAATAATTTAGAAATCATTAAAATTCAATTTTGAATATCTTTAAGAGGGCGTTGATGAATCAGCTATGATTCGGATATATTTGATATTTTTTCGCGATTTAAAAATTGATTTTATAATTATTACCTTTGCTAAAGCAAAAGATTTTCATAGTATTGTTAATTAACATTTATTTAAGCTTAATATACAGCCTAATTATCATGGTATTTTTACTACCAATCAATGTTAATTTGTTTCAAATCTTTTATCTCTGTTTGCTTTCTTTCGATATCAAGCAGCAGCTATTAAATTTTATTTTTACTCTAATTTTAAAGTTTAGATATTTATTTTTTTAGATTTTAATTATTCTAAATCATCCATTTCATTTATTCTTCTCTTAATTTCAAAGTTTATTCACTATTTTTTAAGGATACTGATAGGGTTAGTATTTGATTATCTTTGTTTTAGATTTGCGATTAAAGAACTTATATCGAAGTCTGTTTCTACTATAATTCAGATACAATTTTAGAATATTTTTTATTTTATTCTTGCATATTCAAAGAAATTTCGTTAACGATTGGCATTTATGTAAATACTTGAGACTAAAGATTTTACTCTAATGATTAAATGGTTTCATTATTTTTAGTAAGAGATGAAAGATTATTCGAACCAACAAAGATTCCCTTATTGATGACACTTTATTAGTACTTTTCCTTAAGTTTAAGATCTTGATCTGCAATTTTTTAAGTGAGTAAATAAATTTGATTTTAATAATGTTGAATAATACTCTTATTGTTAATGAGCAATTGTTAATTTTCATTCTTTTATTTCTTCAACTCATTGATAATCTCCTATCTGATTTATAATTCAGTTTATAAGTTAAATGTTTTTTGCTGTATTTCTGCTTTAAGAAACTGTCTTTCCTTTTTAGTTTCATTCACTATGGATTAATGCAATTCAGTGAGTTAATTGTTTATTATTGATTTAGTCTATTCGAGTTATTTCAGTTCAGTATTAATTTAATGAAGTTATTGAACTTCAAGGCGGAATTTGTTTTATTTGTCCTCAAATGTTTTAATTCTCATTTAGTTTTAAGTGTTTTTATGATGAAGATCTTCATTAATTGTGCGAAATTATTGGATTTGACGATGATACTCAAATTATTTGACTGAAAATAGTTCTATATTTTTGTTGTTTTACATATTTTTGTTTTCAAGTTATTTATTCACTTCTTGAAGTTGTTTAATATCATGCATCAGTTTGTTTTATATTCCTGCATCAGTTTATATCTTTTTATCTTTTTAAAGATTGCTATTTTTAAGAAGCTATATGATTTATTTTTGTTTGGCATTATTTTCCTCGTTAACTTGATTATTGTTTGATTCTTATTTTATAAATAATGATCTTTTTCGTATCGGTAATTTATTGTTTGCTAATGTTAATTTAGTGACCATATTCGATATATTTTAAGCTAATTTCAAAATGTTAAATTTATGATTCTGTTATCTCCTTTGAAAAGTTTCAGAAGCAGGGAGCCGTAATAAATTTTAGTTGATACTATCGAGTGAAGTAAATAATTTTGGTAAAGTTTTTGTAAATATTTCAATCGAGTAGTTCCTCAGATTTTATAAGGGTGAATGAGTTTGATCATCAAAAAAATAGCAGTTCATTCCATATTTGTTTGTTAATTTGGCGAAGTCAATCATTTCATTGACAAGCTTATTTTCATAACTTTGTTGTAGTCTGCTAATGATGTCATAACACTTCTTTTTTTAATTTTCAGGGATCATTTTATCGACAATGTCATAATTTATCGGTGGATTTTATATGAGATGATGACTGATGAGTTCATATAAAGTTTTATACGGATTTGACTCGTCACTTTGCATGCTTCAAAAAGTATAAAAATATTTATTAACTTTGAATTTTATTGCCGAAACATAAAACTCAACATTTATGATTACTTTGAAGTTTAATTTTATTGTAATTAATCAGAGCTGTATCATTTTAAGTTTTTGGATGAACTTATTTATACACATATTGATAGATCTCTTATAATTGATATTAATTAAAATCACACTATATGAGCAAAAATATCGTAAGATTTACTTGAAAATAGTTTCCATTGCACCTTGTAAAACTGGCAGAAGGATCGAATGTGATGGTCTAACTTAAATCGGGTTAAACTTTTAACGGCATAATTCGAGGAGTAGACAAGTTTATGAACATCAAGATGTAAACTGCCTGTCTCAGTGATAAGGTACTCGAGTATTGATTCAGGTATTCTGTTCTTTAATTAGAATGGTTAGGTTTTTCATAGCATCAAGGAAGTGTACATTAGAGGAAATACAATCAAGTATTTTAGCCTTGACGAGGATATTCTCTCTAAAATCTAAAATACACAATACGTATGTCCTGAAAAATGGAAAAAATCAGAAGCAAAAAATCAAAAATATAAAGGCAAAAGGACAGGATGATTTGTAAGCTAGTAATAATACTTCAATACGAGCTCAATGATGATTAGGTTCATATTTGAATACTAATCATGCTTTCTTCTTGTTAAACTTTAAATTGGCTTGCTTGAGGTTATGAAACTTTCTGTTGAGTTTTGCCTCATCATAAAAGACATTTTCTATATCTGTGTTAATCTATTAAGGAATATTGTTAAATTTGTCTTTTCGTCTGCCTAAGAGGAGATCTGTCGTTTTAATTTCGTTTCTCATTGCCATTTGATTGTTATCTGAACTGTACTGAGAAAGTAGATAATATTTAAAAGCGAAAAAAAGCACAATAAATAAAAAGAAAAGTTTTCCCTTGCTGCTGCTAAAGACCTACCGAGTATAGATCATATAAGCTGTATAGAAAGGAAATTACCAATATTTGTAATGATGGAGATGAAACTTATAGCCTCTAATATCATCAACCACCAGTTGATTGAATTGGCTTTTAATGGCAGGACACGCTTTTTCAAGTAAATTACTTAATATTTAGAAGCATGAAGTCGAATGATGCCTGCTATGAACATCATTGCATAAGCAAAGGGAAGAGCGGGAGCAAATAAAGCAGTTGCAGCAAACACGTTGATAATGTTCATGTATCCTGTCCATGAATTATCCAGCTACTCATTGAACATATAACTTTACATGGCGTCTTGTTCTTCGTAAAACTGATCAATTGATTCGAAAAAATTAATGCTAAATTTTGAACTTTTCGTGTTTTTCCGATTTTATAGCCATTCATTAACTTTAAACATGAGAAAAGGCAGCAAAGCTCCAACAACTGTAACTGCCATGTCTACCATAACAAAAGATAGTAATTGCTGAGAGACAAAATAATCGCAGTTGTTTATTCTAAGTATACAATATCTTACTTTTGCAAGGTTGTTGTGGTTTTAATTTAGCAGATGAAGCTGGAAGATAGATATCCTGAGAAGTAGGCAAATATAAAGATAGAGTAAAAATTAATTACGAATGTTATGAGAGAGGCTTTTGAAACCAAAGATCCTTCATAGTCAGAAACTGTTTTGTGATTTTAAAAAATGGTAATATTTCGAATAATTACCATATACACTTTGTTGAAGATTTGAGAAGCCACTGATATTAAAATTGAAGGCACCTGATTGACCAAAGTTTGGTCTAGCCCCAACTGATACATGTATGTTTTTAGCAAAAATAGCAGCAGAATTACTTACGCCACGAGCAGCACATAAGCTAAGTTTAAGATTACAGTGAAAATTGTTTTTAAAAGAGTTTTCCATTTTGGGACGTATTCAAAGTTGAGTTCATCTGTTTAAAAATTTCTCTTAAATGAGCCTTCAAATTTAACTCTTTTTTAATGAAATTCAGTTAGTTAACTTACACCATAATTTTGTGACAATCTCTTTTCTTCTTGCTTCCATTTTTCTACCAAATTAGTGGTCCAAAATAGATTAACAAAGGTAAATATAAAGATGAGAATGTTGTTGAAGCTTGTTAATGAACTTTTCCCTGTAGCTAAGATATCAGTTTGCTCCTTCCATAAAAGAATCTGAATTATCATAGCTAACAATAGAAAAGGAAAGGCCTTAATTGCTAAAAATTTCATAAATTCGAAGTAAAAAGCTATCTTCTAACCACAATAATAACGCACACTATCTGCCGAAAAACTTTTAAATTATCCAATGTTAAAACCAAGCTTTTATTAGATGCTCTGTTTCGTAAAATCAGATTTAGTTAATTCGCATTCATACTGAGAATATAATTTGTTGATTGATGCGGGATTCGGTCCTTCAAATTATTTTTTCTCGTTTTTCCTCATTTTTTTTATTGTTGCAATGTAGGGTGTAATCTATATATTCTTCAGGACAAAAGGGTCATGAAGAGGGTAGTAGCTTAAGATGTGCTTCTTTTCCAGAGATTTACCTATATTAATATTATCATATATCACTTTATTTGTTATTATTAATCTTTCCGATGGAAAAAATTTAGAACGATCTTTGAGTTCGTTAATTTAGAATTTACGCCATATTCGTTGATGGGATGTGATTTTGTGATAGGTGCAGAATCCTGAAGGCGATTGTATACCCATATAATTCCAAATATTTTTAAGTTTCGTATTTTCTGTCCATAAGTTACTGATTTCTATGGGTATAATTGATCTTGCTTCTCGATGATTGTAGAATAATTCATTGCATGTATGCAATGCTTTTAGAAACATCAACCTTAAGATCATACCGACATTTCCATTCAGCTCAAGAAGATACAGTTAAGCTTTTTTATTGACATTGTATAGTTATTGGCATCGCTTTGTGAATGCAATTATCATTTTATTGTAAACATAATATAACTACCATATTCTTCTGCTAGGATTTTAGGTATTGTAATCATTTACAAGGATTTTTTGATTGATATAATCTATGTTTAGTTTATTGCTGATCCAATTATATGCTTTATCGGCCTCGAATTGATCCATTATGATCTTGGTGCGAAGTTCGTCTTCATTCATAACTTAAGCCTTTTTGAAAATGTTGATTGCTTCGCTTTAAATTGATTTAAGTCCCTCCTAATCTTCATTACTAAGTTTTCTGGGTCCTTTGATGCTATATTTTTCTCTGAACTCTAAATCTCGAATATAGGCGTGCAGTCTTAACGGTCTTAAGTAGTGATCAACTGGCTCAAAAGAGAATAGATCAGAAGCTCCAAGATCGACTTACATGCTAATATGTGATTTTTGGGCATAGTCTTATAGAATTTTTTCACTAGTCTTAACCACAAGCATAATATGTTTTTCATCTTTGCTAAGAAAGGCCCTGACAAATAATTTGCTTTTCACCACAAGCTTATACATTATACTTAACCTCAGCAAAGTTGCCACATCAGCAGGGCGATTTTTTGTATTGACCCAAGTAACATTTTCACCAACTATCGTCTTTTTTAAATATTGTCCATTAAATAAATTTCTTTTCTCTTTTTCACTTGTTATTTTAATTTTACTTATCACTTTTTCCATCAATTATGGGAAGGTTTTAAGAAGGGAAGAAATACTTTTGACTTTGCCCAGCAGAAGTCGAATTTCACTATCTTTTTATTCTCCACCCTCACCTTCTTCATTTTATTGCTCATTTTTTTAAAAACATTTTATTAGATGAGTATTTAGATTCCAATAGATGGCTCTTTTTAGAGCTCTCCAAGCAGGATCATCCTCCGGTACATAAGATCTGCCTTCCTTAAAACCTTGAATAGCATTAAATTCATCTCTCAGCATAGAGATTATCAATTGTTAATATTTTTATTTAAATCCTTCCTACTGGCGCATGGTCGCATAATCAACCAGTCTTTTTGTTTCTATTAGCTTGTAGTAATTGTATATTTTAATAAAAGTGTCTACTATTTCATCATTCTATTCCTGAGCGCTGGGATACTTTAAAAAATAGAAAGCCAATAAAAAAGCGATGTCCTCACGTTCGCTTTATAGTTTGCTGTTTGTTTCAATATCAAAGAGATCATAGTAAAACTACATCGCTTGACTTGCATTTAATTTAAATGGCTTCTAAGAATCTTCAGATTTACCGTATATATCCTCTAACTACTCTGATATATTATCAGGGTTAGGGCATTTAATAATGAAATCACCGAGATTAGTATCCTCAACCTGCTTCATGATTTCTTCTATTTACCAGTCTTCACAAGTGTTATATTCATTACAATATGAAACCTTTCCCTCATTTTGATATTCTCCTTGCATATATTTTAACATGTCACAGATGACTTCAATTTATCGATCGACAACGATTATAGGCTTTTCAGCCTTATGATTTTTATCTATATTTACTTAATCTCCATTCCATTATAAGGCCTTTTTTCTTAACTTCTTTTCAACGCTATGAAATTTAGTATGAATGCTTGATTACCTTTCTCCTTTCTCATTAGATTTAATAAGTCTTTTGGGTTTATGTTAGTGATAACTTGCAGTAAGTTTGCTTTTATTGATTGAATTTAAATTGGCAAAGTTTTGATCTTAGCTTTCCTCCTGCATTTAAAATAATATATTAATAATCTAGACATTAGATAGTTCACACCATCTATTTTATATAAATATGAGATATCAACCTTCGCAATTAAGAACAACTGAAGGAGAGATATAGACGGAATAGCAAAAAATATTAATTCAAGTTTGATTGCTCAAATTTTATTTGTTAATATTTGAGTTTTAATCATTTTTTATTCTCTAAGAAATCAAGAACCTCATTGCTTTTAAATCGACTACAAATTAATAAATTGTTAATCAATTTAGTATTTTAACCGAGACAATTCTATCAGTTTCTCAAGCAGATGTTTGAAGTGCTAGGCAGTTGACAATATTTTTTCTTGCTGATTGAGGGCATTGAAACGATAGATAATTTCGTTATCAATGTAGGATTGCTTCAAAGTCTAAATATTTTCTCCTTTTTTTTATTTTTACGCTTGAGTGACTTACTTTTCAAGACATTCCTTTTCGATAGCTTCCTGCTCGTCAAACTATTCCTCATCAATAATATCTTAACTTTTTTACACAAAGGAAGAATAACCATATTTCAATTAAAATCCATCCGAAACTTTAAGAAAAGCGGGCAAACATCTATGTGCATTGGTGTTGAGAGAATTTGGATCAATGAATTTTATAGCAGCCAGTTCTAGCATGGCATTCTGATGCATTTTTCGAATTTATGTTGTCATTGAATCATATTTTTCTGCCTGATCAAGAACTTCAAAAAATAGTTCTCCCTCCATATGCGAAGGATGTATTTTGGATTGATTGACTATAATCTATTCGATGATGATTGGTTGATTATTCATTGAAAAGTTTAATGAGTAACTATAAAATATATAGAGCTACGTATTACTTTAAGCAATAGTTTAAGTCCAAATATAGTTGTAAAATATAAATCTTAGTTTTATCTTCCTGCTCTAAATTTTGGTGTTTTCTAAAATTCGAATCAAGTCATTAAATTTGACTTTCTTAAATCATCTAAAATAAATACTGATAATTCTACTTTAGTTTATCAATTTTTTACTCACTAATCATTTCTTTTTTAATCATGATTCTTTCAATTAATATTAATAGGTCAATAAGTTTTAAGGTTCGATGCTCGCCTCAGTTATTAAACAAGAATGACTCATATGCACTTCATAAGAAAAATAAGAAAAAAAGCGACGCTCAAGGGATTCGAACCCTCGCTCCTTACGGAAGTAACTTAGCAGGCTACCGCCTTAACCACTCGGCCAAAGCGTCTTAGTTACTTTCAATCATTCAATTAACTTTAAGAACGAAACGAGCAGGCCCCCCTTCTTTGAACTATTCACTTTTATTTTTTATTTATTCATATATTTTAAATAATAGATCACTCAGATTAATAAATCTTAAAAGATATAAATGACAAGCCTATTACTACGACAATTCACGCCATAAGCGCGGCTATCGTTCAAACAGATGTGGATCAGATTATACGGCATAAAAAGACCTCAGACTCTTAATTAAGTCATTCCTGATGTGAACGCGAATTTATTGAATTCATCTGAACAGTTTATTGATTCACTCGTTGATTTTGATTCAGAATTTATTGAGCAAATCACAACTCCCTGTCTTGGGAAGATTTTACTTCCAGAAATAGCAAAGCTTAAAGAGGAATAAGTTAAAGTTCGGCACGAGCGGATTGAGTCTAAATTAGATATAAAAGATTTGCCAAAAGATATTGACCCATCACTGTCAGATCAAGTAAGATTTTCAGTATCGCCTTATGTTATTTTTGGGCAATCAATGGAAGATAGACTAAAGGATGAAAACCCTTGGAAAAATCTAACAAATATTTTTAGTTTGAATAGGTTTATTTACTTAAAAGAAGGGTTCAACTACTAAAAGCTACGTGATAATCAAATATTTGGGTTTAACTGTTATTATCACAACCTTAGTAGAGAAATATAAGTGACAAGAAAACTGCAAAAAGAGAAATATAGATCAAGAATATTTGTGATTTCTTTCGAAACAGATGCGACAAATCATGAATTTTATGTGTCGGACTTCAACTTTCTAATACGTTAAAATATGCTTAATTAGCCACTTTGATACAAAATTTAATCATTCCTTATCAAAATTATTAGTAATTTTTTCTTAATTTAATATAAATTGGATCAAAGAAAGAAGTCTCAACACAATAACAGATATTGCATTTCATGAAAATTATTATACGAATATTGCTTGCATTCAGAAGATTATATTAAACAATCAAATGTATAGTTAAATAGTTACATATTAATAGCAAGATGTCATGGTATTTGTTCAAGGATGTCCCTTCTGTTAATCACAGAGGTATCAAAGTTTAAGGTTTTCAAGGTAAGTCTTCTATAAAATAGACATGCATAGACCCAGGCTAAATCTTTCATGGGGAAGAAATGAAAAATCCAATATTCCATAAAATTACTAATAAGATAAAAATATTATCCCCACCACCATCATTCCATCTATCTCAGCTGAAAACGAGAATATGAGCAATATCAAAGTATTAACTGAAACAAGTGAAGATGATGAAGAAGAGTTAGCCAAGTTAATTAAAAATCAGCAAGAGAGGCGGAGATAGCAGGACATGATGGAACGTAATAGAAAATTGAAAGATAGAGGATTTAGCCTTTCCAATAGAAAAGAAGAAGACAATGGAAAACCAAAATAGTCAAAATATTTTTAAATTGACAAAAGAATAAGATATCTTGAAAATAGCCTCTTGCCAATAAGTAGAAGGGATAATATGTGCACCATCTTTGACCACAAATTGGGAAAGGAAGCACCTTTGGATGAATCTCGGATGAGTGGAAAATCGTGTTTTAATAAGGTTATTTATTATTAATTTAGAAGAATGAATCATCTATTGTTTTAGGAAATGGTTATAATGCTTATTCTCCACTAGACTAGCCGAAGAAAGATTTAACCCAAAAATTTAAAGAAATGTACGAATATGATGACCTCTATAAGAGACGAATCGATAGTCATAACTTTAAGCTTGGCTGAAATACTTATTGCGGATTTGAATTTTTGATAATGTCCACCTTTTACTCCTTACATGACGATCTGAAATTATAGAGATTTTAAACTACATCAGCTAAATCAATATTGTATGTTTGTAAACGGAGTCTATTTATTACCCATATTCTTTGAGTTGATTAAAATAATTATTTAATTTATGAGAGGATATAGTTTTGATTATGATTTGATTTGAATTTGTGGTGGAAATCCATTAATCATAATATATTTGCAAGCGTTTTTAAATGTGCGGAATTTCAGCCATCTACATCTTAGACAAGAAGGGGCGGGTGTTGATATCGCGACATTTTCGCCCAGACTTACCTACTAACATATATGATGTCTTTAACAAAAAGATATTGGAGTATGATGAATACTCGATAAAGTATGCTTACTCATATTTAGACCACTGATAAAGGACAAAGACAACAACCTTTTTTATTTCCACAAACATAGTGATCTTAACATTGTAGCGATCTCGAAGAAAAATAACAATGCTATTATGATCTTTACTTTTTTGCATACATTAGTGGCTGTGCTGGAAAGCTACTTTAAAGATGTACAGGAATAGTCTATTCGTGATAACTTTGTCGTGGTCTATTAGCTGCTCGATTAGATGATGGACAATGGATATCCTCAGACTACAGAGATTAAACTTTTAAAGGGGTTTATCAAAACATAATCATATGAATTTTCCAATCCATTTAGCAAAAAGACTCAACTAGCAAATTCAATTTAAGCTGCTCGACAGGTTTCAAATGTTGTATCTTGGCGTCAAGAGGGCATCAAATACTCAAAAAATGAATTTTACTTGGATGTAGTTTAAAAATTATCAATGTTGATTGGCCCTAATGATAACATTATCAAATCAGAAATTATAGGAGTAGTTAACGCTGATTGTCAACTTTCAGGAATGCCAGATCTCAAACTCGGTCTCAATGACAAGGCCTACTATTAAGCTCAAGGACGAACCTCAAAAAATAAGGCAGTTGAGTTCAATGACATCAAATTTCATCAGTGTGTGAGACTTGGTAGGTTTTAGAACGAAAGGCTGGTTACATTTATTCCTCCAGATGGAAAATTTTAACTAATGAGTTACCGTCTTGATATTCGCGTTAAACCACTCTTTTTGGTCGACGTTATCGTATAAACACCAACTAACAATCGAATTCGCTTCATTGTTAAGGTTAAAAGCAATTACAAAGAGAAAAGTATAGCTAACAACGTAGATATTTTCGTGCCTGTTCCTGAAGATGTATAAGCTCCTATTTTCAATACATCCACAGGCACCACTGTCTATGTCCCTGAGGAAAGTTCCCTGAAGTGGACTATCAAACAATTTGCCGGGCATAAGTAATTTTCTGTTGATTTAGATAATACGTACTTACCTCTGAATTCAAATTGCCAACAATTGAATCTCCAAAGAGAAATCTCTATAAAAAACAACCTATCAATATTAACTTCTAAATTCCCTTCTTCACTGTATCTGGATTCCAAGTACGATACTTGAAAATTGTTGATCGTAGTGGATATAAGGCTTCACCTTGGGTGAAATACCTGACCAAAAATGGAGAGTATCAGTTGAGAATGAATTGATAAATTGTAAACCCTTCGTAATTTTCCTTTTATATTAATAAATTAATCAGTCGATTGACGTTCATTTTGCAAAAATGACTATATTGGCAAACTGTCTTTTGCATAAACTAAACATCTTAGCAAGATTAAAATATCTTCTTAAAATAAACTATTTTAATATAAAATACTGAAAAGGATGATTTAGAAGGCTAAATTGAATAAACAAAAAACTTAACTAATTTATAAATTAATTTTCTCATTCAATTTTTAAAATATTGAATTTTGTTATATATTTCTTGTATCTAATAAAAATAGGTTCATCTATCGGTAACCAACAGAAGTATCGAATTTAAATGCTACCCATCACCATTAATTTTTACATTAAAAAGTTAATGGATAGATAAACAAAAAACTCACGTAGAAAGCGAAAGGATCCATAGAGTAGAGACTTTATATGCAAATGTTCGAAGAGTTATCTCTCTTATGCTGCTGCCTATACTCATGTCAAAAACAAGCATCATCTTGAAAAAGATTTTGTTGATAATATTCGCAAACCATAGCGAGAACTGCTTAAAAGAGGTAGGCCCAAAGAAAAGAAACCCACTAATCAATCATTTTAAATTGCTTTATTAACCCTCATTGAATCAACCATCCTCAAAATATGCAATGAGCTCGAGGGAGTCTTCAATAAAATCATACTAGAAGGCAACGAAGAGCGGGAATAACGGATTTTTAATCAATATTTTGAATAGCTTTGTCAACAGAAGGAGTAGGAACTCACAGGATTCAACTTAATGATTCGACACCCCATCATGGAGGAGTTTATAAAATCTCTAAATAAGGACTTTACAATTTAAATTGCATGCAGAATTAAGCTAATTATACTGATGATCGATAACATGCAAGATGACTATGGTTATTAATATCTATTGGCGCGTTTAGACAGTCTCAACCTCTGGGGAGAATCAAACAAATCAAACAAAATTATATACGATACTTACAAATAATGGAGAGACAGGCAGCCCAAACGCGATGGTGACATCAACTAAGATGTTGATTTTGAATGATTGTATATATTTGATGCTTAATTAAATTGTTTATAATAATTGTTTTTCATAAATATGATGTATATTAATTAAGTGGCGACTCGCATCATCTGATGGAGCTCACCTTTTTAGTTTATTAGCTTGATTTATCATCTTGGTATAATTTAAATTTATATCCTTATGTGTCCTTTTGAGTGATCCATTCTTTTTATAGCTGCAGTTTAGAAACCCCATGAGCTGTAAATTATCCTTTATCATTAAATGTTTTTATGACTGATTTTTTTCCATAAATATCCGACATTTCAATGTCTTTTCTTAGCACTTATGTCCATAAATCATTTTTCATGTTGTTTCGACTCTCTGCAAGAGAATTTAATTCTTTTTACTCAACTTTAGAACGATTTAACTCTATGCTTCGATTTAAAGATGGAAATTTTACATTATCCTTCTAGTGGCGAAATACTTGCTTCCACTCAGCATTATGCTCCTCAATTTTATTTTTTAGTTTATTCACACTAAATTAATGGCTTATTGGATTGATGTGAGGCTTAAATTTTGAGGGGGGTCGATGCTATGATAAAAATTTCATCATTTATGCAGATGATCTTTGCTTTGGTAGGTTTGAATGTCTTTGGTGTATTTACATCTGGATTGGTTTCTTTTTTGTGATTTTTGGTAGTCTACTGATAACCTATTACTTATCTAGCAAATCATTTTTTTCTCTAATGCTTGAAGTTTTAGATACAGGCCTATCAGATTTCATGGAATTCTTTTTTTACAATCGAGTCATTGTATTTTGATATGTCTTAAGTATATTCCATCCCACAACTTCATAATTCTTCGAATCGTTAAGATCTTTTTCAGTTAGTTTTTCAATTTCTTAAACTGAAAAGATATTAATTATTGTATCTCCTTGATTTTTTCCTTTTTCTGGTTCATGCAAGTGAATATAATCTTGCTGCGAAGTTGCCAAGCTGTATAATTTGTTTGGTTTCATTGTATAGAAGAAATATAGATTAAATATCTATTAAACGATTTTGTTTTACAATTATGATAAAAATGTGAAGTAATCACTTAAATTCATGCATTCTTTTTTTCAGGAAACGAATACTCAGGAATTGAAATATTGGCATCATTCTTTACAAATATTTGTTCCATTATTATTTTCGATTTGCAATGCTAAAAAACAAGAGAGTGCAGAAATTTGTTATTGAGAACAACATCTAAAGGGACAACTTCACTTTGGTGATGCGCCTTAAAGATAAGATCGAGGAGTTAAACCATACAATATAGGAGCAGGGGCGCATCATTCTTGCTTTCAAAAAGGATGTTAAAACCACAAAAATCAATTAGATGGAGGTAGAAATTCAGCATCTTAACGATTAAAACAAACGATTACTACTTGTAGTGTAAGAATTAAAGACTAGGTCAAAAACCAACACCATTCTTTTACCAAAAAAGACTTAGACAGCCGTAAAATAAGAACGCAAATCATTTCCTGTCAGAGAGTTTCAATGCACTACCAAAACATATGATATTTTGAAGTAAAATTAATTTTTAAGAAAGGAGTTATTGAACCTTAAGGTAAACGAAAATCTTCTTAAAAAAAGGAAATCGACAATCAATGATCGCAGTAGTATCTTTCTCGAGAAGAATCTTATAGATTATGAAAAACTGAACCAGAAAAAGATGGACCTTGAGGCCTAGAAAACTTTAATGAATGGCAAGATAAAAAATTTATAGAGCAAAGTAACTGAGTTAACCAGGAGAAACGAAGAACTGGAAAAAGTAAATCGGCAACAAATAATAATAAAGTCAGAGGGCGACTATGCTTGCTGATCTATTTTTTATTCATATCTGAAATCTTGCTGAAAATAGGTTAAAATAATAAAAAATAATTATAAAAAGTAAAATTATTGAGGACTAACTTTTGCATTTTTTATATATCGATAAATTCTTTAAAAGGATCATATTAAGATATTAAAACTATAATTTAGCGATATTTATCTCAAATATCATTCAAATTAAGCTTTGCTTTTAAATCGGATAAATTTGTACAAAGTTGTTTAAGAGTGCGCCTCCTTTACCGACCTTATTTTTGTCTATATCCTTAGGATTTTTAAAAATTGCTCTTTCTCCGTTATTAGCCAAGATTAAATATATAAAAAAAGAAGAAGCCTTACTTCCAGTCTCCAGGTATATTTCCGTTTGATTTTGGTCATTCAAATACTGCCACATATAAAGCTGCTATTTCGGATGTTCAACCATCAGCCATTGCTTTAAGGAGTCTAAGTCGCGATCTGACAGTAGACGTGAGGCATTCCTATCTGGAAGGCGAAGATAATCGGTGATGAGTATCACCATGGTAAATTTACCGTCAAATTAAAACTCCTTCTTATAGCTGACGATTTGAAGAAGTTCATTGAATCGAACGTTGTGGTAGATGATTGCTGAGTTGTTCATCCCCCTCAATTGGAATTTATTTTAGTACGGCATTTCTATTTCGCAGTTGATGTTGTACTTTCTTAGTTTGAATTTGACTTCTTGGTGGCGTTCCTTGCGGCAGACGAGAATCGAAGCAAATCGATATTCCTTTTCATTATTTGATATCTTTGGTGTTTACTGTAGGATTTACTATTTTTTAGATATAAACTATCCAGAGTCAGGCTTCTTGCACTGGTGATCGAAATCTGAGAATGGTTTGGCCAACAACTATTTCTTGGCTTAAGAATAGTCTTTAACCTCATATTCATATTCAGAGTGTCTTTTATTTATGAATTTTATCATTTATCTTCCTTTGATCTAAATTTTAGACTTTTAGCTGTCGAAGATAAATTTTATACTAATAGGGATCAATGGCCGAGATTGATCCTAAATCAGTACATAAGTCGTGCGACCATTGCTGGGACTCACTCTGATTCGAGCGACGTAGAGGCCTCTGATGTATCTTCTTTTGTAATAATGACAGTTGTCATCTCCATTTTTCTCCATTTATCCGGTGTGATCGTTTTCAAAGAGGTCTTCCTTAATTGGCACAAAAGTCACCATCACCTCTTTGTCAATTGTGGGATTTGGATAGATTGACTTGAGATAGTCAGTTATTTTTTGCTCAATTTATGCTTTTTCTTTTTAGGTTATGAATTAGCCCTGAGGGATTACACTCAGATAAGAGTGAGAACAGTTGAAAAGCAAGACTCCTCCACCACTGTTGAGCATGGCACTTATTTCGTACTTGATTCTCGAACTGTTTTCTGTTATCTAACTGATAGAACCCACTAAAGCCATCTTGCAGTTATTGACCTACTTGTAGATGTTCATGTTCATATAATAAAATTCAGTGCACCCAAGGCAGTCAGTGCTCGGAGTCCTTTAGAACTGCGCATTATCGAAATTTTCCTTCAGTTTTTTCCCGATTAAAGTGACTTAGCCGTTAAGGGTTTATTGAAAGGACATTTTTATTAATTATCTTTTCTGATAGAAGTATTATTTGATAAAAAATCTCTTCCATAATTTATCTATTAGATTCTGACTCTTACAATTGCTTTATTAAAAAAGTGCATCGTATCTGGTAAAATATATTAATTGATTTAATGTTCAATCTACCAACTTTTTTATTCTATCATAAATGTATATTCAAATTGGCTACTAATATTAAATAGGAGAAGTTTATAAATACTAATATAACTTGAGTCTTATCTCAATAAATGTTTACTTTTAATAAGACATTTTAGCAACATAAAATTTAAATTATTAAGCTGGAGTTGAATAATAAATTCCAAGAGTTTCTCAGACGAAGGTTTTTTCTTAGACAATATTATCTTTTCTTAGACAATATTGTCTTTTATTAGACAATATAGTCTTTTTAGATAATATACTCTTCTTGTATAATTTGTGCATGGAAGTTCGTCAGTTTTTTTATTCTATTGTACAATTAAATATTAAAATAAAATTATTTTTTATTGAGGAAAATAGTAAAATAACACAAAACATAAAAATTTAAATTTGTTCAGGTTTATCTCTCGAAAAATAGTCCTTTCTATCAATCTTATAACATTTCAGCATTCATATAATATTTGAGGATTATTAAAATGATAAATCTAATTTTAATCTAACAGGAACAAATATTATATAAATATGCTCAATAATCATGTAAAATTATTGGTAAAATTATTAGAATCTAATCAAACGAATGAATGTTTTGAGATTGCAATGGCCTGAAACTAAGGTGAGAGCGATTTGAAATCAGAATTTTATGCGAAATTGTTTTTAGAATCTCTGAAATTACCTTGGGCTTTTGTTTATAGGTAAATTTTAGCTGGACAAAGAGGATTAGCCTTGGGGATGAAATCATTTTTATAGACCGTTTCTGTATAATTACAAAGATACCATACTGACGGCTGTAGTCAGGATTACCCTCGAGTTTTTCAACCACACTGACCTTCTTTGCGAAATACTCTGGGTTGGGATTATTAAAAAACTCACCGTAAGTGGACTTTCCAAACCAGTTTTGACCTGTCTTCAGTTGATCGGGAATGTAAGTATAATCATCTTTTAAAGGGTCTTTACGCACATACACGTTAGCGTAGGTACTTTTGCTTCTGAGAGGAAATTAACCTCGAGTATGTTTATCAGTTGGTTTCACATATTGGTTTTTCCCATGATGGCCTGGAAATTGTGTAGAATATGTAGTGAGTTGAGGGCATGGCCCGTTGCTATGCAGGAGGTCATCTGGTCTGGGTCTTTCAATTTTATCACCTTTCTTTCCCTGGAACCCTTCCCTTTGTGTAGAGTTCATATCCAAATGCGGTCCTTGAAGTCTTTGATATTCTTTGTCGTGATTGACGATGTTAGGAATTGCCTTTTGCTCAATAAAGCTTCTTTGATAGATTGTATTCTTGGTGAGGTCTGGCTTTATTACATGGAACTTGCAAAGATGCCTCCCACAATTGCAAGAATTACACAAACATGATTCCTGATCATGATGGGAAAAATTGCTATTACTCAGTTTCGAGGCAGTTTGAGCAAATTCATCAGGACATGGATAGAAATTACTTCTTTGCGTAATATTCAGATTCTAGGTATCCCCTGATTGGTTGAGATTATCAGCTCGGGACTGTCCACTCACTCGAGATTTCATCTTAGTCTGAAAGGCTGGTTTTTGTGTTGAAGAAGAACGTTCTCGCTGAGAAAGAGGCCTCATAGTGCTTTCTTAGTGTAGTAATAAATTTATTGTGAAGGACAAATGATTTGAAATATCACATGAATGAATATTTTTACAGTATAAGCTAGAATAGAAATAGAAGATCATGGAGGTAGATAGTCAAAAGAGAAAATCTTATTCTTTCACTTAGAAACAATAAAGAAGTTCACCTTCAATCTCAATGCCCACAAAGAAAGATTAAGGACCGAAGTGAGGGCAATCAGTCATACAGTGTTTAAGTCTGCCCTGAAGTTAGTCTTGCCAAGAAAGAGTCACTTACCAGTTGCCATAGCAACCATTACGTACACCTTCATGAGGAATGCTTCCGTATAGTTGTTTGCTGAACATTTTAACACTAAATTAAATGCTTGCTTGTTCTTTTTTCCTCATGTTGAAGATGAACTGTTGTATATTTGTGAACCCTTGTCCAAATATCAACTTTGTGTGATTTTTTTCACAGTTGATTCGACAGATCAGCTGTTTCTCAGCTTTATAAACTTCTTATCCATTGAATTTGAAGTAGCCCTATCCAGCTATGAAGGGTATTTTAAAATGAGTATCAAGACTGATTCTCATTATAGTGATACCACATACATTCAGCTGAGAAGTAGTTTAGTAGGTGTCGAACTGCTCATCAATCAATAAACTGTTGAGTGCTTTCATGCCAGAAATCTATTCATTGATCTTGACGAGCATAAGCAGATTGTCATTGATATCTGTTTTGGCAATGTTGGCTAAGGGAAGGGAGATATAAGAGTTGCCTTTTGTGAAGGCTTCGATTTATTAGGAGAAAAACATACTAAAGGGGACAGTCTGAGGAAAGAGAAAATTAGAGCATCGGAGAGATAAGAAGTTTGGGTATTCCTGTTATTTAACAGTAGCAGGGGTCTGTCTGAAGAGAGAGTACAATCTTTATTTTTTCTTTAAAAACTTACAAGCCAAAATTTATTAAATTTCATCACCAGTAAAGAATAATTCATTCATTGAGCTTATTTTAAAGAGATAATCGACGTACTTTTAGAATAAATAGATAGAAGTTTATTCGTCACAGTCAGAGGTCGGAGCCCATAATTTAATTAGGTAATCTCCTTCGGGAAGAATTATACAGATAGCAACTACAACTAATTTTCCATTTAATATGAATTAGCAGATATAGCTTTGACATTTAAGCAAGAATTGCTGCCATTTCGAACTGAAGATTGCTTTGGCAACTTATGGTTTGAATTTTAAACTTTTAAAGTGATTAATTAACTCAGAAAATGTATATTTTCCTGGTTTCATTTTAATTTATCTTTTGATAGTTGACTTTAGATCCTAGCTATTTGCTAGTTTACTTTATATCTTGACTGTCTGCTTGATGCTTTAATTCTATGCATCATTAGGCTCTATTTTTTATTCTTCATTATTAAAAAATACTGGTTTTGTTATTTATTGGTAATCACTCAATTAAATAGGTTTTGGGAGAATAGTTCTTAATCTGTGATTTTTTTAAAGAGGGTTGAGTCTTTTGTATTTATAAGAACAGGTTGAGCCTGCTTCAGTTTAGCTTTATAGTGTCACCATACTTGTTGGTAACTCCCCTTCTAAATGTCTTTTAATATTTCTTTTTATGCGATAGTTGCGTGCTGTTGGTAAAACAGCAGAAGCTGAATTTCCGTCCTCCAATCGATTCATCATGTATTTTCTTTTTCTTCCGCGCATGAGTTCTTCGCATCGCTCTTCTATTTCAATGGTGTTTGAGTTAATATTTTTATTAATTAGATTGATATCTTCATCGCTTTTTAGTTATAGAGTTGCTGCATTCAATGTGTGCTTACTTGAAATAGCAGAAATATTTGGAGAAGAGTTTAAAGTCTCATATTTTTGGCGGTGAATTCTTATTTCTCCAGATTGCTAATGCTATTTATCACGTTTTAATGAAAAAAATCTTCTTCTATTTTGAATTGAACACTGACGAGCCTCATCTTTTTTATTCCGAATTTTGAAATGTATCTTTACTCTGCTTTAATCTTCATTAGAAATTGTGGAGAGATTTTATTAATATTAAATTACTCTCTTTTCAACTTCTTTACAGTTTCCCTGTTTAGAACTTAGCAAATTCATTATTTTAGTCTGAGTCTTATACAGACGACCTGAAAAACTAATGCTGAGTGAAAAAAGCTGATCGATGAGAGATTACGAATATTCTGTTGCCAACCTTCCTTTCTTTTAGTAGTGTTGCAAGAAAAAAGGGTCATAGCATTAATTAAAGATTATTAACTCATTCAAAAAACTTTTTTTCAAAAAAGTGTTTTCGGAGTCGAGGTTTATGAGCATAGCCTTAAACTCATCAGTAACAGTTTCTGCATTAGGAATGCACTATTTATGCAACTACAACAAATTCTCAGCCACAACTAAGTTATCATTTCGAAGTAGTTTTAGTTAGTTGCAAATTTCCGATAAAATTTGCCCATCATAGACACTATTTTTATTATTCTTTTCAATGAGATTTGTGAGCTTCATCAAAGATTATTTTCTTGAAGACAGCCTACGAAAAATTTCAAAATAGGTTGAGGTTTGGTCCCGAGTGCTTTTGATTTACTTTCTGACTTATTTTATGGCTTGCTATTCCGGAAGAAGGTTGAAATGCAAATGCCTCATATTTTGATAAAATTCTTGGACACCTAACTCTTTCCAAAGTTCAAGAAGACTCTGAAAAAGAGAGGCTAACTCATTCTAATTTTCTACTCTCATTTGTGCTTTTGATTCAAAGCGTCTAATTTTTATCATGCGATCGACAGTAAACTTTAAATAAAATAGGATTTCCGATCATTCGTAAAAATATATATTTGCTTCAATAAATACGAATAATGAGATAATCATAATCTTATCAATCGTAGGAATGTACAACTTTGGGTGTTATTTTAACTGACACGAACGATTCAGCTATGTAGTATGTCCAAAAAAGATGCAGCACTTCCAATCCCATCATCATGATAGACATGAATAAATAGGGGAAAAATAGCACCTATCTTTCGAATTAGTTAAACATAGCTAACATCTTGAAAAGTGCCACTATAGAAGCATAAATGCAGCAATAGCTAAAAAGAACTATTCTGCATCCTACCCAACTAATCATTGCGTGAACATAGATAGCGTCTAAAACCCATTTAACCATATTTTTGCTATCCTAAATCATTGGATATGTACTTTGTATGCTCGAGCCATTATCAGAGCAAAATCACTGTAGTCATGGATGAGGAGTACGAATATTCCAATCAACCATTGATTTGAGAGGTAACTAAACACGATGAGAAACACAGACAGTCCATGATGAAGAGCGTACTCGAAAAAATTACCCTCCGATCTGATAAATACGTGTGAAAAGAATCGGCTTGCGTGCTTGCCGAATTGTAAAATATAGAAGACCTTCATCTAAAAGGTAGCCTCAGGGATTTTGGGGGCGTCGTCAGCCATACTAAGAGGTGTGCCAAAACCACCAAGCCAAGTTGGCATGAAAGTGGTTCTACTAATGATGATATAGGCCCACACTGAACTGATAAGGTAATATATGATTGAGTAACCCCATTTTACTAGAGTATAGCATCTTTTCTTTTTTTGTTATGGATCTGTGTAGCGTTGTTCGGTTATATAATATTTTGAGCATAGATCGTCGAATAGATAGTGAATGAGAAGGTCCATACCCTAAGTAACTGAAAATGTACAGTAAAAAGGACACCATCGGGTATACCATACATCAACATTTCCAAAAAATTGCCACAGCGGATGTCTTTAAAGTAGTCATGGGTTTGAAAAATGTAGACTTTATTGAAGAGGATTGCAGCCACAACGGATATGGCAACGAACATAGCTCTCCACAAAAATTCATATTTCTAGAATTAGGTAAATTTAAAAAATAGAGGACAGATCGTAAATTAGATCTGTGAGAAAGGTGTGTTACCTTTTTTGATGAGCTTGTAACGAACTATTACTTGGCCTGTTGTCTGGGGGTATCAATTGACTCCTGAGACATGCGCTTTAATTTATTAGCAATAATAAAGTTGATATTTTAATTGATCAATAAACGACAATTAATATCATCTTAAAAATGTAACGATCATCGGATATAATTTCTTTTTTCAGATGCGGATTTTAATGAATCTAACGATAATTTGTTTTCTAGACTTTTTAATTATTAACGCTAAATTTGATGATGGTGCTTGCCTTTAAAATTATTTTAAGAATATTTCGGGCAACGCTAATTCAAAGAATACCATCAAATCATCTTTAAACTAATTCATCATTAAATACTTATTGCAAATAACTCATTCCAATTCGAATTCAGTGATTCATAAATATAGTTCGATACTTGAGTCGATATCAGCACAGTTTTCTTTGTTCAATACTAACAAATTTCATTATTTACTGATTTGTCTTCTCTGTATTGCCAAAAGATGAAGTAGTTTTTTAGATTTTTATGCTCCCATTCTATAATCATTTATTCCAGTGCCAATAGAGTTTATCAATAATTGATTTAACAATGCGATCTATCAAAAAAACTGGCCTCTTACTCATGAAAATGAATGGCCGTGGCTTTTATCGGTTCTCTAACACTTGGAAAGAGAGGGACTAGGCTTCTGAAAAGGTTTATCTTAATAGGCTTGAAAGTAATCATCATTTTATATAGAGGAAAACATGCATATTTTGGTAGACAAAATATAGAAGGAAGATAAGGAAAAACTGGGTAGAAACGATGAGTTTGAAAAGCAATTGAACTAAATTTTATAAAAGCATCAAGTGAAGAACTAAATTGTTTTCAGTCAAATCAACGATCTCCACAAGAGACTTTCTGGTTGATTTCTATCGGGTTATTTCTTATATCCAAATAGTTAACATTTCCCCTATGTTTGATCATATTTTATTGTTGAGTAGCATTAAATATTCAAGATCACTCGTTATAGCTTGCATGAAGGTTTCAAACGTTCATTGCCACTTGAAAAGTAGATAATCTACTCTTTTATTTGAGTGGGCATATCTGAAGAGGAAACTTCACTTATTCTTGAAAGTCATCATTTTAACATCGATTGGCTCTTCTATTTTTATTTTTATGCTTTAGCTGTAATTGAAGAAAAGAATATATTGGGTTTCATACAATGAGGGGAACTTTACATTCTATGATCAGCTTTATTGTGCTTGCTATTTATCCTTCCTTTTAGTAAAGCCAGTATATTCTATAGATGTTGATATCTAAATTGAGTGTTTATATTCTAAATTTAACTTGCCCAATGCAACTCAAATGTTATCCACTTCCCAGGAAAGAGTCTCCCAAACTCCTTCGTAAGGTGGCATCCACTTACAGTCTCGTATCTACATCTGGCTCCTCCTGTTCCTCTGATTCCTCTGATAATACCTCTAATGAATACAGACAGGCGGCAGTGAAATGGATTCTAACCTTCTCTAAAAAGATGCCCAAAGATACTCAATACCTTGCCATCGCTTATCTAAATCAACTGAGCAAAAAGGCTATCATTATCACTCAGGAAAACTATGAAACTGTTGCAGTTACCTGTCTATTAGTGGCAAGCAAAATGAACGAAATTGCCGTTCCAAAGCTCGCTTACATGCTTGTCAAATGCAGAAAAATCATTACTAAGGAAGAGGTTATCGCTATGGAGGCTCGACTCCTATCTGCATTCAACTTTGATATCGCCCTTTCAAATACACCATATAGTCACATCAATCATGTCTTGGGTTCTGTTTTCGCAGACCGCATATAGGAATGCGAAAAACTTCTGAGGATAGTTGCTACTTTTGGTTAGATATATCAATTCGGAGATTAGATACTAGCCTACTCAATCATATATCTGATCTTGCCTCAGTTCATCAAAGATATGCAATTAAAGTAATTTTTCCGTATAAAAACGTTGGCTGTGAAGATATATGCTCTTTACACAAAGGCTAAGTAGCAATATTAATGGTAACGGTAACATCAAATAAAAAGATTAAAATGAGTTAATAATCATTAATGATATTTATTTGTCTATTTTAGACAATGATTCCATTCATATTTGCCGACATTTAATGAGGAAGATTATCACTTAATTTTATTTTAGGTTTTTTAAGAAGCAATAATTTTATTTATCATTATAATACGTAATATTTAAATTGAATTTTTAGCAACAGATCATTTGTCAACCATCCATTCCGAATGTTTTGGTAAATTAGATGTATTTTCCGATGTCGTTAGGAGATACACTCGGCTTACTACTTTTCAAAGCCAAAATGAAATCTTCATAAGTTGTTAGAAGTAGGATAGTGTGACCGTTGTTCTTAAGATCTTGCATGTTTCCCCTGAAATATTTCCTAGAAGGGTCCTCTTGATTACCTTTGAATGGAGCATACTTAATTGTTCCGTTATCCATAGTCTACTACCAAATTTTAACTTTATCCAAACTTCTAACAGGACCCATTAAAGCATCATTAACCAAATTGGCTATGTCCGATCCAGAGTAACTAAATTATCAAAAATATACCCCTCAGTAATTTCAGCTAGTTCTGTCATCTGCTCAGGGTTTACTGGAATGTGATTTTTTTGAACAGCCAACTTCAACATGGCCAAGCGACCTTTTATGTCAGGCAGTGGAATATATACTCGCTTTTAGAATCTACGACGGACAGCTGGATCTAAAGCCCACGGCAAATTGGTAGCTCCAAGGACCAAGACATCCGTGCAGTCATTGCCGACTCCCTGCATTTGAATCAGAAATTCAGTTTTAACTCTTCTCGAGACTTCATTTTCCTCAGATGATCTTTCTCCAGCAATTGAATCAATCTCATCAATAAAGATAATGCTGGGCCTTTCATTTCTTGCCATTTGAAAAAGTGCTTTCAGAGTCTTTTCGGACTGTCCTACATATTTTGACATTAGATCTGAAGCTGAAATACTAAAGAAAGTTCCTCCTTTTTGCTCTGTAGCACAAGCTTTGGCTAGAAATGTTTTTCCAGTTCCTGGAGGCTGAATAACAAAAAAACTACTCCATAAAGTAGAATACCTCTCCAAGGCGTTCTTTGTCCAATAAACACCTCAGGAAACTTTATTGGCAGAATAACTGCTTCTTGTATCACTTTTTTAGCTTGTTCTAGACCTCCAACATCCTACCACTTCACATTTGGCTTTTCACGAACAATAGCATCTGAAATTTGAGCTTGCAACTAATTCATTTCTGCATTTTTGACTTGAGTATTCTTTGGAGGTGGTTTAAGTTCCTCCTTCTGCGGATTTTGAATACTTTGCTTTGGAGGAGTCTTAACCTTCTTGGAGGCTAACTTTTCCTGTTCTGCTGTAATAGTCGCCCTCATATTTCTGAGTTCATTTTATAGATCAGGCAACTTTTTAGAAATGTCATTGACGAAGTTATGGTTCTTTTCCACTTTAAGATGAGCGATTAATTTTTTTAGATTCGCCTTGAAATCTTCAGCAAGTTACATTTTAGCGTTTAGATCGGCTTTGGTAAAGCTTGCTCGGATCTAAAGAATTCTTTTTACCGCTAATTGTCCCTAATTTTTTTACATATTAATTCTTATAAACCCAAATCCAGAATAGTTTATAAATTATGACAATTACGAGAAATTATATTTCCTCTTCAATCATTTTTGGCGTTATCTAATGGCTCAGTACTTCCAAGGAGGCTGTTATTTTCGAAGACATTCAGTGATTGAATATTCTTGGCACTTCTTTAAAATATGAATACAGCGAAATAATATGCTACTCTAAGTGATTAGAGGTAATTTTTTGATGGAGTAGGTTGGAGATGTAGATGCCTCCGCGGAATTGCTAAGAGTATAGCCAAACGTGTAGTAGAAGTAGAAGAAATTCGAATGGTTGGCTGAATATAAAGGGGAGTACTATGCCAAAAATGCGAAAAAGTATTTCAATACTTGGAGGAAAGCGAAGTAACCCCAGTAATTACTCCATATAGAGAGGGATTCTTCTCCTTTGCCTTACTTCAAGGCTTAGTAAGTGAGATGAGCAGGGATGAAGATTGTTAGAACGGAGTATATGACGCACGACAACATAGCTTAGTAATATATTATTACTTTTTAAAAAGTGTTCAAAAAAGAATAGACTAATAAAAAATGATGAGAATATTTCCAGAACAGTAAAATCAATATTTCTTCGATGGAAGAATGAGACAATAAATTAGAGAGTGATTTATAATATACAATTTATGAATGGATGACTTTAACACGTATTATTGATTTAATTGAAATATTGGTTGGTCTTTATCTCAGCATATCTTGAGCTATAATATCTTATTGATCAAAAATAATGGAATTGCCTAATTATTAGGGTGCAAAGGATTACAGCATTTCATCTGAGGGACTATCAGCTTTATTATCACAAACAGTGGACCCCAAATTTCCTCATAGAAATGTAACCTGGACAGATGATGTTCGCGTATAACTGCCAATAAAACTTGCCAAAAGTGGTGTGGGAGCTATCCGGCCAACCACTCTTATCGATGAATTTCAGCGAGTAGTGCAGGAAATGGGTCAAAGGAAGGCGCTATCAACGAAAAAAAATGGTAAATGGGTAATTACTTTTTTATCAAGGTGTCCATCAACTTTATCTAGTACTACCAGGAGGCAATTAATTTTGCCAAAGCATTAATCGCCTTTAAATTCTAAGAGTTCACAACAGTAAATATTATCGGTTTCAACGCACCATAATGGTGCTTCGCCTATTATGGCAGTCTCTTCGCTCGTTGCCTACCTGTTGGTATATATTCAACCAATAATGTGACGGCATGCGAATACATTGCTACTCATTCTTCTGCTAAGCTGATCCTTGCTTAAAATCGGGAGCAAGCGCAAAAATACTATAATCTTTTGGAAAAGGGAAGTATTGACGTCATCGTCATCTATAATGATCCTGAGTTTAAATAAGAAAAATTTCCGACTAAAGTCATACAATACTCAAAATTCATTGCTGAGGGGCAGCGAGTCGATCTTAAGTTTGTAGAAAAAAGAATGAGTCGAGTTAAGCCTGGTCACTGCTGTACCCTGGTTTATACCAGTGGAACGACTGGAATGCCAAAGGGAGTCATGCTATCTCACGATAATTATATTTGGACCTATCGTTCCCTTTGTGCTTTCAATGTTCGTGATAAAAATACGTTATACACAATGGTGAGTTACCTTCCTCTATCACATGTCGCTGCCCAGTTTTCTGATATAATATCTTCAATGATGGAGGGAATTGAGGTATTTTTCGCAGATCCTTCTGCCTTGCAAGGCACTCTCATCCAAACATTACAATAAATTAGGCCTAAAATCTTTTTTTCTGTACCGAGGGTTTGGGAAAAGATTTATGATAAAATGATGGAAATTGCCAAAGCTAATGGATACATCAAGAGTAAAATAGGTACTCATGTAAATATTAAGCAAATTGGGCGAAATAAATCGGACCTGAAGGAACTCTAAACTAAGTACGCAAAGAACCTACAAGCTGGCAGTTCAATTTAGCTAAAATGCTCGTCTATAATAACGTCAAAAAGGCTCTTGGGCTTGATCAATGCTAATATTTCTTTTTCGGGGCAGCTCCACTCGATCCTTCCATTCGTGCATATTTTCTCTCTTTAAATTTCTATTTGATCAACTCATATGGCATGAGCTAAAGTACTGGTCCTCAAAATTTCACTGATCCAACTTCACTTAAGATAGATAGTGGCCCTGATGCTTATCGTTAAGTTGGTCGTAATTTACCAGGAACTGAAATTTTAATAATTAGCTCCAATTCTGGTGAGGGATAGGAGGAAGGTAATTCACTTATCACTCAGGGTAAATCTGTTATCGTGGACGTAACGTTTTTATGGGATATTTCCGTAACCCATAAGAAACAGCCAAAACAATCGATGAAAAAGGATACCTCCACTCAGGAGACAATGGGAAGATCACAAAAGACGGAATATTGTTTATCACTGGCCGTGCCAAAGAACTCATCATCACTGCAGGAGGGGAAAATATTCCGCCAGTGCTCATTTAAAATGAAATCAGATCGTTCATGCCGTTCGCAGCCAATTTTATGTTGGTTGGAGATATGAAAAAATTCTTATTAGTGCTAATTACTCTAAGAGAAGATCCGCCTGGGAGTGGAACTCTCGATAAGCTTTCTCGCGAGTACTTACTCGATAGAGGATGCGATGTTACCACTGTCACTTAAGCGAGAAATCACGAACGCCTGAAAAAAATTATCAGCGAAGGTCTCAAAAAAGCTAACGAAAAGGCTATTTCTCGTGCTCAGCATGTTCAGGAATTTATTATTTTGCCTGAAGATTTTACTGTATAAAACGGATTACTTACACCGACGATGAAACTGAAGCGTAAGTAAGTTCTAAAGAAATATGCAGTAGAGATTGACAAAGTATACAACAAACCCAGCCTCTGATTGTATTGAAGAAATTCTTATCTTCTTTGAAAGTAATATTTTAATGAAAATACTTTTGTGTGAATCCATTAACTGAATCAGCTGATGAAATAATTGTAAGTTACCAGAGATGAATTTAAACTTAGATCAGTATTTTAATAAATTCTAGATATATCCTGTCGTAATTGATAGATATTGTGCTAGATATTTTTATTTCAAAGCTTATTGCGATCAATAATTAATAATAATTAATAAATGGGCAGTAGCTGCTGTCAATAGCCGTTAAAGTTAGACGATGATGAGCTCGTCATCGCTGAAAAAGGCGTTCATCTCCATAAATACATCAATACCAATAGCATTCAGACATTAAATCAAAATTTAGAGACCTCTTTACCGTAACTTACTCCATCTATCATAAAAATATTGAAACAGAAAAGTATATTGGATCGGATATAGAACCGTTTGAGGCTGAACTGAAATCAAGTTAGAACAACTTCAAAATTAAACACTACTAAAATGGTGAGTCATATCACGGTCTTCTCTCAGAAGTACACATCAATGCATTCTAAGACTAATAAACCCCATGGGATAGGTAAATTATATCGAAAAGATGGAAGCTTGCTGATTGGATTCTTTAAAAATGGACCAGTCGATGGACCAGCTGTCTATATCACAAAAGATTAACTTTTTTGCCAAGGTGAAGTTACATAAGGTATGCTCAACTGCCAAAAGGGTACTCTTGAAACAACAAAAATTAAATATATTGGTGGATTCAAAGATAATCTATTTGAGGGAAAAGGAATTTTTAGCAGTGCAGATATCAAATTCAATGGAGTTTACAAAAAAGGAAAAAAGGTTAAGGGAAAGATTACATGGGTCTGTAATGATTACATTTACGAATATGATGGGGGCTTTGATTTGAACTAAAAATTTACGGGCACTGGTAAATAATTGATAATAATAGGCCAACTAACTGAGCCCTTAGGATCATATTACGGTGAATTTATCAATGGTGAAAAGCATGGAAAAGGAAAGTACACGTACACATCAGGCTTGATTTACGAGGGAGACTACTAAAAGGGAAAACATAGCGGCTTTGGCACCCTCGTGAATAAAGACGGAACTATTTCCTATGAGGGTGAGTTTTCAAATGGACTTCCAAATGGGCATGGCAAGAGCTACAAGGATGGCATAATTTACCAATCTGGCTAATTTATCGATGGAGTGTTCAAGGATTCGCTTTGATATATACATCATCGAAATTGATTATAATTATGATACAAACCCCCAAGTATGAGTTCTCCAGAAAGCCAAAAAAAATGCCATCACGCGAGAAACAGTTAGCTTTTGGTTTGAACCATCCAGCAAAAAGAATAAAAACTAAAGAGTCAGAAGAGAGGAAAATAAGCATTGATAATTGTGGAAATAATAGTAAACCTCATCAGCTGATTTTAAATCTTAGAAGCGAACTGATTGATCTCAAACATTAAGTGACTAAACTATCCAAAAAAGATGTTGATATTCCTTCTTAGGGAATCGAGTAAAAAATAGAAAATAGAGTAAAGTCTCCAGTCCCTTAGAAAAAGATCATTTTGAATAAAAGTAAAGATATAAAATAAACGCTTTCAAGTGATAGAGCAATGAAAAGATTGAATAGCAAAGATGGACTCATTGTGGGTAAAAATAAAAATAGTAAATCATTAAATTCGTTAGCATAACTAAGGGAAGTAGTCGCTGAACTTTAGATTAGGAATAGATAACTTCAGCACGAGAATGATTAACTGACTCTAAAACTTAAAAATATCTCAGAGGGAACAAAACGATAGAATTAAACCAAACAAAAGTAACGTCCTTCACACAAGGAACTATTATAGACTGATAGAACAATAAACTATCAAAAACAATTGCGAGAAAGCAAGTTGTAAATAGATTAACTAAACGAGATTATAAACAAGTTAACCATAACAAACTGCAAATTGATTGATTAAATGACTAAATTGAAATAGGAGCTCTCCACTACCATAAAGAAAAAAGAAAAATAGATTAATTAAAAAGATCAACATATTTAAATTTTGAAATAGTCAACCAATCAGATGAAAATTACAATAGATTCTATCGAAGAAAAAATGAGGAAAAAAATTGAGGATTTTCAAGTAGAGAATAATGAAATACGACTACATTTGGAAGAATAAAGGACTATTAACAAAGAGTTAAAAGAAAAAGCGGAAATAAGCCTTAAAATTAATCTGAGTTTGAAAAAATTAAATTTTTAATTAGCTGAAAAGATGCAAAAAAATGAAGAAAAAAACTTGAAGAATCAAAATTAAAATAATTCTCCTCAATCGATAAAAGAGTTGACTGAAATAATAGTCATCCAATAAAAGAGCTTATAAAACCAGCTCAGCGATATTAGTTATCTATAAAATGAGATATAAAAACTCAAAATTTTTAAGCAAGTAAGTCATAATCAGGCGAAACTGTTAGAGTAGTTAACAGCAGAAGTCATTCAAATGAATATAGTGGCTTTAAATAAAAAGTATATCCATTGTTGATCGGATAATTATTATTTTATCAAACTATTTATGAATATTACAAAGATAAGAATAATAATGATTTTCCGCTCTGCTCCTTCTCTTTAGTTAGAACAAATAATTCACGAAACTTGATTTTGCAAATTTATAATTACCTCTGAATAAGAAAATTTTGATTTCATTCAATAAAGACTCATTAATTGAATACGAAAGCAGAAAAATTGAAAGAATAATATACGACAATCTTAAATTACTCGGAAAATATGAAATAAAATTTAAAATAAATAATTTTAATTTTCCTTAGATCAAGTAAAATCTATGCTACCATTTTTTTATATTAATTAATAAGATACTCTGAATTTTTCAATGAATTGCTAAGAAGTAAAGCTACTCTTAACTTTATCTGAGCTTGGAGATAAAAATTCCAATATGTTCAGTCAGGAGATTGAAAAAAAATGCAACCTTAATCATTTGTTGCCTGGGGAAATGAAAGTATGTCAGCAGCTTAATTTCTTTTATTAAACTGGGACACCTTGTCCGTTGAAAGTCATAGAGTTTATGAATATATTCCTAATTCTAATGAGCACTAAACTAAGAGAAATAGAAAAATTTGCAGACAAAATATACTAGCATCTTCCAACTTAAAGAGATATAGACAAGGAAATTAAATACTCCAACAGCCATAAACAAATAATCGATGATATTTAAAAGTAATTGGAGAAGATTTATCTTGAGTATAAGCAAACTCAGAAAGCCAAGCAAAAGTGTGATGATGTGCAGTTAGAAAAGAATCCGACCATTAATTGTCCTGGATGCAAATAGTTTTACTATATTTACATGAACATCTGCAAAGAGTAGATCAATAAATGCATGATTATTTTGGTGGGTTCCATCAATGAGATAAAAAATAACAAATAGAACCTTCTAACGGAAATATGTGCCTTGCTCAACACTGGAGGAGGAATCTTACTTTTCAATTGTTATCGCTCAGGTCTGAGTGTAATCCCTAAAGGTTAAAACATAACCCAAGACAAAAAAGACAGAATTCTACAAACTATAGCCGACCTTCTCAAACAAATCAATCCACAAATAATAATTGGTAAAGAGGTGAAGGTAACTTTTGTGCCAATCAAGTAAAACCCCTTTGAAAAAGATAAATGTTATTAAAAAAGAATAAATACGAAAGGTCTCTACGTTACTCGAATCAGGGTGAGTCCTAGAAATGGTCACACTTATGCATTGAAGAAAATGATCCCGATTGACTAAAATCATATCTCAGGCTACAAAGAGACCATAACTTATATATAAAAATAATAATAAGTCGATAAATTCAAACAGAAAAGATCCTTTGAGTATAAAGATGAGACCAAAAAATTTTCGAATTTCGATCACGATTAGTGCAAGATGCCGAACTTAGGGGAATTTATATTTATATAAAACTAGGAAATCCTATATTCAATACCAAAGATATTAAATAATGAAAATGCATATCAATTTTCTTCGATCCTC
>Ga0302186_10000119_pt1 | contig 69611 bp, 38 predicted proteins | sample II_Bog_E1_2_FD_198782 | JGI IMG/M metagenome (GOLD analysis project Ga0302186, IMG submission 198782) | Peat permafrost microbial communities from Stordalen Mire near Abisko, Sweden - II_Bog_E1_1 | ecosystem: Environmental > Terrestrial > Soil > Wetlands > Peat | place: Sweden: Abisko...
TATGTGAGTTTTGCCAGATATCATATTTTCATGATTAAATAAGTCCAAATAAATCATGCCCCTCAAATATTTTAAATATTGCTGTAAACTATAGATTTGTGTTTATAAGCAATAATTGTTGGCGTAATCATTGGCGAAGCATCATATCAAGATTCGATTTGGTAGCCTGACGCCTTTAAACTACTCACAAAATCTTTCAGATCGTTTAATGAATAAATAATTATCTTCTTAATTTAAAAATGATTATGGATTTAATTTAAAAAGTGATTTTTTGTTTGCTTAATCATTTGAAATAGGAACGATTTCGAATAATGAAACGATCCCTATATCTCTTAAGATTATTATTTGTCTTCAAGACTTAGGATATATCCTGCTCTTCATCAAAAAAATAATAAGTTTAACCATGATCTTCATAGACTGCAACGGTCCCAAAATTACTCAATTAGTCTCCCAATTTTTACCACGTATGCTGATTTTTAGCAGCCCCTGAAATAACTATTCTACAATTATAATATTCTGTCTTTTCGCTAAAGATCGGACCAACAAGTGATATTTCACCTGCAAATTTTGAGTAGAGGATTTTATTTTCAGCCGAAGCAGCAGCAAAAACGAAGGCAGTTTGCTTTTGATCATAAAGATAGTTGAGCATACCAATGAAAGCACAGCCCGTCATAAATGAATCATAACCTGCTTCATGACTGCTTTATGCTTTGACATACTACTACACAAACTTGTAATTTATATTTGTATAAGGCTGCAACAGTTTTTGATTAAAGCAGGATTTAAATAAAGATTTAAGGTCCACTTTAATTGATTTCATTTTGCTTTGCAATCGTCGGGAAATCACTTTTGTATCATAAATATAAGGAAATAGCTGATTAATTGAATGAGCAAATTATTCATATGTTTCAGGAAGCTCACCAATGAACGAATGATAGATGAGTCCTAAGTCCAAATTAGGAAAATGTCCCACTATTGGCTTGCCACATTATATTATCTTGGCAATAATTACTTCAAGAGTCGGGTGATGCGATTGAGACTTTTATATTAAAGAAATATCTTCTACTTTTTAAAGGATGCTGATTTATTGGAATTGCTTTTCTTAAATAAACTCTATCTCATTTTATGGATATATTTTAATGTTGTATTCGTATCTGTTTAAATTATTTTTAGGCTTATCGAAACTCATGTCGTATTTGGTTCGAAAGTAGTCGAAGACTCTTTTTGTTTTAAAATCAACTTTTATCTGTTTTTATTTTATAATCAATGACTCAATCTCGGCTATAGTATTTTTATCGTGTGGACCATAAAATATTTTTGGCTCTCCCATTTATGCAGGCTTTGAAGCGATCTATCCTTTCTCCTTTTCATAAATTCGTTTATAGTTGATGCCAAATTTAAAAACCTGTCCAAAATCCATTCCATTTCTAGCAAGAAAGGCTAAGCTCTCCCATTATGAAAGAACGAGTTTATTACAATTGTCTTTATTCGTTGCGGATGTATAAAAGTTGTAGGATCGAGGAAAATACTATCCATTGTTAAATTCGTAAAGAGTAATACCTAATTGAAGTAAGTTAAAGTTGAGAGCAGTCTCTTTGATTCGTTCGTAGAATTATTGATGATCTGGGAAGAGTCCTTCAATTTGAGTAAGTTGGGTGGTGAGACCTGAAAATTCGCAATCAAAAGCAACAAAGTGCGCTGATTCAATTTATTGTAGGATAAGATCTATATGTTGCTAAAAATTTCTACTATCAACTTGCATAATAATTTTAATTTAAGATAAGATATGCAGAAAATTCAGATATTAATTACAATAATCATATAGCATCATGGTCTTAACAAGAATGGTAAATCACAGTGAGTTGCTTGTCGTTCCTTAACTTATAGTGTTTTGACTCAAACTTAAAGTAAGATAGAGACCAGCACATATAACTGCCAAACCTATGAAAATCCAATCATAATATTTACTTTTTTGTTTAGCAATTAGAGGTTTTTGGCTTATCACCACAACTAATAAATTATTATTGTCCTGGTATCTATCATGCATTTCACTTATTGTCATATTCTAGTTTTATTTATTAATCGGTATTACTTTGGATTCATGACTGCAATGGCTGTGAACTTGACCAAGAGCTAATTTTCTCTTTTGCTTCAGAGACATTTCTTCCTGATGATCAATATTCTCTTTGCCGAAGAGATAAACATATGAGTATTGTTGATATTTTTGATTGAGATTAAGGACTAACTCTTTTAGCAAAAATTATTTTGCGTAAAACTTACTTAATGAATGAAGAATTACATTGGTATTTCTGGGATCTGGGTATCTTTATGGTTGCTGATGATTAGATAAACGGGAATCGCATTTGGATTTTGCTCACATATCTTTGCCAACTATTCTTTGAGAATTGCATTTCTCAGTTAATCTTCATTTTTCATAATTTACCAATGAATTTAAATTATAATTAGGACTGCTTTGATTTATTACAAGAGGATGCTAACGAAAATTGTACAAAAAGAGATTGTGAATATAATCACTCACTATCTCTATAATAAAACAATTCCTCCACCAAGATAATCATCATAAGATCCTGCCCACTCGAAAGAAATGTCTTTGCGGAACATCAATAAACCCCTTGATGTATTTCTTCGTAGCAGCCTCAATACTAGAAAGTACTTGGGGAGAGCTTAAAAAAGCATAATTAAAGATAAAATTTATAACCTGATAAGATATGAGTATTTATTGTCTCATCTCATTGGGTGCAATCCTTTTAATATCGAACTCAATTAAAATTTTAGTCCTCAGTTGGAAAAGTAAATATCTGATAAACTTAATATGCTATTCAGCTTTTAATTTCATAAAGCAGCAGATGACGTGTCTCTTCCTAAATATATAAGGGCTTCTCAGAATCCTTTGTAAGCATTGAATTATTCTAGACTGTTTAAAAAACTCAGTGTGAGCCTCCTAGCGCCTACTAAAAATAAGAGCTTATAACTTGGTAGTTCTACCAGTAAAGTCAATGCTAATCAGATGAAACGGGAAATGATAATGCTGCTTATGAATCTAGCTATGCAATGAACTATGCATCTCCGCTCACGATTAGAGTAAATCCGTTAAAAATAGCGAAGCATGAAGTAATATAAATGTGATGCAGTTAATAGAAAGATTTCAAAATTTATTAAAATTAAAGATTTAGCAATGCTCATATGCTCCTATGGGCTTAAAAATAGTGGCTTCTAAGAGCATCAACATACTCTAAACAACATAATTTTAGAAAGGATACTTCTAAATTCAGGACGAAGGATCACAATTAGCAGCTTTGAGAGTTAATTGCAAGCCTGGAGATTTGGTCCTCGACTATTGTGGAGGAGGTGATGGAAAGTCATTAGCCATAGCTCATCTACTCCAGCAAAAAGGGCAAATATTTGTTCATGAACCTCGTGAAGTTGCTATGGGTAAAATCAAACGAAGATTTACGCGAGCGGGTGTTACAAACGTGCAATATTATAATTGTGAGGAAAGTTTAAATCGAATTGCTTTGGGAAAAATGAACTGGGTTATTGTTGATGCTCCCTCTACAGGCACGGGAACACTTCGTCGCAACCCTGATATTAAGCTTAAATTTTCTGAAAATTTTCTACAAACGAAGGTCGACTTGCAAAAGAGGATCGTTGAAAAGGCATTAAAGTTCATGCATCGGAATGGGCGTCTTGTATACATTACTTAAAGTTTATTGAGACAGTAAAATGAAGATCAGGCAAGATAGTTCTGTAAAATATATGGGCTCTAAATATAAAATGGAGAGGTTATGAGAATTATACCTGAGAAGGAAGGCAGTGATGGCTATTTTGCAGTGGTCCTTAAAAGAATTCATTGATTTTCATATATTGATGGTTAAAATGATAAAGCGATCATCCTTCACTCAATTTCGTATTTTTGGAGCACTTTGATGATTGATCCCACATTGCAAGTTCCTCTACCTTTATCAAAAAGGTTCCATAAATTTTCCCAAAGCTTCTCTTATTTAATTTCAAAATTTTTGGCTAAAATTTATAAAAACTTGGCTTTTGAAATCTAAGATTCTGGATTAAATCCAAACATGAACCAAAATTTATCTGCACTTAGGTCATTAATGTGAAAATATTTTCCTAGCATTCTCAATCTGAATTAGCCCATGCTTACATGATTTAATTATCCTGAGAATTGGCGAGATAGAAGTGAATAATTTCGTTAAAATATATGCTACCTGCCAATTGCTAATCGATCTCTTTGTACAAATCCCCAATGACTGCAGGTGGTAGTCGCGGATTAGCGTGACTAATAATCTTTTTAAAATTTTTGAGTGTTAGCCTATGAGAAAAATCAAACAAATTTATTTCTTCAAATATTGAGTAAAGATTAGTATTAAATTAGCTTTCCAATCGAGCAGCTATTCCAAAATTTGGGGTTAATGATTACCCACCTTTGGCGACGAACTTGGAAGAAGAATTATTATCTGGTTTTTTAGGGCTAGTTTTTACAGTCTTGGGATCAGTAAATTGATCTGTTAGCTGGCTTCTAAGATTGGGATTCCATTCCGTTCTTGATTTTTTGTCAGCATTTTCATCAGCTGAAAGTAGTTTATTGATATAGGAAGTAATACAATACAAAAAATTATTTTTTTCTAGATACCCTTCGGATTAGAGGTCAATTGCATTAAATGAGGCTATAATTTATTTATCGCTTAATTTGGCTGCGTATATTTTTTTTATTTGTTAGCCAAAGATATTAAGGTCGATTAGTTGCTTACTATGGCTTGTTTTTGACTTGCATTTGCCTTCCATTTATTCGTAAAACTGCATCAAGTTTATGTGATCACTATACAACATTTGGGATAACTTAAAAATACAATCCTGAATATAGAGATGATTGCTGTTCTATACTCCTGCTTTATAGGCATTCAGACAATTTAGAAAATCTTCCCGAGTAATGAATCCGCTGCAAGCCTCATCAAATATAAAGATTAGACAACTTATTTCTTTCTGGCTGAGTCCCAGTTTCATTTTTGCCAACACTTATCTAAAGAATTATGACTCGACATAGGTTTTATAGGAGAAATCAGCGATTCTAAAAATAGATTATGGCGAAATTCCTATCTTTTTAATATTTCGCACGAAAAGATTCATCACCTCGACTTTTCCCTTGAAAGTACTCATTTAGGATTATTTTTGCTATTTTTTAAGGCTGACCTCATTCTACATTTGGGCCATTGCTCGACTAGTGACTTGCCAATCGACTCCACCGATGGAAACATTATTAATTTGTTCCTCATAATTCCTGACTTTGAGTTCCATCTCTTGTAGTTTCTTGGCCTGTTTGATGATCTTGAGTTTGAGGAGTTTAACTACATCCTTATAATCCTCAATTGTCTTGGGCTCGTTTTATAGGCTCATTGTATTTAAATAAAGTAAACAATAATTTGCTTATCACATCTTAAATTTAAAATCATCAGTTACTTTTTCAAATTAACCAAATGAATTAAGATAATCAAATAATCACTATAGGCAAATGAATAATGAATTTATTTAAATCACCCTCAGCAGATTTATTTTTAACCACTTATTTTATAACTCAATATTTTGTTCTGTATTTGAGCGATTCTCTATTTTGTTATCAATTGGGTTAAAATGCTGACACTCATTTGTTTGGATGGCTCATAAAACATATTGGAGCAATGAATATAATAAATATGTTTAAATATCAAAAAACAAAGATAGATTGACTTTAAATAGCTGAATAAACCATAAAATTTTATCATTTTGATTATCCATTTTAATTAGACTTCGCAATAGGCGCTTTCTTTGCCTTTTTCAGACTAATGGGTATTCCCTATAAGCATAGGTTTAGGCCTGCACTTGTAATTTTTTATGAAATTTAAATTCCCTTATATATCCTCTTGAATTTGCCTGTGTCCACATTCTTTTTTTCTTTTTTTGGGGCAGCTGCTCTATCCACAACTACTTTGACAAGATCAGGGAGCACTTCCTTAACTAACTTGGCTGTGACATGCTAAATTAATTGATTATTACTGTGGAATAATCCATTGAGGGGGATGAGTTGACTTCAATGAGCCAAACTTTGAAGTTTTCATCGATCATAAAATCATACCCGAAAAGCTCATGAGTATTTTTCCTGTTTTAAATTCCATCCAGAGTACACATGAGTGACTGCTTAATAATATCCTTCATTTGGGGTTTGATTCTCTAAATAGTAAAAGAGGTACCTCTTCAAAGACATCATATTTTTAAATTTCCTTAAGGTAATCTCTGAACTAATCTTGAAAAAACATGTTGCCTTTAATGGGTGATTTATCAAAATCTTTATAGTAGGCTCCTATTGAGTTATTTGTGAGATGAATGAACTTATTGCTAATCTGCTTCGGGTCATAATCGATTGCTGAAAATCGAAGGTAGCACTCGTTGTACATCCATATCATTAATGGATTGAAATCAGTTACCAATACCCATTGCCGAATGTCAAATTTACGTTTGAGGACCACAAGGGGATTTTAAATATATTTTTGAGCAATCCACAACGACTCTTTGCATTTAATGTGATCTTGGATCTAAACAAAGTTATTATAACAAGTTATACCTCTTCCTCTGGACAAGCCGGCTGGCTTTAAAATCCAAATATTGTTGTGACCTGTCAGATGAAATTGAGGATATTTTTGCTTATATTCCTCAAGTATCTACTCAACCTTATCTAAGAGTTCGTCTTCAGCATCTTACTGTTCATTATCAATATTAGTACTTGCCTGGTCCACCTATCCTTTGACTTTCTTCTTCTTTTTCTTTTCTTTTTATGCTTTTTTAGGAGGAATTACTCCTACTCCACCGAATTTGCAGTCAATTGATTTCAGCCACTCATCATGCTTTTTTTTGGCCAGCCCTTATTCATTGAGTTCATCTGAAGCTAAAATTTCCCACTCTTTGTCGGTAATAATCTTTGGTATCTTTTTTTTATCGATAATATCATCAAGATCTTATATATTCTTTTAGCACACTGCCATAGCTACTTCAGTTCTTAACTTCAAATCTTACAGTAAATTTTTTTATTTTTTTATCTTCTCATCTTTTCTATTCTTGGCAGAGTCAGCATATATTTTCAAGATGGATAGAGCTTTGCACACTTTAAAGTGAATTTCAAAACCCACATAATCATCTTCGTCGTTGAGGTCAAAACATTTTGGATAAAAATTATCCTCTGAAGAGTCATTAATCCAAATGGAGTTCCTGAGACTCTTTGTAAGTCCTAGTTTCGTTGTAATAACTCCGTTTTTCTAGAAATGATTGACTATTTGAAAATCAAGTAGTTTGCTGTACTAAATTTATCTGCCCTGGAGAGTAAACTTAAAATCAAAGCAAGAACTATGACAGTCAGGATTTTGAACCCACCCTCTTTCTTGAAGAGCAAATTTCAGTTATTTGTATCCTCCAGTGATAATAAAGACCTTTTCACCATTTTATAATCGATTTTTTTTTTTCCATTCTGCAAGATCAGTTATATTAGGGTAGCTTCTAACCTTCCTCCTTTTCTTTTTGGTGTCTTTATCTTCGCCTTAGCTTTATTCCGAGACATTATCGTCATCTTCGTCCTGATTTTCCTTATTGTTTTTCTTTGTCTTTTTATCTTATTAATCGTAAACTCCATCCTATACATTTTTTTTAACAGTAACCAGCACATAATCCTTGAGTTTCTATTTGAGTTTTTCCTTCTTTTTGCGCTACTCTTATTTCATTTGCTCTTCCTCGATTCTTTTCTTCTTAATCTTCTCTAGATATTATTAATTTTTTTTTCTGAAGTTATTGTTAGTTTTGGGCAGCTAGTTTTCTACAATTTAGATCAGTGACTCAAACTTTTCGGCGGAATGAGAACGTACTAATTGGCTGCTATCTTCGCTAGACTCCATCTATGATTTTTATTTTTTAATGTTATTGGTTTTGCCTATCCTGCACTAAACATTTGTGTATCCTAATTATTATTTTAGTCGGATGACCTTTTCCTCCTTTCTTTTTTTTTACACCTCCTCTATCTATTTTTTGGACTTATTGTTTTGGGTGAGAGACTGTAAAAATGTCAGATATCGCTGCTGATAATTTTTTTTTTCAACGCCTATTTCCTCAATCTATTTTTCCTTTTCAGCTGGTATTCTGCATGCTATTGAAGGTACTTGGGAAGGGATTAAAATATATTGTTGGACCTTGAGTTTTGGGTCTTTGTTTCTTCTATTGGATTATCAATATCTTTGAAATCCCTAATTTTATTTTCTCTTGCCCTCGTTGCCTATTCCAGTACTTTTTTCTTAAGATTTTATCTTCGCTGCTGTTATTTTTTTTATAGTTGTATTTTGTCTTAAATTTATCGGAGTTTCTTTTCCTTAATCTTCTCAAGGTAGTCCTGGGTATTAACAAAGGTACTAAATTCTTTTAACGATAATTAATTTTGTTCAAACTTTTTAACTCTTCCGGTTTGTTTTCCATTATTTAAATTATCAATTATTAATCTATTGAGTAACAATCATTCTATTCAAATTACAACTCAAATCTGGTCCAGCTCAAAAATGATCAGCAGCATACTGATAATTTTAAATAATTTTTAAATTCAAGAATAGTTTGACCTTTTATAATGATTCAAAACAGCTTTGCCCTATATATTTTAAGCAAAATAATAAATATTTCGTCATGAAGCCAACAACCTTTCAAAAATTTAATACCACATAATTTTGCCAAATTCTTATGCAGGACAACATCAAATAAAGGCTACAACCATTTATAAAGGAGTTCAAAAATAAGAATATGTATCATTAAGTTTGATATAGTCCATTCATTTATCAATCAATTGTTTGTATTATGCAAGTCCTTGATAAAAATGAAACACCATCTATGAGATCCAATGCATTAATGGCCACAAAACTTTTTATTTAAACTTCATAATACACTCCAATAGCCCTCGTTTAAATATATCTATTGCCAATTATTTTAGAAATTGCAAACTATTCCAATTCACAAAAGGACATTTCATTATATTGGATTAACAAAGGAGAGGAATCGAATTTATTGACTTAACAAATCGAGCATATTATTGTTTTACTAGCAATTTAATTGATTTATATGACTGCTGCGATTAAACCGTATGGCACACTTGGAAACTTCGAGTTAACATAAGAGTCCAAATATGTATAAGCTAAGAAAACTTTAATTAAAAATTGTATTAATTCACATAAGACATATACATTTTTTAATTAATCGTAAATAATAGAAGTTCGTAGACATTATTTGACAAAACTAAACTTATTTAATGGAGAATAATATGCACATTTCTTTACTAAATTGATTTGTGATGAAATTAACAACAACATAAAACCAGATCTGTAATCAAGAAAGTTATTTCTCTATAGAGATGCCTTTTTAACGGTTCCTTTGTTGGATACTTGTGAAGAGGAACTATCTACGATGGAGACAAATTTTTATAACAAGATTAAATACTTGCATTTAATTGATGATTTTATACAATAGGGAGACATTTATGCCATTCTGATTGTGACAAAATGCCAATTTCTGCACAATATATATAAATAAATTCAGAAAGTCAAGGGATAAGTGAGCCTTTAAGAAGGAGCTCATATTTATAGACACGTTTAGGCTTCAAGCATAGATAAACAATTCTTTTATAATTAATTTCTTAAGTGCATTAATATTTGGGCTATTTGCCATCCGTTTAATGAAAAAGGAGAACCAACAGAACCAAATAGAATATATTCTATCTTAAAAAATTAAAAACATTTTATATTTCCTTTGGATAATGAGGTGGATAAAGCAAAAAGCAAAATCCAAATTAACCTGAAGCGAAATCAAGGGAGGAATTAAATGTTTATCAAAATTATCAACGATTAACATTTTAATTGTGATATTAATAAGAAAAAAATTGAGCAAACATCTGAGATAGCAAATGACAGTATCAAAAGAGTTCTACTTAAGACATAATTAAATTAAGGACAAAAAATGATTATTTAAGCAAAATTAACATTTCCCCTTTTGATGCAAAAGAAAAACTTGCCGTAGAATATGGAGAAAATACAAAAATATAAACATTTTTGGCAGAGAAAGATTAAAGAAAATTAGTAATAAGAATATTAGAATTCATAGGAAAATCTTTGCATAAAAATCATTGAAATAATTCTATCAGCTTATAATCTGTATCATCAAGCTAAAATATCCTTCGAAGATTATCAAGATCGAATCAAACTGGTCTTGGAGACAAAAGATAATATCAGATCGGAAACTTCTTTTTAAAATAAGTTGGTTCTATAGGAAAAGCATTATTGTCATTCATAAATACATCCAGTGAGTAAGAATAATGTATTATAAAATTAAAGCCCTTCTTTTAAATCATATTAAAGAGATATTGAAATGTAATACTATACAGAAACCAAGAAAGAATCATAATCCGCCAAATCATTTAAGAGTTCAATAAACAGTTCTTTAAATTATAAATCTTCAACCAAGACCAAAATGAAAAATAAAATTAGTGGCAGTCCAAAAATACATGATTCTAGTTATTTATAAGATATAATTGACTATAAAATCTGTAATAAGACAAAACAGCAATTCAATGAAGTCAACTATGGCACAAATTAAGATTATTATGGCTCAAAATAGTCCAGTAACATTCAAATTTATCAATCAAATTAGCAGTTACCTGTCAAAATAAAAGATAAATCCTCTTTAAAGCATACTTTTAGTGCATCTAAGCGTTGGCAATATAAAACAGATTCATCACAGATAAGATTGCCATCTTAAAGTCCCTCCCTTTAATCTTATCATTAAAATTTAAATATGCAAACTAGTATTGATTCAAATAAAGCTAGCCTCTTCAGAAATTGCTTGCAAGTTAATCATTAGATGATCTGCTCCCAATAGCGAAATAAAAAATTGATGAAATATTCAAAAGATGGGGACTTGATAAATATTATTGGAAACACAAGTCCCAAATTTAAAAGAGAATCGAAAAATATTCATAGCATGTTGAATGAAAATAAATTAATAGAAAAATATGAAAGTTTGCATCAAAACAGTATTTAAACGGAAATTTTGTGCTCCAAAATTAAATCTCTTTCATTATTGGATAAATAAAAAAGAATAAAAATGGCTCTTAGACAAAATAAGGGCTAAACTAAAAAGATTATTGGGTGTCAGGAGTCTGTAAATATATAAAAATGCCTAAAAACTAGAATTCTAAGCAATAGTATTTATTTTCATTGTTTTCCCGACAATAAATAGGCAAAAATAAAAAAAGCGATCCTAATGTCAAAAAGCGTGATTGTAAAAAATACGTAATTTGAAATTGGATGTATTAGTAGCAAAAAAGAGAAATATCTGGAAATATCTTTTTTCATAACTCCCCTCAAGGATAGTATAGAGGATATTAAAATTGAAGTGATCAACTCTCAGAATATAATGGTTTTTGCACATACAAAATAGATCGAAAAAATAAAGGTTAATTGTCAATAACGGATTGTTATTCAATGCTCATTGTAAAACGTTCCTTATATGATGCCTATTTTTACCTTTAATTACAAGTATCAAAGAGATTATTAGCGCCATCATTTACTGATAACTATTCCTTGTGGTTTCAACAAATTTGTCAACTATCAATCGATTTCAAAGTATGATTGGGATATGCTGAACAATAATAATTTTGAAGCACGTATCAGCACTGTAAAATTTATGTATAATTCAAAGATCTTGGGACGATAGAAGATAAAAGAATCTTTAAATAATTTTACATTTATAGGTAGAGAAAAGGGGGCATCATATTTTATATGTGAAGCTTATTATAAGAATAGTAAATTTTTACTGCAAGTGATTTTAAATGAAAGAGGAACAATGCATTTAGAGGGGATATATATGAAGGATAATAATAGAGACTTAACAAGTTTATAATTTTTGCTGGCCACCTTCAAATATATCTTCGAAGAATAAACTAAGTCACATTGATATTATATGCCGCATTATCTTTAGATTGCTTCTACAAAGTTAAAATAAATAAACTAAATCATAATATAATTTTTGATGAGTAATAACTTCAAATTGACCACTAAGTTTACGTTTTGGGTGCAAGACATTGATACTGTCAAGGCCTAACTATACTCCTCTAACCTCAGGGAAGTTGCTACTTTCGCGGACATCAAAGAGTTTTGGGAGTTTTTCCAGTTCTTAAAGCGCACCAATGATCTAGCGAGTATTAACAATGCTATAAAGATTGCGATATGTATCTCTTCAAAGAAGGAGTGAAACCTTTGTGGTAGGATGTGAACAATCAAGGCGGAGGCTGCTATAAAATCAAAATATAAAAAAAGAAAAGCAACAAACTTTGGGAAAGCACAATATTCTCCATGCTTAGTCCCAAAAATAGGAACATTGATATTATGAACGGAATTCGAATTAAGATCAGATAGAACTTTGATGAAGTAGAGCTATGGATGAACTCTGGGGCCAGCTAAAAAGATAAACTGGAAAGTATTAAACAATATCTGAAATAAAACACTCAGATAACGGACGATCGTGTCTTCAACTACCTTCCCTTCAGCAAGAAATGATTGTAAGCAGTAATCATCAAATAAAATAGCCCTATAGATATTATAATTACTATAAAATCATTGAAAATTGGTTATAATTGATGAATAACTAAACATAAAATTAGGACAAATAACATAGTAATAACAGCAATTAAGAATCATAACTTTCCTATTTTGAGTTGTTTAAGCAGCAAATGCTGAGGGCTTGGCTTCCCATTCCCACACTTACCAAAACTATAACTCTGTTTTTCATTATGTCGCTTATCTTCATTGGTATTGGCATACCCATGCTTATCCTTTCCAATAATATTCAGGAAATTAGAATGCAATATGATAGCAGCTGTAGTATAGGACAAGTTAACTGTACGTTGACTTTTCAAATTCCAGCTCTCATGCCTAGTCCTGTGTTTGTGTACTACTAACTGAATAACTATTATCAAAATCATCGCCTTTATGCAAATTCCATTAGCACTAAACAACTATCTGGATAATTGCTGTCATCATCTGATGTAATGTTTAAATAATTTAGATTTCCACAGATTGTTCGCCTATCACCTTAAACTCACAGTTGTATGTGAATGTTTCAATCAATGGTACTCCTTTAGTGAAGGATGCACCGGCTAACCCTTGCGGAATCATCGCCTATACTATATTCAACGACTCCTTCATCATCCAATATTCTGATTTAACCAGTGTATCAGTAACCACTAATGGCATTTCCTGGCCCAGTGACCTTCAAAAATATCAAATAAGTAATCCCAGTTTACAATGGTACAATGTAACGGATCCTCGTTTTATGAATTGGATGAGAATTGCAACTTTGCCAAACTTCAGAAAATTATGGGGGCGGATCAATAATGATTTACCAGCAGGCAACTATACTCTTCTCATAAACAACAGTAGTTATAAATTAAATCAGATTATGATGTAAGTTCATTTGGGACAACCAAATATTTTGTGCTTTCAACTTCCAATTTTTTTGGCTCCAAAAACGAATTTTTATCAATTATTTATTTGGTGATGGGTGGGCTTTGCTTCGTTGTGGCCGTTCTATTCTTGATTAGAAAAATAAAGAGGAAGAGAAAATAAAAGTGATGATGATATGCACAGTTACATCATAAGAAAATCAATAAATATAAGGCATTAATTGTATTAAATTAACAGCTTATCCTGTATAACCTCAATAATGATATAAATTTGGCTGATCATTAGGTCAGGGCAGATCCAAGCTGAATTTACAACTATTGAACTCTTCTTTGAATTTCCAGAATCATCTGCAGAGTCAAAAGCTGTGCTTCTTTTATCGAGCTAATGTGTTCGTCTATCTTTTGTGTTTCCTTCCTGGCAGTTTAGATTTTATACTTAATTTAATTTTCAAACAACTCTAACTAGCCCATCAGTCGAAGCCGATTTTCTTCTGACTTTTGTTCCAGATAATCGTTTACATTTTATTTTTATTGGCGAATACTCTACATAATTCCTGTCTTACTGCGCACTCTTCAACTAGAAGCACAAGATTTTGATCGACTTGAGATAGCTCAGTCGCCAAAATATCAAGCTTATTGAAAAGATTGAGCTATGATTTGCTGCTACTACTTTTTTGGTGGGATGTCTGGTTATAATTTTGATTAGAGTTTAAAGTGCCGCTTAGACTCATGATTTCTATTATTGAATGAATATTATAACTTATAAGAATGATTGAAGTCTGAAATGAATGCGAAAAATCAATCATCAGCCATCATATCTTTGTTATTTTTGCAGATATCGTCGTCATATTGTTCCTCTTCCTCCTCTTCAACTTGGTATATTTTAACTTCGGGGGTACTGGTCATGAAAGTTCTCAGTTACTTCCCTTCCTCAACTTCATCAAAAATTAGTTCAAACTTATTGCTTTAAAGAGGATTCTCTGGTAAAGTAAGCTTTTTCGATAAGGTGACTAGCTCCTCAACAGGAGGAGGAGGGAAAATGGGATCAACCACTATCCTGAATGTCAATGCAAGTACTTAAAAGCATTTTCAAGCATACTAGGAATCACACGGCCCAGCAGAGGACAGGCCAACTCCAAGCAGGGATTTGTATTGCATTAAATCAGCCATACTTTGAAGTTTTCGTCAATTAGGAAGTCCAAACCAAAAATTTAGAATGAAAATTATTTTTTGTTGGAATTTATCTTAGTATAAACTGATCTGATTGCATCAGCAGCCAGCTTCTACATAGAATGGCTATTACCTTCATTTAAGGATAGACTTGTTGGAAAAATTTCAGCTTGTGGCTGGCTTAGACGCTTGAGTTGTAGGTGCTGTCGAGATACCTTTGAAAATCAGAAAAAGAGATCTTGTTGGCTGGCTAAAATTTTCCATAATCTTAATGGTACTTTTGAACGGCATCATTGGTGAGATGCACAAATTTATTGCTGAGATTCTTCATATTAAATTATTTGGAAGCCGTTCGAATATACCCATCCTGAAACCAATAGCCCTTTTGATACCCGTTGACACTACTTATACAAATGTAGGAGCGTATATCGAATTTACGCTTCTGGTAGAGGAAGGGCATGATGTACTCTTGAATGATGTGAGTGCGAACTCTTCCCACTTTATCAACTTTATCTTTTTAGATAATATCTCTAACCTATTCGATAGTCTCAACCACCTCAATGTCTGTTCCACGATTAGTATTTTCACCAGGCTTCACGAGCCAAGCGTTTCGCTTTTTTGGCTTTAATCCATGCTTAAACTGTGGATTTTTTTGATTTTTTTATTCTTCTTTAATAGCGTCTGCTCTCCTCTTGTATTATTCTTGAAATTTCCCAAATTCCTTATCACTGAGATCAGTGACATGAAAAGTCATGGGAATATAATCAAAAGGATTGATTTTTTGAGCCTAGTAGTAATTTTTTAAATTAATGAATAGGGCTTTTTTATTGGAGAGATTCCAGTTATTGGTCAAATGATTGTGCATTTTAAAGTAGCTGGACCTATTTTCAAAGCATTTCACTTTATTTCTGGACATCCTCCCATTAATCTTCCCATTCTATTGAATTACCTTCAGTATCTTTAACTATTTCAACTATGATTGAGAAAACAACCTGCGATAGCTTTGATAAATCGGCCACATTTTTGGGTTTGAAAGCACTTTCTTTTTCTTTGAGCCTTCTCCTTCCTCAATCTCATCTTTAATCAGATCCTTTCGAATAGTTGTTAAAGCGTGGGTCATATTTAACGTTTTTTACTGACTTGAGCCCTTGGTTCGTGAGGAACTACGTTTGGTTGAGCCTACATAGGGAAATAGCTACCCATTTTTAGAACTGACTTGATTTCCTTTTGCGTAACACTTTGACTCCTAATTTGTGACTTATAATTGCTTTTGCTGTTGGACCGAGTTACTTTTTCCTTAATTTATGATTTTTATTCGTTTTCCTAAACATAATAATCACAGTTTTAAAAATCCTGCTCTGACTTTATGCTTTATTTAAAATTATCAAGGATTTAATTCTGTCTGAGCTGGAACCAGAACATGTTAATGCTTGAACTTTCCATAGACTATTCAATTGTCCACCAAGGCCGATAAGTTTTAAAAATGGATTTAATAAGTGGGCTATTATTTCCTTTCCCCACATAGAGCACATAATTGGGCACTTTTTCAGTTATTTGAACCTTCAAATTGTTAGTTAGGTTTACTAGACCTGTAAACTACAGGTACTGTCTGTATTTTTATAATATTTAAGGACTAATTTCTATCAATTTGCTCTTTTTTTTATCCCTTTTCTTTTTGATAGCATTAGGCTTTTTGAATAAGCTAGCGATTGTTTCTTAGGGTAATTTCTTGTTAAAATTTCCCATGGAAGCCAGCTACTTTCCGTTTTCTTTAATATTAGGTGTTTAATCTGTCTTTAGCTTCGAGATAGGAGGAAATTTAGTGATAGTTTTTGTATTTGATTCATTGTCAGACTCAGTATTCTGGCTATTAAGTGAATTACGACTTTACTGGACTCTTGAGTCGGGAATGGATTGCTAGCGTGCATGGCGTAATCATGATCTCGCGAATAACTCATAGGTTCTATGAAATTTAAAAGTAACTATCAAGTGAAATAAAATGAAGCTTAGAAAATGAAATTAATGAAATTAATTAGGAAGTATTGTAGTTTGTTTTACGCATTGACTAATCATTACGTTTCCAAGTATATATTGGATTAAATCCATTTCAATTTAAAACTATATTTTAAAAGTGGAAAATTGGATGGCATAATGAATCAAATCACATTGTCTTATAATGAGGAGTCTAATCGATGGAATGAGAAGCATCTAATTATTTTTAAAAATATTTAGTAAATACTAACTGTAATATGCTAATATCGTTAAATTAACTTTCATATTATAGATGACCAGCTGTTTAGTCAGAGACAACCATTATTCCCAAACTAGCTCTGGTAGCAACAACCTTCAAAGAATTAAGAATTATACCTACAGTAGTTAGGACAAAATTGGCAAGGGGTTCTCCTCTATTGTCTATCGAGGAACCAATCAAATCACAAGTATCAATAAAGCCATTTAGATTAAGTAGTCGCCATTAAAGCAATCGATATGAAAGGAGTAAAGGACAAAGTCAGCAAATAAATGCTAGATTGTGAAATATAGGCATTGACTAAACTCAAACACCCAAATATATTGAAATGCTACGATGTTATCAGAGAAATTTCGCATTGCTATATCGTCACTGAATACTGTAATGAGGGAGATCTCAGTTCTCTCCTCAAGAAAAAGAGGAGAATGTCTGAAACTGAAGTCATTAAAATTATGCAGGATATAGTTAGTGGCTTTATAGAGATAGGAGAGAATAAATTTTTGCATAGGGACTTGAAACTGGCAAACATCTTCATGAGCAATGGAGTTGCTAAAATAGCTGACTTTGGTTTTGCTAAAAAATCATATGCTTCTTTTGAAAGATAAAAATATAATGTTGGAAGTCCACTTTATATGTCTCCTTAAGCTTTAAAAAAGAATATCTACTCAACTAAAAATGACATCTGGTCCATTGGCATAATGATTTATGAGATGTTGCATGGAGAAACACCATGGGAGTGCAGGACTGAGGCCGAGCTCATTTAAAAAATTACTAAAGTGCCGATCAAATTCAGATAAAGCTTAAAAATAGGCTAAAACATAAAGGAGTTTATCAAAAAATGTCTTTAAGTGGATGAAACAAAAAGAATGAACTTGATATAGCTTAAATAATGGTGCAGTTGCAACAATATTGATTATGGTTCAGCTGATCTAACGTCTAAAAGACCTCAATAGAAGCAATATAAATAATAATAAAGTAATCATATTGTAAAACCTTTGGGTGATGCGACCAATAGATATTCATTAGGAGTATAAAAGATGCGTTCTCTTTCCAATGTAATGCCCAAATTGGTTAACGAAGTTAAAATTCATAACACTAACACTCATCTAAATCAAGATAAATAAAATAACAAAAGCTTTGGTTTTGAGGAAAGACCAAAGCTCAGCAAAGTTATCATCAACAAAAATAACAGCATAATTTTGATTTAAATTAACAAGTTTAGACTTCTCTACAAAATTTACGAAAAAATTAGATTTATTTATCCTGATTAAAAACAACTCTTGAATACTTTAGGAACTGATATTTTGGAAAGAGTTTAGAATATCGTGGACATTATAATCAGCACTGACAACGAAAAGTCGAAGAAAAAAGGACAACAGCTTGGGTTAAAATAACTTGATTCATATTTGAGGGAAGAGATGAACTCCAGCATTAAAAAATACGTGTCAGTGGTTAAATAATATCAGAAAAAGTATACTAGCTCCATATAAATATTCAGCACAACACACCCAAACTTAAATTGTAACTAATTGCTTAAAAGATTTATGAGCATTAGTCGTTTAAGCAAGGACTTGTCGAAAAACTAAAACCTAATGTTTTATTGGATACTTGAAGCTATAAGTCTGCGAATCGACGTGAAGAAATAGGAACTGGACCATATTATCGATGCGAAGATCATCCTTACTAGGTAATAAATTCTGGAAAGAGTCAAGTAACTGCTGTGATAATTATTTGCTAATTTTTATTTAAATTTAATCATTACTGTACTATTCAATAGAATTTGATTTAGTATGAAGCAGAATAATAAAAATAGATAATTGAAGATGAAGGATCAGTCATTTTCTGTAGAATGATATTTCAGCTTGCTTAAAATATCTGCGGCCGTCCTCGTCGTAGATCACCAGATTAAACCAATGACGCACAAACAGTCTATTATGGATATTCTTATATGAGGGCGTTAAATTTTTGACTCCTCTCATACACATGCGAAAGGGTACTGTTGAACCTTCTTCGGGACATCCATCCATAACTTAAAACGTCTCTAACACTTTAGAACGGGCTGAAGTGGTAGCGGCTGTTCCTAAAGTTTATTTCCTAATAATGGAAAGCTACATCCTCGAAATTGGCATGCGAACCACCTTAAATCTGACAGTTCCTTCCACCCATTCCTTTGTATGATATGCGTTTTTGGCAAGTTGAAACTAGATATGCAATCGATCTCCAACTCCGACCTCCAGCAGTGTAGGCACAATTGGAGACTATATTACATTTTATGACAGCACGACTGCAAATTAAACTTCTTATGTGATTGCTTTCAAAAGATTATTACGAAAGAGAGAAGCTCTAATGAAGTAACGAACTCTACCGGCTGTACCCTTAAAGCTTTCATACTCTTTATCAAAGCAGGAAAACTTGAACTTATAAACTTTGCTCATAGATAGATACCCCGCAGGCTCCAGTTCCTTGGAGACAGAAGTGAATTCAGTGGACATATTGGAATCGCTATAAATTTCTTGATTAGGTGCGTGTTACACAATAATCCTATGAGAAAGACTTTGAGTCCAAAGTGTTCGTACTTGGTTGAGTTTTTGAGTTATAGATCTATCCGTCCGCTTATATCGTCTTTGCCAGTATACGCTGGAAGGGTGATATATTTGCCTTCTACTTTGAAGTTCGATGTCTTTTGATGTTCAGTGGAATCCAGAGAAATGGAGAGATTAACGGTTCCCGCCATGTTGGAAGCAAAGCCGTCGATGAAATTAGTAACTAAATCCTGAATAGAGGAGACAGTACCATAATATACTTTGTTGGTCCTGGTGTAATTGCACTTTAACAAATTCAATATTCATCAATTTATACAAGGACATCAGCCAAAACAAAGATGCTTCGAAATGTCTCAAGGCTTGGTGTAGTAGTAGTTTTAGGAATTATAAGATATACAATCAAGAATGTTCTTCCATTGGATTTTCAGGAGATTTAAAATTGATAGGTTATTAATTAATTGGCTCCTTAAAATTTTATATTTCCGCTATACTAGTCACAAAGTTAGTATTCTTCTCCGCCATAATCCATGAATACTCGCCACCTTTCTTCAATTAAATGGCAGTTGCCATTTTCGTTTCGTATTACTCAAAATTGGCTATACATTTGTAAAGAGTTTCATCATACTTAAATGAAGAACAGACTGTTGAACAAATAGGGCATTTGGCTTCATAGTCAGAGTCTTTTATTCGCGTAATGGTCATTTACAGGAAAGATTTAAAATCGAAAACATCCTTATGTCTGCATTTATGACCCCGGACAGGATGGTGTATTGACCCTTTTGAGGAAATTTTATCAATCAGATTGACTTAAACTTTCCCTTAGCAATCTCTCAACTCATCATAATAATCTTCCTTCACGTATTTTTCACTGGCGAACAGTTCATCCACTATTTCATCAATTTTGCGAAATGTGATTTGAAACAGTGCAAAAAAGTATAGTTTGGTATTATCTTCGGTTTAGTTCGATCGTAAATGAATTTATAAGAAAATGGGATTATTCTTGTCCTCTGGTAATTCAGGCAGGAATATTTATGTGTGTTTGGGTATTTCCTGAGGATAACCTTGCTCATTGGAATCTCCTTCAAGCTTGCTGGTTTGCGCGCGAAATTATTTCCCTTCAATTTTAAGAAATTTAACTTGGAAAGAGTAACCCTTCTTGCGAAACTCATGAATCCTTTGCGATTATTCCATCGTCATTTATATTTTAAGACCTTTGGCATTTTATCGAGGGTACCAATTGAACTTTATTGGCTCGTTGACTATTTTGCAAAAAATACTTTCCTTTCGAAGAATACAGAGAGGACAAAAGGCGATCCGATCAGAATTAAACTCAATTGATAGGCATGAAGCATGATATTGGTACTCACAGCCAATACATTTGAACGAGTCTTTTGTTTCATGTCCCTTCTTGCCTTCACATACGCATTGGATAAACTCATAGTTGATAAATTTTTTGCCTGCTGCATAAAAAGAGAGTCCAAAGCCATATTTTTGAATGGATTCTCCATTTTCATACTATTTCAATTATTGTCTTCTCTTTTGCTCAATATAAAATTATGTAGCTGCCGGAGAGGTATAAAAAGAAGGGGGTTGCTGTGACATTCCTAGTCTTGCGTACTAATACATGCCTTGACAATTTGGTTTATTTTAGACAATGTAGGGTGCTCCTTCAGCAACCTCCACCTTCGGATAGGGATGAGGAGGTGGAAAAGAATAATAAGGATATATAGAAGATCCCATCTGATTTGTAATATTTGGATTTATCCCATTATTAGAAGATGAGTTCGAAAATAAAAAAGAATTATTACTTGCCGGAATAGGTTTGGTCTCCACTTGTAATTTTATAGAGTCTTTACTGTTTTTCGGACAAATTGATGACTCTCTATATAATTGCAGTAGATTTAAATGAAAACGTTAAATGTCCCTCAATGAGTCGAAGGTCGGAGTTATTTAATCAATTTCCTTCTTAATCGAGTTGACTTTCTGGCGCTTGCCGAATTCAACATACTCCTCCCACACAGTCCTAAAGAGAGTAAACATGAGGTCAGTCAAATCTGATTTCAAAGATTTGAATTTTGGAAGTTGCAAATAGTCCATATAGGTATCGCTAAATATAAATAAAGCTACCCCTCTTGACAAATAATATCGCATATTTTGTCCTTGAACAATCGATTAAGACTTGAAATGTCGCTTGTCTGTTCATCCACCCTGAAAATTTTGCAAAGTTCCTCGAGCGACTGCTTGGGTATTTTATCAACGATTTAAATCTGGTCGATGAGTTTTAGGAGCTCTTATTTTTTTAATTTCTCACCCATGATATTTTTTATAACTATTATAATAAAAGATAATCAAACTTATTCTGTTTGTAAAGAATCAAATTCGGAGTAGAAAGTGCTTCCATCTCAGGAGTTGTGCCGAAGTGGTCATCATTAGGCTGGAAAAGGGCACTTCAGATATTAATAATGTTTTTTTATTGAAGACAAAATGATGAGATAGGATTCCTAAATAAAAAGTATTTCCTAACGCAATCAATGGCATAAATTTGATTGGAAAAGAGACCAAGGGACATGGAGGAGACAGGAATCCTTCTGTAAATTAAAAATATTTAGGACATCAGAAGGAAGTTCGATATGAGCTTAGTTGATATATCACAATTTAAATATATTTAATTCAATTTCAATTCATCATTTATTATTAGACTACAAATTATACATAAATTTTTGAAGCCATCAAAAATAATCTTCCTCGTCGTCCTCGTCCCTTCTGCCCATTCCGCCTCTCCTCATTCCTCCAAAACCACCTAGGCTCATACCACCCATACCCATACTGCCCGTACCACCCAAGCCTCCAAATCCTCTGCTAAAACCTCCAAAGTCCATTCCTCCTCCAATTTCCTTCTTTTCAATCTTGCACTCTGAGGCTTATTTCTGCATATTAAAAGCCAAAGTAATCAAGTCGTTGAGTTGATTTTGGTCACATTTTTTATGGTTAAAATACATGATTTGTTCCTTTGTGTCATATCTGTAGATCTACTCATCCTGATTAATTCCTTTGATAATTTCCAAATCACTGATCTCCGCGCCCTTAATCTATGAGGCCTTTATTCTCCAGTTGTTGAGCTTTATTTCTTTGGTGATGTAATTTCCAAGAGATTTCCACTTACCAGCCGTATAAGGTTCATAGAGTCCTTCTGATATTAGGAAAGCTTAATGCTATGGAGCTAATTTTCTCCATTAAGAAAGATTTAAGTTATAAAAATACCCTAAGGAAGCTATTATATTATTGTCCTTTTGAGACCTAGTAGACATTATAAGTGGATCTTCGAATTGGGTAATCACTCTTTTCATTCCAAATTTGATTTCAGGAGGCACGGCTTTTCCTTGACTAATTAAAAGTACTGTTATTTTTGGATAAACTCTAATCAATGCCATCTAACTCAGCTCGAGTTTAGTTGCTTTTGTTAACAATTAAAGGGCTTTGCTATAATTCCTCAGTTGGCAGTATAAATCGCTTGCCAAAATGAGAAAATTGCAAATTTAAGTTTTATTCATTGACTTAAACAAGGCCGGATACTCCAAGATCGGTAAGGCTTCAGCTGGAGCATTTAAATCATAGCATATTTGTAGAAATTGCTGGTGCAATTCTGTAAATCCAGCATTGGCATCAAACATTCTGAGCAATAGGGTTCGATAGGGAGCAATTGCCTTGATTCCATAAGATTTTTGAACATTTTAAAACGCGAACTTGACTTTTCTAAAGGCAAATTAAGACTCTTTTGATTGCTTGTTTAAGGTAACATTATTCACGAAAAAAATCTAAATCACAGATAGCTTACCAATGTATCGAAGCTTTTGGGATCGGAAAAGTACTAAATATTAGAAAGTGAGATTTAGTCTTTTTGCCAAGCAGAAGTGGTGATTGTCCAATTTGTCATTGTATCTTGTGAATGGTAAACAAAACTATATAATGAAAATTATATATCCAAGAAGAGTTATCTGCTCAAATATATAAATTATATTCATAAGAAACACTTATTTTTTCATTGTAAATGACAGATCGTAATTGTCAGTCCGAATATAAATAAATAAATAATTGAACTTTGCAGTAAATCAATCATAAATTTTTGACGTCTTGAAAGGAAAGTTGATGTCTTTAATCATTTCATATATGCATCACAATTGTAAAAGACCATTTTATCCAATGAATCAATAATCTTGCATAAGTTATCAGAAAATAGCTTATAGGCTATGCCAGCAAATATTTATCAATTCAACTCCAATAATTATATATTTTAAATGACTCGCTTCAATTTTGTCAAATTGCTGGTAGTCATGACTTGCATCATATTAAGTCAGTCTCAGTAAATACAACCAAACATAATAACCCCCCAAATCTGGAACTTCGAAATTAGTCTCGGTTATTTTTTAGGGATTTCTCTCATAATCTTCTTACTTGTCTTATGAATGATTGTTGTTCGTGCTTTTTATATCATAGTATCAATATTCAAATTATTAAATCAAATGACTTCTCTCATCGAACAATGGAAATAACAGTTGAAATCTACCATCGTCAAAACAATTGATCAAATCAAAACAGGCTCACGGTGGAACAAAAATCAAAATCCAGAGCTTCTACAGAACAATAATTTTTTAAACATGTACAGTCAGCCAAAATATTGTTCGATAAAAAAGTTGAAATCGTAAAATAAAATGGGATTAGAGAGGTATAACATTTAACAAATGGAAGAAAGGACATTAAAAATCAGTAATAAATCGATCAGTATGGTTGAAATGGAAAGCAAATAATTAACAGAATTAAGTCTGAAAAGACATGATTGCATTTTAATTCAAACCTATTTTGATATGAAAGAACTGCAAACTAAATTAGATTCAATAAGAGGAGAGCTAAAAAAGATCAAGGACTAGCTTGCAAAGGAAAGTAAATCGTTTTAACATTTTGAAAAGGAACAGGATATCGCAGACAAATTGTACTTTTTGGACATTTTAGCCATTTAATGGCATTATCGAGCTTAATAATATCGCAATCAGGAAACGTACTATCGTATCATTGTCCCTATTTTAAATCAGAAAAGATATGACTAAAACTATTTTATCTACAAGAACGAAATTAACAATCCTCCTTTAAGCAGTTACGAGTTTAAGTAATTTTTTGCAAATCCATAATAGGCTCAATTCATGATGTAAATACTTAAAGTTCATCGTATCAAGGATAAATATGAAAATTGTCTAAAAGTGATCAAGAAAACATACTTTAACAAAATTTCAGAAAATATTGCTCACCGATATAAATGGAGAACAGCAGAAAGAGCAAAGTAAAAGCAAAAATTATATAATTTTTTAAGTTAAAAATGCTATTTCAACAATTATGAAACGAAAAATAGGCAAAAATTAATGGAGGAGTGGCGAAATAAAGCAATAAAGTTGTATAAGAATAAAAACATATTTGTGGAAGTATAATAGATCTGGTTTAGCAATGGGGATGTCCCTGAAAAGGTGCAAGTAGCAATTGTTGAAGCACAGCCAAAATAACATATCAAAACAAATCATAAATCTTATCTGTTTTAGCATGTTTAGAATAACTTAAGCCTCTTCAAATTAGCAAAGTCAGAATCTCCATGCTTTAAACTTCCACTCAGTTAGAACACTTTTGGAAAACAGATTTGTTTCAGAGTTGAGGCAATGATCAAATCTAAACAAGTATTGTTTGAAAATGTATTTGAAGATCAAAATATTGAAAGCAAAAACTATGCTTTTACTCATGAATTAACTTTATAGGACATAAAAAACGGAACTAATGAAAGTTGCCTCATTTATTTCAACATAATTACCAGTGTTAAACCTGAGATCAATAGCGTTAGTAAACTACAAATATCTTCAATATTTAAGAATGTTGGGGAAATGTCAACAAAATATAAGTCCAAATTACTCATACAATATACTCCTGAGACTTATCCCATTATTTGTAAACTGGTCAATAAATCGGAATATCAACATAAACTAACAGCCTAAAATTTTCAAAGCGTATACTTTTCTCTGGTAAAATTGATACAAAATTAATAAAATTGGTCTCAAACTCAGATTAGGTATTCCAAAAAATATATGAATGGATTTTTAATGAAAGATAGAGCCAGTAAATACCTGACAGCACTGTAAAAGTAATTAAATTTCAGCATAACAGATGTATAAAATGATAATTAAGGCCAATTATACTCCAAATTAAAGCTAAACAAGTAACTAGACATCGACTACAAGTCTTACAAATGTCTAATTGAAGATCTATAAAGATATAAACCCAGAAATGCAAATTACGTCAAGGATTGCCTGATAAAATTTATTTACTACATATCTTCTACGGATAAACTCGTAAATTGGTCTTTCAATCTGAGATATATGTCTCATTTGGTTCCAATTGCTGAGAAGTTCATAATTCTAATTTCATATCAAGTGGAAGAACAGTCAAGGTCCACTTTTCGGCAATCCTATGTTTAATACAAAATAAATGGAATTATTCCATTTTTTACGTTTCTTGCTTTTGTTATTAGAATATATCCATATGCGGATGTGAATCATCTCAAGAGAGACCTCTATATTATTAGATGGCTGGTACAAAAGAAGCTGCCTTTTTTTAATCAATATCTCAATAGAAATCATATTGGACTTTAAAATTTAATCACCCCTTATCTTCTCACCTTATTTACCGGACTATCAGAGTAATTAACCTTCAGAATTTGGGATTATTTGATCATTTCCAATCAAAAATAGAAAGCCATTATTGTAATTTGTTTTACTCTTCTGACCTATTTTTAAGCCACCAATACTTTGCCTATCATTCCTATAAACCAATTTATGGAAAGTGTTGATAAAAATATGAAAACTTTGAGCACGGATAAATAATTCGCTTCTAAATTTACAAAGGTCCTCGAGATTAATTACAAACATGAATTCAACAAACAAAAAAGATTATAAAGGTTAGTCCAATTATCACCATTTAATAGCATTGTTGAAGAAAAGCACTTGCAAAAGATAATTTTAGGGACGGCGCATTCTCAAATACCAATGTAATAGGAAGGCAAAGTTCCTTTATCGAAGAATATTAGAAAAGAATAGCACTACTTATCAATTGATCAAATTAGTTATCCCCTCCCACAAGCCAATTATAATGGCAATCCTATCATTTAAATTATTATATTTGTGCACAACCTCAATATCATAGATAATCTGAATGTTATAGCTCAAAAATATTTTCTTAGATTTCAGATCGATGAATTGCCCTGGAGTGAAGAGCTCTAAATATTATAAAGAAATATCTATTTTAATACATGTGTAAATATTCCCGCTTTAATAATCAATCAGAGTTTAAAAAGGGAACTATGGATCAGCATTAGCTGTAAATAACAAAATAAAAATACTCCATTACTCAAAGGAGTTCTTAACTACGGGAATTATCATAAGGACAAAATATATAGGACATCCATTCCTTTGGTGCCCATTAAACGGCATAACAAAGGGCAGACTGTTCTTAACATCAGTTTTTGCATGAAGAGTAATACATTTTCAAAACATTTAAAGCCTAAAAACTACGAGCTTCTTTAAGATATTTGCTAAAAATTACTTGATTACGATATTGGTGAAAATAATGAGACGATGCATGCTCTCTCACGCTTAAAGCAAGAACAATAGCGATTAAAATTTCCATTGGATGAATTTGAAAGCGATCACTACAATAAGCTTGAAAACAGTGCCATATTCTGCTATTAGTGTTAGCTGTTATAATCTTCCAAAGCAAGCATTTAGTAGCTGAAAACAATCTTCTATAATATCTTTGCACAAGAGTAAGGCAAGGCTCTTCGCCACTAGTTTTCCAAATATTATGAGATTTTTTCGTAATAGAATAATATGCAGTACGTTTACTTTTCCGAAATGATGATTAAATTTGTGCTTCTCGCTGATATTACAAAGAAAAAGAAAATCATGTATCTGTTCTGTTTGTGCGTGCATTACCAGAATTGCTACTCTAAAAAGGTCACATCGGAAACACTTAACACTTTAATTCGGAGCATTTATCAGCAAAATATGTTTTTAAATGCTTGCCCTTATTCAATCAATTCAGCAGGGAAAATCATCGAAGCTTATTACCTTTATAGTGATCTGAAGAATAATCAGTAGCAACAAGACTTCACTGATATCTTAAAAGACTGGGCGTATATCTGTAATGTAAAATTTGGATATAACGCAATTATCCTCGGTTCCTGGCGAGATCTATCTTTAATGAGAAGTTTATTTGATGTAAAAACTATTAAAAAAATATAATAACAACCAGAGTGCAAATTTTAGATAAAATACGAAATAGATGGTATCAGATTTATTTGGTCAGCTGTGGTCGACACTAAAACATTTGCTATCGTAAAGCGAGGCACCAAATTTATTAATCGCCACGCCAGTTACTGCAATATAAGCTACTTAAATTCCACTCAAGAATGTCTATTGAATTGTGAAAATACAATCCCTCTGCAGAACCACAAAAGTTATAGTTATTAATAATTTACTCAATAGCTGCTCAGCAACGACATCATAAATTATTTGTTAGACCTTCCATCAGCTCTCGATCTTTTAAATGAACATAAAAAAGGAAAAAAAACAGTGAAGGTCTCAATGCCATCTGTAAATAAAGCTGAAGTGATAGAATAGCCTACATAATATGTGAACTGGGCAATTTATCGAGGTCAAAACTGTTTATAATAGTGGAAGAGATGTAGTATAATAAAGCCAGGACCCGTTTTAAGTACAGTAATTTTCGAATCATACAAAGGTAAACTTTTGATAACTCAGGATAGTATGCTGTGGCAACGGTGGACATTCTATCCATGCTAGAAATCAACATAAAACATGGTAAAATTTGATAAAAATAGATGTGCCTATATTATCACCCATTTTTTATACTTTAGATCTGCATCTATAAATTTCTTTTGTCTTTAGCGAGTTGTTCTAATCGCTAATTTTGTTTTCTTGCCTTTTAATCAGACATCCTCTTCTCTTGCTGACGGTCTTCTTCTTTGGGGATTTCTTGCTCCATTTTTTTGATCTGCTCTTCGGCCTGCATTTTATTACTTAAAAACTAGATGCATATGTTGGTCAAATTACGAATGGTGTCGGCTTTAAATGCCTATCTTTCTTTGTCAGAGTAATGATAGGCGCAAATATCGCAAGCTCTAACTATTTCATGGACTACCTCTATTTATTTATTGTGTTGTAGGAACAAGTTGAACAAACTGAGTTGGCACATATACGACAGTGGTGGTGTCTCAGTTTGCCGAGTGTTAGAAAACAGACCTGACATTATGGCTGCTTTTTATAGTCTTCCTTATCTTTTAACTGTAAATCTGAGTATCGATAGATGTACTCGGAATAGTGAGAGTTAAAGATTTTTTACTCATGGCAGTTCCTTGAAGAACCGAGGCTGCCATCCGAAAAGAATCTGTCATGGTCATGGATCGTTCATGTTTGGATTTTCGAGCAGAGTTGTCGAGTGATGAGTCATCTTGCATTTTCAATGATTATAAAATCTACTATTAATTGTTTAAAGCTTAGTATAATTAATTTATAGGCATGCTCCTCACAATTAGATGGCTTGAATGCTCATTCTCCTTCACGATTTGTTTAAAAGTTAAAATTGTTTATAAATCAAAAAATAAAGTTAAGACCATTTCCTAGTCCGTACTATTTTTTAGAAATAAATTTCCAAATGATATTTTTATAGCAGTTGGCCACTTTATGGAATAAAAAAGAGCTTAAAGTTTGCTTGCGACCAAATTAACTAAAATTTATACAATATTATTAGTAATGAGTAAATTGAGCTAATATATGAGTATGTTTTGGCTTCAAATATAACATTTGAATTGATGCAGAAGAAGACTGACCATTTAGAGGGGAAAACTGTTAGAAATACCTGCTTAACTAATGAAGAGATCCTCAGATATGAAAGGTTTACTCTTAAGATTCTGGAGGACATGGATTAAACCTTAACTACAGAAGAAGAAATAATGAATTATTTTCAATCTGAACTGAAAAAGTTGAATTAGAAGTCGCTCAAGTAATAGGAAGAATTGAATAAAGAGCTTGAGGAGGGAGCATATGAGATTGATCGGCTGATAAATTAACACAACACAAAAACCAATGACGCACAGGAGTAAATATCCAGACTGGAACAAAATCTGATTAAAAATACTGAAAATTGTAAACAAATGAGAAAATAAAAGGAGAGAATCTATAACTAGCGTTTCATCGTCCAGAGGGAGTTGGCCTAGGAGGAGAGTAAACTGGCTAAAATTTAATCAGAGATACTTGAAGTGAGGAACCAATATCAAATGTATGTTGAAAATTAGCAATAGTTTGATGTATAAATTGAAAGATTGAAGGGAATTCATAGAAAGCAGGAAAGTGACTGCCAAGAAATGTTTGCGCTTAAGAAAAAATTAAACAACTAGCTCCAGGATGTCAAAGGAAACATTCGAGTTTATTGCCGCATCCGACCAGGACGCAGCAAAGACTCAGTTATTCATATAACCTCTGAAAATACTTTGGAGTTGACTCAATCGAAGAAAAATGTGAGATCTTAAAACGAAAAATGCGATAAACCTTTTTATTTTGATCTTATCTTCGGTCCTACAGACAGTCAAGACCATATCTTTACGGAAATATCGCAATTGGTTCAAAATGCAATTGATGGTAATAATGTTTGCCTCTTTGTTTATGGGCAGACCGGCTCTGGCAAGACTTATACTATGCATGGGCCGGATGATGACAAAGTGGAAAAGGAGAAACGAATCATATAGAGAGGATTAACTTCTAGAAGCATTGAACTGATCTTCCAGGAAATATAAAATAATTTGAAATTAAAGTGGAACTTTCAAGTGTTTTGTTCGATTCAAGAAATCTACCTTGAGACCGTTAAGGATTTAATGGCAAATAAAATTATTGAAGTTGATCAGAATGAAGAGAGGTAAATGATCTCTCCAGCTCACATATAGTATTTTCTAAATTAAGCAAAAGTGAATCGAAAGATGACTGCTACCAATTGCAATGAGCGATCAAGCCGCTCTCATTTAATTGTTACAATTCGCATTGAGGGAAAAAAATAATTTTCACAATAGAAGCGAAATGGGTCTCTTGTGTTAATCGATTTGGCTGGCAGTTAAAGGATAAAAAAGAGTAAAGTCTAGGGATTGGCCTTAAAGGAAACGATATCTATTAACAAGTCTTTGAGTTGCTTGGGGAACGTCTTAAATTAATTGAGAAGAGGTTATAAGCATGTTTCTTACCGAAATTCAATATTGACTCAGTGGCTTGAAAAATATCTGCAGGGATAAGGTAAAACATTGATGATTGTTAACATATCTCCGGATGAGGAGGATGAGTAGGAAACAAAAAGGTCCCTCATTTTTGGGTAAGGTGCACGAGAAACTAAGGTGAACACCAATAAATGATTGTGAATTGCTAGTGACTATTTTTATTGATTAAATTCACAACAGAAATTTATGAGTTTTGAAATTACAAGGATAATAAAATCACCTTTAATCAATAAATGGTTTGATGACTCACCCTAGAAGAGGATAGCCATTAGCGTTATTATTATCGAATATTCAATTCTAGTTTGATGTCTTTGTTAAAGGTATCAATAAGCTATCCTTCTAATTTGAATTGGGTTTTAAAAAAGGGAAGAAACCCAAGAAGCGCGACCAGATAGATTTTGATTAGTTTGAGGAATAAGTTTGCGCATTCTGTCCGGATTTTTGCTCCTTTTTTTTACTTTTTTTATTCCCTGCATTAGATTTCATTAATTTTTATTGGTCTTCTCTTAATTGTTTGCTTCTAATTTGAAGAAGTGCTTTTACAGCGGCTTGGCTTCGCTCACCTTTTTGCAACCGCAATTCCTGTGCACCATATATATCTATGACGGCAAGTTCTAAAATTTAAACTTGATCTTTAGTAATCTTGGAATACTATACAGTTTGAGATAATCGTAGAAAAATGCTAAGAGTACTATTTGTGGCACTTTCGTTGATGTCTAAGGCATGCATCCCTAAGTTCGCCATTTGATGAATGAATATATGAACTCCGAATAATTATAGGAAGATATAGTATTATTTTTATAGACTCCTATGAAGTAAAATATATAATGTATAAGTGAGAATTTTCCAAATCACAAATTTAAATTTATGACTGCAGAAATAGAGATCAGATATAATAATAAGATAGCGTTTAAAAATATTAATTCTATATAAATATAGGTTTACCCAAAAGTTAATTTCGCGGATCAATATTAATTATAATTTTTCTATATCATAGATCATCAATTGAACATTAAAGGCAATATATATATTATTTATTTTTCTTGTCCAATAGTTGCTCCATCCTTAACTGTAAAAGCATACAGGAAGTTTGAACAGAATAGTAAATATTTAAAATATCGCATTTATAATGCAGATAGCGTTTTTATCAATCAAGGCGTTTCCATTTATCATTAAAATCTTAATCTGGATCTGTCATTACAGTCGGCATTGATTTCATACTATAGTACTCTTGCTGGACTCGTTGTTTTTAGTTGTACTCAGTCTACAAAACTGTGTGGTCTTTCTTTGGATTTTTTAGGGCATTACTGATCAGTTTTACCCGTAGAGCCTGAATTTAAATTTCATGAAGATCCTCTTTTGGGATTGCCAACTACATAGGAAGAATAAGCCCATGACTGAAATCTAATATTCCCTGGTATGCTTTTATGACATCTGGCCCCATCCGTACCTGTTCCTTGAGAGATTCGTGAAACTGAAGCATGTCAAAATAAGGCATAAGAATAAAGTTATCTTAGGAGGCTTCCTCTAAAGCTTTTATGGCGAAATTATTCATCATTGATAGGTCATTGAAGAGAATGGCCCCACATTCATGGAAGAAGGCTAAATCGGGGTTTAGTTTTTACAGCTTTACGATACTCTAGACAATAGGTAGGAGAATATTGATGATATTATATAGCTTGAAAATCCAAATAAATCGAATTTTAGTTCCACGTCGATAGATGTCATCTTGAGGAATTTCTCCTGACCGGCAGTTTAGATACAATTCTTCATTGGTCCACAACTTCATCTGATAATTATAAAGGGGAATTAATAGTTCCTCTAGAATGTATTCCTCGAGTTTATCGGGTGTTGGTTCTATCTCATTGTGGTTGGACTTTCTGGGTCTTATGAATAGTTTAATTTTCTTGCTAAGAATGAGGTCAGTGACATCAAAATTGGATATTTTGGCTATCTCAATGATCAACACCATGATTTTAATTTTTTTAGCAGCGGTGCCCTTCTCCTATAGATGTTTAGTAATGGCTTTAACGAAATTCTATTCTTATTTGTTGTTGCATTTGCGATATATGTCCAAGCAGGAAGCTATGGTTTCCTCTTTGAGGCTGTCAGTAGTCAAATGGCGCACTCTCAATTACTTCTGCAGTGGATCTTCCTTTAAGATAGCATGGAGGAGCTTCATCTCTGGTTATTAAAATTCATTATAACTTCCGACACAAGTTAGTCGCTAAACAATTTAAACATTTTTTATCACTGAAATATAATGGGGAATAAATGTGGTCAGGCGGAAAAAATACATTCGTAAATTAACACAAGTCTATATTGATCGCAAGAATTCAAATTTTAATTTTAATTTAATATTTTTGAAATTATGGAAAAAGATTAACACTAGAAGCCAGCATTTTCCTTGGAGGGCAAAAAGGAACTGATCGACAATCTCAAAGAATAACGCAGCAAGAAGCAGTAACTCATGAATAAATTAGTCCCGATCGCAAACTGGTCAAATACTACTAGGATCTCATTAGACCACACGGTTACTGGGATGAAAAGCCTACCTTGCGGGAAGATAAGTAGCAGGCCCCAGGAAATGTGGAGGGACTACGCAAAGTATAATAAGTGAACAAGGAATGCCTTAAACTGCCAAAAGAAAATCTTCACTGGTGTGAAATCGATGTCAACGACGAACATCAACTTGATGAGGTTTTGTTGTCTTCATTTAGTTCTACTCTCTCCTGACAAACAATTACGTTGAGGATGATGACAGCACATACCGCTTTGACTACTCCAAAGAATTTTTGAGATGGGCCCTCACACCCCCAGGATATCGACCGGAATGGCTCGTGGGCATTCGAAATTAAAAAAAGCAATTGGTGGCCTCGATCACTGGAGTTCCAGTTACGGTGCTCGTCGAAAAGGATAAAATAAAAATGTCTGAAATAAACTTCCTTTGCGTGCACAAGGACTATCGGGTAAATAAACTAGCAGCTTTGCTCATATCCGAGGTGACTAGACGAGTTAATCTGAGGGATAAATGGCAGGCAGTATCTCTATGCTCATATAGATCTATACTTCTGGGAAAAACTTACCAACCCCTTTCACTCGGGCAACTTATTATCATCGCTCTATTAACCCCAAAAAACTTATTTAAGTTAAGTTTTCAGCATTGGGGCCGAACCAAACAATGGCAATGGTCAAAAAGCTTTATAATCTTCCCGAAGAACTTACGCTAGAGGAGCTACGCCCAATGAACAAAAACGATATATTTGGAGTTGCTAAACTTCTCAATGAAGGTCTATCGTACTTTTAATATAAAGAAGAAAATTCGTAGTTAAATTCCATTTTACTGATGAATAGGTTAAGCACTTTTTCCTTCCCCGGGATAAGATAGTTTACACATACGTCATAAGCAAGACATAAGTGGGTGAAAATGGTAAAAAGAAGGTAAAAGTAACAGATTTCCTGTCATTCTACTCTCTTCCCTCTCATGTTATGAAAAATCCCAAGCATGACATGCTCTACGTATTTGATTTGCCATTCAGGCTTGCTACTCATTCTATAATTTCGCCTCTACAGTGCCATACTCGGAATTAATCAAGAATGCCCTAATTTTATCAAAGAAATAAGGGTTTGACGTATACAACTGTTTAAACCTGATGGATAATGCCACTGTATTCGATGATTTGCATTTTCAGATGGGTGATGGTAAATTGAACTACTACATGTATAACTGGATAATGAATTGCAAAAAGATATAACCCTCGGAGTTAGGAGTGGTGCTCTTTTGATCTTGCATCAGTTAATGCCATATTATTATATTAATTGAGTTGATAAGCAGTGATTTTAATAAATTAAATCTTTCACACAAATACGATCTTTAGTTTATGGTTATTAGTGCTGTAACCATTTATATTCTATGTTCGCGTGACTTTCCTCCAGTGAACGTTAGTTCTATGTACCTTGTTATAAAATATCTACCATTAACTATTAATATTATCATGATGATATATCATCGATATTGATTAATTTCTTGCAGATGCATTATATTCGTTGTTGAAGGACAGATTAATTCGTCAATATTACAATCTGATTCCAAATATTAATAAATCTGATTTGAAATAATATGCTCAGTGAACTATCCTGCCATGTCTGCAGCAACGAGTTCAGCAATTAAAATTTGCCACGTCTTCTCACTACTTGCGGACATACATACTGCTAAACATGCATTGATACCATGATGCGTCAAGTTGAGAGTGGAGAGTATGTCATTGCCTGCCCAGAAGACGGCATCGAGCTTCGACTGAAATCTAACGATATCACTCAATTTCCTAAAAACATTACGCTTATGAATGTTGTAGAAGCCAAAAAGGATAACAGCAATCGATCATTCAAAGACGAGTAACTCTAAATCACCAAAATACCCAGAAAGGAGGATTCACATTAAGATGAGTCAGAACAAGAAATTATCAGTCAAATGCAATAGGGATCAGATAAAGAGGCAGAAACTTTAAAGACAATAGGAGGTCAACTGTTATTAAAAGTTTAGAAGTTAGAGATAGTGCGTAAACCTTCAGCTGAAGAGTAAAGGCATCCTATCTGCCTAGTACATCAAAAACCTATGGATATAGTCTGTCTAGTGGATCTATAAAAATTGTGCGCAAAGTGCGCTATCTTTGGAGAACACCGAGGACATGACTTTAAAAGTATTGAGTGCATCGAACAGTAGTGCAACTCCCACAAGGAAGAAATTATAAAAATTTACAATTAGAAAGAAGTCATTGAGAAACGTATTGAGAACGATGACACGAAGAAAGATATACTGTCTCTGTTGCAGCAACAAAAAATTAAATTGCAGAAAGAAATCGGAGAAAAGTACCGCAAACTTATTGAAAGAATTAGAAGAACTGAAGAACTCAGCTATAAACGACTGGAAGATATCTCTGCCAAAACATAGGGTAAGATTAGAAGCATCATCAAGACTGACGAAAATATTGATCGAGACTATGGATAGTGGTAACAAGAATCTTTTGGAAAAATTTTGAAATTAGAAGAGGGAACTTTCGAATAAAAGTTACAAATTTTGTATGGTTCTAACAATATAGAGAGCATTATATGCAAGGGAGAGGATATTATTCAGAAGATGTCTTCCAAGGAGGAGCACATCATCAATGAGGTCGAGTTCATCATAGACAACATCACTTTAGAGTTCAATGAAGAGATATACAACCATGTTGACGCATTTAGTAAAATCACCGAAGGACAAAAGAGCTATAATGATTCGATGGACAATAAGGCAATTGAACAAATAAAGGACGGATTTAAAAATAGATCACCAAGCGCCGCTTAGGAGTGTTTATTATAGGAAGCTGAACAGGTTCAAAAATTTGAGGAGCCACATCTGCAAATTATGCCACCGCCCAAGATTTCGCCTTTCACCTCGAAAACCTAAGTCAAGATATAAAAGAACAAAAGTACGGATAGAATAACCATCGAAGACATAGTGATTCAACCAAAATTAGTGCCTTAAAAGATATAGCGTCCTCCCAAAAAGAAACTTAAGGCCATTAAAGTTCCATAAAAAATATAAAAAATATTGGAAGCCCTTTATGTGGACTCACTAGACATCCTAGATTTAACCAATTCATAGTTGGGTGATGCAATCATACTGCAAATATGTGAATTTTTGCGTGGGACTAAAGTAAAAACTGCAAAGTTTATCCGATGTAAATTAAGTGATGATTGCATTCCCAAAATGACAACGGCTCTTGCAAACATCTCCACGCTTTATCTATCTCAGAACCAGTTAACTGAAGGCAGTATGGAACATCTAATAAAGTACAGAGAGAGCATGCCGCACCTCCGCAGTTTAATCTTAAGTCAAAACAAAATAATTGAAAGAAAACATAAAATTCTGATTGAAAAACTGCGAAAACTTGATCTTAATGTATCAGTTTGATTACTGTCATATGATATTTGATATATTGAAAGTATGCTGTTTGGAATAATATTAATATTAATCAATCATGCATTAGATTGTTACTAACTATTTTTGATGGACTTTGGTCATTTTATGGAGACGGAGTCGACAGAATTGAGGAAATGTCGCTGTTATCATCTCCGAAAATTATAGAAGCAAATAACAAATACGCAATACGAACTGGCTAGTACCATATTTCAATTAGACACCTTCGGAAAATACCTTCATTGATCAACTTCATCCGATCAAGCCAGTCCCAGATTACATTACAAATGATGTTGAGCACTCTCCCTTGATGAGAAACTGCTATACTCATTAGATGATCGAAGTGTTGCCTACTCATTTACCCAATTTAGTCAAATCCAAGATACTGAATAACAATCTTCATGATTACTTCTTTTCGAGCAATTCCATGTGCGGTCTCATATATTTCTTTAAACTGCCAAAATTACATCTCGTTGAGAGTTTGCCCTTGACCATATAGTTAACTTAGCAAGCGCATTAACTCTTGAAGCTGATTAGAATTCTTGTTCGTAAATAGACTGCAGTGCTATTTGACATTTATCATAAGTAATTTGCTGTTGTTTCCACAACTGTAATTATAAGTAATGTTGTAGATGTCGTTTAAGTTATACAATTTGCGAAATTACTATTCAGTACGCTGGGACAGCGGAGTTTTGCTGGCTATTATTTAGGGATTTAACATTTTATGCAGCCGATTCACTATTTCGCTATATTAGAGTTGTTACCGCCTTTTACGTTGTTGATAGTTTTGCGAATGTGAAATAGTATTTCGTAATGATTCGCCTGCACTGCTATTGTACAGCCAAGACTGTTCATTCTGTTCACGCTTTGGAAAAAAATTCAATTACGACTTGTCTGAAATTTGCTTATTTTTCTGGTTCATTTGGTTTGTTGATATCTTATAAGGCTGCTTTGAGTTCTCCTCCTCTATCCGATGCTCAGCAACTTTTTCAAAAAAGTCCAAACGAATACTTTCTTTGAGAGTGAGTCGTTGAGATTTAGTATGGTCCTCAAGCAATTTGTGATAAGCGAGAAATGACTGTTTCTGTGTCGCTTTAGGAGTGATAAGCAAAATTTTAGGAGAGAAGGCGAGTTGGGCAATGTGAGTGATAGGTTCTCCTTCCTCAGTTAATAAGATATATTCTATGTCACGATTCCAGCTCTTTTTCTAGAAAATTTCTATGGTCAAGTCAGCCAATAGATCGGAAAGGATGGTGCTGCAAGATGCTTGGTCTGGAAGACAGTAATATTTAATTAACGCTCTTACCTTATCATCCTATATGTTTAGCTCCAATTATTTAATTATGTCCAAAAAATCCTACTTCCTTGAAATTGATCGATATTGATGCTCTAACTCTCTTTCCTCCGAGCTGACTTGCGACTCAGTCATACTTTTGAGTTCTCTTTATATTTTCCGCACAAAACGATCGGTAAACTCTCCTTGAAGTTGTTTGCTTATCATCTTTCTGTATACATGCTCGAAGCTGACACGGATGGTTTTATTTTAAATATCTTTTGAATTTTGAATTTTGTCTATCATGCGTAATTACACTAATGGAAATTGAAACTACTTTCGAGCAATAACATTAATTCTTCTCTGAAGCTATGATTTATTATTGTTGAGTGCTGATGCATTCGTAAGTGAAGTTTCAAGTAAGCTCGCCCTTTTAGTAGGAGCCATATATTGATGAAATTTTGTTGCAATTGCCTTTTGCTTTGCGATGAATGATACATGATGTTGATTGAGAGGAGGCTTTATGTTAGAAATAGGACCTTCTAAATAGTTTTTTTTATCGAGAGATGAACGAACTTAGCTCATACTATATACCTTTTTGTGACTGCCTCTTTCTCGATAATTCACCTTTGCTATTGAGTCCTCTTCTGCTTTATTTGTATATGAAGACTGTACACTGTTAGGACGCTCACTGAGAGAGCTGCATGTGATAAATCTGTCATTGTCATAGTTTTTGCTCACAAGCAGATGAGAAAATTTAAATTTTCGCTTTTGATGGTATGGTTACGGCGTTATAAACATTAACCTTATATTGATTTGCCATAAATAAATGATCTTGGATATATCTTTCGGTAATTATCTATAGAAAGGAACTTTTTGCTTTTGTAGTCTTTTAGGCTTTAATGGTAATTGTAGTATTTTGATAAATTATTTGTATTAAAATTATAATTAGGAAATTGCCCATCAAAATTTCAAAAGATTTGCATTGGATTTACTGAATTGAATTTGAGTAGCGCTCTTTATATTATAATAAAAGGTAGCTAAAGGATAATAAAATGGGAGCTACAGAGTCGCCCGAAAAGTGGGAAGATTAATATTAAATTATTGACAAGAGCAGCCACAATGGACTCATTAAAGTACGTCACAAGGTTCACCACGATCGTTTTGACATAATTTCAATTCGCGTCATGGATGAAACTGACAAATAATAACTATTCATGCGCATCAGCAAAAGGTAAACTCGAAAATCTCCGTTCATTGTTCCTCTTCTTCGTGCATTCCACCATAAATAAGAATTTATATGCAGTAGGAGTGAAAAATATGATCTCATTTTTATGGAATCTGCCCCAACAGTTCTAGATTTATTGAGGTTTCGACAATCGAAACAGCAAAGTTTTAGCAACGAGGAAATCATGCACATCATCAAAAATGTAGCAGGTGCTTTGAAAGATTTTGGAGAATTCAAATAGGAGTATGGGAGTGTTACTTTGAATAACATAGTAATCAAAGGTAAAGTAATGCTAAAGGATAACTTTCTCGTGAAAGAAGAGGAGAGAGATTATTATCAATTCAGTAATAGCAAAAAGATAAAAGGGTATCCGTCCCCTCAAAAACTTTATGATTGCTTTGATACGCTAACAGGTCTGGAGCAATTTCCTGCCGATTTGTTTTCTTTAGGAGTGGTTGCATTACAGCTTTACTATCCACTGATGACCATAAAGGAGATATATATAAACAAAAATCCACAATATGAGAACAATAAGGTGAATTTTGAACTCATAAATTCACTAGTTTAAGGTATTAGATCTGTCTTACTTAAGGAAGCTTTGACTATTTTGCTCAACTTTTAACCAAGTGAAAGATTGAATATATATCGTCTTTGTGAAACATTTCCGAAAGAGGTCAGCAAACTGCGAATGTTTAGGTAAAATCCATGGTCTCTGAAGAAAGAAGACGAGTTAGTTGAACCTATCAACCCCTATGAGCAAAATAAGCCTCCTATTTTTAAATCATAAATTACCGGTAATGCAACAACTAATTATAGCAGCATCACTAATGGATCAATGTAAAAAAAATCAACAATGATATTCTCTCCCCAATATCCAGCTTATCAACCACAAAAATCTATCATCAGTAATAATAGCAGTTTTCAAAGATTCGATGAAAACAATTCCAAAACTATAAAATTTACACATGATTCAGCAACTCATTCTCCCAATATAAATGGATTTAACAAAATTTCCTTCCATTAAAACCAACTGAATTATGAACAGCCTCAGTTTCGTACATACAATAACAATTTTGATTTTAAAAAACAATTGCAATTACCAACAGCTATAAATTTTAAAAACATTAAATCAAAATAAATAGAGAATACGTATGGATGGAAACCATTTCAATAAATAAAAAGTAATATGGCTCAACAATCTACTCGAGTTTAATTGAATACTTTTCCTTCATTTAACTCGGGTTTTTTAAATTCACCTTTAGACAATAATCTTAAACTACATTCAATGCCTCTAAAGGATCAAACAAAAACGAATAATGCTTCTATTTTAGATAATTATCATTTTACTCAATTTCCAATCGAAGATAAAGCTAATGATGCAAAGTTAAACTCTTTTTAAACTATAAATAAATAGCCTAAAGTGTTACTATAAGAGTCCAATCATTTAAAAAAACTAGAAGGACTTTTAAATATAAATAATCCTGTTAATGCAATTCCTTAAACGAAGTCATAAACTGATAAAAGCTCAGAATCAGAGGTGCCGGAATATGTCGAAGAGGAATATTAGATTGGAACAAAATATTAAGGCTATAAAAAAAATGGCAAAAGAAATGGTCAAGGCAAGTTTTACTACAAGGAAGGAAGCCACTATGATGGTGAGTGGAAGGACAATCGGATGGATGGGGAAGGGGTTCTTTACTATCCTGATGGAAATATTGCCTACAATGGATAGTGGCAAAATGATGAGTTTCATGGAAAAGGGGTCATCTATAACGACAAGCCAGTTCCAATTCCAGGGGCGTTTGATTATACAAATTTCAGTCCACTTGAAGACTAGTGGCTTTGCTATGAGGGTTAATTAAAGCACGATGCTAAGTGGGGAGTGGGAAAGTTGGTTTTAACAAATGGCGAGTACTATGAAGGTGAATTTTAAAATGATATCATTCATGGATAAGGCACTTTCACACGTATGAATGGGAATAAAGTTCGTGGAGTTTGGAATAGCTCTTGCCTTAAAAAGATTATCGTTTGATCATATTTTTGATTTTAGCAATCGTTATAATTGTGAAATGTATATCACTTTAGAAGGTACATGTTATCAACGTTAAAAGTGTTGTATATGAGTCTTTGAAATCTGCTGAGGAAGGCCAATTAGCTTACTTCTCCAGGACGAATTTTGTTATGCTGTTAGAGGACTTTGATACGATTTACTTCGCGTTCAACCTGTGCATTGAGATTTGTTTGATAAGTTAAGCAAAAGTTTAGAAGAGGGGCCACAATAAGATCATAGTTGAAACCAGAGTAGCTGTAGCTATATATGCTCAAGTAGAGATAGATGGGTATCATGGAGTAGTGAATCACCCAAAAGGTTAGCACAAATACGTCAACTAGCACAAACTAGAGCACCGACAACAGCGTTCGCAAAACAAAGAATTTGATCAGATTTTCGATTTTGACTTTTTAATATCCGTAAAGGTATACAATTCCCATTCCAATGGGAAGGTAAGTTTTGAGTAATTGCAGTACAAATTCCAGAACCATATTTTAATAAAATTATGAATAAAGATCTACATTAATCAGGTGCTTTACAATAGTTCATAGATAAATGACCTTGATGCCAGTATTTTTCTAATATCTTTTGAAGTAGTTGCTTTATTTGAATAATAAGTGGCGCCAGAGATTACACAGATCCATATCATTAATAGATTTGGCTCCAAATGACATAGACTTCTCAGCTCAAAACCAATCCTCTCATGAATATCTTTCTCAAAAGAGAAGCCTCCATACCTCTTCCCGCCAAAAAACTTGTCAAAAAGATCAAGACCACTGATGAGTACCTCTTTTTACATGCAGCAAGTTTGCAGATCCGCTCTACCAGATCCTTTCATGGCGAGATGATATCAAGCCGCATCCAACCCCATCACTAGGCACCTTCCTCTCCCTGTAAGAGTAAACCATCACCTCGGCAAATCCGTCTCACTGGGGCAGTAACCTGCAGGGTATCTTCATCAACATTGATTGGGATGCCACATCAATGGAGTCATTCGTAATTGAATATCTACTTAGAAAATGCTAAGTCTCCCTACTGGCTTATTGAGTAACGGTATTGTGTTTATATGGGGAAGCAAGACTAACATTGGTGAACTCATGGATCATTTCTAGCATATGGGCTATGCTTATGCTGAAAATTTTACCTTTGTATTGCTGAGTCGTTCCAAAATTCCATAGAAAAGCGAAAAGCAACTTGTAGGAAACAAGTCTCTTTTTAGTTTTTTCTCAAAGGAGAAGGTGAGTGACAAAGTGACATAAACAAAGAAGCAAGCACCATTCCATAGCTAAAATGACTATGAAATAGGACATGTGAATGACCCTGCCTAGATCTTCCTGAATGACTCAAGCGAGTACTTCGCGTAAAGTCAAAAAGTATTGTATATGTTTCGAAAAATTAATAAGAAATAGTCCTTGGAGCTACGCCATCAACGTACTAGTGATGTGTACTTTACAATTGGAGAAAATCGCGCTCTGGATTGGAAATCCAAGGAAATTGTATATCGAATGATTGAAACTTTATTAATCCAGGCAAATTATAAATAACACTCACATCTAAAATTATTGGAGTTATGGGGTGAGCCTGGATATAGCCGCAAGGGATGGACGACAGTTGTTGAGAAAAAAACAATGAATATATAGAAATGATTCAATATGCTTGATATGTGCTCAAGTTCTACTGTTATAACCATAACATTTAACATCTTTTTGTTAAATCAGTATGTATAATTGTTATGAAAAGCAACAATCTTTAAGTTGATTATTCTTGAAATCATTGCTTGGCAACGATAATTTGCTATTGAACCAATTTGCAGATGGTATTTTAAGGGAGAAAACCTCTAAAGCTTACTCCAGGATAAATAATACTGTTTTTGCCAAGGAGACTACCTGGGTTGAGTACAGCATTGCAGCCAATTTAGCATTTATCTCCCACTATTGCGCCAAATTTGGCCAATCCAGTCATAATTCTTTGTTCTCCTGCGTGCACAATGACCTATTTCTGGTCTAATTTTAAATTAGAAGTGATTGCTCCTGCAGATAAATGCGAATATCTTCCAAGAACAGAGTCACCTACATAATTGAAATGGCATGCTTGGACCTTATCCAGCAGTACACAATTTTTAAGTTATGTACTGTTGCCGATAACGCACCCGTCTCCCATTAGGACATTTCCTCGAATGTAAGCTCCTTTTCTGATTTAGCAATTACGACCAATAACAGCTGGGCCTTTAATCATGGCTCCATGTTCAATAATTGTTCCCTATCCTACGACTACATTTCCTTCATAATGAACTAACCCATGAGTTGTGCCTTTCAGCCTATTTTAATTTGGAATCTTGGTAAAATATTAGGAGAGATATTTAGAAATTAGGGGTAAAACTTACCAAGGATAAGTAACCTAAGCGAATAGAGAAGCATGTGCATATCCTTAAAGAGTTAGAAACTTAGCTACAATTAGTTCAGATTTATATTATTCGTTGAGTGAAGGAAATGGATCCATCTCTTTATAATTCTCTATAAAAAATGATAAAATGACTATTTTTGATAATTCTTGTAATATTAACAATTTTTTGCGTTATTGTCGCCCTTTATATTTCACTATAATGAAAACATCATCACATTCAGATACTAAAAACATCAAATTATTAATGAATTTGAAATCAATCTAGCCACACTATTATTAAAATCTAATTACAATAAATTACTAAAAATGCCAACTTTTCGATCGAGAAATAAAAATATATTTACTTTCAAAAATAAGAGTAGTTAGTCTATTGTCAAGGAAATCAACGACCTCATTAATGAGCACATCATTAGCGAGTAGCAGCAGGAATTAGTTGAGACCTATTCGCGAGCTCTACGGAATGATGTGCGAAGAGAACAAGAGATCAAAAGGAAAATAACTAAAACATTTATCAATATGGATAGCAAATTTAGCAAAAAAGATTATTTTTCGGACTTAAAATAATCCCTCAATGATACGGGCAGCATTGATCTGAGAAATAAATTAACAACAAAAATGAAAAAATCATTCTCTGGAAGCAAAACACTTCGAAGGTCAACTGTGATGACTCCCATCTTCAGTAGTCGATATGAAAGTGGCAGCAATAATCATACTCAGTCATTGAAAAGTAAAAACACGGCAAACAGCAACAGAGTTACAAAATCTTTTAATTACAGCAAAGAGTCAATGTTTTCTCTGCAGCTTGATGACATCATAACTGAATCGCGTAAATCAAAGTCAAAGACATCGAAGATGCATCGTAGAATTGTAACTGCCACATAAAGAAATCAGCAAAGTGAAACAGACTACAATAATTAAAAACAATTCATTATAAGCAAGATAATTGAAAATGATATAGATGAGTATTTGAAAAATTATGAGTTGGCTAAAGAATTACCCAATCCTGAATAAATTAAAAAAATATATGAGCAGAAGAAATCAACATAACTTTCTAATTTGGAAAAGTATAGTATGAGCTTTACGAACTACATGAGGCAGAAGACGTACGAAAACATCGAAAAGACTGTTTATAACGATAAAATTCGACAAAAGGAAAGCTTTTTGGAAAAGTTTCAAAGTTTTGTATTAACATAATTGAAGTTTTCTGAGGAGGTCAGGCGGAGACTTTAGAAAATATTTAAGAACATTGAGCTGGAGTTTAGGCAGCAAACTAAAAAAAGGCAGAGTAGTTCTAGAATAATAAAATGAGATGCCTTACAAATGTTCCCTTTGAGGATATGTAAATGATGTATATCTAGCGATAACTATAATTGAAACCTTTCCTTGTCTTATGAAATAAAATGTTTATAATTTATAATCGGATGATATAATAACCGAATAAAACAGTCACAAATACGATAGGAAATTATGTTTTAGGCAAAACAATAGGAGAGGGCACTTTTGGAAAGGTTAAGTTAGCCACGCACACTCTCACAGGTGAAAAAGTTGCAATCAAAATTTTGGTAAAGTCAAAGATAATTGATGTTGCGGATGTAGAAAGAGTGTCTCGCTAAATTCATATTCTTAAAATAATTCGTCACCCCAGTATAATCCAACTCTACGAGGTACCTATTTCCTCTATCAAGATCATCGAAACCACAAAACATCTGTTTCTTGTGATGGAGTACGTTGAAAAAGGGGAACTGTTTGATTATATTGTCAAAAGGTCTAGACTTGAAGAAGTCTAGGCATGCAAATTTTTTAAACAGATTATCAGTGGAATTCGATATTTGCATGAATTAAATATTGTACATCGAGATTTAAAACCCTAAAATTTGCTCATCGACATGCATGGAAACATAAAAATAGTGGATTTTGGGCTTAGTAATACATACAAAACAGGAGAAACATTGAAAACAGCATGCGGATCACCATGCTATGCTGCCCCCGAAATGGTCAGCAGTAAAAAGTATAATGGTTTGAATGTCGATATTTGGAGTAGTGGAGTAATTTTATTTGCAATGGTCTGCGGATATCTCCCTTTCGAAGATAGTAATACTTCTAAGCTTTACAAAAAGATTCTATCGGGTTAATACACTCTTCCTGAAGATGTGAGTAGTTAATTTTAAGACATCGTTTCTAAAATATTGAAAGTTGATGCTTCAAAAAGATATCAGATTTAATAGATATATAGTCATCCTTGGTGTGGTCTAGTACAAGATGTCCCCTTGAAGAGTGGAATTATTGTCGGATATAATATAATTCCTACTGATCGAAAAATACTTGAAAAACTCTCGGCACTGGAATTTGATATAGAATACGCTGAGCGTTGTATCTAAGCCAATAAGCATAATCATATAACAACTGCCTATTATTTACTTTTGAAGAAGGAGAACAAATCGGGATATAATAGCACTTGCGATATTAATTCGTTAGCTTTTGACTATTCTGCCATTGAGCCTTTTAAGAGAATTCCAGGACATTAAAAAAGATATCATGTTTACGGGAGGGAAAACTCTCCAAACCTAAAGCTAGATAATATCGCTATCAATATTAATAAAAATAGGGATGTTTATTCAAAATTAAAGCCGCCAACCACGAAAGTAGAAAGCAAAAGATAAGACAGGCATCATATATTAAGTTGCTATCTTGATCGGAGCGAGGATAAAGGTAAAAAATATTTACAGTATTTTACTGGAGCCAAAACATTTTAAAATCATAAACCTTATTTAAGAACTTAAAATCAAAGAAAAGTGGAAGTATTTTCAGGAGGGAAACCTAAACAATTAGCAAGACAACATTTTCAAAGTCTTTACTAACAGCGGACTTGCCCAAAAGATGAAAATGAATTGTTGATTCGAACCAAAACCTAATATCAAGAGGCAAAACAGCCTCCTTCAACAGTGAAATCAAAGCTTCAAAGATATATCCAGAAAAGAGGAGCAAATGAAAGAAGTCTCTGTGAGAAATCCAGGTGAATATTATTCTTATTTTCTTATGTTATATTTTTACCATACCACACTAACATTCCTTGAAGACCTATTTTATAAATAAAAGCTTCTTTATCTTTCAATTTGAGCAATAAGGACAGTTTCTTTATCTGTTGAGCTTCAACTCGAAAATTATATCAGTAATTTTTAAATATTTTGAATGCTTTTACATTTAATTTAATTGGTGGCTACAAAGGATGCCTCGTAGTGAATCATAATCGGAAAGATCACGATCTAAATCCAAAGAGCGTACATATTATTTTATACAGGTGTCAATGGGAAAGAGCCATCTCCACAATAGGACAGTATTTCTAGACTTATTCAGGCACATGCCTATACATAGGCAACATTGATAAGAAAATTACTCAGTAAAAGCTCACTGCCCTCTTTGCAGATTTTGGAGAACTTTAATATTGCTACATTGTCTATTAGCCCCATACTTCCTCAGATCGAGCGAATAGTAGAGGTGAACCTAAACAATCAAGAGGATATGGATTTGCAAAATACAAAAACAACGACGATGCAATTAGAGCTCGAGAAAAACTACAGGGTTATGACTTGAACGGAAGACGGATAACCGTGGATGTGAGTAAGCGAAGCAAACCTCGTGAGCCAACTCCTGGTCGCTATCTAGGTAAGATTAGATCTTCTCCTGTGCGCAGATAATACCGCGATCGGAGGTCCTACTCTAGGTCATCAAGCAGATCTCGATCTAACAGGCATAGCAGCAAGAGATATCATCATGAGAAGCGCCGCAGACATTCCAGGTCGCGTTCAGATTCTCACAGAAGACACAGATCAAGCTACTCCAGATCACCTCGAAGATGATATGTATACCAAGCCCAACCTCAACTTATTATCAACAGGTTCAACTCTCCAGCTCAACTCATTTTAACAACTAACTCATACTTCATCCATATATAACTTCAACTTCAAGGGAGGTCTTTCAGTTTGTCCAGCTTGACTAAAGTGAGGCTGGCTTTACGTGTCGTTATTGTAAAGATGTGCATTTGATTATGCAATCAAATACCAAAGTAGAATCAATAATTTCTGTTTTCATGGATGGCAAATTATCGACTGGTCAACAAATCCATAATTTTTTGAGGAAGGATGAATGAAACAAGCAAATGCTGCGGAGCAATTAAAGCATAATATCTGAAAAGATTAAATTATCAATAGAAAATCTTATTTGAAGAAGCGCCAATTTGCAAAAAATGAACAATAAATAGTTTGTCAAATAAATTGTTCAAAATCCCTTTGAGTCATAAAAAGACTTCAAAAGAGTAATGATCCAACATTCTTAATTAATTGGTTCCTAAATATTGTATTTAGAAGGCACCCAACACTTTATCTGAGTATAAATAAGATAGGAATATTTAATTAATATTTTCATTGCCTCTATAATATTAACAACCTGCCTTCGGTAGAAGGAGGCCAAAAACATTTTCCGTATATTTATCTATTATTTTAATCATAAATAAACGATATATCATTTTTTCTGATAAATGAGGAGATACAGCTTCGACGAATCCAGTTCTACTTCATCGCGAGACACATGTTCATCGTTGCACAAATACCATCTATCCTATTCTTCACACAAGACATGACTGGTGTAATGACCGAAGTTTATTTATCCTGTATGCTAAACTGTACTTTTCAAACTATAAAGCCAATTAGTCTCGGCTGTATCCTCACTCAGAATAGATTTGAGATTTAGCTCTAGAGGAACCTATACTCTATCTTTAATCTTTTGTTTACGATTCCAGCCAAATCCAAATCTTTTTAATTGAATAACCAGTATTTCCGGCAAGCGAAATAATTTAGATATTTTGCTACACTTTTTTTATTTTTTGCATTTATCACAAGAATAGTCTTCAAGCTGATATTCTGTTGATAAGCTAGCTGTCAATAGATCAAAAAGGCTGCTGCTTTTTTTTCCTAGACTTATGGGCAACCCCCAAAAACTATCAAAACTTAGGGAGCGAAATCCACAGCCACTACAAATCATCATAGATTGAGTTTGTCCCTGAAAAAAGTCGCAGACAATGGAGTCATCTCTTTGTTTGAAATACTTCCACCAATCTTAGGCCTAAATAAAATGATAATTTACAATTTTCTTGACAGACTATTTTGAAGGATCGCCCTTAAGCTCCTGATATTTAGGTTTTTACTTTATCCTAGACATTTCTTCATTAACACTTTACAAAAAAGCAGTGAGGAACTACTGGGAATCCTGTTGAGAGTTATTGTCAAATCTTTTCTTTTTGCGACCGAGGATGCTTTTAAAATCTGATGGAATTATTATTTCCTTCGATCCACTCTTCTGAATAGATTGAACAAGTTTCGAATACGAAAACGACACATTTTTTTAATTTTTCTTTATTTCCAACTACTTTTCCAGAGCAACGCTAAACTCGACCACAGAAAAAAGAGATTGCAAAATGGCGTTCCTTACTTATTAAAAAAATACATGTAGCAGGTGTTTCCAAGGTTACGAAGACCGCGAGGATGTATTGATTTTAGTCTTATTTTCTCTATCTTCATGCTCTTTTGAATCAGATCTATTTTTTTAATTTCTTTAACGAAAGAACTTCTATCATTCACCGGCTCATTCGCCTTCAAATCATTGACTCGATCTTTGCCTGTAAAACTTTAGGTGGTTGCTAATGGTTTTTGTATGCCTACCTGACTTGTATTTTCACTTTGGATTCCTACAGTCAGCAGATTATTTTGAGAAGGTCTTGGATGTCGAAGATCTTCCATAAACTTGGCCTGGAAAATTCTGAGTCCAGTAAGTGAAAACAGTTTAGATGAGATACTATCATCTCCAGCAGCGATTTTGGGGAGTTTTTTATTGGATGAATCTCGTTTTTGCATAGAAGGCAGTATTTCTATAAATTATTAGACTAAAATAACAGATAGCATCAGTTAAATTATTAAAGTGAATTACTTGTCTGGCTTAAATATTGGGAGTGTTTTAATATCTACCAGTTGTTTTTTGTTTTTATTCATCTCAAATTATTACATTTTTATGTTTGAACAAAATGTCACTTTCTTTAAATCGTGTTAATCGCTTTATAATCATCAAATATGTTATATAATCTGAAACAGGATTCTAAATTTTTTTAGCAGAGACTTTCTAAAATGGCTGGTGATATCATATCCAAAGAGATCATTCATTGTTAATAAAACAAAAAATATTTATTAAAGCATCCATGGGAACATGTGCGAGCAATATATGTGGAGATAATAGTTCGACAACAGGACCAACTCCACTTCATGTTATCAACATAAAACCCTAACATCCAGAAGAATCTCACCTTGAGGGATCATTATCAGCATCGCAAATCATTAACCAGGGAGGTAGAATCAACTCAAAACCTATCTAATTGAGGGAAGAAAATACAATAGTACATACACAAGCTATATAAAATGGGAAGAAACCAGAAGTGCAAAATTTATAAGTTCAATAAACAAATGGAGCAAGTATTATTGAGATAACTTCGTTTGATGAACTGCTCTTCGAGATTAAAAGATTGATTATGAAGCATCAGAATCAATACTAACTATTGAGCTCTTTCATATTCAATGAAATCTTTCAATAGTATGAATAGTTCTATTATTCTCCAAATCAAAAGATTTCCCTTATTACAAAACTTCTTAATTATATGGCTGAGTGCCAAAACCGATCAATTTAGGCATAACCACAAAATCAAAAATATTTTTAAAAGTTCGGTGAGTAAATCACCAGAATTCAAAATTAGGCTTTTTTCGAAAACAAGAGTTTTCTCAGTATTATGAGTTACATTGCAAAAAATGAAAATAAAAACGATTCATTCCTTGATCTAAAATTTAATATGGAAATGGATGAGGCAATTGCTGTAGCTGGCAAAGTAAGGAATTTTTTCGAATATGATAGCAGGACTTTCTTCTTTCTAAGCAGTTATTTCATGATTTCTTTCAATAACCTTTAAAGACAAAATAAATCTCTCTCTTAAATTGAATCTACTTTCGAACAAATATTAAAGAAAATAAGTTAATTATATCCTCCCGCTCCAGAGATACTCGATTCAAAATAAATAAGATACCATTAGACTTATTAAATCAGTAAATAATAGTTAACTTATGAAAAGATAGATTTGACTCTGATAGAAGAGAGTAAACGGAAAGAAGCCCTTATTGAGTTTATTTTAGCTCAAGCCGAAGAAGCCTCGAAGAATTATCAAAAATTTATTGATCTTGTCCAGGATGTATGCACTGAAAAAGGAACTCACTTTAAGATTGGTGTCAAAATAAAAGGGCAAAGTCAGCAGCGTGCCATTTAAAGAGTTATGGAAAAAATGTTAAATAAGACTTTTAAAAAATATACCTTAAAAGATTTTAATAAAAGAAAATAGGCTGGAAAAACAGTTGAATCATTTTATGAAGAGGAATAAAAATTCTATCACGAACAAATGACTAAAATTTATAATACAATAAAAGAATCAATCCAATTTGAAGTTTCAGATATGCTCAGGGCAAAATGTTTGTTTCATAAAGTAGAGGACATCAACGATTGTGCAGATAAACTCAAAAGCAAAATTGAATAAAACAAATAATATAAACTAGTAGAGTTAGACAATAGATTAAGGGGGTCAACAAACACTTCAGATATAGTCTTTAAGATATTAATTGGCAAAACAGTGGCTTAGTTGCAACTAGCCATTCAATTCAACATTGCCTACAATTAATTTGCTCATAAAATTTACGAAATTGTTAGATCAAAATTCTTCTCTTCGCTTACGATGTTGAAGGTTATTAATGTATCAATGAAGAATGATTTTTTAGAGGAAATAAATAATTGCTTTACATTAAACAATCAACGTCGAACTCATTAAAAGCAAAAGGGTATTTATCAAACATCAGATACATTCAAAAGTCTTGAGGGAAATTTGCAATTATTCCTGAGAAGAGTAAATTTCCAACCAAATACAGATAATGGAAGAGATCTATCAATATTAAACAATTTTCAAGAACAATTATATAATTTAGAGAGACATTAAAACAATGTTGAACTTCCAGAAAGTTAAAGGGAGAAGATTTTTAAAAACAATGGAGAATACTTTTCAAGTTCATACAAGCATGACTTATCTTGCCTCTAATTTGAAAAATATCTCAAATTTATTGACGGAAAACATGAAGATAATTAACAACAACTTTTGGAGATTTATCATACATACGAAAACATAGCTGATCAAAAGAGATTTAAAGGAGATCTGAAAAATGCTTTAATTTTCTACGAGTTAGGAGAGCAGGCCATTGAAAAATTCCAACATTTGAATCAAGGCCAAGGATTGTATTTTATTGGCTGGATATATAAATAACTTGGAAATTACGAAAAAGCACTGTAATATTATCAAAAACGTTTATAGATTGACGAAAGAGAAAAGGAAAAAGGAGCAATTCATTCTGAAATTAACTATGCAAGTACTCTTAACAATATTGGATTTGTGTATCATTGTATGGATAAAAACACCAAGGCCATCTAATATTATGAAAGATGCTTATAAATTGAGGAAAAAGAGAAGGGAAAAGGATCAGTTGCCTCTCTGAGTACTCTTAATAATATGGGTTTGACGTATCTCGGTGAGACAAACTATTAAAAAGCATTATAATATTTTGAAAGATGTTTATAGATAATATAAAAAGAGAAGGGAAAAGGATCAGTTGAATGTGCAACTATGCTCAATAATATTGGAGGAGTGTATTCTGATCTTTAAAATTATGATAAGACATTGGAATATTATGGAAGATCTTTACAAATTACCTAAAGAGTGAAGGGAAAAACATCATTTGACTGTGTGAGTATTCTTGAGAATATTAGTTCTGTCTATAAAAATATGGAAAATTACAATAAAGCGTTAGAATATTATGACAGATGTATAGAGATATAAGAAAATGTAAAGGGAAAGGGTCAATTGACTGTGCATATACTCTCAAAAATATTGGATTGATCTACAAATGTCAAGGAAAATATGAAAATGCGCTAGAATATCATGAGAGATGTCTTTAAATCCAAGAAAATATAAAGGGAAAGGAATCAATTGACTGTGCATTTACTCTTTAAAATATTGGATTGATCTACAATGACTTAAGAAAGTATGAAAAAGCGTTAGAATATTATAGAAAATGTTTATAAATTGAGGAGATTGTGAAGGGAAAATAATCAATTAATTATGCGATTACTCTCAGTAATATTGGTGACGTGTACATGTCACAAGGAAAAAATGAAAAAGCACTTGAATATTATGAAGAAAGCTTATTGATCCAAGAAAATGTTAGGGGAAAAGAATCGATTGCTTGCACAGCTACTTTCAACCAAATTGGAAGGGTATATTAAAAGTAGGGAAAATACTCAAAAGCAAGTTAATATTATGAAAGAGCCTTACATATCACGGAAAAAGTGAAGGGTAAAGGATCAATTAGCTGTGCAACTTATCTTCACAATCTTGGATTAGTGTAAAGTACTCAGGGGAATTATAAAAAAGCAATCGAATATTATGAGAAATGCTTATAAATTAAGGAAAAAGTTAAGGGCAAAGGATCAAATGATAGTGTAGTAACTCTCAACAATATAGGCTTCGTGCATAATTGTCAAGGAAACTACTAAGAGGCGCTTAAATATTATCAGACATGTTTATAGATCACTGAAAGAGGAGAAGGCAAATAGTCAATTGACTATTCCATTTATCTTTGCAATATTGGGACAGTTTTTAAAAATCAAAAACACTATGAAAAGGCTCTTCAATAATACACAGCAGTTCTGTAAATTTAATAAAAATTGGTAGGAAAGGAAGATATAGAATGTGCATTAACTCACATTTACATTGGATAGGTATTCAAATTTCAGAGCAACTACTAAATGGCTCGTAAATAGCTCCTGTGTGGCCTTTAGATTAATGAACGAGTTTTAGGAAAATAAGCGATTGGTTGTGCTCTTCCTCATCATAATTTGGGAGATGTTTACCAACTGGAGGCTAACTATTAGATGGCTCTCAAATAATATACAAAGAGCATGTAAATTAAATAAAGGATCTTAGGAATATAATCCTTAAAGTGTGCATAAACTCTTTGGAGTCTTAGCACTCTATATTAGAAAATTGGTAACTTGTAAAAAATGATTGAGTGCAAAAATAGGGCTCAATATTTAAAATAAAAATTTCCTCAACACAAATTTACTTTTTGATAATCTTTTCGTCTAATTTTATTACTTTGTATATAATCTTGTTGATTTTCAAAGATTGAGATAAAGTTTAAATTGTCTTTAAATACTTTATTTTAATTTATTTATTTTATTTTCAATACCAAATTTGCTGTTTTACTCACATGTACTTTTCTTCTTTATTATTGGCTGGTGTCTTCATTAATTTCTTACTTTTGCTTAACATTTACTGAATATTAGATAATTTGAATTAAATTATGGATGGCTTCAGTGAGTAGGGTGGACAACCAAGAATAAGCTAGATAATTGGCAACATCGGAAGTGAAGAGAAAAAAGGAAATCGAAAATAAGTGCTCAATTTAGCTAAATTAGGTTATCATCAATTATTTTATCAGCAAGGACAACAACTTGTAGTTTAGGAACTTGGAGGTTGGTAGAGAAGTTGCTCCTTAAAGCAATTTTATTCATTAAAAGAAATTCATGAGAAGGGCATTAAGAAATTCAAGTTTGCCTATAGTATGGAAGAGTCAGACGGAAATAAAAGACGTCGAAGAGGTAACTCAATCGATACAGACATTAATGGATCATTCTATCTTAACAACTGGCTTAGTCATGAATAGTATCCGTGTTAAAAACCACCCCCATAAGAAAAAACCTCAATTTTACTCTACGAATTACTATCTTTACGCTGGAGTAAGGCTTTATAGTTGATTGGAAGCTGGGAGAAAACTCCTGAAATAGCTACTTTGGAGTATATCCTTTTAGGATTTAAAGCCATATCATCATTTTTAGTTGAGGAAGATAAGTCGCTTGCTGACCATTTCCTTGGTCGTTCAATGCACGAAATAAGGATTAAACAATCTTCAGAAAGTATCGCGGGAGGGCACAGTAACTTTGTTAATGTTCTCTAAGAAGATTCAAAAGCTAAATTTTGGGAAATTAGATCGATACCCAGAAAAATTGAATGCTTGAGGATTAATTTATAGTTTTTAGTAAAATTTGTAAATACTTACAAAATTCGAACGGAAGATTGTTATCTGCAATTATGCTTTAATTTTTTAGGAAATTCAGTAAACCAATAAAGTGCCATGATCCCGTAAGACAAAGATTATTATTTACTCCTGCTAAAATTGGATTTAAAACTTTCTGATAGGTTGAATTTTGCATGCAAGCTGCTGAATTAAAAGAAAAGAAAGTAATTTTGCAGTGAGTTAGAGGAAAGATTAACTCAATTTCCACGACTGTAGAATATTCTTTTTTATACTGCCCACCCACCTTCTCGGGGAAAATAAGAAAAAATATAGAAACTCTGCAAATGCTACCTCGACAAATACGGGGATCTTGAGACAATAGCATATTTAGCACATTAATTTTCTTTCTTGAAAAAATACTATGGCCAATTTAGGCAGGCTTTACAATTGGCATATTAGCATAAGGAGTTGGAAAGACTGTAAAATTATAAATGGGGTAGCTAAAAAGATGGATATAAAGAATTTGAAGAAGTCAAGAGAGGAAACAGGAGGGTTAATAGTTTTTTTGATGTTATCAGTGTGGCAGAAGAGAGAATTGGAGATTGGCATTTATCAGCTGATGCCATCAAATTATGTGAAATATGCAGTAAAAAAATGGTAATAAATGAAAACTTCTTAGAATGTGGAAAGTGCCAGCACGGAGGGCATATAGCCCATCTCTTAAAATGGTTCTAAGAATACTAAAACTGTCCTCATATTGACTGCCCCTGCCTCTGTAACTGAACAATACTGATTTATTATCGATGTAATTAAAATAGTTCTTATTTATTAAATAGTTAATTGAATGAATGAAAGTATTACCACTAATAAATGAATCATATTTCTACAATCATCTTCTCTTTTTTGATAGTATATGATATATTGGCATCAGCCTATTATTATGACTAAAATTCTTTTTCTGAGTAAATGTTTTGGCATTCCTAGCATTTACAATGCTCACCACATTTCAAGTTCGCATGATAACATTCGCAGTATCCTTTTTTGCATCCTGATTTTTTGCAATTACAACTTTTAACCATTTATTTATTTTATATAGTTGGACTAGTTGATAAACTATGCTTTTTTTTCAAACATTAAATAGACCGAATTCTCTAGTCATTGTAAGCTTAAATATTGTGGCAATCAAGGCAGTTGCATCCTTCACAAGTTCGATTTAATTTAAAGCAGTCGCAATATAGCTTTAAACATTTTGTCTTTTTGCAATTGCAAGATATTTTCTTGTTTATATTTTCATGAGAGAATATATCGCTTGTTCTTTTAGAATTATTTTGAAATTATTACCCCTCTTATCTTGTACGTTTGTGGTCTTCTTTTTAAGGCATTGCTTCAGGTATTTAGAAGGGCTGAGCCTCTTTGTTTTGTTCCAAACTAAGGCTTGTTTTAACCAAATTTAGTTTTTATTCTCCATCATTTTATGTTCTGCTGAGTTAATTCTAGTGGTTTTATCCCTAAGATTCGAAAATAATGCGACTTGAGATTCCATCATGAATTCCATCATCTTCAAACATGACAAGGAATTTAGGATGTTACTTTCTAAATGGAGTCTCCACAATGCAAAGCTCATTTGAAAAGGAACAAAATGAAGAAATCAAATTCTCATCCATTTTTGGCGGGAGGGGGAGAGGGGAAAGGGATGAGTAAAAATTGATTTGACAGTCATTTCGCTTTTTAATTGGTGTACAAGGTAGTAATAGGCTCTATTTTTTTGGAAAATACGGTAGGTCTACAGTTAGATGACTGTTTGAATTAAGGTATCCACTTTTCTAGCTCATATTATACGCTACTACCTAAATATTTAAATTTAAATTATCAATAACAAAACAAAACCTTGCATTTTTCCTCAGTTTTATCCACTTTGAATCAATTTTCTATCAATTTTGATTCCACTTAAGTTATATTTTTCAAAGGATATTCCTAATAATTGCTAAATTCTATGGGACCTAAAGATTAAAAAAATATTTATAATCATAAATTATTGATTTAATCAATAGTTTAATTGGACATTTTCTATTTATAAACATATCAAATCAGCAAATACTATTTAATTCTTCATTCCGTGAATTCAACAATTTATTTGAGAATCAATCGATAATTTTTTTAAAATAATCTTTTGATAGACTAAGATATCAATATAGAGGGCAGACATATCAATAAGATAGACTCTCAGTTTATTTGCTCGATGGCATTGAGCATAAAATTATTAAGTGCTCCACTTCTTATTTTAGCAACACGTTCTGACATATTTTTTCCTGATTTGACAATTTTGACATATACCTTTTTACAAATTTGCTTCGTTTTTTACAACATTTTTTAATTTTCTTTCTTTTGGTAGTCAGCATAGACTTCTTTCTATTCATTGTATATGTCTGAAATAGAATTGAACATCGTCAGCTTTGGGCATTCCAATAACTATTAATCGTCAATCTATATTGTTTCTTTGGCATCAATCTTTTAATTTTCTCTGATTAGCTGCCGAATTTTTTCCGCCTCCTCTTCTTTAGTTTTTGAACACTTAAGCTCTTCTTCGGTAACGGTCGTCAATTTTTTATATTTATATTCGGGATGAAGAACTTTCCTTCTAAATTCTAAATTATTTTTATCACTAAACTCCTTTAACACAATTTTTATCTGCTTAAAGTAGGCATCTCCTTTTTTTTTTTCTGAGGTTTGGTGATACAGCTTTTTGAAGAAAATATCTTCCATTTTGTTGGAAATATAGGATAAACAGACGTGCAGATCTGCTGCATCTGATAGAATATATTTCTAAAATGAATCTCTATCTTGTTATTTTACTTTAATACGAACTTCCTCTACAGCCAAACGAATTGATCGGAAGAATTTTTTCCTTTATTAGAAACGAATACCAATGATGATTAATTATTCAGGATTTGTTGTTTCCATTTTGCAGTGTTTTGAATACCAGTCAATATCCTTTTTCGCCTAACGAAGGGCTTACAATGGAAAATACTTATTCGATTAAAACTATTTTTTAAGTTGATCGTATTCAATTCTATCTTGAACTGAAGTCCTTTTAACAACTGGATTTTTAAGGATTTCTTCCTTCTCTCGCTGACTCTGGTCTTAGACATCTTGAAGCCGTTGAAGAATTGCTTGCATCCTCTTTTTTTTAGGATCACATTCGTTTTCGACTGCCATCGTCTAATGTTTTGTTTGTATCTTATTATTGTCTGAGCTGCTGCTACTAGAGTTGCTATCTTAAATTTCGATGCTATTGCCTGGGAACCCAAAACAATAAAGATTTACATCTCTGTGGGAAGAAGTTATTGATTCATTTTTGGGGGCACTGTCACTATTCATTTTCAATACTAGTTAAACCTATAATAAATCAACGAATGATAAAAATAGGACTATACCGCTAAAATTTAATAGATGAAAAATAAATTTATCAGAGAATTGTAACTTGTGTTTATCTATTCATGGACTACGCATTTAAGAATTACAAAATTTTTAAAGGTTTAGTCTTCTCATCAAATGCATACATCTCCAATCGCAAAGTCGATTTCAATCCTTAAATAACAAACCATAAATTTAAAAGAAGCTAGCGCACCTTTAATTTGTATTTAAAAAGTTAGGATTTTATAAAGATGAAGATCATCAGACGGGTCCCCAACTCATGTCAACGAATGCGTGCAAATTTGGGTTACCACAAAGAGATGAAAGAGTATGGTTTCCATAAATTTGTTTTTTGTAGACATTTCCACCTGCCAATGTCCATCCTCCAAACGGTACGAAGTCAGCAAATGATTTGGTTGAAGAAACATGTCCATCAGTGCCGTAGATGGCATATGAAAGCAATGCTCCAGAAGTGCCAACAGAATCACAGGTGCTCCCAAAGAAAGCTTTCCATATGGTACCCGTAGAGATCACTCCTATGGCTGTTGATGGAAGCCTTTTAATAGCATTGATGGCTTCTATCAAGAAATTACAGTTATCTGTGTGGCTGTATCCAGCCCAATCACATTCAGGATTCACACTTGGCTCAACTTTAAGCCAGACTCTAGCCTTCTTTCCTTGTAATGCATCAATAGCGACTATTTGACTAATCACACTGTTCAATGAGTTTATCTGAGAGGTGGCATTAATTCCGCGGCAAATTTCTATGTTCGGAGCGAGAAAGAAGCCAGCAGCATTAGCATTTGCAATGGCTTGAGCAGCCAGGGGATCAACTCCAGCTGGTGAATGAGAGTTCTGATAAATCCTAAAGCCGAATTTGGCCTGTGAAATAATTCCATCACTCAAAAGACAATTCAAAGCTGTTACGCTTAGGGGTCCAACATGGGTAGCAGCAACGAATTCTCCAGCTATAGACCAAGTTAGGAGAAGAAACAGTAAGATGGTATAGAATTGCTTCATCAACTAATTAATATATCAATCGAAAACGGTAAAAGAATTTAAGATCGTAGTGAATTCTACGATGATTTTGTTAACTTGGAAATTGGCGAGACTAAATTATAAGTCACACCATTAACTTTGATTTTTGCTTGACCTTTGCTAAGATGTTCTACTCTAATTGTTTTAAAATCGGTTTCTTCTAAAACTCCATCTTTATAACACAATAGAATTTAAAAATAAAACAATTCAGCTGCTGACTTGAATGGCTGATGCTGGCAATAACGATATGATAAGAATGGTCATGAGGTCAGAAAGTCCTAGCTAAAAGGATAAATGATCGATGAATGATTTGAGTATGATTTAGGGAAGTTCAAATAAAGACCATAAATTCAATATTTTAATTTAAATAAGTGAGTAAGTTTTACTCCCGGTTATTTTTATTTTGGATGCTGATGTTTTGAATAAATTATATTGTTTCATTAGACTGTTAATATTTATATTCAGTATTAGTCGCATCAATATTAAATCAAGGGATTATCAAAGACATTTCTATCCTTAGTGCTAAAATTAAAACTTCTCCAATCACAAGCAGAGATCAATCCTTAAAAATGGTAAATAAGAACTTAAAAAAACTTGGATCTTATTTTTCTTAAAAAATGAGATATGTTTATAGATGAAGATCATCAGACGGCGCCCCAACTCATGTCAACGAATGCATGCAAAGCGGGGTTACCACAAAGCGATGAAACGGTATGGTTTCCGGCAATCATCTTTTTAAAGATCTTTCCTCCTGCCACTGTCCATCCTCCAAAAGGTACGAAGTCATCATATGATTTGGTTGAAGTAACGTGTCCATCAGTGCCGTATCTGGCATATGAAAGTAATGGTCCCGAAGTTCCGATAGAATCACAAGTGCTTCCAAAGAAAGCTTTCCATATGTTAGCCGTAGAATCCACTCCTACTGCTGTTGATGGAAGGTTGTTGACAGCATTGATGGCTTCAATCAAGAAATTGCAATTATCTGTGTGACTGTATCCCGCCCAATCGCAATCAGGATTCACACTTGGCTCAACTTTAAGCCAGACTCTGGCACTTTTATGTAAAGTAGCAGCATCAATAGGTACTATTTGACTGATTATATCAGTCAATGAGTTGATTTGGTTTGTAGCATTAAGTCCACGGCAAAGTTCTATGTAAGGAGCCACATAGAAACCAGCAGCAGCAGCATTTGCTATGCCTTGAGCAGCAAGTGGATCAATTCCTGCTGGTGCATGAGAATTCTGATATATCCTAAGCCCTAATTTGGTTTGTGTAATAATTCCATCACTCAAGAGGCAGTTTAAAGTAGTTCCACTCAAGGGTCCAACATGGGCAATAGAAACGAAAACTCCAGCCAGAGGACAAGCCAGGAGGATGATCAAAAAAATTGAGTAAAATTATTTCATTACTTAATTAATACAACAATAAAAAAGATGCCTCCAATTTCAAGATCGAATTGAACTTTTTGATAATTTTGAAAAATTGACATTACTGTTGCTGGCTGGTCAAAGGAAACATTCCTTTGAATTAAGTAACGCAATAAAATCAGCTGATCAATTAGATGATTAATGTTGGCAATACCACTTACTCAGCATGACCATTCAATAAAGGAAGTGAAGTCCGAATTTAAAAAATTCATCGGCCATAAATATTTTTTGTGTGATTTAGAGAATTTAAATAAAGAAAAATCGATAAAAGTAAAATTTATCAAAAGAGCCATTTTACTAATCTTTAGAGTGTATTTTGAATTTCTCTTCATTTTGAGAACAAATTTTATTCTCTCATCAACCCACCACCACTATTTATCTTGAATAAATCGTTTCAACATTAAATCAAGGAATAATATAAGATCGTAATTCAAATAATAAAATTTAATATAATAAATGATAATCGAAGCTTTCATTAGCTTGTATGTAATTATTCAACATTATTCAAGAATTATAGAGTAGTTTTACATGCATAAAAAACATAATCAAGATCATGCTTGCTCGGAAGCCTTTTGATAGCATTGATGGCTTCTATCAAGAAATTACAGTTATCTGTGTGGCTATATCCCACCCAATCGCAATCAGGATTCACACTTGGCTCAACTTTAAACCAGACTCTGGAATTCTTTCCTTGTAATATATCAATAGCTGCTAATTGACTGATCACACTAGATAATGAGTTTATTTGAGAAGTGGAATTAATTCCGTGGCAAATTTTTATGTTCGGAGCTAGAAAGAAGCCAACAGCATTAGTATTTGCAATGCCATATAACAACTTAAAAAACTTGGATCTTTATTTTCCTTAAAAAAAAATGAGATATGTTTATAGATGAAGATCATCAGACGGCGCCCCAACTTATGTCAACTAAAGCATGCAAAGCGGGGTTACCACAAAGCAATGGAATCTTCTAACTTTCGGCAATTATCTTTTTGAAGACCTTTCCTCCTGCCACTGTCCATCCTCCAAAAGGCACGAAGTCATCATATGATTTGGTTGAGGTAACGTGTCCATCAGTGCCGTAGAGAGCATATGAAAGCAATACTCCAGAAGTGCCGATAGAATCACAAGTGCTTCCAAAGAAAGATTTCCATATGTTAGCTGTAGATTCCACTCCTACTGCTGTTGATGGAATGCTGTTGACAGCATTGATGACTTCCTTCAAGAAATTGCAATTATCTGTGTGGCTATATGCAGCCCAATTGCAATCAGGATTCACACTTGGCTCAACTTTAAGCCAGACTCTGGCACTTTTATGTAAAATAGCAGCATCAAGAGGGACTATTTGACTGATTAGTGGAACCAATGAGTTGATTTGGTTTGTAGCATTAACTCCGCGACAAAGCTCTACATAAGGACCTACATAGAAACCAGCAGCAACAGCATTTGCTATGCTCTGAGCAGCAAGTGGATCAACTCCTGTTGGTGAGTGAGAATTCTGAGATATCCTAAGCCCAAATTTGTTTTGAGTAATAATTCCATCACTCAAGAGGCAATGCAAAGCAGTTGCACTTAAGGGTCCAACATGGGCAACAGTAACGAAAACTCCAGCGAGAGGACACGCTAGGAGGATGATCAACAAAATTGAGTATGATTATTTCATTACTTAATTAATATAGCAATAAAATAAATTCTTCCAATTTAAAGATCAAACTGAGCTTTTTGATGATTTTGAATAATTTGACTCATTCATATTATTGACTTTGATGGTTGCTCAAGAGTATTGAAATAAAGCCTAACATCCCTTTGAATCAATAAATTTCATAAAATCAGTTTGTCAGTTAGATGGCTAATGCTGGCAAAATCACTTGCTCAGCATGATCATTCAGTAAAGGAAGTCCGAACGAAAGGTCATCGGCAATAAATATTTTTTGTGTGATTTAGGAAAGTTAAAGAAAAACATGGATAAAATTAAAATTTAACAAAAGAGCTCATTTTGCCAATCTTTATTGTTTATTTTGAATTTCTCTTAATTTTGTGATCCAATTTTATTGTTTCATCAACCCCACCACTATTTGATCTTGAATTAGTTGTTTCAGCATTAAATCCAGTAATCGTAATTTCAAATAATAAAATTTAGTAGCATAGATAATAGAAGCCTTCAGTAACTTGTATGTAGAATTATAGAGGAGTTTTACATGTATAAAAGACATAATCAAGATCATGGTTGTTAAGGAACAGTTTTCTGATTTGATTTTTATTAATTTTACATTTTCTATACAATATTTGCGCTATTATTGCTACTCTATTTTCGCTTTTTCACCATTATCTCTTCAAGGGCTGTTTCTTCACCGTTTTGTTAATGCGAACGCTTGTCATTAACTCCCAGTTTTTAAATGGATTTAGATTTTTACTTTTCATGAAAATGTCTCTCTCCCATTTCAATTTTATTTTACTCGAATCCTATTTATTTTATTTATTTAAGGATAGATTTGGACTTCTTATTTTGATTATTCAGTATGATTGCCTCAATGTTCTCGACAGTGGTTAATCGCAATTCAATAAGCTTTTCCTTGAAGAGGGAAACAAACTTTGCATTATGTAAATTTGATTCAAAACTCTTGGATGCCAGGACTTTTCTTTAAGCCGGAGAATCAAAGATGCCGCCAATACCTTTCTCATTGCAATACATAAATGAAATCATAGCTGTGAGAATCATTCGAATATTCCAGGAAGAAGTCCATGTTTCCTTGTGATGATGAGTGAAAGTGGTGCAAATAAATGTGTCCACTTCAAATCTCCCATTTGGCGTTAGAAATTTGATTTTGGGTGGGGCAAAGGGATATTCGCCTGGTAGTTAAAGGAGGCCATAATAGAAGCCTCCCTAAAAGTCATCCTCCAAATTATAAAAGCAAAAATAGAAATTAAGGTGATTTTATCGCCGCAGAATAACTGAGGGAATGGGTTCTTTTTCTATGGATTGCATCTCTTTTTCGATTCTGATCAACGATATTGTCCTCATAATTAAGTATAACTTGTATACCTTTGGCAAATGACTAGTATATATGCTCTAACTCACTTGACAATTTTATAAAATAATCAACAATTTGACTCTTAAATTAAGACTATCAGACCAGCCCGGAAAGTTGACTTCAGAAAAGATAAAATAATATCTTTTTGATTATTTTTATTAAAGAATTAGATAACTATGGATTTTTATGATGAGTTTGAAGAACTCCAATTTATAAAAGGAAATTATTATTCAATTTTATAATCTTTTTCAGCATAAAAATTAGTCATCAAATATTTTTATTTTATCTTTTTTTATCATTTTTACCTTTTTTATTCCTTATAAATAAAATATAGAAGAGTATTGTTATAAGATTAAATCGTACACATCAAGAGTTATAAACATTGTCCCATGGTAGCTCACTGGCATCCGTCAGTGCCTTCTGAAGCATTTCTTGAGCAAATTGATTATCATGTTTGAACTTCAGCGATTTATGGTAGAAGCAAATTGCTTTATTAAGTTGCCCACTTAAATGATAGATGAACCCTAAAGAAAAGTATGTTTGGGCGTTAGATGAGTTCAAACTCACGCATTGCTCTAAGAAGCTAACTGCATTTTTATACTCCTTCAGTTTTCGACATGTATGAGCAAGATTCGTTAGGATGGTCTCCATCACCCAAAATGAAGAATCGGGGTGGCAAAGCGATAGAGCTTCCTGATGATTTTTTTTGGCTTCTTTATAATTTTTCTGTTTGTAGTTGATAACTCCGAGTTCAGAGTAAATCAAAGGATCAGTTGAATTAATCTCCTTGGCTTTCATCAATGAAAGAGTCGCTGTTTTAAGATTATTTGTCCTTAGATACTCCATTCCTATATATAAATGAGCTTGGGCACATCCTGGGAACAACCTTACTATCGTACGATAGATAGACATTGCCTGGTCAGACTCATCCTGGACGGCAAAAGAGTGTGCCATTCCAATCCAAGCAAACAAGAAAGACTTATCGAGAATGATGGCCTTTTGGAAATATTTTCTGGCAATCTAATACTTTTTACAGTGAAAGTAGTAAGTACCGACAGTGAACCAGCTTACTGGATGAGAAGAATAGTTTTCAACTAGATTATGAGCGCAATAGTAGAGCTCCCCAGTCAGGCCGAGATCGAGCAAGCAAGTCGCATAGATTGGAAGAATCTAAAAGCACAGTGGATCCTTTTTGATAGCTTTCAAGCAGAGTTCATAAGCTGCTGGAATCTGATAGTTTTGGTACAATGTTTTTGCTTTGATGCACAAGATATTGATATTTTCCTTTGCAATCAGAGTTTAAAACAAGTTTTATTTCTTTACTTCCTCATCTCCAATAAAGGGAGCGTTGGACTATAAATCTTTAATTTTTGATAGATAAATTTTTCTCAGCCATTGATCTTCAGGAGGAAAGACTAAAGAGTTTAGTAGTTGATCTTTCTGTGCTCCTGTAACTAATTGGCAATCAACAAGTCGATTGAATGCCTAAACATTGGTTAGATCCTTTTGAATGCATTCCTGATAGCACTCGACTGCCATTAATTTATTTTATTGAGCTTAAAAGCATTGAGCGCGAATAAAAGCTTTACAGCTCTCCATCTTTTTATTGCAGTAAGTATTGTCAAGTTGCAGTTCAAGGGTGGCTAAACATTGATCATACTGTTTGTTTTGTAGGAGAGCGCGAGCAGCCAAAATCTGGAAACTTATGTTGTGACTGAGTAATTTGTATTGCTGAAATGCTGAATGCACTTTCTTGAAATCACCATTCCTGAAATAGCATTCTCCTAAAAGATAAACTGTCGCCAAGTGACTACCGGATAGAGTCACCAACTTATCGCAGAAGAAGATAGCATCTGCATAGTTATGCACGTTGAGGTTATCGATGGTCAGCTCGTACAGCCTCTTAAGGCATTCATTTCCCAGCACAATAGTTGGAAAAGTATCCAATTCTGCGAAGTGGTGTTCGGGATGACTTCCGTAGTAGGGTTGTAGCAACTCTGCTAAGAAGAAAATGCGATGCGTTTTGGTGGGAGCGAATATGGTTGGCTTTTTGCTTTCTCTGCTCATTTTAAATTTAAATTAATAGGATGATTAAATCATATCAAGTATAATTATCTTTCATAGAGTTTATTTTAAGTTTTCAGTGACGACAAGCTTAGTTAGTTTGTTCAAATACCTTCAAACTTTAAAAAATTATCTTTATTGATAAATAGAATACAACAAGTTAAAAAATTGGTCTCACTTTGGCTTGTCAATGTTAATATTTAAATTTGCTCTTAAAGCCCTTTATAAGCAACAAAAATAATTATTTTTTGTCCATGGACTCCTATCAATACTCCAAATGAAAAACGACAACATAAAACTCACGGAACTGTAATGTTTGCTATGAAAAATTGAGATATATTTCTAGAGATGAACATCATCCGTTGGGACCCCAACTTACATCAGTAGTCACATGCCAAGCGGGGTTGCCACAAAGAGATGAAATGGTAAGGTTTCCGTAAATTTGCTTTTTGTATACCTTTCCACTTGCCACTGTCCATCCTCCAAAAGGTACGAAGTCATTCAATGTTTAGGTTGAAGAAATAGGTCCATTCCTGTTGTAGTGGGCATACGAAACCAATGCTCCAGAATTGACCATAGTATCGCAGCTGGTTCCAAAGAAATCGTTCCATATTTTTGCTGTTGATGTCACTCCTGCGGTTACTGATGGAATGCTTTGGATTGCATTGATAATTTCAGTCAAGAAATTGCAATTGTCTGTGTGGCTATATCCAGCCCAATCACATTCAGAATTCACACTTGGCTCAACTTTAACCCAAACTCTAGGACCTTTTCCGAATGTAGCAATATCATAGGTTACTAATGAGTTGACCAATGCACCCACTGAGTTTATTTGAGAGGTGGCGTTAATTCCGCGGCAAATTTCCATATAACCACCGATAGAGAAACCAGCTGAACTGGCAATGGCTATGGCTTCTGCAGCCAAAGGATCAACTCCTGCCGGTGAATGAGAATTCTGATAGATCCTAAGACCAATTTTCTTTGTAGTTCCTAAAAACCACCCATCATTCACAAGGCAATTCAAAGCAGTTAGGCTTATAGGTCCCACATGATTTAAACCCACCCAAGGTGCTCCAGCTAGAGACTATGCGAGAAGAAGAAATAATAAGATTGCTTAAAATGGCTTCATCTAATATTTGTATGATAATGGAAAACGGTAAACAGATTTTAAGATCGTAATAACTTCGATGATGACTTTAAAGGTTTGGAAATTGGCAAGGCAAAAGTATCAGTTACATCGTTGGAGTTGATTTTGTGGTATTTTTAGATGATTTATTTGTCGAAATGGTCTTAAAGTTTTGGTTTTGAAACTGTATTTTTATAAATAAAATAGAATTTAAAAAACAAAAACAAAAATCATAAAGTACGAGATAGCCATTGCTTGATCAAAATCTCTCGTCAGATTTAATTGCCGTCCCTTACGGAGTCAATTTTAAGGAAAAACTATATTCTACATTACAAATACTAGTCATTAGCCTTATCTCATTGGAGGCAAACAGGAATTATTACTTTATATATTTGCTTTTAAGAAAAATTCAATAGAGTTCATATTTAATATGATGGGTCATTGAAATTATTATAGCGCGGATGTCGAGGAAACTTTCAACCTGATGCAAACGCACAAGAGTATACATGAAATAGTTATTGGGAACAGCAAGAGAGTCATCATCCGCTCTATCTACACGAATGAGCGTAAGTAGGAAAGTATTCCTAACAGCAATATGTGGACAATTCTTTTGCCCGGCTCATACTTTAGCTAATCTCAAAGCCAAAGAGAACGATTCGAAATCTCGACAATCTCAACAACCTCAAACTCATGAGGCTGAAGACTACTAACTACTAGATTCTAGTCGCTCAGACAAAGAGTTCATTTTAGTAGTAGTGAGGGCCAGAAAAGAGAAAGCAAGTAAGAGGAGGTTTGATTATATAGTTTGTGTTCAATAAATTCTTCACTCTCTGCATTATACAATATAAAATGGGTTCAAGCATTATAGTGTGCCTAAAAACATTGCTTCTCATCGTATCAAACTATTAAACTTATAGGGACATTCAAAATGGTAAACATGATCGTGAAGTCAACTGACAGGCTTAATTTTCATTTAAAAGTTAGAGATATTTCTAAAGATAAAGATCATTCATTTGGACCATAGATTAAGTCAACATTTGCCTGCAAAGCAGGGTTGCCACAAAGAGCTGGAATGGCAACGTCACTGCCAACTTTCTTTATGTAGACATTTCCACCAGCCACTGTCCATCCTCCAAAAGGTACGAAGTCGTCAAATGATTTGGTTGAAGAAACTTGTCCATCTCTTCCGTAGATGGCATAATAAAGCCATGTTGTTGAAGTGCCGATAGAATCACAACTGTTTCCAAAGAAGGATTTCCATATGTTGGCAGTAGAGAACACTCCTGGGGCGGTTGATGGGAGACTGTTGAGAGCATTGATCGCTTCTATCAAGAAATTACAGTTGTCTGTGTGGCTGTATCCTTCCCATGAACAATCTGGATTCTCACTTGGTATAACCTAAATCCAGACTCTAGCCTTCTTTCCAAATCCAGCATCAATAGTTACTGCTGAGCTGATCACACTAGACAATGAGTTTATTTGAGAAGTGGCATTAATTCCGCGGCAAATTTCAATGCTTGAACCAATGTAATATCCAGCAGAATGGGCATTGGCTATGGCACTGGCAGCTTGTGGATCAACTCCGGCTGGTGAATGAGAGTTCTGATAGATCCTCACGATGATTCTGTCCAACACTCCTGTAACAACTCCGTCACTCACAAGGCATTTCAAAGCTGTTACGCTTTAGGGACCAACATGTGCTATAGGAGTAAAGGGTGTTGCGGTTATAGAGCAAGCAAGGAGGAGAAACAGTAAGAAGGAATAGAAATTCTTCATTGATTTAATTAATATATTCTAAAATGGCAAACGGATTTAAAAGATTTAAAGATCACAATGAAGATGAACTATTTGAAAAATTATAAGAAGAAATGATCAGTTATATAGTTTGTATTGATTTTTGCCTGGCTTTATCTGAACCTTTCCTCAAATAATCTTACAATTTTATTTTCGAACTTCCTCCATAGAAAAAAAATATGACATAAAAAATACAAAAAATTAAGCAAACTTGGCTAGCTAATGTTTACGATAACAAATTGATACATCATAGTTAATAAAAGAATTGCAAGCTAAAAGGGCCCTGATTAATTTTGTGTCTGATTGATGGAAGACTCAATAAATAGATAACATAGATTGACATAAATAAAATACAAAAGCTATTAATAATTGATTATTGCTAGCTTTCTCTTAATTTTTGGAAATAATTGATCTTTTCATCAACTTCGAGTATAAAAACCTCAAATACCGTTAACTATTAAATTCTAATGAACTGATAATTTTTAAGTTATGAAAACATGAAATACTTAATAAGGACGTATAAATTAATTTATCCTTTGCCTGCAGCATCAAATTTAATATCGATGGATGTCTTTTGAATGCATACTAAAAATGGAAAAACATCAGATTGGAAAGAAACTGGGAACATTTTAGTGGCTTATTTTCAAAGTTAGATATATTTTGGTGATAAAGATCATCATTGAGGACCCCAACTCAACTCAACGAATGCATGCAATGCGGGGTTACCACAAA